>SAMEA104404097__coassemble_30550_pt1 | contig 1684 bp, 2 predicted proteins | sample SAMEA104404097__metabat2_high_PE_061 | metagenome-assembled genome bin SAMEA104404097 (sample SAMEA104404097) | Balaenoptera acutorostrata | reverse complement strand
ACTGCCGTATGGTATAGCCTTTTCGTTTTCGATAGTATCTGAGCATCGCCGCAGGAGTTGGTTCGTCGGGAATCCCTTCAAAGCAAAACCTGAAGTGCATCAACACTTTGCCATGTCTGTACTCGTAAAATCCGGTGTGATTGAGAATACTATCGCATTACCGAAAGCTGGTAAACAAGTAGTAATTAACATTGTAATTACTACTACAAAGGCTAGAATATTTTTTTTATTTTTCATCATAGCTGAATATCTCCCATCCCATAATTGTGTTTGAATATTGTGACTGATAAGTGGAAAATCTTTCGGCGCCTACAAACAAAGTATATGTCCTTAAACAAATTATTTCAAGTAAAAATATCTTTAACAGCTTTTGCGTGATTTACAAATATAGTATTTTTATTTTATTTTATTACTATTTTTATTGTATTATTTACTTTCTTTTTATTTTTTTTAACTCCTATAAAAAGCAAATATTTGTTTCATTTATTTTTTTATACATGTCAATTGTTTTTATATTTGCACTTATCAACATATTAAAACATATAATTTACAATTTATATGTTTTAATATGTTTTTCTAAACGACTTGCCTTGTGGGTGCAAAAATCCCGGATAGTTATAGCTTCATAAAATACTGAAACCTAAAAAAACCGCGTTGCAATAAAGTTACTGCAACGCGGTACCTACTACGATCCGTTTCTATACAATTCTTATAAAAGGTTAAACTAGATGTTAAGTAGTGGGTTTAGGAAGTGACGACTGTATCATGTCAGATTATTTCATAACACTGACATTTTTTGTGAGTTCACTCCAATCAACATCCGCACCTAATGCTTCAGATACTGCACGGAGCGGAACCATAGTACGACTGTTCATAATCTGTGCCGGAACATCTAATTTAATTGTTTTTCCGTCTTTCATCATAGTATTCTGGTCAATTTTTAATGTAATTGTAGTCTTTCCATTTACCGCTGTCACGGTTCTGGTTTTATCATTCCAGGAAACATCTGTGTCCAGTGCTTCAAAAATAGCTCTGAGCGGAACCAAAGTTCTTCCGTTTTGAATAACAGGTGCCTGATCTAATAACAGATTTACACCATTAACAGTTACAGAAATAGCTTTTGGGTCATATTTCGGAACATTTTCTCCCTGTCCAAGAGGCCATAATGGAATGATTTCTGTTTTATTCCAGCCTAATTCACTCTCAATGAACACCTGCATGTTTTTCATAGATCCACCTGAAACATCTGCAACTAACAGCAGTATATCATGAACATGATGAGGTTCTTTTGCCTCTTCAATGGCTTCCGGGCAACCTGTGGTAGGAATTTTCTTCATTTTTATCATATAATCTGCGTTAAACCACATGGTCATAATATCATTCTTCACAGAGAACTTTGTATATTCCGGTAATAATTTCAGATCCCAAATTTTATAAACATCTCCATTGTAATCGGCAATAAATTTCAATGCATATGCCTCAGCGTCCTTCTGAAGTTGTGATTTTTCTGATGCAGAAGAATCTGCAAAAGCCGGTACTGCCACAGTGAAAACCATTGCAATCAGCAAAAGTACTGCGACTGTTTTTTTCATGATTTTCTTGTTCATGTTAAGCCATCTCCTTAGTTGTAACTGACTGCTCCCACGGGCAAGCCCGTGGGGTTCTGATGTCAAGTGTAGCTTGT
>SAMEA104404097__coassemble_28395_pt1 | contig 1777 bp, 2 predicted proteins | sample SAMEA104404097__metabat2_high_PE_061 | metagenome-assembled genome bin SAMEA104404097 (sample SAMEA104404097) | Balaenoptera acutorostrata | reverse complement strand
GGATCACCACTTCCCGGTTGTCCGTTGAACGCTGGGATGATAAGCTACAGGAAAGCGACTGCGGAAACAAAATACCGTTTGACAGATGAATCCGATCCGATTCCAGGGGAGGGAAGTCTCCGCTAACGCGACCAGCTTTATCAACTTCACAATGCTGCTGATTGCAGCTGATTTTCGGGGAATGTTGCTAACAGCACAGGATTTCAGTTCCTCAAAAGTTTCTCCCCGTAAAGGAAGTTCATCGGTTACACGTGTATCCGGCGTGAAAAAGCCCCGTTTGTAAAGATAGTCTTGCATGTCCGCAAGAGCTCTTTACAAAACAGGGCTTCATTAATGATTTTCCATTGAACCAGACAGGTATTCCATCAACTATTTTTTGCTCTTCATGGGACTGCCTTTCATTTTTTACACGCTGTTCCGGATTTGCGGCAATCAGTAAATTCGCCAGATACTTCATATAGTCCAGTATTTGACAGGTTTCCACAAAGTAGTGATATTACTACAAGGGGCTTGTCCGGATCAATTCCAAAGTTGTAAGCTAGTTTTTGTGCTGCCTTGTAGAGAGGAAGCCGCTGGATTATCCCGAAGGATGCAGAGAAGGCGGATGACGCCGGAATTAAGACAGGAATGTACATCAAAACGAAAACCAACGAAAGGGGAGAGTGATGAATGAAAAATACGTTATCGGATACGGAAACAGCGTTCTCAGCCGTTATCTGTCCGGCAAAACGGATAAGCTCAGTGACAAGAATATTATCCACATTTTATGTAGGCCATCATAACAGTCTTCAAATGGTTTTCTATCCTAAATAAACTCAATCAATCTGTTTTTTATGCAAATTTCATAGTCGAGCTTCTTTTCACCTACGGAGTTGAAGGAGACAACGATGATGGTACCGAGAATTCCGATAATCGTACCTTCACCATAGGATTTGTGCTTTACCTGTTTGCCAACAATCTCAGGTGGAACGACAACAAGCTTTGGAGAAACAGGAGCAGTAACTGGAATCGACTGCGTCGGCTTTTTAATCACTTTCTTGCCAGATTTTCTCTGTTCTGCAAGCATCTTCATATACGTTGCATCGATATTTTTTCCGCGTGTCTTGTAGTCGTCCATGTCTTTGAACACAAACATGGTAGGCTTTTTAACATCATTATTAGGTACGGGACGGATGGGGAACATCCATACCTTGCGGTCAATTCCATCCTCACCGGGTTGGATATCAATATAGGGCTTATCCACAAGTTCGATCCTGCCGCAGTATACGTATTCTCCGGCATCTATAACCTCGAACAGAGAATATCAACGTCATTTCTGCCACAGGCTGCCAATGTTGCGTTCTGTGCCCAGTTGATATTTTGATCGCCGGTTTTGCCCATGCCAGTGTAATGAAGGACACCACCAATCCATTTATCATGGTAAATACCCTTCGTGTAGTCTGAAACAATTACCAGGGTGTTTGTTGTTTTAGAACGGCGCATACCACCCATATTTCCGCATTTGAAAATTTCAACAATATCGCTATTCTTCAGTGTTTGACCAATTGTTAAACCAGGTTCAAACATGTCTACACCACTTACCCCTTTCTATGTTTTCATATCTGCCAAACAGTTTTTTGTTGCATTGAACTAAATCATCTCAAAATACTTTCAATGCTTCCGTAATTGCTGCTTCCTTTTCCGGCGGGCATTTCGTCTGTATGGAATTTTCAGACTTCGGCTTGCTACAAAACGAGTTCTTCGATTTAACTATAGGTGGCATCATTCTGGAAACCGG
>SAMEA104404097__coassemble_13306_pt1 | contig 3115 bp, 2 predicted proteins | sample SAMEA104404097__metabat2_high_PE_061 | metagenome-assembled genome bin SAMEA104404097 (sample SAMEA104404097) | Balaenoptera acutorostrata | reverse complement strand
ATGGCATTGATTGAATTAAATTCCTTATATAAGGAATATCGCAACGATGATGTGGTAACACCTGCACTGCATGACATCAACTTGAAAATTGAACTGGGAGAATTCGTTGCGATCATGGGAGCTTCCGGTTCCGGAAAAACGACGCTACTCAATATGATTGGCTGTATGGATGTCCCTACGAAGGGAAGTTACTATTTTGATGGACAAGATATGGGCAATGCAAAGGAACGGATTCGTGCATCAGCCAGAGGCAAAAAAATTTCATTTGTATTTCAAAATTTTGCTTTAATTTCTGAATATACCGTCAGCGAAAATGTGGAAATCCCTTTGATGAAGCGAAAAATCACCAAAAAAGAAAGACAGGAATGTGTTAAAAATGCCCTGGAACTTGCGTCCATTCCAGACTTAGCCAATAAAAAACCAATGCATATTTCGGGCGGACAAAAGCAGCGTGCTGCCATTGCAAGAGCCGTTGCCTGCGGTGCCGATGTGATTCTTGCAGATGAGCCAACTGGAGCATTGGATTCCAAAACCGGAGCTGAAATCATGAAGCTGTTCACGGAGCTGAATCAGCAAGGAAAAACCGTTATTTTAATTACGCATGATAAGAAGATAGCGTCATACGCTAAACGACTTATTTCCATTGAAGATGGGAGGATTGTAAAAGATGAAAAGATGTAAGAATATTGCTGTCCTTGTGATTGCTGCCTGTATGATTTTCGCTTTGTCTGCATGCAGCAGCCAGGAGTTTGAGACAGTTAGAAATTTTGAGTATCATTTTCTGAAGGAAGAATACAGTAAAGTAGAGAAAACGATTGAATTAGAAGATGATTCAAATTATGAAATCAGAATCACTTCTTCAAAAGAATCGGGTACGATTGCAATGGCCTTGAGCTATACGAACGAAGATGGTGAAGAAATGCTGATCAATATGGCTTCGCCCGCAACCGAAACCATTGAAATAGCCAACGGAACAACTGCATCTTTTACATTCAGCGCACAAATTGACCCTGACACACAGGGTAGTGTAAAAGTTGAGATATTAAGCGACAACACATAGTAAACCGGGCCGAAAAGACGAGGAATATACAGCAACAACTGCCTTAGATTATACGGTTCAACTAATTTGTCTAAGTCTGACAGCTATGAGAAAGACGATACAGTATAATGGATAAGCAGAATTGGTTTTCCATACGGTTAGGCTTGTCACATTTCGTATATCAAAATGATCAATTTTAAGACTAAAAGCAGTAAGGAGTAACTCTAATATGTTTTTAAAAAAGTGTAAGGCCATACTGCAGAGAAACTTCGGCACAGTTCCTGACCCTATGTATTTTGCCGGGGATATGGATGCAATCAAATCTTATTATGAATTTCGAAGAGACAATGATCTGGACTCATTTCTCATTGATGATATAACCTGGAATGATCTGAATATGGACCGTATTTTTAAACGGATCAATCCGGGCCTTACCACCTCTGGAGAGCAATATTTATATTATCAGCTGAGAAGCCCTGCGACCCACCTAGATGCCTACAGGAAACGAAAAGAGCTTCTTGATATGATGGAAGCATTTCCCGATCTGCGGCTGCAGGTACAAATGGTTCTTGTAAAATTGGGCAGAACCCGGCATATTGACATCAATCGCACTATGAAGCCCAAACCTCATAGCTCCAAATGGCTGATGGTTTATATTATGCAGATTCTGCTTTTAGCGGCATCCGTAGCGTTTTGCACCGTGGCCGGCTCCCAGGGAATGTTGGCGGTAATTGCGGCACTGACTCTAAACGGCATTGTCCATGAAAAGCGTCTCGCAAAATGCCAGCTGGATTTTGATACAGTCAATTACACAGTTTCCCTGATCTTTACAGTCAGAGCCATTCGAAAGCTGAAAAATAAGAAGCTGGATCAATATTTGCAGGAAGCCTACAGCCATTTAAAGCAGCTGGATTTTGCAGTAAAGACCGGCGGTGTATCAGCAGTTAAAGACGGCGGAGTGCAGGATATTCTGAACACTGTTCTTCTACTTGACCTGATTGCCTATGAATTTCTCAAAATTCGGCTTCCGAAGTACCAAAATGAGATTTTTTCCATGCATGAAACACTGGGAAAGCTGGATGCAGCCATTGCTGTGGCATCCTACAGAGCAAGCCTTGATACCTTCTCTGAGCCGGATATTGATTTTTTCCCGGAAAAGCCCTATTTCCACGCTTCGGACATGTACCACCCCTTGCTGAAAAATCCGGTGACGAACAGCCTGAACACGGAAAAGTCAATTCTAATCACCGGTTCCAACGCATCCGGTAAATCTACATACTTAAGAACAGCAGCGCTGTGCGCATTGCTTTCACAGACGATCTGTACAGCTCCATCTGCTGACTATCGGGCCTGTGCATTTCGAATCTTTTCTTCTATGGCCCTGAACGATGATTTGCTGGCTGGCGAAAGCTACTACATTGTGGAAACAAAGTCCCTCAAGCGCATCTTGAATGAGAAGGAAGGGTCAGTACCTGTTCTGTGCACCATTGATGAAGTGCTGCGGGGTACCAACACCGTGGAAAGAATCGCTGCTTCCAGTGAGATTCTTCTAAGTCTTGCCCAACAGGGATTTCTGTGTTTGGCGGCAACCCACGACGGAGAGCTTTGTGACCTGCTGGCAGAATGGTACAACTTGTACCATTTTGAGGAGTATATCGAAGATAACAATATGCTGTTTGATTATCAGATTCGCAAGGGACGGGCGGTATCCCGAAATGCGATCAACCTCTTGAAGCTCATTGGGTTTGATGACAGTATTGTTTCCGGTGCACATAATCGTGCAAACCGATATATCGAGTCCGGTGTGTGGAGCTGACTTGCGGTACCAGACATCTTCGAATTTTCGGAGTGTAATGAAAACAGCGGAAGACAAAAGTTCCAGATCTATTTCAGGTTGTCATTTTTTACTCTATAAAAACCGTGGGGCTAGTCTGACAACTATAAGAAAGAATGGAAAATCAAAGAAAGGCAGAATGAGTTTACTGGACTGTTAGAATTATCAAAATTTATCCAACAATCTCTCTCAAAACCCTGTATTTGCAAGGCTTTTCGCCGTTTACAACTGCACATTTTATG
>SAMEA104404097__coassemble_8488_pt1 | contig 4445 bp, 3 predicted proteins | sample SAMEA104404097__metabat2_high_PE_061 | metagenome-assembled genome bin SAMEA104404097 (sample SAMEA104404097) | Balaenoptera acutorostrata | reverse complement strand
GACGCACTGAAAGAGATGGAGACCGATAAATCAGCGATTGCTCGGATGGGAATTGATATCGTTCTGCAAATGAGCAGCGAGGTGTACGTCGAAATGAAGGCCAAGGCTGCTGCAGAAGGAATCCAGCCAGCAGAATTGGTTGCTGACGCACTTCAGTTTTATTTGCAAAACAAAAATTAAATAAGAAGGAAAATTGCGATGAAAAAAACAGCGCAACAGCTAACCGAATGGTCTGATATTATGCACGCGCTCGAGTTTACGCACCATACGTCCATTCGAAACATCTGTCAGGATCTGAAGGCCTCTCGGTCTTGGGTTACAAACAGTTTTGTAACCCAAGAATTTTGTAATTATTGCGACGCAATTGTTCTGAACGGTGGAAATGGGACAACCGCAAAAAAAGATTGGTGCCAAGTCGCTGAGTTTGTTTTGCGCGAAAAAACCAACAACGCGAACCTAGTCATTCGCGATAAAATATGGTTCGATACAGCCAAATACAAAAAATGGCTTTCTGAACACGTCTCGTATTCACGGCAGACCATATCAATCCCAGTATCGTTTTTGATGGATCGGACCAGAGATGCGGAGTTCTGCAAAGCAAGGAATGAGTGCTATGACGAGCTTTCAATGGAAAAATCCCGCCGTGATGTAGACGGCATCCTTTCGTGTACGCAGAAACTCAGAACGCTCTACACCGAATTTTTATCACCGACAGGAAAAGATATTTTCGAAAAAGGCTTCTGCTCGACGTTGACTCGCACAGAGGCACCGGTTGTGGATATCGAGGCGCCGTGGTCGTCACTGGAGGGTATCGACGTTGCAAAATGCTGGCACGCACCGCATGACATGGTTGAATATGGCGATACTGATACGCGGCTGTATCGTGAAATTTTTGCGAAAGGTATGATAAAGATTCAACTTTACAACGGAAACGGCAATCCAGTCAAAAAGGTGTTCTACATCGATGATCCCACCCCAATCGCTGTGCCAAATGATGCAATCATAGCGCAGCGAATCCCAATTAAGTATCAATTCTGGATTGAGTTGGTAAAAACCGGGAAACTGCCTGCTCAGCTACAAGAAGCAATCAATCCGGACAACATATGATTTAGTACTATAGTACTATGGTACTATGGTTTCAAAAAGGCCTCCTGAATGAGCTGTCCAGGAGGCCTTTTTATAGTGCGCCCGCCGGGCGCACGTCTCTAACGGGTGAAAGTCCCGAACCTGTCCGGCAGCGGGAAAGGTATAGCCTAAGGAAAGCTTGGAATCCCAACAGCGGCAGATCGTGTCATCCAGCAGGCAATTGCACAGGTATTGACCCTGATTTATGAACCCAAGTTCTGCGAAACCAGTTATGGATTCCGACCTGGAAGGAGCGCACACGATGCACTCAGAAAGTGCCGGGAGTACCTTAACACCGGGAAATTATGGACGGTGGACATGGACCTTGAAAAGTTCTTTGATACCGTAAACCAGAGCAAGCTCATGGAGACCCTGTCCAGAGATATCAAGCTGGGCATTGACCACAATGTGGCCTATATGACAGCAAACCGCAGAAGAGCGTACTGGTGGTATATGTCAAACACTCCAGCTATGGAAACAGCCCTCTCCAACAATAGCCTGGAGAAGGCTGGATTTGTGAGCTTTTGGTCATGTTGCAAATCTGTCAGTGCGTAAACAAGGGAGGAGCCGTATACCGAACGGTACGTACGGTTCCCCGGGAGGTCGGCTGACCGCACAGCGGTCAGCCTCCTACCCAATTAGAAAATCTCCTTCTTGAGGGGGAAATGGAAGAAATTGACCAATTCCGACTGCGATCTATGTCAAGGTGTAACTATGTAACTATGTAACTAGTATTTCAAACATTTCTATAAAATAAAGATATTGCAAATATTTTAAAATCTCTATATTATTAGTTACAGTTAATACATAAAAATTATATAAATCACAAATATAATCATAAAATAAAGTAAAATGGGGTAAAATTAAAATTAAAAATTAGTTTTTCTTGTAACTGATTTTGTAACTAGTGCGTAACTAAGGTGTAACTAACATTGCACTAGTTACACATAATAGAATATACATTCGCTTATCCTGAAATAAAATTCCCCCATTAACTCTAGTTGCCCTAGAATTAATGGGGGAGCGTAACCAGCAGATTTCATTGCTAGTTACGTTTCGGGTGCAGAAAAAACAACCTGAGGACCAAATGCCTCTGGCGGGAAACCATCAATTGCAGGAGCGGTATGTCTGGCCTTTTTGGGGCATCTGACCCACCCCAGTGTGTGTGTCAAAATTTCCAAAATAGCGTTACTTTCAGCTCGCGACGGTCCGTTGATCGTGTTCACGCTTCCAGAATGCAATGCTCGTTTCCAGATTTCAATAATGCACACCTTGGTGTATCCCGCATTCTTGATTTTTTCAAGATATCCATCGATCAAACCTACGCGGAAATCGTCTTCCTCAGCTTCGGATCTGATCTGCTGGGCCATGTTCCATTTTTCAGGAGGAAGGTAGGGCGCGGCATATTGGCTTCTGCTGTCGTAGTGATGTTTCATCTCGGCCCAACATTGCATGATATCACTTTTGCATTCATCGGCATTAGCGTACAAGTGTGCAGCATTGTTAGAATCCGCGTTTAACATGAGAGGATACCAACGACGGTTTCCGGTTTTATCCGTCAGGAACGTGTTTCGGTTGGTAGTTCCGATGAATATACACGAACGTGGGTAATCGTCCGGCCGGGTATCATATGGACGTCGATAAGTATCGACCTGCGTGGAAAGGAAAGATTTACAAGTTTCTTCCTGGACAGTGAGGCCTCTATCATTGGCCATTGTCGCAAGCAACTCTTCGATTTCCACGACAAATTTACCAGCAATCGCTTCATAAGCTTTCTGGCCGGTTATAGTCTTGATAGAGTTGAAGAATTTCGGCTCGACGGCCAACCATTGGGTAAAAGTAGACTTACCACAGCCCTGCTTTCCCTGAAAAACAATCACATCGTCAAATTTGCAACCAGGCTCAAAGGCGCGATGGATACCGCCTGCGAATATCAAACGAGCGCATTCACTCGTGTAGCCATTGTCCGGCGCCAGCAGCCATTTTTGCAGAATGTTGCAGATTCGCGGCGTGCCGTCCCATTCGACTTGAGTCAGCATCCGCTGGATAGGGTTATACCCTCTGCTGCCGGCAATGACGGTTCGGAAGGCATCGCGGAATTTTTGGATTGAAAAAATTCCGTACGCTTTTTCGATGTAGCAACGCGCAGAGCTGTCATCAGTATCGGTCCAGTTTTTGCCGGAACGTTCAACCATTCCTCTTAAACTGTTGTATTCAATGGTGTTAAAATAGCTGTCGTTTTCGATGATTTTTTTGAAATTATCACATGTGACAAAGGGAACGAATTCCTGATTTTCGCGATAGCTACCGGACAGCATGTTTTTGATATCTTCAATTTCACGCAAATCTTCCAATTCAGAAATGGCTTCTTTCAACGTTTTTCCACACTTCATTCTGGACTCTACAAATAAACGAAGATCGTGAAGCGGATATATAGCTTCATTGCGTCTGATTTCTCCATCGGTCATTCCTCTGTCTCGGAGAAAATCCTCGTCAGGGATACCAGAACTAAACATGGCCATTTACCTCGTTGAACGTTTTAGAAAAAATTTTTTTTTTCGTAATAAACTCCTCCTCGTTGGAGAAGGAAAAACAGTGTTAATTTCTGGATTTCTTGACAAGTCAAAAAATTTTTGTTAAAATGTCAAAGATGTTAAAAGGGATTTCGCAAAGAAATTCCAGATAGGGGGTGTGGGAGAACACCCCCTTCTATTTTTCCTGTCTCTATATAAAGTAATAACACTACATTAGAATAGAGTGTTATTTAATCATACCGCTTCGCTTTGATTTCGTCAAGCCAAATATACGATTTTTTAGTGACATTTTTTGAATGTTTCATTGTGCTTTGATTTTTCAAGGCGGCTCCAGATCATCTGCTTCATAGGAATTCCCTCTATAGGATTCTCCTGAACATTCGGTGCTGTACGATATCCCGACAATACCGCTGCCGCCCAGGAAGAGTTCTGATCCTCCATCCTGCTGGCCTTCTCCTAACAAAGCCTTACCCCCTACTTCGTAGAATTGGGGGGTAAAAATGGTGGCATGAGGAACATGGTGTCTCTGGGTAACCATAGTAGAGAGTGATATGTGCATCGCAAAACTGGGAGAGCTGTTCCGTCCCTCTTGTGTGTTTCCCATGGCATCCATCATGGTTGCGTTATAAAACAACCATGATGGATGCCATGGCCTACCTCTTTCCCTGCCGAATGCTCTTAAACTGCTATAGCTAGTATAGCAATAGCAATGCTATTATAATGCTACCACTCTTGTAAAATCAGATATTGTATGGTATGATAAGAATAAAGATAAGCCACACAACA
>SAMEA104404097__coassemble_3210_pt1 | contig 10264 bp, 9 predicted proteins | sample SAMEA104404097__metabat2_high_PE_061 | metagenome-assembled genome bin SAMEA104404097 (sample SAMEA104404097) | Balaenoptera acutorostrata | reverse complement strand
TATCTGGTCAAGAACCAGGAACGGCTGATCTGGGAGCTGGAGCGAAAAGAAAACGAGCTTTGGAAGGAACCGCTTGATCCGCTCCTTGAGAAAATCAGCCACCTGTTTCATGGTGGGCTGACAGAGTGGCAAGGCAGCGCAACAGAGCTGATTGCATTGCTGGGCGAGGATATGCAGCCAAATATCCTCACCCGAAAACTGAACGTGAAGGTCGGTGAGCTGCTGAGCGAGTATCAGATCCAGTACACTGCGAAGCGAACCAGAGAGGGCAGCAGCCTTTGCTTGAAGCTCTTAGACCAGACTGTGTGACGATTGGTGACGGTTATGACGATTAAAATGACAGCCGGTGCGGTATCAAAAATACCGTCACAATCGTCACAACCGTCACGGGCTTTTCCAAACGCATCCCCCGTCCCCACCGGAAATCCGCAGATCGATGGTAGTTTATCTGGGAAAATCCGGTGAATTTTCCCAGATAGCGGGAACCAGAAACGATGATGAATCGGGGCTGGTGAGCGCACCGGGCTTGCAGTGGTGGATAGCCATTGCAAGCTCGGCAGGCTCCCGCAGGAGCCGCATCCCCCTCGGAGAGCCCACGACATCTTTGCACGCAGTGAAAGTGTCATAGTGGGTTATTACACTTTGAAAAAGTGCATCCCCGGCCCGCAGGCCGTACAAATGAGAAAGGAGTTCTATGGCAAGAAACGACGGGATTGACCGTACCAGCGCAAGAAACGTAAATTTGACTGCCGCAAAAATTGGAAACGCACAGCGGCACAATGAACGGGAAAAAGAGTCCTACACCAACCAGGACATCATCCCAGAATGCACGCCTCTGAATATCCACTTCAAGAAACCAACCGCTGGATATCAGGAAATGTTAGATAAACTGAAAGACGATGGCGTGATCTCTACAAGAGGTCTGAAAGAAGATGCACACCTTTTTGGAGAACTGATCTTCGATGTAAACTCTGCCTATTTTTACAACCACGGTGGCTATGACTTTGCCAAACAGTTCTATGCGGATGCCTACAAAGCAGTAGTGGAGATCGTCGGCGGTGAGCAGTACATTCTGTCTGCGGTTATGCACGCCGACGAGCGAAACCGTGCTATGTCAGAAGCCTTGGGCGAGGATGTATTCCACTATCATCTCCATGTGGTCTATATCCCGGTGGTAGAAAAGCAGATTCTGTGGTCGAAGCGATGTAAAGACAAATTTTTGGTAGGTACTGTGAAGGAGACTGTGATGCAGGTCAGTAGTAGTAAAAAGTGGGCCTCTCAGCCCGCCTCGGATGAACAGGGACGGCCGTTGTTGACCAAGACCGGTAAGAAGGTTTTGAAGAAATCCTACACTGTTTTGCAGGATGATTTTTTCAATGCCATGCAGGCTGCCGGTTATAGCGACATCCAGCGTGGAGAGCGTGGCAGTAGTGAAGAGCATCTGACCGTTACCCAGTTTAAGGTGATGAAGGAACAGGAGCGGCTGGAAGAGTTGACAAAACAGACAGCGCAGAAGGTTCAGGATGCAGCGACGCTGGATAAGAAAATTGAAAAAGTTCAAAAGCAGCAGTTGGCGGTTCAGGACGTTGAGAAAATCGAAGCAAAGTCTGTGCCTCTTTCCTCTAAGGTAATCCTGGAACGCTCTGAATACGAAAGCCTTGCCACTGCCGCCAAGAAATATGTGGCACAGGAGAAGAAAGAGCGGCATCTGCAAAAGCTGCTGGATGCTGCCAACAAACTGATTTCGGAGCTAAAAAGCAAGGTCGCTGAGCTGACTGCTGAATTGGCAGAATACAAGTCTGTCCGTGGAAAGCTGCGTACCAGAGAATTGGAGAAGGAAAATGACGAGCTTCGCAGCAAGATTCACGGATATGAAGCTGTGATTGAAAGACATGATTTGTGGCACTTGTTTGGTCGCAGACGGTCTAAAACGGTGACAAGAGAAGAAAATCGCTGATTTCCGTGTAGAGCCGTAAAAAGCAGGATTTAGCCAATGGGAGCAGCCTGAACGAACCCATACATCGTTTGGACGCTTCCTGTTGGAAAATTAGATTGCTTTTCCAGCTCATGAGCCGAGAAATATTTTGAAAATCAGGAGGTACTTATGAAAACAGGTCTTACTAAGCGGCAGAAAACAACTGCCATCTTTTTTGACGAGCAAGGGGATATGATAGAAGTCCAGACCCACAACACAGACCTTAAACATCGGCTGACAGAATATGCCCTCAAATATCCAAAAGAGTGCAGTCAGACTGATGACGATGAGCAAGGCGGCCTGACTTTTGAAATCAGGAAAGGTCGTTTGAGCTTTCGACTGACCGCCCCATATAGTAAAGAACGCTGCCAAAAGTGCAGTGATCTGGCAAAGAAACACACCCAAAATTTGAAAGGAGCACAGAAATGAAGATTTTATCCTGCGAGTTTAACATGGACACGGCCTGCGTGGAGTTGAAATACGCCGATGGTAGCATGATCTCCATCAACACCATTGCTGTGGAGAACGAGATAGCCAACAATATGTATGAGAGGTCAGAGCTGGACTACCTGATCTATAATGACCCGGCAGCATATGCAGACCTAATCCTGAATGGTGATCCGGAGGCATACCTGAAAGTGGTCACAGAGTATAAGTCCCTGGACTAAACCCTGAATCTAATCATCTAATGATTAGGAATGATTAGATTTCGTTAGAAATAGAAAGAAACCCGCCTGCATTCATAGCAAGCTGATGGATGCAGGTGGGCTTATTTTTTATTGAATTTCCTGTTCCAGATCTCGGAACAGCTCAGAATTGAAGAAGTCCTCAATCGTGATCCCAAGACCATCACAAAGCTTTTTGATCGTGGATACAGTGGCGCTGCGGTTTCGTCCACTGACAATGTTGTTTACCGTGGATTGGGTCACGCCGCTCATGCTGCTGAGCTTGTTGATGGAAATATCACGCTCATTGCACAGCTCCAGGATGCGTTCCTTGACGGCCTCGCCGATGTTCATGGGGATCACCTCGTTTCTACTGATGATGATACCCAGTTCCTCTTGAAAAGATTAACCCTTTTGAGTTAAGATAACTCAAAAGGGTTGGAGGACTAAAAAATGATTGCAAAGAGCTGTTTTTTTATCGGACATCGGGAGGCAAGTGAGGAAATATATGCAGATCTGCGTGCTGCGGTTGAACAGCATATCGTCGAATATGGTGTGACAGAATTCATTGTAGGCCACTATGGGGGCTTTGACAGGCTGGCTGCCAAAGCGGTGATTGAAGCGAAGAAAACACACCCGGAAGTAACCCTAACATTGCTGCTGCCGTATCACCCTGCTGAGCGTCCTATGGCGGCTCCGGAGGGCTTTGACGGCACCTATTATCCTCCCGATATGGAGCGTGTCCCACGTCGTGTAGCCATCGTCAGAGCGAATCGATACATGGTCAATCATGTGGACTATCTGATTGCCTACGCATGGCACCCAGCCAGCAACGCACGTGAGTTGGTGGAGTATGCCAAAGCCAACGTGAAAATTTTGAGAGTAACTGAAATATCACGAAAACGGGATGTTTATATTTAAGATCGTGAAAATAAATTGATATTTTATCAAATTCATGCTATTATCTAAGTTACAAATAGCCGATCAATATCTGCCAAGGAGGATCTGTATGAAGGTCAACTACGATAAGCTATGGAAACTTCTCATAGATAAAAAAATGAAGAAGACAGATTTAATTGGTAAAGCAAATATCAGTTCCAATGTTCTGGCTCGAATGGGGCGTGAAGAACCGGTTTCATTAGAAAGTATCGGGAAAATATGCACCGTGTTTGAATGTAAAATAGATGATATATTAGAATTTGATTACAAAAATGAGGATGAACAATGAATAGAGAAACTATAAAAACTCAACTCCAGATATTGATTGAGCGATATAATCGTACTACCCGTTTGGAGACTAAAGAGAATGTTTCAGAAGAAACAATTCGCACTTGGCTAAATGAATTTCTTGGTTTATTCGGGTGGGATGTTCAGAATACTCACGAGGTATTACAGGAACGCTGTTTAAGAGGTACAGCAGGTGAACGCCTGAGAGAAATTCGGTCTCCTCATCGAAAGCCAGATTATATCTTGGTCAACGGATCTAATATCAAATCATTTTTGGATGCGAAAGCACCAACGGTTGATATTATCAACGATCAACAAGTAGCATATCAAATCAGGTCGTATGGTTGGTCTGCACAGGTGCCGTGTGCTTTTGTATCTAATTTTGAAAGCTTTGTGATTTTTGATACTCGGATGTCGCCCACGCCTGATATGCCTGCTAATTATGGCGCAACATGTATTACGATCGACGAGTATCTTGAAAAGTTTGATGTTCTCTACGAACATTTATCACATGACCTGATTTGTAACAACCATTTGCATGCGCTTTATGAAACAACAGCGATTGAGGGAAGAAGTCGTGTTGATAATCATTTTTCTACTGTTCTTTCAGATTTCCGCCTGAAAATAGCAAATAATTTGCTGAAAAATAATGAGAGCTTCAGAAATGATGCAGACGCATTGAATTACTATACACAAGTAATCCTGGATAGAATTGTATTTATCCGAGTGTGTGAGTCTAAGGGAATTGAAGAACAGGAGAAACTTAAGAGCTTTTGCAATTCTCAAAATGGATTCTGGGAATCGTTCAAGAACAGCTGCTATTTTGAATTTTATAGTCACTATGATGGACCGATGTTTACCAGAGACGCAAAGTTCCATGAGCTAAATGTTGATAATGCTGTTTTGGAGGAATTTATACAAAGCCTCTACTACCCTTATCCATATTGCTTTGATGTAATTCCCGTTAAAGTGATTGCAAAAATCTATGAGGAATTCTTAGGAATTAACCTGGTGATAAAAGGCAATAAAGTTATTGCAGAAACCAAGGAAGAGTATATCAGAACCAACGGAGCAGTCAGCACTCCGGAGCATATCGTAGATATGATTTGCCGACAGACAATCGACATTACGGAATGTCAGACGGTTGAGGAATTGATGGAGATAGAAGTCCTTGATCCGTGCTGCGGTTCTGGCGTGTTTTTGATTGCCTGCTATGAGATCCTTGCAAAACGTTTGACTGATATTCTTCGAAACAATGCGAATGAGATGCAGTCACATCAGGGATTATTCTGCTTTCTGGGTGACGAGCTGATGCTGACCATGGAGGCACGACGTGCAATCGTAAAGAATTGTCTTTATGGCATTGATTGCGATGCCGCCGCTATCGAAGTAACAAAAATGTCTATCGCATTGAAAATTGTAGATGGCAATAATCGGTTGGCTTGGGAAGATATTGGAGCATTTGGTGAACGTGTTCTGCGTGAAATATCAGATAATATTAAATTGGGTAATACATTGGTCGACTTTGACCGGACATTTAACGCTGACCAAATAGTTGCATTAAAGCCTTTAAATATCAGAAACGAATTCGCTCCTGTATTTGAAACGCATGGGGGATTCCGTTATATCGTAGGAAATCCGCCTTATGTTGAGACGAAGCACTATAAAGCTGCCAGTCCCATTATGCATGAGTATTTGACTGATAAATATGTTACTTTTGAGGGAAAAGCTGATTTGTCGGTTCTGTTTATCGAACGGTGCCTGTCTGTGCTTGCCTTAAATGGAAAGTTCGGCTTGATTGTGCAGCGAAGATGGTTTAAGACCAATTATGGCCGCATGGCACGGAACATGATTACCAATGGCCATTTCTTGAGAAAGATGATTGATTTTAAGGCTACGGATATTTTCCCTGGTCGAATTACGTATGTTTCCATCATGGTTTTGGAAAAAGGCGGAAATTCACAACTCCAGTATTACTATATGCCGGCAGAAGCTGACACAATCAGAACCAGATTTGAAAATGCCGATGCAAGTGGTTATTTTGAAGGTTGTCAGTTCCAAACCATAGATTATGACGGGGGCGATAGCCCTTGGGCTTTTGAAAGCTTTGCCATTCAAAGTCTGAAAAAGAGGCTCCAGGAAAAATGGGGAACCTTAGGCCAGTACCCTCGCTTACAAGTTAAAGATGGCATACAGGCACTCTGGAAAAAGATGTACCATCTCCAAAATGTTCGGTTCCATAATGGCATTGCCATCGGGAAAAATGGATTTAATGAGACGGTGACAGTGGAAGAAGATATTTTGCGTGCAGTCATCTATAATAAGGTTTTCTATCCGTTCAAAAAAGTTGAACCCAATGCTTACTGCATTTTCCCCTATAATGGAGCAAGTGCTGATCCAATTCGATTTAATGAGATTGAAATCCGTTATCCTCTGACCTATCAGTATTTGAAGGACAACGAGAATCGAATCAAGGAAAATGTTCAATGCAGAGAAGGTTCTATGTGGCACACCTTCACACGTGAACATAATCAGTCGATGTATGATGTCAATAAAATTATTATTCCGATGACTGCAAAGGATACAATCGCTACCTATATATCCAACAGGGGCTTATATATGGATAATGCCAATGTATGGTTTATTACCATTCCGAATGCAGACGACAGGGTGATGAAAGCTATTACTTGTGTCATTAACTCTACGATTTTCTCTGTGTTGGGAAAAGCTGGTGCGAATCCACAAGCTGGAGAATATTACAAATTCAACAAGCAGTTTCTAACGCCAATACCACTCCCTTCATCGAAGTTAATGGCTGGATCTGAGGGAGTATTTCGCCTGAGTACCCTATTCGATCATATTACTGAATTACAGGATCGGTATTTGGCCGCTTCTCCGAATCAAAAAGAAATTTTCAAACGTGCACTGAAGGAAAAATGGGCTGATTTGGATGAAGTGTGTTTCAGCCTGTATGAAGTAACCGATGCAGAAAAAGCACAAATTCAAGCCATCGGCAGAACAATTAGTCGCATTGATTTACTGAATGGAGCAGAATAATGACTGTAACTCAAATCATTAATCGAATCTATAAAAAGTCAAAGCATTCTGTTGATGCATGTGGTATGGCATGTGTATTGGTATCCGTCTTTGTAAGAACTCATTCCACCACTATTGAGAAATTTCCCAATTTGCTTTCAGCAGTTGCCACAGCTGATCCAATTCTTGTAAATATAGTTGAAGAACAGCTTTCTGCACATGGTGTGTGTCTCTCATTGCATGATTTAGTAACTTGCTTTGAAAGCCTGATTCCATCGGATGAAAAAAAGGAAAAAGGAATTGTATATACGCCTCTGGAGATCAAGGAATATATCATAGAAAAAGTCACGTTCGAAAAGCATGAGGCTCCGGTTTTGTGTGATCCATCCTGTGGCTGTGGTTCATTTCTGATCACAGCAGCAGAAATATTCCATACAAAATACAAAAAGTCTTACCATGATCTTTTTTCCAAGTATCTGTATGGAATTGATATAGATCGCTATGCGATTGATCGAGCCGAAATATTGATAGATTTGCTGCTCTCCATGAATAATGAAAAGCCCTTAAATTCCTATCACTTGCTGTGTGCAGATATGCTGGATCCACGCACCAGTGCTATTGTGTTAGAAGAAAAGCCAAATGGATTTGACTGTATCGTCGGTAACCCTCCTTATGTTCGTGCCAGAAACATCTCGGATAAGACAAAAGCATTTATCTCTGATTGGGACTGTGGAAAGAGTGGCAATATTGATTTATATATGCCGTTTTATGAGATTGGCTTGAAACTGCTAAATTCTCATGGAAGGTTGACTTATATTTCCCCCAACACTTACCTACAGGCGGTTAATGGTCGAGGACTAAGAAATTATTTTAAGAGCCACGATATTGCATTGGAAATCGTTGATTTTAGGGATTCACAGGTTTTTAATGGTGTAACGAGCTATACATGTATTACGAGTGCATATCAGAAATCTGACGGAGTAATTCGCTATTCACGGTTGAAAGATTCCGAAAAATTGGGCAATCAAAACTTTACCTCTTATCGAATGGAGAAGTTTGCAGAGAATCAGCCATGGAGGTTATGCGATGCTGTACATGATGATCTCATTTATAAAATAGAGCACGCAGGAACTTCTCTTGGCTCATGGAAAATTCGCAATGGATTGGCTACGCTGAAAAATGATTTATATTTCTTTGTGCCTGTTCGTGAAGATGATCTGTATTACTACCGAATGGCAAGTGATATTGAGTACCCCATTGAAAAAGCAGTCTGCATCGATATGGTAAAGCCGAATACAATCAAGACGGAAAAAGACCTGGCAGAAAACAGAGAAAAAGCAATCTTTCCTTATTATCAAGATGAGAATGGATTTCAAATTATTCCAGAAGCACAATTCAGGAAAAGCTACCCTTGTACCTATCATTATTTGCTACTGTATAAGAATGAGCTTATGCAGCGAGATAAAGGAAAGGGAAACTATCCCGAGTGGTATGCCTATGGCCGAACTCAGGGCATGAACAATTATGGAAAGAAGTTACTGATCCCCTATATCAGCGGCGCACCAGCAGCCGTGATTTCGCTGAAAGAGGATCTCCTTTTCTATTGTGGATACGCTTTGTTTTGTGACGATATTGAAACCTTGAAAGTTCTAAAGATTTTCTTGGAATCAGACGTATTCTGGTATTATATTCGTCATACCAGTAAACCATATGCAAAGGGATTTATGGCGTTAGCAAAAAACTATATCACAAGGTTTTCCATTCCTGATCTGGCAACTGCTGAAAAACAAGGTTTATGTTCTGAGACAGACTTGAAAGCAAGAAATGTTATGATTTGGGAAAAATATGGGATAGATAAAGCACATATTCCAACTGATTAAGTTGGATTTATATTACTTCAAGCGTGCACTTTATATATTACATGTCAGGCTTACTTCGAAAGGAGATTAAACTGTGAAAATATATATTCCATCCCGTGAGATACATGATATGACAGATACTACTGTTGATGTGGTATCAACTTCTGCAACAACGGCGGATGCTTCTCCTATTGTATTAGCCCAAACAGATATGCTTCGTTTGAAGTTCTTGCCTACCTTAGTAGATAATGGAAAAGAGCCTGAAAAATCTGTATCCGGTAAGTTGTTATACGAAAAAAAGCGTAAGTGCGATATATGCTTTCCGACCGACTGCCAAGATTCAACAGAAAAAATTTCACGAGGGTCTGTTAAAGTCTGCGACTGGATGGAATTTCAGATGAGTACCAGCGAGACATATGCACTGTTTGAGGGGCTGCAACGTTTGTATGCCCTACATGATGACATGGGAAAAATTCCTTACGGAACGGCTACATACGCCAGAGTGGATGGAGCTTTCCGACAGTTCTTGTCTATAATCCAGAATGATCCGGCAGCCGCCAGGATGATTGGAAACGAAGAGAATTATGACCTGGTAAAAACATTATTGCGTCTCATCACCCAAACAAGCTCTTTGGAATCTTTAAAGAAAAGCCTTTCTGAACTTCAAGATGATAATCTACAACATTTGACAACATCGCTGAACATTGAGAAACTTCAGAGAGTCGCTATGTTGATGAAAGATAATCTTGATAATAATAGCGAGGAGTTTTGGCAAACTACGGTCTTTAAAGAGAACCAATGGGTTTTGGCACAGCTATTTGCCTGCCCTTGTACAATATTTGCGGATAAGGCATATGTAGGAGGGAAAAATATTAATAACGGTTGTGGTAACCTGTGTGATTTCATCTACCAAAACAGCTTATCACAAAATGTAGCTTTGATTGAAATTAAGACCCCATGTACGGAAATTATAGGGGGTCAGTACCGTGGAACATATAGTTTCAGCTACGAATTAAGTGGCGCAGTTAGCCAGGTGCTAAATTATAGAGACAAGCTTACAAAAGAATACTATGCGCTGTGCCATCAAGGAACACAGTCGTTTGAAGTGATGACACCTAAGTGTGTTGTCATCATCGGAAAGATGTCAGGAATGAATTCCGGACAAATTGCTGCTTTTGAAAATTTTCGAAATAGCTTGAATAATATTCTCGTCATTACATTCGACGAACTCTACCAACGTATTATTGACTTGATAACAATCCTTTCAGAAAACGCCGAACAAGAAAGAGAACCGTCTTCTCAAAATGGAAACGAAGAATATCCGTTCTAAGTGGCATTGAGATCAAAATTAAGATACTGACTGGAAAGTGGTTCCCTTGTATGCTATAATACATGCAAGCCATAAATCAGGTATAATATGTTGGAACATATTTCGAGTGGAGTATTGTGGCAACATCCTGGCAACACAAAATCAGATAGCCTATACTATCCTGATAATGAGA
>SAMEA104404097__coassemble_2732_pt1 | contig 11704 bp, 8 predicted proteins | sample SAMEA104404097__metabat2_high_PE_061 | metagenome-assembled genome bin SAMEA104404097 (sample SAMEA104404097) | Balaenoptera acutorostrata | reverse complement strand
TCATTATGGCATGTTTTCCTTTTTCTTTTAAGGCGTCCTTTTATTTACCGCTTACCACTGTGGGAGGTAGGTAGTTAGATTGCGAAATATAACTTTGAATTAAAAAAATCGTACCGGAATATATGAATGGAAAAGGAGGTTATACATTTCCTACAAAAAATATAATCTAAGAGATTATAGACCCTGTCTTAGGATGACTGATGGCACAGCCGTATCTTAAACTGCAAATTACTGGAAATAGACCGTTTGGCTATTCATAGCAAGGTTCGTAAATCTTCTGTCTTTAGGCATGGGGAGTGTCAAGATAATCGGTAGGACAAAGAAAAGTAACTTTATATAAATGTAAAAAATACTTGCCCTGTAGGTTTTCAAAGAGTAAAATTGTAAAGGTATTATAAAGAAGAGGTGAATGAAGTGAAGAAACTATTAGTAATTGGATCTGCTGTGGCAGATGTGATCATTCGAATTGATTGCCTTCCGAAAACAGGAGAAGATGTACATATCAAAAAACAATCCCTTGCAATCGGGGGATGTGCGTATCTTGCGGGCAATATATTGCGTCACTTTGGGATTCCTATCTTACAGTGCAGTGCAATCGGCGGAGGTATGTATGGTGATTATATATATCGGTCGTTTCTGGAAAAGAATATTCCTGTGCTGGTTCATCTGCCGGAAGAGAAAAACGGATGCTGCTACTGTATCGTAGAGGCGGACGGAGAAAGAACCTTTATTGTAGATCACGGAATTGAATATTCTTTTCATGAATCTTATTTAACCGGGATCGATCCGGAAGAAATTGACAGCGTTTATGTCTGCGGATTGGAATTGGAAGAATCCTGCGGGGAGGAAATCATTCATTATCTGGAAAAACACCGTGAATATAGTATCTATTTTGCTCCGGGACCGAGAATTATGAAGCTGCAGCAGGACCGCATAGAAAAAATTCTTGATTTACATCCGATTCTTCATTTGAATGCAGAGGAAAGTATGACTTATACACATACAGGGAGTGTTGAATTGGCAGCACGGGTTTTATATGAAAGAACAGAGGCACCGGTCATTATTACAATGGGGGCCGAGGGTTCGCTCTGTTTTGACGGAACAATGTATAAGGCATCCCCGGTTCCTGCGTCTGTAGTAGATACAATCGGCGCGGGAGACAGCCACATCGGTGCCGTAATGGCCTGCAGAAAACTTGGTTATTCCTATCCGGAATCAATTGAAATCGCAAATTGTATCTCGTCGGCTGTTGTTTCACAAAGCGGTGGAGAACTGACAGAAGAAGGATATCAGGCTATCTTTAAAGAAAACAGAACGAGAACGTTGAAAACAGACAGAGAAACAGAAACATTCGAAGTCTGAAGGGAGGGATGTTTTTGTGCATTCGGAAGTGATGCGCGAAAGCAAGAAAAATGAAAATTATATTAAAACAGTTAAAATTGAATGACTGGCTTCTTGTAATTCTGAGTGCGGTGTTTATTATCATTCAAGTGCAGCTGGATTTAAAAATTCCGGATTACATGGCGAATGTGACAACTTTGGTACAGACGGCAAATGACGATTTGTCTGAAATTATACTGGCAGGCGGAAAAATGCTTCTGTGCGCTTTTGGTTCCCTGGTGTTTGCCGTCATTGTAGGATTGTTTGCGGCGAAGGTTTCCGCCGGATTTTCCTTTCGACTCAGAGAAAGTATTTATCGGAAAGTGATGCATTTTTCCAACGAGGAAATTAATCGCTTTTCCACGCCGAGTCTGATTACACGATCAACAAACGATGTAACACAGGTGCAGATGTTTATCGGATTTGGTCTGATTGTTGTTACAAAAGCACCGATCATGGCTGTTATGGCAATCGAAAAGATCAGTACAAAAGGAATGGAATGGTCGGTTTTGACTGCAGGGATTATCGGATTTATCTCTCTGGTTCTGGTGATTGTTATGGTTTTTGCCATGCCGAGATTCAAAAAGATACAATGGCAGACGGATAACCTGAACCGTGTGGCAAGGGAGAATCTGACCGGCATTTTGGTCGTACGTGCTCATAATGCGGAAGGTTTTCAGAAAGAAAAATTCAGAGAAGTCAACCATACGTTAACAAAAACCAATATGGAAGCGTATATTGCAATGAGTATTCTGAATCCGGGGATGAATCTTGCCATGAACGGTCTGACGTTGGGGATTTACTGGATCGGGGCGCTTATGATTACAAAAATTACGGCGGACAGTGCCGCCGCAATTGCGGAACGAATCGGAATTTTTTCCAATATGGTTGTATTCTCTGCTTATGCCATGCAGGTTATCATGGCATTTATGCTGGTGGTAATGGTCTGTATCCTGTTCCCGCGTGCTGCGGTTTCCGCAAAACGAATTCAGGAGGTTTTGGAAACAGAATGTAATATGCAGAACGGAACTGATCAGGGTGCGGATCCGGGCTGCCTGGGGGAAGTGGAATTTCGTGATGTGTCTTTCCGTTATCCTCAGGCACAGGAAGATGCTGTGAGCCATATATCTTTCCGTGTCAAAAAAGGACAGACACTGGCACTGATCGGCGCTACAGGGTGCGGAAAAAGTACCATTATAAATCTGATTCCGCGTCTGTATGATGCGACGGAAGGAGAGGTTCTGGTAGACGGAAAGAATGTGAAAGAATACTCGCAGGAAGCGTTACATCAGAAAATAGGCTATGTACCGCAAAAAGCATTTTTATTTTCCGGTACCATTGCGGAAAATGTTGGATACGGAGAAAAAGATCTTCCGGAAGAAACCTTGTGGAAGGCATTACGTATTGCGCAGGGAGAGGAGTTTGTAAAAGGGGAAGAGGGCATGTTAAAGGCTCCTGTTTCCCAAAACGGAAGCAATTACTCCGGTGGACAGAAGCAACGACTTTCCATTGCACGGGCGCTTGCGAAGAATCCGGAAATTTTAATCTTTGATGACTCGTTTTCTGCTTTAGATTATAAGACGGACAGCCTTTTAAGAGAGGCTTTGAAAAAAGAAACAGCGGGAATTACCAACATTATTGTTGCTCAGAGAATCGGTACGATTCGTGATGCGGACAGGATTCTTGTCATTGACGACGGGAAGATTGCAGGAGACGGCACACACGATGAACTTATGAAAAACTGTGCGGTTTATCGTGAAATTGCCTATTCCCAGTTCTCAAGAGAGGAGTTGGAATCGCATGAGTAAACACGCGGGAAAAAATGCACAAAAACGTGCACGGGAAAAAGACCGTCCTAAGGATTTTAAGGGGGCTATGAGGAAACTTCTGCGCTATTGCAGGCCGTTTGCGTTTCCGGTTTTTCTTGCCGTTTTATTTGACGTGTTAGGGGTTGTAACCCGTTTGATCGGACCCGGAAAAATCAGTGAAATAACGGATTTAATTTCAGAAGGATTATCCGGAGAAATTAATATGGATAAAATTATCTCCATCTGTATTTTCCTGGTTTGTCTCTATCTCGGGGGCGCAATACTCAGTTATTTTACCGCCTTTATTATGACCGTGGTAACGCAGAAAATTAACTATGGGCTGAGAGATTCCCTGTCTCAGAAAATACACAAACTGCCGGTAGCATTTTTTCAGACGAAATCTATCGGGGATACCCTGTCAAGAATTACAAATGATGTGGACTTAATCGGATCCACAATTCAGAGCAGTGTAGCTTCGTTTATTTCAGCGGCAACGATGTTTGTAGGCTGTATTGTCATTATGTTTGCGACGGATCTGGTTCTGGCTCTGACTGTTTTTGTGACTTCACTGTTAGGATTCTTTCTGGTATTTTTCATTATGGGATATTCCCAGAAATATTACAGTGCCCGTCAGAATTTTCTCGGCAGTGTCAACGGATATGTGGAAGAAACTTATACCGGGCAGAATATTGTAAAACTGTTTAACGGAGAAAATAAGGAACAGGCTGCGTTTGACAGACTGAATAAAGATATGTATGACAGTGACTGGAAGGCGCTGTTCTTTTCCGGAGTTATGCAGCCGCTGATGAATTTCACCGGGAACTTTGGTTATGTGGCAGTCTGTATTGTAGGATCCGCCTTAGCAATGCAGGGCACAATTTCTTTTGGGACCGTGGTTGCGTTTACGATTTATGTCAGACTTTTTACAGCTCCGCTTTCTCAGCTTGCACAGGTGGCAACCAGTCTGCAGATGACAGCTGCTGCGGCAGAACGTGTTTTTGATTTTCTGGATGAGGCGGAAATGCAGGAAACAGCAGAAGCGGAACTGCTTCCGGAACAGGTGAAGGGAAATGTGGTCTTTGATCACGTCCGCTTTGGATATGAACCGGATCATATGATTATTAAGGATTTTTCAGAAACGGTTCATCCGGGAGAAAAAGTTGCCATTGTCGGGCCGACCGGAGCAGGAAAAACGACACTTGTCAGCGTTCTGATGCGTTTTTATGAATTAAACGGCGGTGAAATCCGGATTGACGGTATTCCGACAGTCAAAATGACACGACAGAATGTACATGCTTTATTCGGAATGGTATTGCAGGACACCTGGCTTTTTGAAGGAACGGTTCGGGAAAATCTCTGTTACGGAAAAGAAGGAATTACGGATGAGATGCTTGATGAGGCATGTAAAGCGGCAGGAATTCTTTCCTATATCCGCCAGCTTCCGAAGGGATATGAGACGGTGCTGGATGAAACAGTAAGTCTTTCAGCAGGTCAAAAACAGCTGATGACAATCGCAAGAAGTATGATTGAAGATGCTCCGATGCTAATTCTGGATGAGGCGACCTCATCGGTTGATACCAGAACAGAAATATTAATTCAGAATGCTATGGAACGGCTGATGGAAGGCAGAACCGCTTTTGTGATTGCGCACAGACTTTCTACGATTCGCAACGCGGATAAGATTTTAGTTTTAAAAGACGGAAATATTATAGAATCAGGAAATCATGAGGAACTGTTAAAACAAAAGGGCTTTTATGCCGAATTATATAACAGTCAGTTTGATCAGGAACAGAAATCGGAATTCGTTTTTTCTTGACAATTTGCGTTCTTCGTAGTAGTGTGAGAAAAAATAATGCCTTTCGGGTATGGGGGTATAGTTAAATGGAAAATTTTAAAACGATATCATTGATCGGACTGCTGTTGTATTTTGCAGTACTGCTGATTGCAGTAACGAAAGAAAAGAAAAATCATACGGTACTGGATTATTTCTTTGCCGGAAGAAGTCTGCCGTTTTGGGCGTTGTCCATTACATTTATAGCATCCTGGTGGGGTGCGGGATCGGCTCTTTCCACAGCAGATCTGGCGTATGACGACGGACTGGGTGCATTCTGGTATTACGGGGTTCCGGTACTGGTAGCGACCTTTTTAATGATTGTCAGTGCAAAAATGATTCGAAGAGTCGGATATCTGACACAGGGTAAGATGATGGAAGCCAGATATTCGAAAAATGTGTCCTGGATTTTGTCTGTTCTGATTCTGCTGTTTATGATTTTTAATGCGGCGTCTCAGATGGTCGGAATCGGTGATTTTTTCGGAACCTATCTGGGACTGAACTATGAAATTGCGGTACTGGTAGGTACCGGCATTGTTCTGATTTATTCGATGTTCGGTGGATTTCGCGGCGTGGTTTTAACCGATATTATTCAGTTTGTGCTGCTGCTTATTTCCGCAATACTGGTTTTTGTCGTGGCGATGGTTCATTCGGGTGGCTTCAGTGCCATCGAACTTGCCGCAAACGAGGCAGGAAAAACAGGATTTATGAGTTTTGGCGCCGGTGCGCAGAAATATCTGACCTATGTCATTACTTTCGGATGTGCCTGGATGATTCAGGCCAATGTATGGCAGAGGATTTCAGCAACACGAAGCGGGCGGGATGCGAAAAAAATGACAGTCCTGAGCTTTGTTGTATATATTCCTTTATATCTGATCGTAGTATTTACCGGGATGGCCGGAATTGTTTTATATCCAAATCTGCCGGAAGGCGGAATTGTGACTTCAATTGTTATGGATTATATGTCTCCGGTGATGGGTGCGCTTGTTTTTATCGGAATTTCAGCGGCGATCATGTCCACAATGGACTCACTGATTAACACGGCAAGTATGACTGTGGTGTTAGACTTATACAAGGGAAATGCAAAGGAAGAACGAAGACTTCTGTTTTCCAAACTTGCAACCCTGGCAGTTACCGTCGCGGCTTTGGTGATTTCCTTAAAAATTCGCTCGATTCTGGAAGTGGCCTGGATTGCGTCGGATATTTTAACGACCGGTGCGTTTATTCCGCTGGTGTTTGGTTTTTTCTGGAGACGCGGAAATTCAAAGGGTGCAATGGCCAGTATGGTTGCGGGATTCTTTTACAGTATGTATAATCTCTGCATCCGATTTGGACTGAATCTGCCGAGCTTCTGGCAGCAGGAATCTGCGATGCAGGTTCTTTTGGGAGTTGCGATCTCTGCAGTTCTTTATGTGGGTGTCAGTCTGTTTACCAAACCGGAATACGAAAAGGCAGATTCCTTTATTCGAATGAGCAGAGGAATCAAACAGACCGAACAGGAAGATTAAAAAATAAGATCACAACAAGGCAGTGTTCCTGACGGACACTGCCTTTTCAAATTCAAATGGTAAGATTCCTTTAAGAAAAGCGGAGGAAGAAGGAATTCCGATCGTCCTTTCGGGAAGTCTAGAAGCAAGACAACTTTGAGAAGGAAGGGAAGCAACAAATCGGTTGCGAGGAATGGAAAAAGAAGAAAAACTCAAGATGATTAAAAAAATCGGTCCTGTTTTTTATACGGTAGGGATCGCGCTCTTATGTTTTTATGTGTTTTGCAGGGGGAGAGATTTTCTGAATCTCCTGACGGAGAGAGAAACCGGCTATGTTCTGTTTCCGTTGTTTGTGCTCTTTCTTTTGACGATGAGCGGTTTCAGTAAGCGATATCTGGTTGGAAAAAACCGGTATACAACTTATTTTGCGGGAATCATGAGTTTTCTTATGCTGTATCTTATGCTGGCGGTTCTATGCTGTGACGGAATCCGTTTTCTTCTGCTTGGCATTTGCGGTTTTGAGATAGATCCGGGGAAAATGGGTCTGCTGTTGGGTTTTGGCGGACTGACTGCGGTTTTTATCAGTCTGGTTTACGGGATTCATCATGCAGGTGTCATTCGTGTGAAACGTTATCCGATCCGTGTGGAAAACGGAGGCAGGGCATACCGCATGGTACTGTTAAGTGATTTTCATATCGGCTATTATGTCGGAGAAACTCATATGAGAAATGTGGTGCGTGCTGTCAATCGACTGCATCCGGATCTGGTTTTAATTGCGGGCGACCTGATCAATGCGGGAAATACAGAAGAATGTCCCGCACTTGAAAAAGTGGAAGAGGTGTTATCGGAGCTGCAGGCAAAAGAAGGGGTTCTGGCAGTTACGGGAAATCATGATCCGAAGCGAACAGATCCGGCTTTCCGGGAATTTTTGAAAAAAAGCGGAATCCGACTGTTGGAGGACGAGGCGGTTGAAACCGATGGAGGGACAATTATTGGCAGAAATACAAGGACCGAAAAAAGAAAACCGCTCAGTGAGCTGACGGAAGGTGTGTTAAAACGTCCTTTTATTGTGTTGGACCATGATCCCCTGGGAATTAAGGAAGCGAGAGAAGAAGGGATGGATTATGTCCTTTCGGGTCACACGCACAAAGGACAGATTTTCCCTTTGAATCTGTTTTTACGCGCGCTTTATCGGAAAGAGGAAATCTGGGGTTTTTCCAAACAGGGAAAGACAAATCTTGTGGTAACGGCGGGAAGCGGATATTTCAGCATGCCTATGCGGATCGGTACAGACTCGGAAGTGGTGTTGCTGGAGCAGGAGGAGAAGGCCGGGAAGAAAATAACAATAGGAATTGACAATCCTGACCGGAAGGGTATAATAGACAAAAAAAGAGAAACGACAGGGGGGAACCGGAGTGAAACAATGTATGGATTCTGATAATCTGCACAGAAGACTCAAAAAAATTATAGGACAGGTACAGGCGATTGATCGTATGATCGATGAGGATGTTCCCTGCGAAGATATTTTATCCCAAATGAATGCGGCAAAGTCTGCATTGCATAAATGCGGACAAATTGTTTTGGAAGGACATATTAAACATTGCGTGAAAGACGGCATTGAACACGGAGATGCGGACCAGACGATTGAACGGTTTACCAAGGCGGTGGAACGGTTTTCCAATATGGGCTGATTTGCTGCAGGATTCCGGCGGAGTTGCCGACCGGTGAAGAAGTGTATCACGTTGAACGGAGCTTTCAGGAAACAGAATAAATTTTCTGACGCCTGAAGCTTCCGTGAAAGCGGATACGCTTTTTTTGTTCTCCGGAAACACAGCACTGTGGATAACGTCGTATTATTTCAAGAATAAATTTTTTCTTGTTTGACAACCTATACCCCTATGGGTATAATGATACACGAAAGAAACAGTAAATTTAAATATTTGGAGGGAGAACATGGATAAGATCGTTGAAAAAATTGAGTGGTTTTTTGAATTGGGCGGTGTAAAAAAGGATATTGCGTTTCTGGTAATTTCCGGCATTGCACTCCTGATCAGTCTGTTTGATCTGGCGGAATTGCCGTTTGATGCGGCATGGATTGCAATCATCCTGTGCGGGTTACCGATTTTAGTAGAGGCGGCAATCGGTTTAATCACCGCATTTGATATTAAAGCAGATCTCTTGGTATCGCTTGCATTAATTGCTTCGGTTCTGATCGGAGAAGATTTTGCGGCCGGTGAAATTGCGTTTATCATGCAGATCGGGGCACTGCTGGAAGATCTGACGGTTGCAAAGGCAAGAGCCGGTATTGAAAAGCTGGTGAATCTGACCCCTCAAACAGCCCGCGTGATTCGTGACGGAAAAGAGGAGATCATTCAGGCGGAAGAAGTGCAGATCCATGATATGTTACGTGTTCTGCCGGGAGAAACCATTCCGGTAGACGGAGTGATTTTAAGCGGGGAAACTTCCATCAATCAGGCGGTTATGACCGGAGAATCACTCCCGGTGGATAAAAAAGCAGGAGATGAAGTATCCAGCGGGACTGTGAATCAGTTTGGGGCGTTTGAAATGAAGGCAACACGTGTCGGCGGAGACAGTTCCATTCAGAGAATGATTCGTCTGGTGCAGTCTGCCGACGCGGGAAAAGCAAAAATTGTTCGTATGGCAGACAGGTGGGCAACCTGGATTGTTGTGATTGCCTTAACGGCGGCTGCGGGAACCTGGTTTGTAACCAGTGAGATTATTCGTGCGGTTACAATTCTTGTTGTATTTTGCCCTTGTGCGCTGGTTTTGGCAACGCCGACGGCAATTATGGCGGCGATCGGAAATGCAACCAAACACGGTTTTTTAGTTCGGGAGGGCGATGCTCTGGAACGACTGGCCGGTGTGAAAAAAATTGCTTTTGATAAAACCGGAACACTGACCTACGGAACGCCGAAGGTTGTGGCGGTTACCTCTTTTGACAAAACGATGACAAAACAGGACGTGTTTGCGCTTGCGGCGTCGGTGGAATCCTATTCCGAACATCCGCTGGCCAAGGCGATTGTGGCGGGATATCAGAAACAGGAACCGACTGTAATTCTGCCGGCAGAGGATTTTGTGATGAAGATCGGGAGGGGCGTCCGTGCAACCGTCAACGGAAAAACCGTCTATGCGGGAAATGTCGATCTGATGAAGGAACAGAATATTTTTGTTCCGGAGGATTCGGAACTCAGAAAACGGCTGGAAAACGGTTCCATTGTGATTTATCTGGGTTATGACGGAGTATGTGTAGGAGCCATCGTGTTAAGTGATACGATTCGGGAAGAAAGCAAACAGATGATTTCGGAAATCAAAGCGTCCGGTGCGGATCCGGTTCTTTTAACAGGAGACCATAGAAAAGCGGCGGAAGGAATCGGCGGTATGCTCGGAATTTCCGAAATTCATTCCGAATGTCTGCCGGAAGATAAACTCCGCTACATTGACCTCTTCCAGTCGAAACAGGAACAGGTCTGCATGATTGGTGACGGGATCAACGATGCACCGGCCCTGAAACGTGCGATGGTCGGAATCGCAATGGGGCGTGTGGGCAGTGATATTGCGGTGGATGCTGCGAACATTGCTCTGGTGGATGATGAAATTAAAGAATTACCGCATCTGTTACGGTTAAGTAAACAAATGATGCGTACCATTCGGTTCAATCTGTCCTTTTCGATGGGATTAAATTTCCTGGCGATTATTCTGGCGATGACCGGTATTTTAAATCCGGTTGTGGGAGCATTGGTACACAATGCGGGTTCGGTGTTTGTGATTATTAACTCCTCTTTCCTGCTGAAATGGAAAGCAAACTAGATCTGTTTTTTTAAAGTGCTTTTTCGAGATTCTTTTTAGATCTCGTAAAAAGCACTTTTTGTATATAATAATTAATTTATGTTATACTATACTTATAAAAATATAAATACAGTAAGGTGATAGCGGTGGCAAAGAAAGAAAAAGGATTAACCGATCTGGTTCCGTTTTTAATAGAATGTTACGGAGAAGATCGTGCCGAAAAAGTGCTGAATTATGCGAAAAACCGTTTCCGGGCTCTATGTATGGAAAATCTGGAGGACCATCGGGCGGTAAAGAACCATACCGAAACAGATATTTATCCGTGTATAGCGGTTTATGAGGGGCTGATACGGGAAGGTGTTTCAAAAGAGGAGGCAGAGAAGTTCCTGGATGTTACATACAGCAGGAAGGCGGAAGTCGGTGCGGCACAGATGCGAATGCTCTGTAAAATCCCGGGAGTATATAAGCTGGTGCCGACATTGTTTCGAAAGGTAACAGATCTGCAATTTGGAGAAAAAGCGGGATTCCATGCGGTTTTTCTGGAATCCGACAAGAACAGGACCAGGTTTAACATGGAAAAGTGCCTGTATTGTGATCGGCTCCAAAGATACGGATATCCGGAACTGGTTAAATGTTTTTGTCATACGGATGATGTCAAGAACGGCGCCATGCATCCAAAGCTCTGCTGGGCCCGGACCAAAACCATGGGCGAGGGCGGAGATGTCTGCGATTTCGATATGTATATAAGAGAATAGTTTTACGAAAAAAAGAAGATTTACTCAACTTCAAGAAACAATGATCGGGTTGTAATCATAGATGTTCTACAGAAAGGCATGGTTGTGTGCGTTTGGAAGCAGTAAATGGTCAGAATTTACTTAACTCACGGTTAATTGGTGATGGTAAAAATCGTTCTTACGGAGTTTGAGGCCTGCATATCGGTAACAGGAACAGTGCCATAATAAGAATCATAGGAAATAAAGATGGTTCTATTTAGATATATTATAAAAAAGATATCCAAAAATGTCATCATGTATTTCTATCGTTGATGATATCTATTTTTTTTTTATAATTGCATCAAACTTTTGTAAAAGGTATTGTGAAAAAGAAAAAAATATAGAAAAAACTGAAAGGCATGCTCAGTACATTAAAGCAATATAGCTTTATATTTTCATTCATTACAGAGCTGGCTATAACCGTTTACTTGACAATAATAATAGACAGAGTAAAATTGACAGTGTAGACGTCAGGTTGATTTTATTTTACGTAAAATATTCACTTCTTTAAGCGAAACAAGATGAAATGTAAGGGAATTTTCTATGAGAGAACTGAACAACGAATGTTATAAATTTGCGGCGAAAACCCACATGCTTGCATGTGGGATGAAAGCCGTT
>SAMEA104404097__coassemble_2450_pt1 | contig 12789 bp, 8 predicted proteins | sample SAMEA104404097__metabat2_high_PE_061 | metagenome-assembled genome bin SAMEA104404097 (sample SAMEA104404097) | Balaenoptera acutorostrata | reverse complement strand
CCGATTGGAACGGGCGTCGGTTGTGAAGGTGATCCCAATACCTTCCTCCCGGTAGACAGCTTCCGCGGTTTCGGTGTAATAGCCGAGCGGATAGGCAAGGGCATAAACCTCTCCGTCGAGTTTTCCCTGCTGACGGACACGGTAGGCATGCAGGTCTTCTTTCAGAACCTTCCGATAATCCTCTTCGGTTTCTTCCGGCAGTTTTCGGACGCCGTCTCTGCCGGAACATCCGTATTCGGCCCGCTGGTGCAGATCATAGGTATGGCACTGGATTTCCAGAACGTCCTTGTCCACCCATGGTTTTGCCTCTGCAAAGGAAAAGCGTTCCGAATAGAACGGTTCGCCGGTATGTACATAAAAAGGCTCGCCCTCGTTAATGCCGATGACAAAAACGGCGGCATGCATTCCGTATTTCTCCAGAATCGGTGCGGCTTCCGTAAGATTACTGGTGTAGCCGTCATCCATGGTAATCAGAAAGGGTTTTTCGGGAAGCGGAGTTCCCTCCTCGGCATAGTCACGCAGGTCCTTCAGACGGATTGCATGAAATCCGGCATCATGCAGCGCCTTCATCTGCGCTTCAAAGTTTTTCGCAGACACGCAGCCGTCCCCGCAGTTCCGATCCTGGAAATGGTGATACATCAGGACCGGAACCATCTGTGAGGAAACCGGCGTGATCGACGCCGCGGCGGTTTCTTTTTCCGGAAGCGGTGCCCGGTGGTCGGCATGGTTGGCCAGAAAAAAGACCCCCAGGAATAAGAAGCCCAAAAGAATCGGAAGAAGAATCGGCAGAAGGAGTCCCTTCTTTTTTGGTTTGGCATGAGCCGGAACATATTTTTTCTTATGCATAACGCTTTCTCCTTTTTCAGTTGTTTACTTCTTTCCATCTTATCACCGAACAGCCTGTAAAAAAACCCTCTTTTCCGGAAAGAACAGAATTTTTTCCAAAAAAAAAACAGAAAACGCTCCTCTTTGATCACTTTCTGCTTGCGTTTTGCCTTTAGATATGTTACACTAAACCAAAGTTCACACCCTCTAATTTATAGAAACGGTACAATCTACTCATGGTACATAGAAAATCTTTTTTCCGGTTTCCGTAAATTTGTGAATGTTCGAAATCCTCAACAGATTCGATCCCATTTTAGTAAACTCTATTTTTTACAAAAGGGCCGCAGATCCTCTCCGGGATCCGTGGCCTTTTTGTCTGATTAGCGGCATATATTTTTTCCGGTTCCGGAAAAACGCAGAGGAACCCCTCGGAGGGTCCGTTTTTTTTATAGTTGTACACATGGTTATGCAGAAAAAAGAAGCGGTAAAGCAGAAAGAAAAGAATCCAAAGCAGGTTTGTCCGGTTGGATTACTCCGTTTTTGTATGGTTTTCCGAAGGCTTTTTTCCTGTCTTTTTTTGAGAAACCGATTCCGAAGACACGGGGAAATTTTATGGAAACGCTCTTTTTTCTTCAGAATGCGTAAGTGTATAAATATTCACAATCGTGACAAAAACATGAACAGGAACATTTCAAATCCGTTTGTCTCGAAAAAAAGAGGTCTTTGTGAAAAATTTATACGGTGTGAAAGAAATCCCGATATAATCCAATTTGTTCGACTTTATAAATTAAAATCCCGTAAAGAACAGGGAAAAAAGACAAAGTTCTACACGGTGAGGAGAAAAAAAAGAATAAAATCTATTCACTTTTTTTATAAATATTCTGAAATATTGAATTTTTTTCTTGACAAATTCCAGGAAAGAATCTAAAATATAAAACGGAATATGTCCTTACGGAGTTATTCTAGCATATCTACGGACCACTCTGAAAAGAGTCGAGGCCATACGGACAGCCGGGTCCACTGCCGATTTGGTGGTTTTTTCACCTTTGTTGATTGAGTTAAAAGCTCAAATTTTATAAGTTGGTTACTTAATAACCGAAAAATGTGTTAACAGACACATACTTGTGAAACGGTCAATAAAAGAGTAGTAAAAGTATTTGTTGCTATATAGACTCTGGTACCATGCATATCCCTTTTTTTTGCTCGGATTTTCTGAGTTTCTGTCTTTTTGTCTGGACAGTTGTATTGATACGGATCGTTTCAGCGCAGGTTGTGTTTATCACAGTCTGTGCTTTTTTTTATTCCTGCGAGGTGTTGCAAATGGACGATATGACAAACAAACCGGATCAGACCAAAGCGCCTATTTTTGAAGCGCTGAAAGAGTTCCGTAACAACCGTGTGGTTCCTTTTGATGTACCGGGACACAAACGCGGACGGGGCAATCCGGAGTTAACTGAATTTCTGGGGGAAGCCTGTGTGGGCATCGATGTCAACTCGATGAAACCGCTCGACAACCTCTGCCACCCGGTCAGTGTCATCAGGGAGGCTGAAATTTTGGCAGCCGATGCCTTCGGCGCCGCCTATGCGTTTTTAATGGTCGGCGGAACAACCAGCTCCGTACAGACGATGGTATTGAGCAGCTGCAAACGCGGCGATAAAATCATTCTGCCGAGAAATGTGCACAGAAGTGTTATCAATGCACTGGTTCTCTGCGGTGCGGTACCGGTTTATGTGAATCCGGAAGTGGACACGCGTCTGGGGATCTCTTTAGGTATGCGCCGCGAACAGGTGAAACAGGCCATCGAAGCACATCCGGATGCGGTTGCGGTTTTAGTAAACAATCCGACCTATTACGGTGTTTGTTCGGATTTACGGGAAATTGTGAAGATGGCGCACGATGCGGGCATGTTATGCCTTGCTGACGAGGCACACGGAACCCATTTCTATTTCGGGGAGAATATGCCGGTTTCGGCTATGGAGGCGGGTGCCGACATGGCATCGGTTTCCATGCATAAATCAGGCGGAAGTCTCACCCAGTCCTCTCTTCTTTTAATCGGGCCTTCGATGCACCCGGGGTATGTGCGTCAGATCATCAACCTGACCCAGACCACTTCGGGCAGCTATCTGTTAATGAGTTCTCTGGATATTTCCAGAAGAAATCTGGCACTCCGAGGCAAGGAAATGGTGCGCAAAGTTGTCAGTATGGCAGAATATGCAAGAGAAGAAATTAATGCCGTCGGCGGCTATTACGCCTTCGGAAGTGAAATTATAAACGGAGATTCCATCTTTGCGTTTGACCCGACCAAACTCTCGATTCATACAAGAGATATCGGTCTTGCAGGCATTGAAGTCTATGATATTCTCCGGGATGAATATGACATTCAGATTGAATTCGGGGAATTCGGCAACATCCTGGCCTACCTTTCCATCGGCGACCGTCCGCAGGAACTGGAACGGCTGGTGAGTGCCCTGGCGGAAATCCGCAGAAGATACCAGAAGGACGCAACCGGCCTGTTAAACCAGGAATATCTGGCGCCGAAGGTGGTAAAGAGTCCTCAGGAAGCCTTCTACGCACCGAAAAAAAGTGTTCCGCTTTCCGAATCTGTCGGATGTGTCTGCAGTGAGTTTGTCATGTGCTATCCTCCGGGAATTCCGATTCTGGCACCGGGAGAACTGATTACTCCGGAAGTCTTAAATTACATCGTCTATGCGAAGGAAAAAGGCTGCTCCATGACCGGACCGGAAGATGCGGATATTTTAAATTTAAATGTACTGGAATAGGAGGCGTTTTTCATGGATTTATGGTTTAGTGAATTTCACGCACCGGATGTCAAACATTCTCTGCGGGTGACCAGACACCTCTATTCTGAAAAAAGCGAATATCAGCAGATTGATATTTTTGATACCCCGGAATTCGGCCGTGTCCTTGCTTTAGACGGCAGTGTCATGCTAACCGAACGGGATGAATTTATTTACGACGAAATGGTGGTACATGTGCCGATGGCGGTTCATCCGAATATTCAGGATGTGCTGGTAATCGGTGCCGGCGACGGCGGCGTGGTCAAGGAACTGTGCCGGTATGAACAGATCCGCTCCATTGATCTGGTGGAAATGGATCCGAAGGTTTTGGAAGCCTGCCGGAAATATCTGCCGGAGAATGCCAGCCGTATGGATGATGCCCGGGTACACATCACCTTTGATAATGCCCAGCGCTTTATCCGCAGAAGAACCAGTCAGTATGATCTGATTATTGTCGATTCCAACGACCAGTTCGGTCCGTCGGAAGGGTATTTTACCAGAGAATTCTACGGCATCTGCTACAATGCCTTACGGGAAGACGGGATCATGGTAAACCAGCAGGGCAGTCCTTTTTACGCCCACGATGCGGAAGCCATGCAGAGAAGTCATAAACGGATTGTAAGCACCTTCCCGATCAGTCGGGTCTATCAGGCGCACATCCCGACTTATGCCGCAGGCTACTGGCTCTTCGGTTTTGCAAGTAAACGCTATCATCCAATCGATGATTTTAATCCGCAGAAGTGGAAAGCGTTGCAGCTCGGGTGTAAATACTATACCACCAAGCTGCACATCGGTGCTTTCTACCTTCCTGCTTTTCTGGAAAAAATGCTTGAGGAGGTTGAGTCGTAATGGAACGCAATGTGGAAACCTTTATCGGAGCGGAAAGTGCCTATGAAGAAGCGGACGTGGTCCTCTTCGGCGCTCCCTTTGATTCCACCACAAGTTTCCGCCCGGGGGCCCGCTTTGGTCCTTCGGCTATTCGCCATGAAAGTTTCGGGCTGGAAACCTACAGTCCTTATCAGGATAAGGATTTAACCGATTACCGCGTCTTTGATGCGGGGGATCTGGAATTATGCTTCGGCAGTGCGGAAAGCGCACTCAGCGATATTGAAACAACAACAGAAGAAATTCTGGAAGACGGAAAGCTTCCGCTTCTTTTAGGAGGAGAACATCTGGTAACCCTAGGCGCCTTACGGGCAGTCTGCAGGAAATATCCGGATCTGCATGTGATTCACTTTGATGCCCACACCGATTTACGGGATGATTATCTGGGCGCAAAGCTTTCCCATGCCTGTGTCATCCGCAGAGCGCATGATCTTTTGGGAGACGGACGGATTCACCAGTTCTGTATCCGAAGCGGAGAACGGGAGGAATTCCGTTTTGCCAAAGAACACACACAACTCACCCCGTTTTCCTTTGACGGACTGACCGAACAGGTACAGGCACTGAAAGAATCCGGTGCACCGGTGTATTTCACCATAGACCTCGACTGTCTGGATCCTTCCGTTTTTCCGGGAACCGGTACGCCTGAGGCGGGCGGAGTCACCTTCCCTGCCCTTTTGGATGCGATTTTAACCGTGGCGGAGTGTCATGTTGTGGCGGCCGATGTCAATGAACTGGCCCCAATGCTTGATCCAAGCGGTGTTTCCACAGCCACAGCCTGTAAAGTGGTGCGGGAGCTTCTGCTTGCGCTTCATAAATAAAAGAATGAAACCCGGTGATGAGAATCACCCGAACCGAATGAACAAGAAAAAAATTTCAAGGAGATGGTTGTAATGAGCAGAGTATTAGTAATTGGTTGCGGCGGTGTTGCAAACGTTGCCATTCGCAAATGTTGTCAGGTAAGTGATGTCTTTGAAGAATTGATGATCGCAAGCAGAACCAAAAGCAAATGTGACAAACTGGCGGAAGAACTGAAAGGTACCACAAAGACCGTAATCACAACCGCTCAGGTGGATGCAGACAATAAAGATGAATTAGTTGCTTTGATGAAAGAATATAACCCGGATCTGGTTATGAATATCGCACTTCCTTACCAGGATCTGACCATTATGGATGCATGCCTCGAAGCGCATGTAAATTACATGGATACCGCAAATTATGAAGCGGAAAACACCGATGATCCAGAATGGCGTGCCATTTATGAAAAACGCTGCGAAGAAAAAGGCTTCTCTGCCTACTTTGATTATTCCTGGCAGTGGGCTTATCGTGAAAAATTTGAACAGGCAGGCCTCACCGCACTCTTAGGCTGCGGCTTTGACCCGGGAGTAACCCAGGCATACTGCGCTTATGCAAAAAAACATGAATTTGACGAAATCGATACCATCGATATTTTAGACTGCAACGGCGGGGACCACGGTTATGCCTTTGCAACCAACTTCAACCCGGAAATCAACCTGCGCGAAGTATCTGCTCCGGGCAGCTACTGGGAAGACGGCCACTGGGTGGAAATTCCTCCGATGAGCATCAAACGTGTTTACAACTTTGATCAGGTCGGCGAAAAAGATATGTATTTACTGCATCATGAAGAAATCGAATCTCTGGCGGAAACCATTCCGGAAGCAAAACGCATCCGTTTCTTCATGACCTTCGGTCAGAGCTATCTGACTCATATGAAATGCCTGGAAAATGTCGGCATGCTTTCCACCACTCCGATCCAGTTTGAAGGACAGGAAATTGTTCCGATTAAATTCTTAAACGCTTTACTGCCGGACCCTGCAACCTTAGGTCCTAGAACCAAAGGGAAAACCAACATCGGCTGCATTTTCACCGGGAAAAAAGACGGTAAGGATAAAACCTTTGCAATCTATAACATCTGCGACCATGAAAAATGCTATGCGGAAGTAAAAAGCCAGGCAATCAGCTACACCACAGGGGTTCCTGCCATGTGCGGCGCCATGATGCTCTTAACCGGCAAATGGGATAAAGTCGGCGTTTACACCGTGGACGAACTGGATCCGGATCCATTCTTGGATGCACTGGATCAGTACGGTCTGCCGAAAAACCTGAACTATGATCCGGTACTGGTGGACTAATGAAAGAAACACGTGTCATATTTGACTCTCTGGGTGAGAGACTTCCGGAAGAGGTATTCGGAAGTCTTCCCTCCCCGGTTTATGTCATTGATGAAGCTGCCTTAAAACGAAACGGGGAAATTCTTGCGGGTGTGGCAGAACGCACCGGTGCGAAAATTCTGCTTGCGCAAAAGGCCTTTTCCAACTATGACTTCTACCCGCTTCTGGCTCCTTATCTTGCGGGAACGGAAGCAAGCGGTCTCTATGAGGCACGTCTGGGAAAAGAAGAAATGCCGGATGGGGAAGTGCATGTCTTTTCCGCGGCCTTTCGTGACGACGAGATGGAAGAACTGTTTCGCTATGCAGACCATATTGTATTCAACTCTCCTTCTCAGCTGAAACGTTTCGGAAAACGTGCAAAGGATGCCGGAAAAAGTGTCGGCATTCGTCTGAATCCGGAATACTCCACCCAGGAGGGGCATGATATTTACGATCCGTGTGCGCCGGGCAGTCGTCTGGGCACAACCAGAGCGCTCTGGGATCGGGAAATGACTCCGGAACTGATTGATCTGTTAGAGGGTGTTCATTTCCATACCCTCTGTGAACAGGATGCGACCGATCTGGTTCCGACCTTTCAGGCCGTGAAAGAAACCTTCGGGGATCTTTTGGGCCGGATGAAATGGATTAACATGGGCGGCGGTCATCATATCACGAGAGAAGATTATCATTTAAATCTGCTGGAAGATGTGATTTTGGACGCAAAAGAAACCTATAATGTGGAAGTCTATCTGGAGCCCGGAGAAGCCGTTGCCTTAAATGCAGGCTACTTTATCACCCGTGTTCTGGATCTGCTTGAAAACAGCGGGCAGCACATTGCCATTTTAGACGGCTCCGCGGCATGTCATATGCCGGATGTGATCGAAATGCCTTACACCCCGCCTCTTTACGGTGCGACGGAAACTGAGGAAACAACACCGAAGGCCGCACACAGCTACCGCCTGGCAGGTCCGACTTGTCTGTCCGGGGACAATGTGGCAACCTATACCTTCGATCATGTGCTTTCCTTCGGAGAACTCCTCTGCTTTGGGGATATGGCGATTTATACCACCTGTAAAAACAATACGTTTAACGGCATGGCGCTTCCGAATATCTGGAAGCGCGGCTTAGACGGTTCCTTTACCCGTCTGACCGATTTCTCCTATGACGATTTTAAAATGCGTCTGGGAACAAGAAAATAAGGATAAAAAAACGAGATCATTTTCTGTTGATCTCGTTTTTTTAGTATAAACATATTGTTGGAAAGATACTCAGCGTAAGCAATTCCTCTTTTGTTAGATTCTAAGTTGCAGTTATTTTTACAGACCGGACAAGGTTCTCATAACCAGATCCACATCTTTATTTTCCAGTTCCTGTATAATATGCAGGTATGTTTTCTGGGTTGTTGTCATGCTGGCATGTCCCAGTCTTCTTGCAACACTCGCAATGGATACCCCGGCAAAAAGCAAAAGCGATGCGTGTGTATGTCTCAGACCGTGTATAGAGATTTCCGATATGCCACAGGCTTTACAATGTCTTGTCAGGACATCATTTACCGTTGAATTATAAATTTTGTTTTCTCCGACAAAAATAGGTTTATCTTTTGGCAGGGTTTTAATCAGCTCCGAGAATTTCACAACAATTTGCCAGTCAATCTGAATCTTCCGAACCGAGGAGTTGTTTTTTGTCGGCAGGAATCCGCCGTTTCCTTTATAATCCCAGGTTTTGCTGATGGATAAGGTCTGCTTTGAAAAATCAAAATCATCCGGCGTTATGGCAAGAGCTTCGGAAAAGCGCATCCCGGTTTTTGCCACCAGGAGAATAAACCAGTCCCAGTTCACCGTTTCCGTCAGATTCAAATCTGCGATTAAGGTATGCAGTTCAAACTGGTTCAAATACTTGATTTTTTTCACCTTTGGTGTTTTTCCTTTGATAATAGCCTTTCTGGTAGGATCCCGCACAAGCAGTCCCTCATCAACAGCGTCAATGATTGCCCCCTTCAACTGATGGTGAAAATCCAGCGTGGTCTGACGTTCATGTTCTTTTGCATAATCGTTTAACAGCTGCTGGTAAGCTGTCCGGTTTAATTCCGATATTTTTAAATCCGGAACAAGTTTTTCCACCCATTTATGTGTCATATGATATTTCGCCATTGTGGCATCTCTAATGGCTCCTTTTTTATACACATCAATCCATTGTTCGTAGTATTCGCAAAATAAAGTTTCTTTGTTAATATCTTTCAGCATAAGCTGCCTCCGTTCCTGAAATTACTTACGCTGATATAAGCAAAGAACCTTATTGAGTACTAATTAATGTGACAAAAGCGGTCGTATTTCCTGATCAAAGATATTTTTGAGTTCTGTCATCATTTGCGAATAATATTTAAATTTCTTAAGCGGTTTTTCCATGGATTCCTTGTATTCGGAAAAATTGGCCGTTTCTTTGATGGCATTTTCATTATGGATGGTGCCTTGTCCGTAATGCATTGCGGCATACATAAGTTCTTCTTTTGATGTAAACCACTCTTCGCAGAAAGCATTAATAACTTCCTCAATACATTCCTGTTTTGTTTTTTCAATGATGTTCAAAATAGACTGCCCCTGGTATTTCGTTTCATCCAACTCGATTTCATGAACCAGGTTGAACATGATCTCTGCAATTTTTGGATTGTCTTTTCCCAGTTCTTCAATATATTGCTTAATTTCTTCTATTTTTTTCTGTCTTGCTTCCGGGGAATCCTTCTCTTCGGAATCTTGAGGAGTAACGATATTCTGGATCAAATTGATGATATACTCGTAATCAATTTTTATATGACTGTAGGCGACTAACTCATAATCAGGATCAAATATTTTTTTCTCATCTTCAGGATCAGTCGGATCAGTCGATTTTAGTTCTTCCAAAACATTTTTATATTGTCCGACATAATCTGCATATTCCTGCTCTGTAATGCCGTATTGTTCCAGCATGGCATCATCATACTGTGTAAACGATTTCATCTGAGCAAACAAACTGTCAAAGGTTTGAAAGGTTTTTGCAAAAACTCTTTTTTCCTTATCAGACATAGACGGAATGTCAGAAGGATTACCTGCCACAACCCGTAAAGCTTCCACAGATTTTCGGAAAGCAGGCTCTACCTGATCAAATACAGCCAGTACGGATTCTGTTGTTCCTCCTGCGGAATAGAGTTTAATGGCAGTATCAACGGATTTTTTGAATAATTTCGGTGCCTGGAACGTCACAATTTGTCCGTATCGTTTATTTCTATCAAAAATACGGTTTGTTCTGGAAAAAGCCTGTATCAGATCATGAGGTCCCATTGGCTGTCTGTCGATAAAAACTGTTGACAGACAGGGAGCGTCAAATCCGGTGAGCAGCCGATCTACCACAATCACTAAGTCTAACTGCTCCCTTCTACTCTTGTATTTCGGATCTTTTCTTGCCAGTCGTTTGTTTAAATTGGCATTATACCCCTGAATTTGCGAGAGATCATATTTGGTGTCAAACATCTGATTGTAATCTTCCAGGGATTCTTTCATCTTATCCTGATTCACATGAGATTCCTCTTTATTCTCAATAATGGAATATGTGATCGCGAACTTCGGAAAATCCGGAAGAATCTGCTTGATTTTTTCAGAAATAACCAGCTTTGTTTCCCCGTTCTTTACTTTTTTTAAGAGTTCATAATATTTCTGAGCCATTTCAATGGAACTGGTTGTCAGAATCCCTTCATAAGTCAGACCTTTCCCGTTTTGAAAGCCTAATTTTTGATAAGACTTATTTAAAATAGCGTCTAGCACCTGTAGCATGTGTGTCTCTGTATGATAAAAAGAAGGATTGTTCTCATCGGATTCATTTTTAGGACCGTTGTGTTCCACCTGAAACCCAAGAACCGCATTATCATGGATTGCATGCTGAATCGTGTACTTATGCAAACATTTGCCGTATAAGTCTTCTGTTGTTCTTGGTAAATCTCCAAGTTGCGGGTAAGGATTTTCTGCAAACCGGGGAGTACCGGTAAATCCATACCACAGAGAACGATTAAAGAAGTTTTCAAGTTCTCTTTTTGATCCGGGTGTAACAGCACGGTGACATTCATCAACCACAAAAGCTATTTTCAGAGCTCTTATTTTTTTGTAGTCAGAAGTATCCGGTTTCAGTTTTTTTGTGATTAAAAGATGAAGTTTTTGAATGGTTGTAACGATTACCTGCCGATCTGCTGATTTTAATTTAACTTTCAAATCATTCACATTATCTGTGTCATCCACATCAATCAGATCATTGTTGGCATAGGATTGGAACGCCTGTGTCGTTTGTGTATCCAGGTCCTTACGGTCGATTAAAAAGATGGTTTTGTCCAGTGCCGGAATATCCATCAAAAGATTTCTGGTTGCTTTGTAAGAGGTAAGCGTTTTTCCGGAACCGGTTGTATGCCATACGAAACCGGATGCTCCCCTTTTCGAAGCATCGCGTACAGACTCAATGGCGTGTATTTGATAAGGACGTAACAAAATAAGTCTCTTTGCAGTTTCATCAAGAACCGTATATCTTGCAATGAGTTCATGTGCTTCCGGTATTTTCAGAACCGTTTTTGCAAAATCAAGATAGTCTGATACCGGATTATTGTCACGATCAAGCCACCCACTGATAAATTCAGGATTTAAATCCGTATCACTGGCAGCAGAAAAATATTTTGTGTCCACACCGTTACTGATCACAAACATTTGCACAGCAGAAAAAATCCCTGTAAATTTTCCTTCTCCGATATATTTTTTTATTTGCCAAAATGCATCCATATAAGAATGCTGTTTGTTTTTCAGCTCAATGTGAATCATCGGCAAACCATTAATCATCAGAGTAACGTCGAAACGTCGATTAACCGCATTTTTTTCCTGATTTTCTGCAGGATCGAACGCACGATACTGATTAATGACTTCATAGACACTGCTTCCGCCTGCAATGTGTTCATGATTCATAACAACCAGATGAAGTTTTTCCGTGCCTCTTTGGACATGAACCATTACTTTTCCGTTTTCACCGACTAACCATTCGCCTGCCTTATAAAAAGAAGAGAACTGAAGTTGGTTTTTTATCTGCTCAAATTCAGTATCTGAAAGAGATGTGCCATTTAATCGTGCTTTATTATTTTGTTCTAAAATATATCTGAAATTATTCCACAGATCTTTTTCTGTTTTTAAATCATCCCGGTACGTCCATTGAGAATCTCCATAAACAAGTTGATCAATCAGCTTTTGTTCTATTAATGCTTCTAATTCTGGCAAAATTATCGTCTCCTTTTCTACTGAAATGCTGCTTACAGCAATAACCAGTTTAATAGTTCTATAGATTATGAGCAAATTTTATTCTGTCTGAAAGTTTTCTGAAAATTCAAAAGATATCTGTATTACAGTGATTGTTGTAATTTTTAGAAAAAGTATAACAAATAATGTGCTGAGTTTGATCCATTAAATCTAAAATAGCACTTATATAGGAATATATTGGAAATAGTTTTGGCTTACACTGGATTTCAGTGTTTATTATATAAATTTTGATAAAAAACACTTCTACTGGTGAAGAGTAATAAGATTGTCTATTTTCAGCAAAAACTCGCCTATTTTCTTTTGCTCTTTTAAAGTTGGCAATTTATATTCTATAGAATAGAGTGCTCTAGGATAAATAGCCGCAACACTTGTTGTACCCATTGCTCTTGCATAAACTTGACATTTCATATCGGCTGTATTATACAAATAATTAAAAAATATAGTATCAATATTTTTTAATTTAAATCTTGCAATGTTACTATTGAATGCATATTTTCCACTTTCTCCAACCCAAGTTGCTCCTTTTCCTACTAGAGCAAGAGTGTTTCTTGTATTAAAAAAGAAATCTCCATAATATGCAACATTATCTAATTCGACCTGTTCAGTAACAGAAAGATACTCTATTTTTTTTACGTCAAAATAACCTCTTTGTATATTTCCCATTTTCAATAATGGCATTCCTGTATTATCTGAAGATCCTAACAAATTTGTTCCTGTATGAATTGATATTATATCATTTCCAAACTTACGCTGTTCCCAATCTTCCGTAAATCCATTAAATCTAATTTTAGGTGACT
>SAMEA104404097__coassemble_2368_pt1 | contig 13204 bp, 10 predicted proteins | sample SAMEA104404097__metabat2_high_PE_061 | metagenome-assembled genome bin SAMEA104404097 (sample SAMEA104404097) | Balaenoptera acutorostrata | reverse complement strand
TGCAAGCTACACTTGATATCAGAACCCCACGGGCTTGCCCGTGGGAGCAGTCAGATGCCCTTTTTAACGGGTAAAACGTATTACAGAATTGTGGGAAGCGGACCAAAGACACCTCTTTTGCTTCTGCACGGCGGACCGGGTTCCACTCACAACTATTTTGAGGTACTGGATGAGGTAGCAAATGACGGACGTCCGGTGATTATGTATGATCAGATCGGCTGCGGAAATTCATATCTCACAGGACATCCGGAATATTTTACGGCGGAAGTGTGGCTTTCGGAATTAGAGGCACTTCGTCGGACTCTTTATCTGGAGAAGGTGCACATACTTGGCCAGTCCTGGGGAGGCATGATGGCACTTCTCTATGCCCTGGATCGTCATCCGGAAGGGGTACAATCCTATATCCTTTCTTCCACACTGCCTTCTGCAAAGCTTTGGGAGGAAGAAGGACACAGGCGGATTTCCTATCTGGATCCAACCGAACAAAGGGCGATCCGGAAAGCACTTGCAACCGGATGCTTTGAGGATCCGGAATACGAAAAGGCACTGGATCATTTCATGAATCTGTCCTGCAATCCGATCATGGATTCCCTGCCCGACTGCATCACGCGGGAAAAGAAAGCGGGGAGAGAAGCTTATCGCGTTGGATGGGGTCCTAACGAATTTACACCGACCGGTACCTTAAGCGATTATGAGGTGACAGATCGTCTTTCGGAAATAAACACACCGTGCCTGATTACGAGTGGGCAGCGGGATCTCTGTTCCCCTTATATTGCAAAAACTATGTATGATGCGATTCCAAATGCAGCATGGGAACTGTTTCAGTACAGCGGACATATGCCGTTTGTAGAGGAACGGGAAAAATATATTCGAATTTTAACGAACTGGTTGAATTGTTGGAATTAGTGTTGATTTAATACAAAAAATAGGTAATAGTTATGTATTATGTACAATATATGATTATATTACTATTAGTCTGTTATCAACTTAGCTAGAGTATATTGATGAAGAGTTACTGTATGTGATATAATTATAAAAGTGTTAATATATAGTAATAAAGTTTATTTTTTACTTTGCCGTAGTGGTCTACACTATAAATCATAAAAGTTGAAATGAAGCATTATCAAAAATAAGATTGGGAATTATCTGATCAGGCACGGGTTGAGATAAACTAAATTAGGAGGAAAATCAAATGGATTTCAAGCATTATCGAGGAAAAAATATCCTTGCATGGCTCTCTTACAATGCAAATTATGAAGATCCTTACGGCGGTGTCAATAGGGTCTGTTATGTATACCCTCGCATTTTAATAAAAGGAACTGACTATGACCCTATTAATTCGGATGATTTTCCTAAATATGGCCGTATAGAAGTTCGTATCCAAGGCGGAGATACTGCTGAAGAAGTCTACTCTAGCTTTGGCTCTTTAGTAAATATAAAGATTAATGGGGATCCATATCCTAATTATGAAGGCAATAATATGTACAGTCTTAAATATAATCCCCAATATGGGAAGAATAATTCCGAAATTTGGATCGAAGCTTTTTCCGGAAAAGGTTTTTACCAAATTATAGACATTAATAGTGATTTTAAAACAGTTCAAAGTGAACGTTTCATACCTGAACCAGATTTTACAATTCGTACAGCTCTCATCATGCTTAGAAATGAAGATAAATTGTATGGCCCGTTTGAGTGTGACACTAAGGAAGGAATTACAACACTTCATGGAATTAAAGATTATCAGTATAATGTTGGTGAATACAATGCATTAACATATAATGATAATCTTCTTATAATTGAGGATGATGATGAAGAAGAAGCACTAATTTTGATGCCTAAATCGTCACTTCCTTCTCCTGAAGGATGTGATGTTCGTTATGATTGGATAAGCAAAGAGGTTCTTATTGGCAGTTTTATGGATTCACTTCGTACTGAAAATTCTTACACTCGTGCACAAGTTCGTCAGATTACAGATGTGGTTAATCACCTTATTGAAAGTGGTTGTGGTGTACAGATGACGGATGAGCGTATCTCCAAAATTCAAATTCTGCTAGACAATATTAGCCAGAAAGAAGAATACGTGAGAAGTATTGTACAGTATGCGCTTAATGATGAGGCATCTCAAAAAGCTATTACAGAAGAAGTTGTTACGAATTATTTTGACCAGATCAAAGACAAAATTCCTGATTTTACCGTTGTTCAGGATCACATAAGTGAACTTAAAGCACAGGAACTTTCTCTGCGGGAAACCGTGGAAGAACTTCGCTCCAAGACGGCATCGTCAAAGGCTGAAAGTTCGGAAGAAGATAAGGCTAGAATTTCTGATTTGACTCAAAAGCTTGAAGAAATACAAAAAGAAAATGATGCGTTGAGTCAAGAAATAGAAGTTCATAAAGATATTACCGCTTTAAAAGCTGAACGGGATCGTCTGGCAGAGGATCGTGATCAGAAATTAGTCGCATACAAGGATCTGGAAAGACAGATCAATGCTACGTTAGAGGCATTTAATGATCAAGCCAAACAGACCGCAAGAATTCTGGATAGAAAATTACTTGATAAGATTCTAAGTGGAATTGGAGAAGAAACTGCATCTCAAGAAATCGTCCCATTTGATACTTCGTTATTGCACAATCAGGCCATGGATTGCAGCGAAATTATCTCTCGTGTAAAGACATTCATTTGTGATAAGGCTCACAGAGAGGTTACAATGAACGATGTGGCAAATTATCTGATCTGCATTACTCAGGGATTTATTACCACCTTTGCCGGTGAACCTGGTACTGGAAAAACCTCCCTCTGTAATATACTGGCTAAGGCGCTTGGATTGGCAGCAGATCCTCCTCAAAATCGCTTCGTCGATATTTCCGTAGAACGAGGATGGTCTTCGCATAAAGATTTTATTGGCTACTATAATCCTTTGTCAAAAAAAATGGAACGTAGTAACGGCGAAGTATTTGATTCCTTTGAACGAATGGATGCAGAATATGATTGTGACAACTCAAAAATTGCTCCTTTCGTCATTTTGCTTGATGAAGCAAATCTGAGCCCAATCGAACATTACTGGGCAGCGTTCCTTAGAAACTGTGATTTTATATCTGTAAATAACCGTACCATTTCTCTTGGGGGTACGAAAAGTTTTAAACTTCCGGAACATCTTCGCTTTCTTGCTACTGTCAATTTTGATCATACTACAGAAGAGCTTTCTCCTAGATTTCTTGATAGAAGTTGGGTTATTATGCTAGAACCGACCAGAATTGATGATGAAATAGATGAGGAAACAGAGAATATTCAGGATATGATATCGTTTGGGGACTTGAAAGAAGCTTTTAGTGTGGGAGCAAATGATATCATTGACGAAGCAATTCAAAACAAATGGAATGCTATTCAGAAAATTTTCAGAGACAGAGCATTACAGATTATGCCTCGTAATCTCAAGATGGTTAGAAATTACTGTGCTGTTGGTTGCAGATGTATGGAGCGTGATACCCCAGTAACTAAATTTGCCCCGCTGGATTATGCATTATCTGAGAAGATTCTTCCTACTATCAATGGAAATGGTGATAACTACCGTATGTTGATTGAAGAACTATCTAAAGAATGTACCCCTCAGAACATGCCTATTACTGCAAGGCATCTTGAACGAATGAAACGCTTTGCAGAAAATAACATGGGATTTTACCAATTCTTCTCTCATTAATCAAAAAAGGAGGATGTTTCCATCATGGCTAAGTGTGTGCTCTCATGCCTAAATATGGGGAAAACAACCGAAGTTAATCTATCAGATTGTCTGAAGGATGTGTCTTCCATTGATTTTTCAAAATGCACGGCAGTTTTTGAAGATGGTAGTTACGACATTCGTTTTTTTTACGGACTAGATACTGATATAAATGTTGAGTCTGTCACAGTATGTGTAAATGGAGAATCAGTGGGACATATAGCGCTAGACGGAAATTCAGAAGCAGTAGAGGGCACTGCTGTATATAGAAATGATATTTTTGCAAAGCAGCCTTTTTTACTTCACTATGATCTTGTCGTATTGTCCTTTATCGTATTTTTTGTCGATGGGTCTTCAAAAGAATACTTTACGGACTATCTGCTATGTGTGAGCAAGAGTCAAGAAGATGCCGTCAATATACAAAATATGCTCCAAGAGTTGATTGTATTTGATGATTCCCAGGTTAGTGAATGGATATTCTCCGATGCAAATCATGGAGCAAGCAACGGCCTATATGAGGGAAAATGGAATAAACATGCTTACAAATCTCTGAGTTCGTATGTTCAACTATTGGAGCAGGTGATTGCTGGTTATAGAACCAATTTTGCATATTTCAAAATACAAGGAAAGCATACGATAAAACAATCCAGTGTTCTTGTTTCTCATGAAAAAGTCAAAAGGGTTTCTCGTGGAAGTATTAACTGGATTATGCAAAATACTGAACAATTAGCAGAAGTTTCGTATGCGAGTGGTATCCAGTATCAAGGAAAGAACTACTTGCCATATCGCATAGAAACGGATACAAATCAGAAAACATGGAATGTCTATGAAAATCGAGTTATTGTTAGTTTCTTGCATACCGTATTGTTAAATGCAAAACAAATTTTTGCGGAGTTTGACCAGGATGTTTTAAACGAGGAGCGCATTGTTTCAAAAATACACGGGAACTTCCCAAAAGAGTATTGTGCCCCCATTATTACTATTAAATCCTTACAGATTTCATTTGGAAGAACACTGTTAGATAAACTTAGTCAATCCATTAGATCCTTGCAAGATTTGCACCGGAAGTATGTATCGTTATTTGATGTTCAGGTTTCTGTTATTAGCAATCTACCAAGAAAAACAAGTACTTTTTGTGAAATTAAACCATATGCACAGATTTTCGAGATTATAGTCCGTTGGTTTGAATATGGTGAGTACAGTTTGGAAAAAGAACGCCTTGTACTTCAAGTAAAGACGCTAGATAAACTGTTCGAATACTATTGTTTGTTGAGATTATTAAAGCTGTTAGCAGATAATGGGTTTCAAAGAGCAGATATCAAGCAGCCTGTTTTTAAGTTTGACTATACCTTGGCGGATAATTTGTATCAGAATGAAAAAGATGTGGCTAATACATATCTTCTTAGCAACAAAGGGGTTAATGTTACATTATACTATCAGCCAGTGATCAGCTCGGTGGGATTTGAAAACGAGCTGACACTTTATAGAACAACGAGGCCATCTTCTGGACAACCAGACTACTATACACCAGACTTTATTTTAAAATTTAGTTCATGTGAACACAATGAAGAATATGTAATCTTTGATGCAAAATTTTCATCTAGAAGTAATATTAAGAAACATAGCTTACTAAATGTTATACACAAGTATTCATGTGAATTGTGTTCGACGGCTGAAATTCCTATGCCTAAAATGGTTTGGATATTACAGGGACGTGTTAATAATAATGAAAATACAATCTGGAAGTATCATAACTCTCCGTTAGTTACCAAGTATAAGCCTATAACATCGTTTGGTATTGTTTCAGTCAATACGGCTGTTGAAATCCGGCAGCGTTTATGGAATGAGATTCGAAATAACATCTTGTTATTACATTGAAATCCGAATTCTTGTGCTTGTAGAATTAATCGTATTTCTAAGTCATTTAGGTTGTAATATTGGTAAAATAGTTTCAAGAATTAAATTAACTGCTGAAGTTTCAAAATCTCAGCAATATCAAGTAACTCAAATATTTTGAAAGCACCGGACTTGACTTTTCCGGTAAATATGGTAAGGTAAACATGTCATATAAGCCTGCGATTGGGCGGGTGTCTCTACAAACTGCCGGAAACAGTTTTCTATGACGTAACAATATAACTGTTTCGGTATAGCTGCAGGTACAGAGACGCTCCGGTGTATTAGCTGTTTTCAGGGAGAAGTCTCTGAAAACAGCTTTTTTATTGCCGAACCGGATTGGGGGAATGACTGTGTATGATGTATTAATCATCGGTGCAGGTCCCGGGGGAATTTATTCTGCCTATGAACTTGCCAAAAAAAATCCAGCACTTAAAATTGCGGTGTTTGAATCCGGGCATGCCTTGAAGCAGAGGAAGTGTCCGATTGACGGGGAACAGATCACCTCCTGTGTCAACTGTCCGACTTGTTCCATCATGAGCGGATTCGGCGGAGCCGGAGCCTTTTCCGACGGGAAATACAATATCACCAATGACTTCGGGGGAACACTTTACAAATATATCGGGAAAAAACAGGCGCTGGATCTGATGCGCTATGTGGATGAGATCAATATGAATTACGGCGGTGCGGGAACCAAACTGTATTCTACGGCAGGTACCCGGTTTAAGAAGCTCTGCATGCAGAATGACCTGCATTTACTGGACGCCTCTGTCCGCCATCTGGGAACCGATATCAACTATGTTGTGCTGGAAAATCTGTATGCTTTTTTAAAGGATCATGTGGACTTCTTCTTTGATACGCCTGTTTTGGATGTACAGGCGGAAGCCGGTTTCTTTTCCGTTATGACGAAACGGGGAACCTTTGACGGGAAAAAATGCATCATTTCGGTCGGACGAAGCGGAAGCAAGTGGATGGAACGGATCTGTTCCGATCTTTCCATTCCGACGAACTCCAATCGGGTGGATATCGGGGTGCGGGTGGAACTGCCCGCGGAAATTTTTTCGCACCTGACGGATGAACTCTATGAAAGTAAAATTGTCTATCGGACGCAGAAGTACGGCGATAAGGTGCGAACCTTCTGTATGAATCCGAGAGGAGCCGTGGTCAATGAAAACACCAACGGGATTATTACGGTAAACGGACACAGCTATGAGGATCCGGCTCTGCAGACGGAAAATACCAACTTTGCGCTCTTAGTGGCGAAGCATTTTTCAGAGCCGTTTGAGGATTCCAACGGATACGGGGAAAGTATTGCAAAACTCAGCAATCTCCTCGGCGGCGGAGTACTGGTGCAGCGGTTCGGGGATCTGATCCGCGGACAGCGTTCAACGGAAAGCAGAATGGAGGAATCCTTTGTGACGCCTTCGTTACATGCAACCCCCGGGGATTTGAGTCTGGTGTTACCGAAGCGTATTTTAGACGGCATTATTGAAATGATTTACGCCCTGGATAAGGTGGCACCCGGAACGGCCAATGACGATACGCTTTTATACGGTGTGGAAGTGAAGTTCTACAATATGGAAGTGGAAGTGAGCAATACCTTAGAAAGTAAATATCCGGGGCTGTATATCATCGGAGACGGTAGCGGGATCACGCATTCGCTGTCACATGCCTCTGCAAGCGGCGTATTTGTGGCAAGAGAACTCTTAAAGACTTTTGGCAAAACTTCTGAATAAAAAAGAGAGCTTTCGGCAAAACAGAAAGAAGTCGTTTAAAAACGGAAAACTGTAAAAGAAAAGTGATTTTTATAGTTCAACTGATGCGAAATGATCCGAAATATAAAGATTTTGTAACTTTTTATCTATTTTCTCTTAAGATAGATTTAACATTTTTTTTGCTATAATAAATACAGACAGCAAACCTTTTCACAGAAGTCTCGAAGGGAGACAGGCGTATGGTGATTTACAGCAAAAAAGATTTCCGAATCGGCATGACATCTCTGGCTCTGGCAACGGCTCTGATTCTGTGGGCCGTGTTTTATCATCAGGTAAGACCGTTAACGGTATTTCTGATCGGTATTTTACTGCTCATTGCATGGGTGGAACTGAATGCGGGGCTCGATCGGGAGATGGCAAACAATGACGGTGAAGAGGAGGAATCCGGGAATCCGTCGGAAGGGGTTCTCATGTATCGACTGCTGCAGGCTGTTCTGGCGGTCGGCATGACGGTAACCTTACTCCTTGGAATGATTTCCGACTTTCCGATTCTGCTTGCAGTTTCCGGTTTTTTCTTTCTGGCACTGGTGGTTTCCGCACTGGCAGAGCTTATCGGTAAAACCATGAAAAAATCCGGAAACCGAACGACATCGGTTATGAAAGAACATGTCTAGGAAGAAACCGAAAGGCTTAGGGGCGCGTATAGAAAAAGGGTTGGCAAGATAGAAAACAGGCGACGGAACAGAACGAATGGTTCCGCCGCCTGTTCTTTTTCGGAGAAGAATCCAGGCTTTTGGATAAAAGAAAAAACGGACAGAGAATGTATTCTCTGCCCGTATGGTTTAAAAGGATTCGTTTACCGGGTTTGCTTTGGCTGTTTTTACAGTGGATTCTTCCATAGCCTGCACAATGGCTCTCCGGATGGCACGGTCGCCGTCATTTACGGAAAGTGCCGAAAACAGTTCCGGAAGATGCGGATAGAAGGTTTCCTCCATCCGTTTGTGAAAAAGTGCGTCCAATTCGGAAACCGGCGGCATCGGCGTATTGTTCTGATCGCTTTCCCGGAAGAGCTCCGAGCTGATTTTCCCCGCGATATAAACCAGACTGCCCATGGCCGTACCGTGGATGACCGTCTGACCGACCCCCCGGTCGGAGGCTTTTCCGGCACTCTGCAGAACATTGGAGAGAGCCTCTTCACTTGCCGTATGTGAAACCAAAAGCGCCTCATAATCTTTTAAATAATCGTACGGATGAATATCGTAAACGGTTGCGATTTTACGGATTTCTCCCATCTGGACTGCTTTTAAGGCATTCAGATCGTCCCGATTGTGCGGCGTTTCCCCGAGAGAAATACCGGACTGTACCGTGGCGCGCAGGATTTCATGGGTGAGAATCCGTTTGCGTTTCCGGATGAACCGGGTCAGTTCTTTTTCATTCATTTTCACACCCTTTGGCATAAACTCATTGCTGGCGCGAATGAGATCGATTAAGCCGGACGGTGAGATAAAGTGGAGTTCGTCAATTTTATAGCTGGCGGCCACCACCGGGATGACCTTATGCATTTTTTTCTGCATTTCCGGATCGTCGGCAAAGGCCTGTTCGGCGAGAGCGACGTTTTGCGCCCGATCGCCCTTGGAATAGCTTTTGGTAATGACCACGATCACCGGAATGTTTTTCCATGCGGTAATGGCTTTTGCGTACTGCAGAAGCGTTTCCTGAATCTGGTTTGCGGCAGTGCCGTCCACACAGAGCCAGATGAGGTCGATGTTCGGATTTTCATCGGCATCATAGCGCATCCACTCTTTTAGGAATTCTTTCACATCTTTGACTGCACGGACCGAGTTAAAATACCCGGGCTGAAAGCGCATGGTATCGATAAGACGAAAATTGAGTTCGGGCGACTCGGAAATACGAAGCTTGTCCATAACATCCCAGTTTTTCCAGCCGTGGATGGAAACCCGTTCCCCTAAAACAGATCGAATCAGTTTGCTTTTTCCGACACCGGAATTACCGATGACTAAAATATTACCAATATTCATGAAAAACACCTCATCCCTATGGAATTGTTTCTGCTGTTGTTCTGTTTCTACTGCCATAGTTATATATTACCACACAAGATGGAAAAGAACCTACCAAAACGGCAGATTTACGCAAATATTTTTTTGCCGGGCCATCCTTTTTTCAGCCCGATGATACCAAAAAAGAAGTGGCGGAGGAAGGAAATCTGTCGTATACTGATAAGAAACAGCGAGAGGGGGAGAAGGATGGCTTCAGAAAAAATGCGTACCGTCCTGTTTCACGGAAGAGAGATTACCTACCGCCTTACCAGAAAACCGGTCAAGAATGTGAATCTGCGGGTAAAAGCCGACGGCTCCATTGCGGTTTCCGCAAACACGCGGGTGAGCGAAGCACGGATCGATACTTTTGTCTTAAAGAATGCCGAACGGATTCTGCAGGCGGCGGAAACTCTGAAACAACGATCGGACCGACAGAAGCACGCAATTTCCCTGGTAACCGGAGAAGAGATTTGTCTGTTTGGAACCGGTTACCGCCTGGAGGTGTTCCTGGGGGAACAGAACCGGATGCGGAAACGGGAAAGTTATCTGCTTATGGAAACCCGGGATCCGGAGGATGCGGCCTTAAAACAGGCAATTTTTGATCGCTTTTTAAAAGAGACGGCAACGGAAACCTTTGAAGAACTGCTGCAGGAATATTATCCGCTGTTTCAGAAGGACTGCGGATCGCTTCCGCACCTTCGGGTACGGTCGATGAAAACAAGGTGGGGCTCCTGTACGCCGCAGAACAACAGCATCACCCTGAATCTGCGGCTGGCCTTTGCACCGCTCAGCTGCAGCCGGTACGTACTTCTGCATGAGTACTGTCATTTCCGTGTGCCGAATCACTCAGACGACTTTTATCGGGAACTTAGCGGGGTTTGTCCCGCCTGGAAGGAAGAAAAGCGGAAGCTGGAAGAAAGCGGTGCCTGAAAATATTACGACGGAATTTTCATTCTGTCGTTTTTTTTACATCTTTTTATTGACAAGGAAAGTTGTCAATGCTATACTTTGTCTGACAAGAAAAGTTGTCAGTTTGCAAACCAAAGTTGTCAGGAAAGAAAGGAGGAGAAGAATGCCCTTATACAATCACTTAAAAGAATATCGTGCAAGGCTTGGGGTGAATCAGCAGGAAATGGGCAGACGTGCCGGTGTTTCCCGCCAGACGATCAGCCAGATTGAACGGGGAGATTATTCTCCATCCGTAACACTCGCGTTAAAGCTTGCAAAGCTTTGCGATGCAAAGGTGGAGGATCTCTTTACCTATGAAGAGGAGGAAGAAGATGAATAAGAAACAAACAGATGCTTCAAATGAGAAGAACATGCGAAAAAAATATATCGGGATTATGCTGCTTGCGGCACTTTTCGGGGCAATTGCCTCCGTCGTGATCCAGATCGGGGCGGAACATATTTCCCCGGATACACTCGGAGATTCGGTAAACCGGATCCTTACAATCATACTGCCGTTTTGCATTCCGGCGCTCCTTTTGGGGATTCACCTTCCGGTCGGAATCCGTTTGAAAAAGGTGCGCAGATTAATTGCCTCCTGGGACGGAGAGGACGAGACTGTTGCCGATTCTCTGGAAGATACCATCGCAAAACTGTTGCTTTGCACATCCTGTGCGTTTTATCTGAGTATGTTTTTTGTGGGTGCGCTACTTACCTTAAATCTGTATTATGAAGTGTATTTCGCAAAAGCGATGGGAATCAGCCTGTCGGTTGTGATAGCGTTTCTTGTAGAGATTACTGTTTTAACGGCACAGCAGAAGATCTGTGTGGACCTGACCAAACAGATGAATCCGGAAAAGAAAGGATCGGTCTATGATATCAATTTTGAAAAGAAATGGTATGCCTCGTTAGATGAGGCGGAAAAAATTGCGGTGGGACAGTGTGCCTATGCATCCCATAAAGCGGTGAATCTGGCCTGCTCGATTATCTGGCTGATTCTGGTTCTGCTCGCAATTGCAATGCCGGTGGGGATTCTTCCGTTTTTGATCCCGATAGCGATTATGCTTGTTTCCAATATCAGTTTTGTGATGGCGGATCTCAAATCCAGAAAGGCACGGGACTAGCTGTCACAAAGACACGAAGCCGGAAAGCGGAATGGGCTTCCGGACATGCAAACAGAATCCGATAAAAAAACAGACCACCCTAAAAGGAGTCGGGTGGTCTGTCTCTGTCCCCCGACACCAAAGGAGAAAAGGACGGGGGAACCGTTCCGGTTTGCAAAAAACCATAGAACAAAAAGGACAAAAAGGACTGATTGAAAGGGGTTACCTTTCATGGAACCACTCAATAACTTTGAGTTTTCGGACAGGAAATTGCCCGAGCCCCCTGGTCCGCGGGGAAGAATTCATACTTACCATCCAAAGCACGGTACAAACCCTACATAAAAGGTATACTTTCATGATAGTTATATACTAGCAAAGTACTGGGATATTGTCAAGGCTGTTTCTGTGGGAAAAAATCCGAATAAGCCGCATCTCAAAACTAATCGTTTTGAAGTTTCGGAAAACGGAGAAAGACAAAAAGAATTGTATTTTCCGAAAAGGTGGCGTAAAATAAAGGACAATCAGAACAAAAAAACATTACTGGAGGGATCAGCTATGCTGGAAATCGGAACAAAAGCACCGGATTTTACCTTGCCGGATCAGAACGGAGAGGAACACAGTCTGAAGGATTATCGGGGAAAGAAAGTGATCCTCTATTTTTATCCGAAGGATCAGACACCGGGCTGCATCAAACAGGCCTGCAGTTTCCGGGATCATTATGCTGCCATTACCGACCACAATGCGGTGGTACTGGGTATCAGCAAGGACAGTGTGAAAAGCCATAAAAATTTCGAAACCAAACAGGAGCTTCCGTTTACCATCCTGTCGGATCCGGAAAAGACGGTCATTGAGGCCTATGATGTCTGGAAGGAAAAGAAGCTGTACGGAAAAGTGGGGATGGGTGTGGTTCGCACAACCTATCTGATTGATGAGGAAGGCACAATCATCTATGCCGACGGAAAAGTGAAAGCGGCAAGCAACGGGGAAACCATGCTGACCGTTTTGGAGGAACAGCCGTGAAAATCATCATTTCTCCCGCAAAAAAAATGAAACAGGAGGAGGATCTGGATTATCGGGATCTTCCTGTTTATCTGGATCGGGCCGAAGAAATCCATGCACTTTTGAAAACCTGTACACTTTCCGAGTGTCAGGCGCTCTGGAAGTGCAATGATGCGATAGCCACACTCAATTATGAGCGGATTCAGGCCATGAATCTGAAAGGAAATCTCTCTCCGGCACTGTTTACGTATGAGGGAATCCAGTACCGGTCGATGGCGCCGGGTGCCATGAATCGTGCGGAGATGGAGTATGTCCAGGAGCACTTACGGATTTTATCCGGCTTTTACGGAATTCTGCGTCCCTTTGACGGAATTACCCCGTATCGCCTGGAAATGCTTACAAAGCTTTCCGTAAAGGGAAGCCGGGATCTTTATGATTACTGGGGGGATGCCCTTTATACCTCGCTTACCAAAGATGATCACGTCCTTTTAAATCTGGCCAGTAAAGAGTACTCCAAATGTATTGAAAAATACCTGACCGGGCAGGATACCTTTATCACCGTTGTATTCGGAGAAGAACAGAACGGTAAGATTAAGCAGAAGGCCACCATGGCAAAAATGGCCCGCGGAGCCATGGTGCGATTTTTAGCGGAACAGAATGCCGACGCACCGGAAGCCTGCAAAGCCTTTCAGGGAGAAGGATTCCGCTTTTCCGAGGAACACTCGGATGAAACCACCTATACCTTCCTGCGGGAATCATAACCCGATGACCCCTAAA
>SAMEA104404097__coassemble_2242_pt1 | contig 13820 bp, 13 predicted proteins | sample SAMEA104404097__metabat2_high_PE_061 | metagenome-assembled genome bin SAMEA104404097 (sample SAMEA104404097) | Balaenoptera acutorostrata | reverse complement strand
ACAAGCTACACTTGACATCAGAACCCCACGGGCTTGCCCGTGGGAGCAGTCAGCAAATAGAAAATATGTTTGTGTTAAATCACATTTTTTGAGAATTTTCCGAGAGCTTTGTGGTATAATAAAAAGAACGTACATTTTGGTATAGAAAAGAAATGATAAAAATAACGGCAATGATTTCGGAATAAAACAGGGAGAGAAGATACAAAAGAAGAACACATTTCATTTTATATAGAAAGGAAAGCTATCTGATAAGGTAAAGAGTGCGGAATGAGATTATGAAATTCGATGCAGAAATGATTTATATTTTAGGTAGCACAGAAAGAGATACATGATTATATTGGGAATAGATCCAGGAACAGCCACAACCGGTTTTGGAGTCATTCGCGTGGTCGGAAATTCGTTTAAGGCGGTTGACTACGGAATTATCAGCACTCCGGCAGGAATGCCGATGGAGCAACGTCTTGTTATGATTTACGAACAGATCAATCAGATTATAGATATGTGGAAGCCGGAGCAGGTGGCGATTGAAGAACTTTATTTTAATAAAAATGTTACAACAGGCATCACAGTCGGACAGGCGAGAGGTGTTTTGATGTTATCCTGCGCCCAGAAAGGGTTAAAAGTATTCGAGTATACACCTCTCGAAGTAAAGCAGGCTATTGTGGGAAATGGAAGAGCTGAAAAGAAGCAGGTACAATTTATGGTAACAAAATTTTTAGGATTAAGAGCAGTCCCACGTCCGGATGACGCAGCGGATGGGCTGGCAATTGCTATTTGTCATGCACATTATTATCAGACGAAGATAAGGGGATACAAAAGATGATTAGCTATTTAAAAGGAAAGATTATGCATAAAACGGCAACAGGTCTTATGCTTTTATGTGGTAATATAGGCTATGAAGTTCTGATTCCAACGGGAAGATTGTTAAAATATAATGTTGATCAGGAGGCGGAATTCTACATATATTATCACCAGAGAGAGGACGCAGTGCAGTTATTTGGATTTGAGAGTTGGGCAGAACGTGAATTTTTTATGGTACTTTTAAATGTATCCGGCATTGGACCGAAAAGTGCGCTGGGGATTATTGGACAAAGTACGTTAAGTGGATTATATCAGGCAATCAGCGGAGAGAATGTTGAATTCTTGACGAAGGTTCCGGGGGTTGGGAAAAAAACAGCACAGCGACTGGTACTGGAGTTAAAAGACAAATTGCCTGAATCCGCATTGGAACAATGCGAACAGGAGGGTATTGATATTCCGGTGGCACAACCACAGACAATGCTGAAAGATGAAATTACAGATGTTCTGGTGGGCTTAGGTTATCATGAGAGCGAAGTTCGCAGAATTTATCCTGAATTGAAAAAGATGAAAGGTCAGGATGAGCAGACGATTATAAAAAGAGCACTACAGTTATTATCGGTGAGATAGGAGGACGTGATGGATTTCGATGAAGAACGACTGATTACGCCTCATGCTATGATAGAGGATTATTCAGAAGGAAATAAAGTACGTCCGAAAATATTAGAAGATTATATCGGACAGACTAAAGTTAAAAATAATTTAAGTATTTATGTAGAAGCGGCCAAAGCAAGAGGAGAGGCACTAGATCATGTGCTTTTATACGGTCCTCCGGGACTTGGAAAAACAACGCTTGCCAATATTATTGCAAATGAATTAAATGTACAGATTAAAATCACCTCTGGTCCTGCGATTGAGCGGGCGGGAGATCTTGCGGCAATTTTAACAAACTTAGAGCCACATGATGTACTGTTTATTGATGAAATTCATAGAATTAACAGAACGGTGGAAGAGGTTTTATACCCTGCAATTGAAGATTTTGCACTGGATATCATGATCGGAAAAGGTCCAAGTGCACGCTCTTTACGGATAGACTTACCTCCATTTACTCTGATTGGTGCAACAACAAAAGCGGGCATGTTGACCTCTCCGCTTCGGGATCGCTTTGGTGTGATTGAGCGATTGGAATTTTATACGGTAGAAGAATTGCAGCAAATTGTAAAACGCAGTGCCGAAATTTTGAGTATGCCGATTGAAGAACAGGGTGCACTTGAAATTGCGAGAAGATCTCGAGGAACGCCTCGTGTGGCAAATAGATTGCTGCGCAGAGTACGTGATTTTGCTCAGGTAAAAGGTGATGGGCTGATCACAAAGGAAATTTCAGATCTTGCATTGAATCAACTGGAAATAGATAACCAGGGTCTTGATAAAATTGACCATCGTGTTTTAATGGCGATTATTCAGAATTTTAATGGAGGTCCGGTAGGACTGGAAACACTTGCGGCAACAATTAATGAAGACAGCGGAACAATTGAGGATGTCTGTGAACCTTATTTGCTGCAGAAAGGGTTCTTAAGCAGAACACCGCGCGGAAGGATTTGTACGCCGTTAGCGTATGAACACCTGGGGATCCCTTTAAAAGATGAAAAAGAAAGACCGGAAGCGGGCACCCTTTGGAATCAGTAAAAGAGAAGGGTGATATTTCCGGAAGATCGAATTCGGTGTTATGAGAATATAGAGGTTTGTATATATTGGAAGCTTTTAAAATAGCAGCATTAAATTATTTAAAAAGGAGAGAAGCAGGGACAGATGTTTTTTGCAGTGTAATTCTATTTGAAAATGCAGTTACGGACGTTCTTGCGTAAATCATGAATGGAAGTGATTTGGGCAGAGTATTAATACTGTTGGGAGTCGGTGCAATTTTACTCGGCGGTGTTATTATTGTTTTGAGTAAGTTTGTTGGATTGGGACATCTGCCGGGAGATATCAGTATTAAAGGAGAGAATTTCGGTTTTTATTTTCCGGTTATGAGTTGCTTAATTATCAGTATTGTGCTAACCGTAGTATTAAATTTGTTTCATAGATAAAAAATTTTTCATGGCATAATATAATGAGAAGAGTTTTATGATGAAAAAGAAGAGTGACCTGCTGATCAATAGGATCGGCAGGTCGCTTTTCTTTTTATATTTGAAAAGAGTAGTTTTTATTGAAGAGTTGACTTCCTTCTTGAAAAAATCCAGACGCTTTGTTTAAGCTTCTACTAAAGATTCTGCAGTTGCTTTTGCAGGACTGAATTTGTGAGCTGCAACACTGAATAGTAACATAGCGAGTGCAACCGGTACCCATCCCATACCTAAGGAATAGAAAGGAAGTAATTCGCATAAGTTGGTTACAAATCCAAGGCTGACACCTAACTGATCTAAAGAATATAATACGCTGATTACACTGACAGCACCTACAGTGCAAGGATAAACAAAACGATTTCCGTTGAGCCATTTATCACATAAACCAAGAACGATCAGAACGATTGCTACAGGATAAACCGCATTTAATACAGGAACAGAGAGACTTAAGATTTTATTTAATCCCTGATTGCATACTGCAAAGGAGAAGAGAGCGATTCCTACAGCCCACTGGCGATAGGTTAGTTTATTGGTTAAAGTAGAAAAATACTGAGAGATAGAAGTGATTAAACCAACGCATGTTGTCAGGCAAGCTAAAGTAAAGATTACTGCTAATAATACTGCACCAGGACCGCCAAATAACTGCTGAACGATGCAACGCAGTGTCCAAGCACCGTTACCTTCTAAGGAATATACTGCGGAGGTCTGCATACCCATGAAGGAAAGCATACCGTAAACAAGAGATAAGATTGTACCTGCAACAACACCGGCTAAAACAGTGTAGTGCATAACGGCTTTATGTTCTTTTACATGCAGAGCACGTAAAGTAGTAGCGATTACTAAACCGAAGTTTAAAGCAGCGATAGCATCCATAGTGTTATAGCCTTCTAAGAAACCTGTTACCAGAGAATTGTCTAAATAAGCACCCTGTGCAGGAGCTACTTCCGCTTTACCCCCGACGAGGAAAGAGAAAAATACGCCAACTAATAAGAGCAGTAAACAAGGGCTCAATACTTTCCCGATACGGTCAACTAATTTATTAGGGGTTAATGCTAACCAGCCTGCTAACAGAAAGAAAGCGGAAGAATACAGTAACATGAATAATCCAAAAGATACGTTTTCCGGAAGAAGTGGTGCGATAGCCATTTCGAAAGGTACGGATGCAGCTCTTGGGATTCCAAGGCCAGGCCCGATGGATAAGTAGATCAGGATGGTGAATACGATTGCAAATCTGTAATCTACTTTACGAGCTAACTGTTCCAGACCGTTAAATTTTGCAACAACGACAACACCCATAACAGGTAATACTACAGCAGTTACTAAGAAGCCTAACATAGCAACCGGAGCATGTTCACCGGCCATTTGTCCCAGAAACGGCGGGAAAATTAAGTTGCCCGCGCCAAAGAACAACGAAAATAACATAAAGCTTACTAGTACCAATTTTTTTACTGAGAGATTCATAACAATTTCCTCCTAATTTCCAAATCATTAACCCGTGTGTTGGCGCGACCATGATCTGGTATTTCTTCATTTACTCTTTCTTTTTAGTTAACTCTTTCTAAAAGTAACTAGATTGTAAGGCAATAAAAAAATCGCCCTCCATATCATGAAGGGCGATTAATAAACCGTGTTACCACCTTGCTTCCGGATAAAATCCGGCACTCAGTTCACATCCAACAATGCGACTCACCTGTAACGTGGCTTGACTCCGGCGCACCTACTAAATTTCAGTTTGCTTCTCGAGGATGATTTCGATGACTGGCTCGTTTGATAGCTCACACCAACCGCTATCTCTCTGAAATAACTTACCAGAAACTACTTGTTCCTGTCTGAAGAATTTGTTTTGTATTTCTTGACTCGTAGTATAGCACCATAAAAAGACAAATGCAAGTATAAATTTTTGTGTTTTTTATTCGGATAAAATGGTTCCGATAAAATTAATTGAAAAAATGTGTTCAGCAAACAAATAAAATAGACACATATTATCAAATATAAAAAATATATTTTACTAAAAAAAGAAATTTATTTTTTGTATTTTTTTACAGAAAACAGAGGAGTCGGGATCGGAATTATCCGGTGAAAGAAGTCTGAAAAGAAATCTGTTTGTGCAGATTCTCAGAACAAAAGAGAATGTGACTTATTATCTCACTAAGTATAATTATACAGATTCTCTGTCGGAGAAATGGAGAAATATTATACTGAAAGAGAAAAATTATGTGAAAAAATAAAGTGTAACGCATAAGAAACAGAAAAATTGCAAAGAAAAAAGAACGCGGCATGATGAGATTATTTAAGAATTGCTATAAAAATATGTTGAGGAAAGATCAATTATTTCGGGGTTGGTCAGGTTAGGGTTCAAGCCCCGGTCTTTTCAGAAAATAAAAAAATCCGAACCGGTTCCCAATCTGATGGGTATCCTCTTTACTGGATAAACCAGTAAGGAGGGTACCTATCAATCAAGAATAAGTTCGGATTTTTTATTTTGATGGAGATGAGGGGAGTCGAACCCCTGTCCGAAAGACCGACACCCCGGGCATCTACGAGCGTAGTTTATGATTTAATCTTATTTAAAATACTCCCACAAACAGGATGATTCTAAACCAGTCAGGTAAGTTTCCTGTTTTGCTACCCAACACTAACAAAACAGTAGTCTGCTAAAGTGACCCTCTGTCCCGCACCGCAGACACAGCAGGCAGAGAGTTAACTGCAACTAGGCAGCTAAAGCTAAATTATTGTTTTTAGCGTTTAAATTTAAGTTGCACCGTTTTACAAGCTGGCGCGACCTTGGCTCGCTTCCCAGGTTACCGCATATCCCCCGTCGAAGCCATTACATCCCCATGGACAATTTTACTAATATAGTATAGCGTAAAACGGGAATAATAGCAAATCTTTTTTCGGTGGAAAGGAAGAATCAGTGAGACCTTGTATTAATATAGTGAGGATGGAGTTTGTCGTACATGATTTTCTGACTGCTGTATAAACCGTAATAACCGGAAAAAACGTAGCTGACTGCACAGGCAATACAGAATAACAATGCACATTGATGTCCGAAAAGTTCAATGCTTAAAATAACAGAGGCAAGTGGACAGTTAACAACACTGCAGAAAAAAGCAATCATTCCGATTGCCGCGCCAAAAGCAGGATCCAACCCAAGGAAAGGTGCTACCGCATTTCCAAGTGTGGCACCGACAAAGAGAGAAGGAACAATTTCTCCCCCCTTAAATCCGGCACCGAGGGTAAGTGCTGTCAGGATTGTTTTCCAAAAGAATGCAAAAAAAGGACAGATGCCGGTTAGGGCAAGTAAAATCATATCCGTTCCCTGACCGTTATAGGCGTTTGTGCCTAAAAGACAGGTAATACCTGCAACAATACAGCCGCCGATAAAAATTCGTACATAATCATTAGAAATCAGTTTTTTATAAATGTGGCCTGTCTGATGTAACGTAATACAGAAAAAAATGCTGACAAGGCCGCAGATCATAGAAAGAAAAATAACTTTCAAAAAAAGAGAAACTGAGAAAATGCTTGCTTCCAGTTGAGGGTATGCAGGCAGAACAATATTAAAATGATGAAGAATACCGTAGGAAATGGCAGCGGAGACAATACACGGAACGAAGGCACTGTAGTGTATAACGCCGACTGTAATAACTTCCATGCTGAAAATTGTTGCGGCAATGGGAGTTCCGAACAAGGACGCAAAGACAGCGCTCATACCACAGATAACAATAATATTAATATCCGTGTCCTTTAATCGGAAAAAATGTCCCAGAGCTTCTCCGACACTGCCGCCGATTTGGAGCGCGGCCCCTTCTCTGCCAGCCGATCCGCCGAAAAAATGAGTGATCAGCGTACTCAAAAAAATAAGCGGAGCCATTCGAATTGGAATATGTTCTTTTGATTGAATCGACGAAATGACAAGGTTGGTTCCGGGATCCTGCTTCAGACCGGCCGCATGATAGAGAAAAACAATCAGCAGACCGGAAAACGGCAGAAGAAAGATCATCCAGTTATGTTCCTGACGTGTAGAGGTAACCCAATCAATTCCAAGATGAAAGGCAGCGCCGATTAAACCGCAGACAACACCGGTAATTGCACCGAAAATAAGCCAGCGAACAAACCACATAATATACAGTCGGCTGTAGTTGAATTGAAATAAAATTTTATTGTTAAGATCTTTTTGAGTCTGATGTGATATCATAAAATGTCCCTCACAGTATTGAGAATATAGATTGTTGAACAAGTATCAGTATAACAGAAATATTGGGGGAAAGGAATAAGGGGAGATTAGATCGTGAGGTGGGGCGGGCCGCAGAAAAATAAAATTTGAATGGTTCTTACTGTAAATAAAAAACGGTGCAGGCTTGCCCGTGAGAGTCCGCAAATGGTATACTAAAAAAAGAGCGGTAACTAAAAGATATAAAGAAAAGGAGGGCGCCGGAAACAGAATGTGGCGCGTATTGTAATGAATAATTGTAATAATTTATTAGAGCAAGTGAATGATACTGTAAGCTATATCCAGAAAAAAACAGCATATACTCCTAAAACAGCTATTGTACTGGGATCAGGACTGGGACAGCTTGGAGATGCAATGGAAAAGGTGGATGTAATTCCGTATGAGGAACTGCCGCACTGGAAAAAAAGTACGGCACCTGGGCATAGTGGCAGACTGATTTTTGGTTTGTTAAAAGGAGTTCCTGTTGTATGCATGCAGGGGCGACTTCATTACTATGAAGGATACACGATGGACGAAATCACATATCCGATTAGAGTTATGGCAAAACTTGGCATCGAAAATTTACTTCTCTCCAATGCCTCCGGAGGGATTAACCTGGATTTTAATCCGGGTGAATTAATGCTGATCACCGACCATATTAACTTTTTAGGAAGAAACCCGCTTATGGGGCCTAATGAAGCGGATTTTGGCGTAAGATTCTGTGACATGAGTCATGCTTATGATCCGAAATTACAACAGGTCGCACTGGAAGCGGCGGAAGAACTCGGTCAGAAGTTACAGCAGGGTGTTTATGTGGCAACAACCGGTCCGAGTTATGAAACACCGGCGGAAATTCGTATGTTCCGTATGTGGGGAGCCAGTGCAGTGGGAATGTCTACTGTTCCGGAAGTCATTGTTGCGAATCACTGCGGTATGCATGTGATGGGAATATCCTGCGTAACAAATATGGCAGCAGGTATTTTAGACCAGCCGCTTACGGAAGAAGAAGTTCTGACTACCGGAGAAAAATCGGGGGAAGCATTCCGAGCATTAATGAGCAGAATTGTTGAAAAAATACAATAAACGGGGGTAGATCCTATGGAATTTGCACAGGGAGGAAAAAAGGGAACGATTGTGTTTGCATCTGCAGTAACGGCATTAATTGCAGGAATGAGTGCCGTACTTAACTTAGGTGCTCCGCAGATGCCGGCACCGTTTGAAAACCCGATCCCGGCAGTTATTGAACAAAAAGAAGATAATCCTTATGAAGAATACTATTATTATAATGAAAAAAACCAGGCCAGATATGTAGCATATCAGAATAAAAATCCAAAACTTACACCGGATGAAGTGGTTTGGCGTGTCAATGCGGACATTGATCTGCCGTTATACACGAATGTAAAAGTTGTACAGAATCCGGATAAGGTTCCGGTAGTGGTGAACAAACATCGGGTGCTTCCGGCGGGATATGTTCCGAAAAATCTTTCCAAACTTCCTTCCGGAAAACCTGCCACGCAAGAGACCTGTGATGCCTATCGGAAAATGGCGGCAGATGCAAGAAAACAAGGTATTTCGATGTATGCTGCATCGGCATACAGATCGTATGCAACACAAAAAAGAATCTATAATAATTATATCCGTCAGGAAGGTGGAAATGTTGCGAAGGTAGACACCTACAGTGCACGACCGGGACACAGTGAGCACCAGACGGGGAGAACGATCGATCTGATCGGTTCTTTTGGATCGTTAAATGATTTTATCAATACACCTGCAGGTCCATGGGTAAGAGACAACTGCTATAAATACGGATTTATTGTGCGTTATCAGCAGGCAACCGTTCCTTTAACAGGATATAAAGCGGAACCATGGCATATTACGTATGTCGGAAAAGATGTATCCACGGCTATGCACAACCTCGGTATTAAAACGCTGGAGGAATATGCGGTGAAATATATTGACTACAAACCTCCTACAGGAGTATAATGACCTTGTTTCACGGGAGCTCAGAGCCCTGTAGAAGCACAGGTAGTAAAAACTGCAAAAAACATTGGGAAAGCCACTTGGATCTGATGAGGACCGAGATGGGAGATGAAAAGAAATGATGCAGGCTGCCAGAGTATGCTCTGACAGCCTTTTTTGTTTTTACGCTTCATTTGGCTTTGCCTAAAAATTTCAAATGAGGTGATCAAAATGCAGGAAGAATTAGTACCGAAACAAGTAACAAAACAGAAAATTTCAACCAAAAAGCTAGCTGTCGCCGGAATGCTCGGTGCAGTTGCGATTGTCTTAAGTGTGACAGGTCTTGGAATGATTCCGATGCCGACTCTGGCCGGGCGTGCAACGATTATGCATGTACCGGTTATTTTAGCGGCAATTCTGGAAGGACCGGTTGTCGGCGGATTTACGGGCTTTATTTTTGGTCTGTACAGTTTTATGACGCCTGTCGGAGCGATACCGGCGGACCCGATTGTCAGAATTCTACCGCGTATTTTAATTGGTGTAACCTCTTATTATACCTATGTACTGTTTCGTCGCAGTCATTTCGGAGCGGCAATGGCTGCAATTGTTGGGACGCTGACAAATACAATCGGATACCTGGGACTGGCAAGTCTGATCGGATATATGCCGTGGGCCGCGTCTCTGGGTATTATGGCGACACAGATGCCGTTTGAACTGGTTTTAGCGGTTGTACTGATTCTTGTTTTGGATACTGCATTTAATCGTGCCAGAAAAAGATAAGGATGATGAATATTGTTATTAACATTTGATATTGGAAACAGTAATATTGTGATCGGAGTTTTTCAGAATGAAAAACTGGTCGCGGACTGGAGAGTTGCCAGTGACCGGTTAAAAACCTATGACGAGTATGGATTGTTAATGGAACAATTATTTCAATGCAGCAATTTAAAGAGAAAAGATGTTAAGGATATTATTATCTCTTCTGTTGTACCGAATCTGACGGATGTTTTGCGTATTATGTGTGAACGATATTTTCACCTGGTGCCAATGATTGTCGGAAACGGATTAAAAACAGGGATGCTGATTCGTTATGAAAATCCGAGGGAAGTCGGAGCCGACCGTATTGTAAATGCAGTGGCTGCAATAGAACTTTACGGAGCACCTTTGATTATTCTTGATTTCGGTACGGCAACAACCTTCTGTGTGGTCAATGAGAACAAGGAGTATATGGGAGGTGCTATTGCGCCAGGAATCGGGATATCAGTCAATGCTTTAATTGAAAAGACAGCCCAGCTTCCGAAAGTGGAAATGAAACTGCCGGATCATGTGATAGGAAGAAATACCATTCATGCGATTCAGTCAGGGGTTCTTTACGGCTATGCAGGACTGGTAGACGGCATGGTTAAACGAATCGCGAAAGAATTAAATACTCCTCTGGAAAAAATCAAGGTTATTGCAACAGGCGGAATGGCAGATCTGATTTCTAAAAATTCGGAAACAATTCAGGAAGTAAACGAAATGCTGACGCTTCAGGGGCTGAGAATTCTTTATGAAAAAAATAAAAAACTGCGCAGCAGGGAAGAAAAGGGTGCCAACTGATGCTGGATATATGTTTACTGGGATGTGGAGGCATGTTACCACTTCCAAAAAGGTTTTTAACTTCATTACTGATAAGGTGTCAGGGTAAAAGCGTATTGATTGACTGCGGTGAAAGCACACAGGTTGCACTGCATTTATGTGGATGGAGCGTTAAGCAGATTGATCATATTCTGATTACGCATTTTCATGGGGACCATGTGGTTGGACTTCCCGGATTACTGATGACGATGGGAAATAACGGAAGAACTGAACCGGTGCATATATGGGGCAATCCGGGACTGCAACAGATTTTAGACGGTTTGCTGGTTGTTTGTCCGCAATTGCCGTTTCGTGTCATTGCGCATGACATTACCCAAACAAACTATTGTTTTCAGGCGGGGGATCTTTTTGTGGAAGCTGTTCCTGTAGAGCACAGGGTTCCTTGTGTGGCATACAGTCTTACTTTACCGAGAAGCGGCAAGTTTGATGTTGAAAAAGCCAGAAAAAATCAGGTGCCGGTAAAATACTGGTCTGTACTTCAAAAAGGAGAGACGGTAACAGACGGGGAACGGGTTTATACCAAAGAGGATGTTCTTGGGGAAGAAAGAAAAGGACTGAAGGTGGCCTATGCCACAGACTGCCGTCCAAGTGATGAGATTATTCGAATTGCAAAAGACAGTGATCTTTTTGTTGCAGAAGGACTTTACGGAGCAGAGGATAAAAAAGAAAGTGCGGCGGAAAAAGGGCATATGATTTACTCCGAGGCCGCAACGATGGCAAAAAAAGCAGGAGCCGGGGAGTTGTGGCTGACGCATTACAGCCCGGCGATGTTGGATCCGGAGGAATTTCTGGAAGATACGCGCAAAATTTTTCCAAATACGCAGTGCGGAGACAATCTAAAAACAACCACTTTAAAATTTACTGAAAATTGAGAGAAAAATTTTTTTGACAGAGGACCCGGATTTTCCGAAAGGAATGTATCCGGGTCCTCTGTCTATTGTTTTACATTGACTTTTGTACAGTGATTGTGTCAGTTGTCCGAAAAAAGAATAGTTAGCGTTTGGAATCGGTCTCTTTGTGGTGCTGCTGATCATTTTTTGAAAAAATACGTTGTGAAATATGTCAAAGAATAATGTGTAAAAAGAAACTTCCTAACGGATTTTTCCGTCTACAGCAGACACAAAGAATTTATTTGCGAAACTTCTATTAGAATATTGCATTTCTTTCGGTTTAATTATATTATAATGGTAATAGTCGAAAATTTAATGATGAAACAGGATTTTAAAGGAGGAGCAGTTAATGCATAACGTAAGAAAAATAAAAGATGATGTATTTTATTTAGGTGGTAATGACAGAAGATTGGCTTTATTTGAAAATCATTACCCAATTCCAAGAGGTGTTTCTTACAACTCTTATATGGTTATGGATGAAAAAACTGTATTACTGGACACTGTAGATTCCGCAATCTCAGACGTATTTTTTGATAATATTGCATATGTTTTAGGCGATCGCAAATTAGATTATATTATTGTGAACCATATGGAACCTGACCATTGCGCAAATCTGGGACGTCTTTTGGAAGTATATCCAGATGTACAGGTAATCTGCAACAACAAAACCATTAATATGATTAACCAGTTCTTTACCGTTGATATCAGTGATCGTTTAACACTTGTAAAAGAAGGGGATACTTTCAGTACCGGTAAGCATGTATTTACCTTTGTTATGGCGCCAATGGTACACTGGCCGGAAGTTATGGTAACTTATGATACAACGGATAAGATTCTGTTCTCTGCAGACGCTTTTGGTAGCTGGGGTGCATTAAACGGAAATCTCTTCAATGATGATAACAATATTGACAGAGATTGGCTGGATGATGCGAGAAGATATTATACCAATATTGTTGGTAAATACGGTCCTTCTGTACAGGGATTACTGAAAAAAGCAGCAGGACTGGATATTCAGATGATTTGTCCGTTACATGGTCCGATCATTCGTAGCGATTTCGGTTATTTCTTAGACAAATATCAGAAATGGAGTCTGTATGAACCGGAAGATAAGGCTGTTGTTATTGCATACGGTACTATTTACGGCGGTACTGCAGCTGCAGCTGATATTTTGGCAAATAAACTGGCAGAACGTGGCGTGAAGGATATTCATATATATGATACTTCCAAAACACATTCTTCTTATATTCTGGCAGATGCATTCCGTTGCAGTCATTTGGTTCTGGCAAGTTCCACATATAACAATGGAATTTTTTCCAGCATGGAACACTTACTGCATGAACTGAAAGCACATAACCTGTCTAATCGTACTGTCGCACTGGTTCAGAACGGTACCTGGGGTCCTAACTCCGGAAAATTGATGAGAGAAATGGTAGAAGGAATGAAAAACATGACCATTCTTGATGGCATGGTTACCTTTAAATCTAGAGTAAAAGAAGAACATCTGGCTGATTTGGATGCATTGGCAGATGCGATTGTAGCATCCATGTAAAAATATATATGACATCATATAGCTATGATTAATATTTTTTAGGATATTGCAGTGATTTTTAAAAAAAATTATGTTTATAAACATAAATATTTTGGTAAAATATTATATGTAGTAAATAATATAAAGGAGTGTGTGACAATGGATAAATACGAATGCCCATGCGGTTACATTTATGACCCAGCAGAAGGCGATCCGGATAACGGAATCGCACCAGGTACCCCATATGAAGATCTTCCAGAAGATTGGGTATGTCCTAACTGTGGTTTACCAAAAAGCGAATTCTACAAACACTAATTGTGTTTGCACTGAGAACGGAAAGAATCCCTGCCGATTTTCGGCAGGGATTCTTTTATTTTTTTAAATTGGATTGGATAGAAACAGAGAGGAATTTTGTTGATTAACGCTGAGAAACAAATAAAATGAAGAAAAATATTGAAAATATCAAGAAAAAAGTCAAAATCAACAAATTGTAACTGGAAATGTATTGACAAACATAGGATATGGTGATAACATATCAATTACGTCATCGAGACACACACCAAGGAACAGACTTGATTGACTCTGAAAAAAAGGTGTTGACAAAAACTCGTTGACATGTTAATATAATAAAGCTGTCGCAAGACAGTGCAAGCTCTTTGAAAATTAAACAG
>SAMEA104404097__coassemble_1923_pt1 | contig 15596 bp, 12 predicted proteins | sample SAMEA104404097__metabat2_high_PE_061 | metagenome-assembled genome bin SAMEA104404097 (sample SAMEA104404097) | Balaenoptera acutorostrata | reverse complement strand
TGCAAGCTACACTTGATATCAGAACCCCACGGGCTTGCCCGTGGGAGCAGTCAGCGATAAGTAAATTTGGTAAAAAAGAGAGGAAGCAAAATTTTGTGATTCTCTTCCGGAAGAACGGACAAGATGCCGACCGAAGCGGGTAACAGTCTTTACGATCAGATAAATATTTGATATAATATTTCTTTAGGTTCGGTTTTAAATTTTTTTGCAAAACAGTACATAAAGAAAAGAAAAACACTTTGAACGGAGACGTTTTTTGACCAATAAAAGATCGGAAAAGGAGACGAAAAAATGGATTTGTCGCAGTTAAATCAGCCACAGCGTGAGGCGGTAGAATGTACAGAAGGACCGCTGCTGATTCTTGCAGGTGCAGGTTCCGGAAAAACACGTGCACTTACCACAAGAATTGCATATCTGATTTATGAAAAAAGAATAGCACCATGGAATATCCTTGCAATTACCTTTACCAATAAGGCGGCGCAGGAAATGCGGGAACGTATTGTGAATCTGGTTGGTCAGGACGGGGAAAAGGTATGGGCCAGCACGTTCCATTCCACTTGTGTCCGGATTCTTCGCAATGATATTGAAGCGATCGGATACGACAGTAACTTTGTTATTTATGATGACACGGACCAGCAGACCGTATTAAAAATGATTGTAAAAGAAATGAATCTGGATGAGAAGAAATTTAATCCGAGAGGACTTGCCGGATATATTTCGAACCAGAAAAATGAACTGCATACACCGCAGCATGCTTATTACTCTGCCCAGCAGGATCTGGTGGAGGAAAAGAAAGCGGAAATTTATAAACGGTATCAGGAACGGTTAAAGGATAATAATGCGATGGATTTTGACGATCTGATTATGCTTACGGTTCGTCTGTTTCAGGAACATGAGGACATACTGGATCGTTACCAGGAGCGTTTTCGTTATATTCTGGTGGATGAGTATCAGGATACCAATATGGCACAGTATACACTGGTAAAACTGCTTGCCAGAAAATATGAAAATATATGTGTGGTTGGGGATGACGATCAGTCTATTTATCAGTGGCGCGGTGCAGACATCCGGAATATTCTGAGTTTTGAAGAAGATTATCCGAATGCTCATGTGGTAAAACTGGAAGAAAATTACCGATCGACACAGCCGATTTTAGAAGCGGCACACGGAGTTGTGTGTCACAATACCGGAAGAAAAGAAAAACATCTCTGGACGGAACGGACGGAGGGAAATCTGCTTTCTGTCTATACCGGGTATAATGAATACGATGAGGCATCTTTCATTGTAAACGAAGTGCGGAAGGGTGTTCGGGAAGGTCGTAAATTGAGCGATTATGCGATTTTATGCCGTGTCACAGCCCAGTTCCGTGTACTGGAAGAAACATTCATTAAAGAAGGACTTCCGTATCATGTATTCGGCGGTTTGAAATTCTACAGTCGAAAAGAAATCAAGGACGTTATGGCATATCTTCGCATGATTGTGAATCCGTACGACGAAGTCAGTGCGGAACGTGCGCTCGCCAGCCCGAAAAGAGGTGTCGGAGCCGCAAGCTGGGGGAAAGTGGTTCAGTTTGCCCACGATGAGAAACTGAGTATTTCCGAAGCGCTGATCCGTGCACAGGAAAGCGGTGCAGGAAAAAAATATGCGTTGACGATGGCACAATTCGGTCGTCTGATGGAAGATTTCCGCATTTTAAGTCAAAGCCTTACGGTAACAGAACTTACGAAAAAAGTATTGGAAGAGACCGGTTATGAACAGGCACTGGCAGTGGAAAAAACAGTAGAAGCGGAAGGACGTCTGGAAAACCTGCAGGAATTCCTTTCGATCACCCGTGCGTTTGATGATAAGCACGAGGAGGAAGAAGCTACACTGGAAAATTTCCTGGCGGAGGTAGCACTTTTTACCGATCTGGATAATCTGGATGAGGAAGAGGATTCGGTTACCATTATGACGATGCACGGAGCAAAAGGCCTGGAATTCCCTTGCGTATTCATTGCAGGCATGGAAGAAGGAATTTTTCCGCATAAGAGAGTCTTTTATGAAATGCGTGAAGATGCTATGGAAGAGGAGCGGAGACTCTGTTATGTTGCCATCACCCGTGCCAAAGAACAGGTATATTTCACCCGGGCACAGGAGAGAATGCTTTACGGGAAAAGTGAATATAATGCACCTTCCAGATTTTTAAGAGAAATTCCGTATGAATTACTGGAAGATTTGAACCAGAGTGCGAAGGATCGCAGAAAAGCGGCAGAAGCGAAATACAGCGGCAGTCTGACCGATGTGGGACTCAGCACACATGCCGCAAAGAAACCAGAAAAAACCGTAAAAGAACAGACACCGAAAACCGATTATGCAATTAATGATACCATTGAGCATAAAAAGTGGGGCAGAGGTGTTGTCGTAGGAGTATCCGGAAGCGGGGAAGAGTTATCGATCCGTGTTATTTTCCCGGATATCGGAATGAAAGACCTGTTTGTGAAATATGCACCAATCGTGAAAGTGGACTAGGTGAAAAATTTGATAAAAAGGAGGACAGCCGGTGGAAGAACAGACTGTAAAAGAAGAGCTGGAACGTTTAAAAAAAGAGATTGCCTATCATGATAAACGTTACTATGTACTGGATGAGCCGGAAATTTCCGACTATCAGTATGATCAGATGATGCGCAGACTTCTGGAAATTGAAAAGGAGCATCCGGAAATGCTCACGCCGGATTCTCCATCGCAGAGAGTCGGAGGTGCTCCGATTAAAGCATTCAGCAGTTACACACACAGAAATGCGCTTCTGAGTCTGATGAATGCCTTCGGAACGGAAGAACTAAAGGAATTTAACCAGAGAGTCTGCAGTGACCTTGGTCGTGAAAAAGTGGAATATGCTGTAGAATATAAAATTGACGGTCTCTCGATTGCGTTGTATTATGAAGATGATGTTCTGCAGGCAGGTGTAACCAGAGGCGACGGCGTGACCGGAGAAAATGTAACGGCCAATGTTAAGACAGTAAAGAATATTCCACTGCATTTGCAGAAAAAACTTTCTGTACTGGAAGCGCGCGGGGAAGTCTATTTACCGAAAACATCCTTTGAACGGATTAATGCGCAGAGAGCGGAAACCGGGGAATCCTTATTTGCCAACTGCAGAAATGCGGCGGCGGGATCCATTCGTCAGCTTGATCCGAAGGTAGCGGCGCAGAGAGATCTGCGTGCGTTTATCTATACACTGATGCATGTGGAAGGGGAAGATCCGAAAACACATACCGAGTGTGTAGAGCTGCTGCGGGAAGCCGGTTTTACAACAATGGAACCGTTTATCAGTGACGATATCAATGCGATCTGTGATTATTGCACCTACTGGGGCGAACATCGTCATGACCTGCCTTTTGATATTGACGGGATGGTAATCAAGATCAATAATTTAAAAGACCAGGAAACACTCGGGAACCGTGCAAAAAATCCACGGTGGGCAATTGCATATAAATTTCCTCCGGAACAGGGTGTTACCAAAATTAAGGACATCTCCGTTCAGGTGGGAAGAACCGGTGCAATTACACCGGTTGCCAATTTGGAACCGATTTTCCTTGCAGGAAGTACAATCAGCCGTGCAACCTTACACAATGAGGATTTTATCCATGAAAAGGGAATCCTGATTGGGGATCATGTTGTCATTCAGAAAGCGGGAGAAGTAATTCCGGAAGTGGTATCCGTTGTGAAGGAAAAAAGGGACGGAAGCGAGACAGTGTTTGTGTTTCCGGAAACCTGTCCGGAATGCGGTGCACCGGTTATTCGACTGGAAACGGAAGCGGTTGCAAGATGCTCTGATCCGATGACCTGTCCGGCGCAGGTAAGGGAAGGGATTATTCATTTTGCCTCGAGAGATGCTATGAATATTGACGGATTGGGACCGGCTGTTATTTCCCAGCTTTTGAAGGAAGGTTTGATTCATAATGCGGCAGACCTGTATTATCTTTCCAAGAACCAGCTGATTCAGCTGGAACGGATGGGAGAAAAGTCTGCAGACAATCTGCTTCAGAGTCTGGAAAACAGCAAGAGCCGTTCCCTGGCACAGATTATCTATGCTCTGGGTATTCGACTGGTTGGACAGAATGTGGCAAAAGTGCTTTCCCGTAAATATCCGTCCATTCAGGCTTTGGAAGAAGCAACCTATGATGAACTGGTTGCGATCGATGAAGTCGGACCGAAAATTGCGGAAAGTATTACGGATTACTTCAAGACGGAACGTCAGAGAGAATTCATTGAAAAACTTCAGAAAGCCGGTATCCGGATGGAGCAGGCAGAAGAAGCCCAAAGGCAGGAAAAAACCTCCTTTGCGGGGAAAACATTTGTGTTGACAGGTACACTGCCGACGCTGGATCGCAGAACCGCAGGATCTATGATTGAAGCGGCCGGCGGTAAGACCAGCAGCAGTGTCAGCAAAAAAACGGATTATGTACTGGCCGGAGAAAGTGCCGGGTCGAAACTGACCAAAGCACAGGATTTGGGCATTACGATTATAGATGAAGAAACATTTCTTCAAATGTTGAAGGAGGAAGATTGATGATTAGTAAAGAGGTTGTTGAAAAAGTTGCAAAACTCAGCCGCTTAAATCTGGATGAAGATGAAATTGAACTGTATGCAGATCAGTTAAGTCAGATTCTGGATATCATGGAAGGGCTCAAACAGATCGATACAGAAGGCGTTGCTCCACTGGCACATGTTCTGCCGATTGAAAACGTATTTCGTGAAGACGAAGTGGGCGAAAGCTTCACACAGGAAAAAGTACTGGCAAACGCACCGGAACAGGCCGACGGAATGTTCCAGGTATCAAAAATCGTATAGGGGGAAGAACTGTGACATTATCCAGAAAAACTATTCATGAACTGCATGATTTACTGGTCAAGAAAGAAGTCAGTGCCACAGAACTGGCACAGGAACATCTGGATCGCATTCAGAGTGTGGATAAAGATGTAAAAGCATATCTGACAGTTACTGATGAACTGGCTTTAGAACAGGCAAAAGCAGTAGATGCTAAAATTGCTGCCGGAGAAACAATCAGCGCATTAGCCGGGATTCCGATGGCAGTGAAAGATAATATGTGTACAGAAGGGATTAAGACCACCTGTGCATCCAAAATGTTGGAAAACTTCAAACCGCAGTACAGTGCTGCTGTTGTTGAAAAATTACAGGCAGAAGATTTTGTTATGTTGGGGAAAGTAAACATGGACGAATTCGCCATGGGCTCCACAACCGAAAACTCTGCATATTTTGCTACCAGCAACCCATGGAATATGGATTGTGTACCTGGTGGTTCCAGCGGTGGATCCGCTGCTTCTGTAGCTGCGGATCTGGCTGTATACGCACTGGGTTCCGATACAGGCGGTTCTATCCGTCAGCCTGCATCTTTCTGCGGGATTGTCGGTTTAAAACCAACCTACGGCGGTGTTTCCCGTTACGGATTGGTTGCGTTCGCATCTTCCTTAGACCAGATCGGGCCTTTGGCAAAAGACGTAACAGATACAGCTTTAATTATGAATACCATTACCGGTTATGATAAACGTGACAGCACATCCGCAAATTATGATCATCCGGATTACACCGCATCCTTAACAGGCGATGTAAAAGGAATGCGTATCGGTATTCCAAAAGAATATCTGGGTGAAGGGATTGATCCGGAAGTAGAAGCACAGGTAAGAGCTGCTGCTGCAAAACTGGAATCCTTAGGTGCACAGGTAGAAGAATGCTCCCTGCCTTACACAAGAGATGCAATGCCTGCATACTATCTGATTGCTCCGGCTGAAGCAAGTTCCAACCTGGGCCGTTATGACGGTGTTCGTTACGGTTTACGTGTTCCTGCGAAAAACGTTATGGATATGTTCTTAAACACCAGAAAAGAAGGATTCGGTCCGGAAGTAAAACGTCGTATCATGTTGGGGACTTATGCGTTAAGCTCCGGTTATTATGATGCATACTATCTGAAAGCACTGAAAGTACGTAATCTGATTAAACAGGATTATGATAAAGCATTCGAAAAATATGACTGCCTGATTGCACCGACAGCTCCGACAACTGCTCTGCATAAAGGTCAGAACTTAGATCCGTTATCCCTCTACAAAGGTGATATCTGCACAATCCCGAGTAACCTTGCCGGGATTCCTGCAATGAGCCTGCCGTACGGACTGGATAAAAACCAGATGCCAATCGGGATTCAACTGTTAGGAAAAGCTTTTGGTGAACCAAAACTTCTCCAGGCTGCATACGCACTGGAACAGAATACCGATCTGACCAGACTGAAACCAAACCAGGGAAAGGGGCTGTAATTAATGGATTATGAAGTAGTAATCGGCTGCGAAGTCCACGTTGAATTAAAAACAAAAACTAAAATTTTCTGCAATTGCCCGACTGATTTCGGCGGCGAACCAAATACACATGTATGCCCGGTTTGCTTAGGTCTGCCTGGCACACTGCCTGTATTAAATAAAAAAGTACTGGAATATGCAATTAAAGCCGGTCTTGCTACCAACTGCAAAATTGCACACTTCAGTAAATTTGACCGTAAAAACTATTTTTACCCGGACTTGACAAAAGCATATCAGATTTCCCAGTGGGATCTGCCAATCTGCGAAGGCGGGTATATTGATATTGAAACCAGCAAAGGTCCGAAAAGAATCGGGATTACAAGAATCCATATGGAAGAAGATGCCGGTAAACTGGTACACCAGGGTGCAAGTATCACATCTTCCACAAGTTCTTTAATCGACTATAACCGTGCAGGGGTTCCTCTGATTGAAATCGTATCCGAACCGGATATGCGCGGTGCAGAAGATGTACTGGGCTATTTAACCAATTTAAAAGCAATTATTGAATATACAGGTGTTTCCGACGCCCGTATGGAACAGGGTTCTATGCGTTGTGACGTCAACCTGTCTCTCCGTCCGGTCGGTCAGAAAGAATTCGGTACCCGTGCCGAAATCAAAAACCTGAACTCTTTCCGTGCGGTAGAACGTGTTATTCAGTATGAAATCGAACGTCAGACAGATATTCTGGAAGACGGCGGTAAAGTTGTACAGGAAACACGTACCTGGGATGATGCAAAAGGGATTACATTGAGTCTGAGAAGTAAAGAAGATTCTGACGAATACCGTTACTTCCCGGAACCGGATCTGACTCCGATTGTTGTTACCGATGAATATATCGAATCTCTGCGTGCAAGCCTGCCGGAAATGCCACAGGTAAAACGTCAGCGCATGATCGAAGAAGACGGTCTGCCTGCATATGATGCCGGTGTTATTACAGCCAGCAAAGCACTGGCTGAATTCTATGACGGTGTTCATGCACATTATGAAGATGCTAAGAAAATCAGTAACTGGATCATGGGCGAAATGATGGCAAAACTTAATTCCGAAGGGATTGATCCGACTGAAATTAAAATCAAACCGGAACAGTTGGCAGCATTATTAAAACTGCAGGATTCCGGAGATATTAACGGTAAAATCGCGAAAAAAGTATTTGCTGAAATGTTCGATACCGGAAAAGATCCGGAAGCAATTGTAAAAGAACAGGGTCTGGTTCAGATTTCCGATGAAGGTGCGTTAATGGAAATTGTGAATGCAACCGTAGAAGCAAATCCAAAATCTGTAGAAGACTATAAAGCCGGTAAAAAGAAAGCTATGGGCTTCCTGGTCGGCCAGATTATGAAACAGACAAAAGGTCAGGCAAATCCTGGCGTAATCAACAAACTGCTGACAGAAAAACTGGAAAGCATGTAATCAGAGTTTGAAAATTTCATAAAAAACAAAAATATCCCTTCCAGAATCGCTCTGGAAGGGATATTTTTCGATTTAAAGCGCGTTTATTCAACAAATAGTCTGTTCTGCTCCCTTTTTATTAAAGTCGTCATAATGTAATATATGAGGCAAATAAAAAGGATAAACAATGCGCCGTAAACATTTGCAAATCCGATCTGAAAGAGTTTGTCCTCCATGAAATGAAGGGCAAAGTAGGCGTAGGGTACTTTAATTAGAAAATTTGCGCAAAGCCCCTGGATCATAACAAAGGTGGATTTTCCGATTCCATTGAAATAGCCGGTCAGACAGTAGGCAACAGAAAGAATCAGACATTCCAAGGCGGTCGCCTGCAAAAATCTGGCGGAAACAGCGACAACTTCTTCACTGGATGCAAAGAGCCAGCTTAAGAGATCGCCCCGGAAAAATAGCAGAGAACTCATGATCAGACCCAGAAAACCTGCAGTCAGCATGCCGAGCCACATACTTTTTCGGGCGCGCAGAGGCTGCCCCGCACCGATATTTTGTGCGACGAAGGCTGAAACCGAGGACATGTAAGACATGGGAATCAGGAGCAGAAAGATAATAACTTTTTCTGCAACGCCGACACCCGCGGAAACCAGAACACCTAACTGATTGGTAAATCCGATCAGAATCAGATAGCAGATTTCGTTTCCCATATCGGTACAACCGATCGGTAATCCCAGTTTTAAAATTTTCAGAGAAGTCTGTTTATGGAACCGAAAGGTATCCGGTGCAAGAGGAAAAGGCAATCCCTGTGTTTTTATATAATAGAATGAAAACAGGACACTACAGGCCTGTGCGGTCACGGTTGCAATTGCAGCTCCCGCGGCACCCATTTGAAAGTTCCGGATCAGAAGCACATCGCCGACGATATTTAAAATACAGGAAATAAAAACAAACAGAAGCGGAAGTTTGGAATTTCCAAGTCCGCGAAAAATACCTCCCAATCCGTTATAGGCCACAATAAATACAACTCCTGCACCACAAATCCGCAAATAGGTTACAGTCTGTTTTAGAGCTTCGGGAGGAGTATGTACAAGAGTTGCAAGTGTCGAAGAAAAAAACAGCAGAAAAAGTGTGATTAGAATGCTAAAAAAACCAAGAAGCCATATAGAGGCACCTATAATTTCCGATGCTTTCTGATAATTCTTTTCTCCGATGCGCTGACCTAAAAGAACAGTGATCCCCATGCAGAGTCCGGTAATGAAACCGGTTATGACCAGGAGTGTCTGGCTTCCGGTTGAGACGGCCGACATATCGGCTGCGGAGGAAAATTTTCCGACAGCCCATAAATCGACTGCTCCGTAGGCTGCCTGTAAAAACAGGGCAAGTAGAATCGGAAGGGAAAATTTAAGAAGTTTTGGAAGGATCGGTCCTTCCGAGAATGTTGAGTTTGTCATAGTCCAGGCAATTCTGCCCGCCACTCCTTTCTGTAAAAACGCTATAAAAAAAAAGCCTGTCAGGAGAATTTTCCCTGACAGGCGTGGATCGAGACCGCAGTCCCACTATCGTTACCTAGAATAGCATGAAGAGTCAGAATATGTCAAGAAAAAAATCTCCCTCCGATTTTTCGGAAGGAGATGAACTCTTCAGATTAGAAGAACATGTTTAAAATGCTCATAGTGCATAAAGTACCACCGATGAAAGCTAAAAGGTTAATAAATCCATAACCGCCGACGAGCCATCCGGTAGATACAACAGTTGGTCTTGTTTTTAATACATAACCGTCTTTTTCCAAAGTGGTGCTGTGAATCCATACAATCCAGGCTAAAACGACAAATACAGCTACAAATGCAACCCAAATTGTGAGGCTGGTTGCTGCACCGGTGTAAGCGGCAACCTGTTCTAAAATAAGCCAGATCAGAAGGAAAATAACAGGATCTCCGACTACTTTGGAGTTGGCACTTTGTACCATTCCTTTCAGACCGCTTCTAAATAAAATAAGATAAAGGAATTCTAAAACCAGAAGAATAATCTGGCATGCAATTGGAATCCATTTAAACAGTACTAACGGTGAATTGATCACCAATACGTATACCGGATAGAAGAACAGAGTCGCAACGGAGAGACGGAAGCAGTTATACATTGCCTGGTTTTCTCCGCTCAGTTTGATGGAACCCATAAAGAGAAGACCGATTCCGATTGCCGGTACAAAGAAAGAATACTGAATGAAATTCTGGAACTGTAACATCATCAGTGCAAGACCCCAAAGGATAAATGCAAATGCATTCTTGTACTGAAAATGCTGAAGCAGTTTGTAAGTTTCCTTGTGATGGATATCAACATCCAAATGATTCTGATAAGTAAATTGAGACATGAATTTTTCACTCCTATTTTTTAAAACAGTTTACCACGTTCCCTCCGATTTGAAAAGAGGGGAGTTACAAATTGAGAACGTCAAAAATAAAAATATAAATGACATCTCCGTAAAAACAAAGGACTGCAGATCTCTGCAGTCCTTTTTGCTGGTCTTCTTTAAATTATATATTAAAATCTAGGATATTAATTTACAATTAAAGTTTAACAACATTAGCAGCCTGAGGGCCTCTAGCACCTTCAACTACTTCAAATTCTACGTCCTGGCCTTCGTCCAGGGTTTTGAAACCGTCTTGTTCAATCGCAGAAAAATGTACGAATACATCTTTACCGTCCTGACCTTCGATAAAACCATAACCTTTTTCTGCATTAAACCATTTTACTTTACCCTGCATGTGAATCACCCTTTCAAGATAGATAAGTAGTTGTACTTTCACAACTATACTACTCATTATAACGATGATTCAAATAAATGGCAAGGATTTTTATCAATTTCATTGAAAAATTTATTTTTGTCAAGAAAAGTTAAACAGAGTTAGTCTCTGGTTGGTACGATTAACCCGTACTGATTATCTTTACGTTTATAAACAACATTGACTTCATTACTGCCTGCATCCAGGAATACGAAGAAATCATGTCCTAACAGTTCCATCTGCATGATAGCTTCTTCTTCGTCCATAGGTTTAACAACGAATTTTTTGGTTTTGATAACTTTTCCGTCTTCTTCCGGAGTTTCAGGTGCAGGAACAGTATCTGCAATGTTCTGAGTTTTGCTCTTACGGTTAATTTTTGTTTTATATTTACGAACCTGTCTTTCAAGTTTGTCTACTACACCGTCGATAGAAGCGTACATATCATCACTTTTGTTTTCTGCACGGAGAATATAGCGTGTCAGAGGGATGGTTGCTTCAACGCGATGCTGTCCTTTTTCGACAATCAAGGTAACAGTTCCGCTCAAATCTTGGTCTACGAAATATTTTTCTAATTTGGAAAAACGTTTGTCGATGTAATCTGTCAAGGATTCAGTAACTTGTGTGTTTTTAGCTTTAACATTGATTTTCATAAATGCCAGCTCCTTTCAGGTTGAAAAATAATTCACAGATAAAAATTATTTATCTGTTGACTATATTATGAACCATGAAAGTCATTTTGTAAATGATTTTTTATAAAAAAAGATGAATTAATTAAGTATTGCTAAAGATCTTTAAGGAAATATGAAATTATGTTAATTCTTGTTTGCAGTGGTGAAGTAGTGTGGTATAATATAGTTTATGCAAGAATCGAGATTTTTAAAAATGTACATTAAGAACGAGGAAGGTGTAGTGCGTGGCTTTTGAATTTTTAAGAAGTTACATCGACAATAAAGACACAAAAAAGGATATCAAAAAATTAGATAAAATTGTAGGTAAAATCAACAGCTTTACCGATAAAATTGCCGCTCTGACAGATGAACAGCTCCAGGGAAAAACAGCGGAGTTTAAGGAACGTCTCGCCCAGGGTGCTACTTTGGATGATATTTTACCGGAAGCGTATGCGGTTGTAAGAGAAGCGTCTGATCGTGTTCTCGGACTGCGTCATTTTGATGTACAGCTCATGGGTGGGATTATTCTTCACCAGGGCCGTATTGCTGAAATGAAGACAGGGGAAGGGAAAACACTGGTTGCGACTCTGCCTGTTTATCTGAATGCACTGACAGGGAAAGGTGTTCATGTTATTACAGTCAATGATTACCTGGCTACCCGAGACAGTGAACAGATGGGACAGTTATACAATTTCCTTGGTCTGAGTGTCGGTCTGATTGTACACGGACTGAACTTTTCTGAGAGAAAAGCTGCTTATGAAGCAGATATTACTTACGGAACAAATAATGAATACGGATTTGACTACCTGCGTGACAATATGGTTACAAAGCAGGAAAATATGGTTCAGCGCGAACTGAATTATGCACTGGTCGATGAAGTCGACAGTATCCTCATCGATGAAGCAAGAACTCCGTTAATCATTTCCGGTCCTGCCGAAAAAGCAAAGGACTATTACACAATGGTTGCAAAAATTATTCCTCGTTTACGGAACGAAGAGGATTATACCATTGATGCGAAAGCAAAAAATGTGACTCTGACAGAAGACGGGGTCAGTCATGTAGAACAGATGCTGGGAATTGAAAACCTGGCGGATGAATCCAACATGGAACTGGCACATCATGTAAATCAGGGCTTAAGAGCACATGTTATTATGAAACGAGATAAGGACTACGTTGTAAAAGACGGTCAGGTTATCATCGTTGATGAATTTACAGGTCGTCTGATGTTCGGTCGTCGTTACAGTGAAGGTTTACATCAGGCGATTGAAGCAAAAGAAGGGGTTAAAATTGAAAAAGAATCCCAGACACTTGCAACCATTACATTCCAGAATTTCTTCCGTATGTACAACAAAATTGCGGGTATGACCGGTACTGCAAAAACAGAAGAAGATGAATTCCGTAATATTTACGGAATGGATGTTGTGGTAATTCCGACAAACAAACCGATTATCCGTGAAGACCGTCCGGATATCGTATATCGTACCAAAATGGGAAAATATAAAGCAATTGTGGAAACTGTTGTAGAACGACATGCTGCCGGAGAACCGGTACTGGTCGGGACTGTTTCCATTGAAATTTCCGAACTGATCAGTGAAATGCTTCGCAGAAGAGGAATTCCACATCAGGTATTAAATGCGAAATATCATGAAAAAGAAGCGGAAATCGTAGCACAGGCAGGTCAGTCGGGCATGGTTACCATCGCAACCAACATGGCAGGTCGTGGTACCGATATCGTGTTGGGTGAAGGTGTGAAAGAACTCGGCGGGTTATATATTATCGGGACAGAACGTCATGAATCCCGTCGTATCGACAACCAGCTCCGCGGTCGTAGCGGTCGTCAGGGCGACCCTGGCTTCACACAGTTCTATATTTCCATGGAAGACGATCTGATGCGTCGTTTCGGCGGGGATAACCTGACCGGACTTATGGATAAAATCGGTATGGATGATGATATGCCGATCGAAAACAAAATGATTACCAAGAGTATTGAAACCGCACAGAGACGTGTGGAAGGCCGTAACTTTGAAATTCGTAAAAACGTGCTGGAATACGATAACGTTATGAATAAACAGAGAGAAGTTATCTACGGTCAGCGTCGTAAAGTTCTTGTTGGTGAAAATGTAAGCGGAAGTGTTCAGTCTATGTGCGAAACACTTTCCACAGAAGCACTGGAAGAAGTTGCTGCAGGCGGAAAATATCCTGAAGAATGGGATTTGGACTTACTCGAACAGCGCATGGAAGAACTCTTTGCACTGACCGAGCCGTTAGATAAAGAAAAAATTCTGAAGATGGAAAAAGAAGAAGTCAATGAGTATCTGCATGAAGTTGCTCTGGCTCGTTATCACCACAGAGAAGAAGAACTGGGCGAAGAACAATTCAACGAAATTGTACGCCTGATTCTGTTAAAGAATGTGGACGTGAAATGGATGGAACACCTGGATGCAATGGATCAGCTTCGTCAGGGGATCGGACTGCGTGCTTATGCGCATCGGAATCCTGTAGATGAATACAAAAACGAAGCGTTTGACATGTTCCAGCAGATGATTTCCGAAATTGAATACGATACGGTTCGCATGATTTCCCGTGTTACTATTGTGGAAAAACCAAAAGAACGTACCGATATTCTGGATGCATCTCACGGAGATGAAAAACCGGTGAAAAAACCGAAAGTAAATAAAGTAAAAATCGGACGTAATGATCCTTGCCCATGCGGAAGCGGTAAGAAATATAAAAACTGCTGTGGCAGAAATGTATAATTGTTTTTTTCTGGCGTGATGGTGTTTTTACAAACTGTCACGCCAGTTTGTCGGTTATATGCAAAATATTGCCGAAATAACATTCTATTTAAACTCAAAGGAAGTGATTTTTGTGGATTTTGAAATCAAAAAACAGCTGGAAGCAGCAAGAAAAATTCTCGAAGATTTGAGGGAGTCTCTTTGACTTCGCTGACAGAGAAGCACAGATCAGTGAATTGGAAAAAGTAATTGCCGAACCGAATTTCTGGGATGATACTGAAAAAGCGCAGGGGATCATGCAGGAAATGAACGGATTGCGCAGTAAAATAGATCAGTTCAACAGCGTAAAAGTTCTGGTGGAAGATGCGGAAACTCTTTATGAAATGTGTAAAGAAATGGGCGAGGATGAAGAGTTACTGCAGGAAACAGCAGATGCTTCCGACAAAGCCATGAAAGCATTGGAAAAAATGGAACTGGAAACTCTGTTGAATGAAAAATATGACCGTAACAATGCCATTATTTCCATCCATCCGGGTGCAGGCGGAACAGAATCTCAGGACTGGGCAGATATGCTCTACCGTATGTATGTCCGCTGGGCGGAACGTCACGGCTACGGCATTAGCCTGTTAGACTATCTGGACGGGGAAGAAGCCGGGATTAAGAGTGCAACCCTGTTAATCAAAGGGGAAAATGCCTACGGATATCTGAAAGCGGAAAAAGGGGTACACCGTCTGGTTCGTATTTCTCCGTTTGACTCTGCAGGTCGTCGTCATACCTCGTTCACTGCAGTGGAAGTTGTTCCGGAAGTAGAACATGACAATGAAATTCAGATTGATGAAAAAGATCTGAAAGTAGATACCTATCGTTCCACCGGTGCAGGCGGACAGCATATCAACACAACGGACTCTGCGGTACGTATTACACATATGCCTACCGGTATTGTTGTACAGTGCCAGAGCGAACGTTCTCAGATTCAGAACCGTGCGACCTGTATGAAAATGCTGACCAGCCGTCTGGTAGAAGAAAAAATCAAGGAACATGAAAGAGAACTGGCGGAAATTCAGGGCGAACAGCAGGAAATCGGCTGGGGCAGCCAGATTCGTTCTTATGTTTTCCACCCATATACTATGGCGAAAGACCACAGAACCAATATTGAAAAGGGAAATATTCAGGCTGTCATGGATGGAGATATTGATGACTTCATTCAGGGCTATCTGAAGCAACGTGCTGCAAAAGCTGTTCAGAAAAAGAACTGATTTCCGAAAAAAATAACAAAGTTTCATAAGCAATCAGACTCAGGTAATTCACTTACCTGGGTCTTTTTTTATGGGAAAAGAAACGTCCGGAAGAAAAAAGACATGATATAAATAATATATAGTTTTCTAAAAGTGAAGAGAAATGAAGTTTTAAGTAAACATATTGTATTTAAAGATTAGTATAGATATACTTTAATCACGTTAGACAAACAAATTATGAAGGAGGAAGAAAATGAAAGCTAAAAATTTTATCAGTCTTTTGTGTATCGTATTTATCGCGATGGGGCTCTTGGTTGGCTGTGGTTCCGACAAAGGGACAGAACCGGAAGCGAAAGACACGGAGGATAAGGACGAACTTGTTATAAATTTGCGGCGAAAACCCACATGCTTGCATGTGGGATGAAAGCCGTTT
>SAMEA104404097__coassemble_1857_pt1 | contig 16092 bp, 18 predicted proteins | sample SAMEA104404097__metabat2_high_PE_061 | metagenome-assembled genome bin SAMEA104404097 (sample SAMEA104404097) | Balaenoptera acutorostrata | reverse complement strand
GTTACCGATTGTGAAGTTGACCTGGTAGAAGAAGAAGAACTTAATAAATAAAACTAAACATTTCAGAAAATTTTATTGAGAATTTTCTTTTCTTCCCTCAGGGGGCAGGCAACAATGTTGTCTGCCCCCTACCTTTTTATGAAACCATTCCGGATATTTGTACCTTTAATTGCAGCCCAGCCACCCTTAAATGAGCAATAAAAAATATGTGCTGTAAATGGATTCTCTTTTCTCATTTACAGCACATATTTTTTATCTTATTTCGTTTTTTGTTCTACCAGTTCATCCGAGATATCAAACAGTTTATTCATCAACGGAATCGATGTTGCTACAAATACACCACCGGCCGCCGCTCCTGTACGCACTTTTTTCTTTCTTGGTACCATTACCCCGACCAAAACAGCAAATGCACACAAACATACTTGTAACAAAGCAAAATCTTTCATTTTTACACGCTTGCCATACTCTTTAAAGACTCTTAAAAAATGCATCTTTTTCCCACCTTTCCAGGTTATTAATATGTGATCATATCATCTAACCGTTCCAAAAGCTTTTCGTATTTCGGTTTTAATGCCTCTGCAGAACGACCCGATGTATAATAACTTACTCTTCCGTTTCCTTCTTCCAGCAAACCCTTTTGTTTTAATACATGATGCAAATTATTAACAGTTCCCCCGCTTCCATCAATCATCGCGATCTCTTCCGGGAGAATACGATTAAAACTGTCTTTAAAATAATTAAAATGGGTACATCCCAACACGACTGTACAATACTCATCTAAATCAAATTTGCCAAGTTCTTCCCGCAAATAGGCTTCTGCCTGTCCGTCTGTAAAACAACCTGTTTCCGCAAACTCAACCAACTTCGGCAGTGGCAACAGATCCACCTGATGATTTTGATCTACCTGATGCAATAAATCCTGCATTTTTTCTTCTCGTAATGTAACCGGAGTTGCTGTTACCAGTATGCGCTTCGTACATGAAGTATCATTAACAGCAGGTTTCACCGCGGGCTCCATGCCCAAAATCGGAAAAGAATATTTTTCTCTTAAACTCTTGATTGCCACACTGGTTGCCGTGTTACACGCAACAACCAGCGCCTTAACATCCTGAGAAGCAATAAAATTCACTGCTTCCTGTACATATTGACGAATCTCTTCTTTGGTTTTTCTTCCATATGGAACATGATCCGTATCTGCGTAATATAAAAAATCCTCTGTCGGCATCATTCTCTTTGCCTGATGCAATACGGTCATTCCGCCGATACCGGAATCAAAAAATGCGATTTGCATTTCCGCCACTTCCTGTCTTTTTGCTCATTTCACACAATTTATGCTTCCGTTTCCTCATCCCAGAAAGAAGCTTCAGCTATTTTTCGGCTGACAAACACAGCTCTATGATCTTCTGGTTGTAACGTTATTTCACTCAACTCTCCGTAAATACCTATCACTTCAAATCCAAACATCTGAAGCCATACCCGTAACATCTCCGGTTCATAGAGACGCTCTTCCTGATCTTCTACTGTTTTGCGGTAGAGCCCATTCTCCTGACGAATAAAAAAGCTCTGCGTCATATAACAAATTTCTGTATCTTCATCAAACTCATTTTCCCATACATAATCCACATCATCGCTATGCATAGTAAATGTATTATTTCCGAGATATTCTCTCAATTTATACGGCGTCTGAATATCAAAAATGAGCACGCCTTCATCCTTCAGCACATTTTTAATATTCTGCATTAAGAACTGCAGATCTTCGGGATCTGTTAAATGACTGAATACATCAAATGTGGAAATAACCGCATCAAACATTTTCCCATCTACTTGCAGTTCTTCTGTAATATCCTGCTTTTTCCAAAGAATATCCAAATCCGCCTGTTCACTCTTTTTCTCGGCTTCCTCCAGCATCTGATTAGACAGATCCATCCCCGTCATACAATACCCTTTTTTCGCGAGAGGAATCGTGATATTTCCTGTTCCGCAACCAATATCCAGAATCTGTTTTCCCGGACATTGATTCTTTTGCAGTAGCCGTTCCAGATACTCAGCCCATTGTTCATAATCTGTTTCACACATTAACGCATCATAAACCGATGCAATCGTGTCATAAGCCATATTATTCTCCCAAAATTTCGTCTACATTGACTTCCGGGCTGTCACCCCATAATTTTTCAAGATTATAGTATGCTCTCTCTTCCGGTTTGAAAATCTGTACAATTACAACACCGTAATCTAAAAGAATCCATCCTCCGTTCTGATAACCTTCACGACGAAGAACATCTTCCCCCAGAACTTTTTTTACTTTTTCTTCTGTAAAATCAGACAGTGCTTTTGTATGAGGAGTACTGGTTCCGTTACAAATTACAAAAAAATCTGCAATCCCAGTCTGCTCATGAATATCTAATACTTTTAAATCAATTGCTTTTTTTTCATCTAATGCTTTTACAATTTCTTCTACTAAGTTCATGCTTTCCATATAAATAAATCCTCCTGATCATTCCTGCTTCTTCATTCATTAACTTTGCTGTCTGTTATTCTGCTCCGCAAGCAGTCTGTTTCTTGTTGCAATCGAATACGGATGTAACAGACTTCCTTTATGCATCAAAAACAATATCGTATGATCCAGACTTGCCAAAAGTCCCGCATCAAAATTTCTGTATGCAATCTGTCTCAATGTTTCCACTCCCGGATATACTCTGTTTGGTTCAATATAATCTGCCAAATATATAATTCTGGATAGATGATCCATATCCGGATTTCCGGTAGTATGCCAGCGAATCGCATCCAAAATTTCTTCATCCCGGATAATTCCCTGCTCTCTCAACATCCAGGCACCCACCGGACCGTGCAACAGATTCGGTTGTAAAAGTTCCACTTCGTCTACAGACAGATCATGTTCTAAAGCAATCTCCAGTAATTCATTGTCCGAAACCTCGCGTGCAAAATCATGGAGTAGTCCTGCCAGATAAGCCTTTCGCACATCCCCGTTGTACATTCCTGCCAGTTTCGCCGCTGTATTTGCAACGCCGACAGAATGCATATATCTTTTCGGAGACAGGCGTTTTCTTAACATAGTCTTATAGCCTTCCTCTTTGATTTCCATACTTTCTTTCACCTCATCTATAATTTCTGACGGAATCAGCTTTTCCAAGTCTTTTTGCATTGCAATCTGTTCCCGCACTTCAGTAGATGATATATCTAATGCATTAATTTCCAAACAAATAATTCCGCCTTTTCGTTTTTTTGCTTCCTCTGCCAGATGTTCCGGAATCGTTCTTGCATATCCCGGTCTGTTCGTTGCAACGAAATGACACATATCTAAAATATCTTCCCAACGATACCAGGTATCAAATTTTTCCAAAGAATCCGCTCCGGTCAGAAAATAGAATTCACAATCCGGGTCTGTTTTCAGCAGTTCTTTTAACGTGTGGTATGTGTAAGACTTCCCCTCACGTCGCGTTTCAATATCCAGAATACGATAACAATCAACTTCCCCGATTGCCTGCTTCAACCATTTTGCCCTTTTCTCATAAGGACTGATTTTCCAGTCCTTATGTGGCGGTACTGCCGTAGGAATGAACCAGATTTCCTCCAGTCCAAGCTTTTCTCTGCATTCTTCTGCTAAGCGAATATGTCCGTAATGTACCGGATCAAACGTACCACCCAGTAAACCGATTTTTCTCTTCATATTTTTTGCACATAATTTCCTTTTAGAGAAAAAGGTGTGCTGCCTCCTGTCTTTCGAACCGATCTTATTATTTTCGAATTTGACCGTTCCCGTTTACAATATATTTATAGCTTGTCAATTCTTTTAATCCCATAGGACCTCTTGCATGTAGTTTTTGCGTACTGATTCCGATTTCAGCTCCAAATCCAAACTGAAATCCGTCACTGAATCGACTGGATGCATTCACGTACACAACGGCAGCATCTACCGTCTGCTGGAATTTTCGAGCATTTGTATAATCATTGGTAATGATTACTTCAGAATGTTTTGTTCCGAATTTACGAATATGTGCGATTGCTTCATCCATCGTTTCCACTACTTTTACGGATAAAATCAGATCATGGAATTCTGTTGCGTAATCTTCTTCTGTTGCAGGCACACAATCCGAAATATATTTTTTAGTCTGTGCACATCCGCGAATTTCGACTCCTGCTTTAGAAAGTCTTCCCGCTACCATCGGAAGCAGTTTTTCAGCCACATTTCTGTGTACCAGTAAGGATTCCGTTGCATTACATACACCCGGACGCTGTACTTTCCCGTTTTCAATGATATCAACTGCCTTCTCCAGATCCGCACTTTCATCTACATAAATGTGACAATTTCCAACCCCGGTTTCAATAACCGGAACCGTTGCATTTTTCACAACACTCTGAATCAATCCTGCTCCTCCGCGAGGAATCAGCACGTCAAGATATTCGTTTAATTTCATCATTTCATTGACTGTTTCTCTGCTGGTGTCTTCAATCAGCTGAATTGCACCCTTTGGAATCCCAGCCTGTTCTGCCGCTTTACTTAATACATTCGCAATCACTATGTTGGATTGAATTGCATCCCCACTTCCGCGCAAAATAACAGCATTCCCGGATTTTAAGCACAAAGCCGAGGCATCCGCAGTCACATTTGGTCTTGCCTCGTAAATCATACCGATTACACCCAGCGGTACAGCCACTTTACCGATTTGCAGATTGTCCTTATTCAGCCACATTTCTTCCACATGACCAACCGGATCCTGTAATTCAGCAACTGCACGCAAACCTTCTGCCATATCTTTTACACGTTGTTCTGTTAAAAGAAGACGATCTAAAAAAGATTGGGGCAGGCCTTTTTCCTTTGCATGTTCCATGTCTTTTGCATTTGCTTCCAATACATCCTTCATGGCCGCTTCCAAACCATCAGCCATCGCATAAAGTCCGCAATTTTTTTCTTCTGTTGTTAAGATTGCCAACTGATAACTGGCTTCTTTGGCTAATTTTCCTTTTTCCTGCAATTCTCCCATACTGACTCCTCCTATGAACAAAAAGTGTTTTTACAGCAGTTTTTCTTCTTTATTCTATAGTACCAGAGAAAGATTATCTCTGTGAATAACCTCATCAAAATCTTTATATCCCAAAATGGAACAGATCGCATTACTTCTCTGTCCTTTAATTTTCTTCAATTCCATCCAACCGTAATTCGTAATTCCCCGGGCAAATTCTTTTCCCTGTTTATCTAGAATTTGAACAACTGCGCCCGCTGAAAAATCACCTGAAATTTCTACAATCCCACTTGGTAGCAGACTTTTTCCTTTTTTCATCAAAGCTTCCTTTGCTCCGTCATCAACAGTGATCGTACCACCGACATGTGAACCAAAGGCAATCCAGCACTTTCTAAGATGCGGATGAACATCTGACGGAAGAAACAGCGTTCCCACATCTTCTCCGCTTGTCAGTTTACGGATAATATGATCCTCTGCTCCGTGTGCAATCATAAGCGGAATTCCTGCATTTACTGCAATTTTTGCCGCAACAATTTTTGTTGCCATACCGCCGCTTCCAAATTTGCTCCCGACACTTCCGGCCTGACTTTCTACCTCATCGCTGATTTTTTCCACAACCGAAACCCTTTTTGCGGACTTACTTTTTCTTGGGTCCCCATCGTAAAATCCATCGATATCTGTCAGAAGGATCACTAAATCTGCATCAATCAAAGTCCCAACCAATGCTGCCAGGGTATCATTATCTCCAAACTTGATCTCTTCAAAAGCTACTGTGTCATTTTCATTTACAATCGGAATAACACCCAAATTTAACAGCGTTAACAGAGTATTCCTTCCGTTTAAAAAACGCTGTCTGTGCTCCAGATCCGCCTTCGTCAGCAGAAGCTGTGCCGTTGCCTGGCCGTATTCGGAAAAGAATTTTTCATATATATGCAGTAAAATCCCCTGTCCAACTGCTGCAACCGCCTGTTTTTCAGGAATCGTTTTCGGCTTGTTTTCAAGATTCAGTTTTCCCATTCCGGCTCCGATCGCTCCAGATGAAACCAGTACAATATCTTTTCCCTGATTCCGCAGATCGGAAAGCTGGCGAACCAGTCGTTCAATCTGTTCTAAATTAAGTTTTCCGTTTTTATGGGTCAATGTACTGGTTCCGACTTTTACCACAATTCTTTGTGCATCGGAAACCAGACGTTTGCATGTATCTCTTTCCATAGGTCCATGCACCCTAGTTTTTTGGGAACTGAATCACAGGTTTTTTCGGATGACGACGATAGAGCAGTACATTTCGTCCGATTACCTGCACCAGCTCGGATTTTGTCTGACTTGCCAGTTCTTCTGCCACGTCACTTACTTCATCCAGACAGTTTTTCAACACTTTTACTTTTACCAGTTCTCTGGCTGTCAGTGCTTCGTTTAAGCTGAATACAACGCTTTCATTTACACTTGCTTTCCCAACCTGAACAATCGGTTCCGCTGTATTTGCAAGACTTCTTAAATATCTTTTTTCTTTTCCTGTTAACATTTTTTACGTTCTCCTTGTTTTTTACTATTTTTTCTTACTGTTTTTCTTATATTTTTCGGCCAGTTCTCTTAAATGTGCCTGACGATCTTCCTGTACATTTTTTATCTGTGGTTTCTTGCCGGACTGGTCAACCCATTTTCCGGCCGGTCCTTTACGGGGTGCCGCATAAACATTTTTGCCCATATATTTTCATCCTCCAAGAATTTTTTTCAATATTTTATTATATCATAAGACCGACTTAATTGTCAGTTTTCTGAAGAAATCTTTCTCTGAAAATCAGTTCCTGTTACTAAATCCCTACATTTTTTTGTCATTCTTTTAGACACTTATTTTTCCATACATGTTATAATGCTTGTAAATTTAGTTCCAATTGGAACGAGAAAGAAGTCGAAATTATGATTAAGCAAAACTCAATGAGAATGGAACAGTACATCTTGTGGCTCTCTTTTGGTGCCGGGGTGATTTTTGCCATTGTCGAATTCATCAGTGCAATTTACATGCACTCTCAATCAGTCCTAATGGATGCCGCCTACGACTCCTCGGAACTGATTGTTATTATTTTCACCTTATTTTTAACTCCCTTGTTTCACAAACCCCTCTCGGAAAAACATCCCTACGGATTCCTTCAAGTCGAATCCATCTTTGTTATCGTAAAAGGCTTTATGTTACTGTCTGTTTCCTTAGGATTAAGTGTAAACAGTATTAATATTGCCTGCTCGGGCGGGAATCACGTTGACGGTGGTCAGATTTCTCTCCTGCAGTTAATTCTCGGAACAATTTCATGTTTTATTTTCCTGCTTATGCGCCACATGAACCGCTCGGTGTCTTCTCCTACTGTAAACGCTGAACTTTTAGGATGGAAAATTGATATTGTGTACAGTATCGGGATGTCCTTGGCATTCTTTGCCTCTACTTTTCTCGATCGTACTCCACTCTCTTTTTTATCTCCGTACTTCGACCAGATCGTCGCAATTATGATTGTTGCATGTATGCTGCCTGAAAATATTAAAATGCTTTGGCGAGCAATTCAGGATGTCTTTTTATTCTCACCGGAAGCTCCTATTGTGGAACAGGTAAAAACCAATTGTAATAAACTCTTAGAAGAGTTTTCTTTTTTCCCTGTCTTCTATGATATCACCAGAACCGGTCGTAAACTCTGGGTTTCTATCTACTTTAGAATCGACGAAGATACACTGTCTATTTCTAAATTGCAGCAAGCCTCTTCCCGGATACAGGAATCCCTTCGTGAAGATTTTGAAAACTGTACCTGCGAATTAATTGTTGTATCGGAAGATTCTCCGCAACTTTTAAAAGCCAGACTTTCCACTGCGGATTTATAAAATTTTGTGAAACGATAAAAACCGTCACCCTATACTTGATATGTAACCCCTTTACCGGACACCCGGTAGAGGGGTTTTTTCTATGCGTTACAGTTATGAATTTAAGCGAAACTGTGCTGAAAGATATCGGCTGAATGGCTGGAAACACCATCTGGAATTAAACCAAAAATTTCAGAACCATGGTTTGCAGAGGAACAAGGCCGACAGTTCTTCGGCAGAATGAAAAACAAAATGTATTATAGCAGGTGAAAGTAAGCACGGTTCTTTTGAGGCGTTCTCAGGGGCTTTGAAGATCCACATGGATTATTACAACAACAACCGCATCCAACAGAAAACAAAATGGATGCCTCCCGTAAAAAAATACGGGGAAGCATCCATCTGTGCAGCGTAATTTAATTTTTATTTTCTCCAGGATTCTGGGTACATATCCACTTTGGGATGACGGTTTTTTCATAGAAAATAAAAAAAGCATCTGATCAAATCAGATGCTTTTCAGTAATGCGGGCGAGAGGACTTGAACCTCCACGAGATTGCTCCCACTAGAACCTGAATCTAGCGCGTCTGCCAATTCCGCCACGCCCGCGTGTCATTGACGACTTTGTTATAATAACATTTTTTATCGAATTGGTCAAGCCTTTTTATTATATTTTTTTAAATTCCTTTATAAGTCACATCTTGTGTAATAGATTTTTTACACAATTCATAAATTTACGACTGGTAAAGATATTTTCTCCCGCGTTTTTATAAAGATTTTCCCATTCTCCCCGATACATTCCGGTCTTATGATAAAACAGTTCGGTTCCTAACTGTTTCCCACCTGTAATCTGATAGAGATTAGAGAAATATTCTCCGAGTTCTTCACTTGAATGATAGATATGCATCATGGCATATGCATCTCTGTCAATCTGAAACGAGTAATTAAACAGGCTTTCCATCCGTTTCAGCAACGGATCCACCTCATCCGCTTTCGTGTGACTGCATTCCTCACTTAAATCCAAAAGCTGTATCATTGGCTGGAGATAATTATGGAATCGAATAAAATCATTATTTCCCACATAACCGATCAGTTCCGGTAAAGAAAGACCTAAAGGAACAATGATACCTTTTTCATCATTTGTAAAAGACAGAAAGGCTGTCGGAAGAAATACATAATGCAAATACCCTGTGAGTGCATCAGGAGAGGAGAAGTGTATTACATCCTCGATTAACTTTCTTCTTCCAAAACTATTATAAACAATCCCATGAAAAAAGACAGAGTTATCCTGAATCTGTTCATTGTTAAACGTATCCACCAGTGTTCGGTTCGATATTAGGTTTTCCCAAAAGTAGCTGTTGTGATACTTTGGATGCATAAAATCACCTTCTAGTTATTATGATATTTTATTATAGCATATTCTGACAATCTTTCATATATATCTGACGCAGATTATACAAAAAAACCTTCTGAAAGAATTCTTCAGAAGGTTTTTAAGAATTTTTTTTACAGAATAATTCCTAGATATACCAGGCCGTCTTCCATAAATTTGGCCAACGGTTTTTTACCGGTTAAGTAATAAACTGCCGCCTGCTGATCCGGATGATGATGGTATCTTTCCTCTTTCAATTCCAGATAATTTTCTTCAGGAGAATTTCCTTCTTTACGGTATTCATCATCTCTACCGATTAACATTAAAGCTTCCAATGTTTCCACAACATCTCTTTCTAATGTCATCAGGTAGTCATTCAATGCTTTTTCTTCCGGAAGATAAACTCCCCATTTTTTTGGTCCGTTTTCCGCTTCATAAGCATCTCTGGCCGCTTCTCTTTCATTTGCCAACCGAATAGTTTCTAAAATCATGTCTTTTTCTTTTGTGAACATTGGCGCTCCACTCCTTTACATTGTAGTTATAATTGATACCTGCTCAAATATCAGGTAATCATATCTGTCTTTTATTTCAATACCTCTCCCGGTATTCCTCCCGCCTGAGAAGGTTCCGGCTGTGGTGCAGGCGGAGTAGGCGGAACCGGTGGCTGTGGTTCCGGCTGTGGCTGTGGTTCCGGCTGAGGTTGTGGTTGTGGCTGTGGAGGTTTTGTATTTCCGCCGCTTTCATGGTTACCAGACTGATCCGGTTTTCCATCATGGTTGCTAGGTTTCTGTGACGGCTTTTTGTTTTCCTCTTCACTGCCCCCCAGATTTTCTTTTACCGTTTCTTCTCTTTTGCGTTCTTCACTGGTTAAATGAGACTGGCGAACATCTTCTTCTTTGGAAACACGATTAACATCCACAATATTCAGCTCCGTAATCGGCTCTTCATATGGATTAAAATATTTATTTACAATTTCCAGAATTTCTTCCTCATTCGGCAGATAATAAGAAAGGCGATTTACATATTTGCCTTCACCCGGAAGGATAAACATATTTAAACCTGTACTCATATCCACATTCAACGCTTCTTTTGCAAACCAGACAATCTCGCCGTTTGTCAGATCCGTATCCATATTGCGCAGTATAATTTCTGCAAGTGCAGGAACTTTTGTTAAAGTAGACGGAGAAGATAACTGGTTTGCGACAGCTTCAATAAATAACTGTTGTGCTTTTACACGACCGATATCCCCTTCAGCATATCCGCTACGGTAACGGCAGAAGCCAATTGCTTCCTTCCCATTCAGATGCTGTTCTCCTTTATCGATATGAATATGCAGATTCTGATACGGATCATCGTAATTCATTTCTTTTGGAACATCAATTGTGACTCCGCCGATCTCATCAATAATTTCTTCGAAGGCAGACAAGTTTACAACTACATAATTGTCCACTTCAAATCCAAGTAAATAAGAAACTTCTTTTTTCAGATTATCAATGTTTCCTTTTCCGTTCTTTGCACCAATTCCATATGCGGAATTGATTTTTTTAACAGAACGTTTTACATTAGACATGGTATCTCTCGGAATGCTCAGCACATTTGCACGGTTGTTGATACTGTCTAAAGACATTACCATAATCGTGTCTGTATTCAATCCGACTTTATCCGTTCCAACAACTAAAATATTGTAAATACCGTCTTCTCTTTCTTCTTCAACAGGAGTATCCACAGTAGGCGGTTTTACATGAAACCATGCAAAGGCAGCACCTGCTCCGACTAGAAACAGTAAAATACAAACCAGCAAAACAATTGCTCTTTTGCGTACTTTTCTTTTTTTATGCGCTTTTTTCCCTTTTTCGGACCGCGTACTTCTCATTTCTTCTTTATCATCCATCTGTACATTCTCCTCTGGTTAGGCATTATTTTTTTCCATCCCATCTTTAAGAACGCAGCTCTATTCTCTTTACTTATGAATTTACTGCTGAACCAGAAATGTGTTCAATTCGGAAAGATAAATTTCTTTATTTAAATCAATTCTTTCCAAAAGCACCTCGTCTTTTTCCGATACAATCCTTCTTAAAGAGGATAACACGTCATCAGCGGAAAGTTTTACACAGTTTTTTCCTTGTAGATCGGAAGCCAACAACTCTACCATATTGCCCAGTTCCTCCAGAACAATCGGTCTGTCTACTGCCAAAAGTGTTAACCATCCGGCTACTTTTACCTGAATTTCATTCAAAATATACATTGCATAATACTTTCCATCTTCTTCATGCAACAATACCGCACGAATGACTTCCTGTACATCGGCAGGAGTCAACGGTTTGCCACTGTAATGATCTGTGATGTATTGTGTCACAACTGCCATTAAGGTCTGCGCTTTCAAAAGGTCCTGTTGTTCCAGCACTTTAAACATTCGATAGATCGGCTCCATTAATCTTGCTTCTCTATATCTTAATTCCTGTTCATTCACCTTTTACTTCCGCTCCTTCATGTCCTCTATTTCACGGATAAATGTCCCGACATCACTGAAATCTTTGTATACAGACGCAAAACGAACATAGGCAACTTCATCAATATCTCTCAGACGGCACATAATCGTTTCTCCAATCAGACTGGAGGATACCTCATTATATTGTCCCTTCAGATCCCGTTCCACATCTAAAACAAGTTTTTTCAGTTCTTCTATACCAATAGGACGTTTTTCACATGCTTTTGCCAAGCCTTTCAGCAATTTTGATTCGTCAAACAACTCTTTACGTCCGCTTTTCTTTTTTACTACCAGCGGCTTATCTTCGATCTTTTCATACGTAACGAAACGTTTTCCGCAAACAACACACTCCCGTCTGCGACGTATAGAATTTTCATCTTCAATCCATCTGGTATCTAATACTTTGCTGTCTCCGTGACAAGCCGGACATTGCATACGATACAGCCTCCTTCTATTTGAAAACACGCCAAAATCCAGGCATACGCTTTGTTATTCTTCTGTTATGATAATAATCCCTGCTTTGGTTTATAACTTACAGCATATAATCAAATATTTTCTGATCTGTTTTTCAAAAAGTTTTTGACGGTTTCCCCCAACACTTTTCCGATTATTTTCCGGTTGTACTTCCCAGGCCACCGTTACGGACTGCAGTTGCATCATCATCCATGGTAATTCCAAACGGCATGAAAATGCCCTGCATAAAGCCCTTTCCTTTTTCTACTGTTGCTGTTTTATTTTCATTACTATCATTCGTCAGTTTTACAAAAATATGACCTTCATTATCGGAATAAAAATAGTCACTGTCAATAATTCCTACCGTATTATTTAACTGTAAACGATATTTAAATCCAAGACCGCTTCTTGGATAACATTGTAAAACCCAGCCGTTTTCCATTTCGGCACGAATTCCCGTAGGAATTTTAATAGTTTCTCCAGGAGCCAGTGTAAAAGTTAACGGACTGAAAAAATCATATCCGGCAGAACCGGTCGTTGCACGTTTTGGAAGTGCGATTTCATCATATACTTCTTTTTGTGCAGATTCCTGAAATGTATCCTGCCAGGCAGTCTGAAACTGCTCCCAACTTACTTTATAAAATTTAGCAATTTTCTGCATTTTTCACCTCATAATTCTAGATTCCAAGGAAACAAAGATCTCACCCATATTTTTAACAGCTTCTTTGCTTTTTTCCCTTAATTTTTATTTTAGCACATTTCAAGGTGGAGGTATACCCTTTAAAAAAAAACACTCTCAAAGTGTACTTTGAGAGTGTTCGGTATAGTTTCCTGCAAGACGTTGCTGATGTTATCAGCCAGATCGTCACAGATAAAATTCTAGGCCGTCATTTTTAATTTATCACTTGGGTTCTGGAAGGAGTTTTTGTACAGCCCCTTTCCTATTCTGTCCACAAGATAACCTGATTCGTTTTTAAAGACTCCTGTACATTAATCACTCGCTGGTTGGAACTTCCTCTCCAGTGTAATTTTACATCTTTTAAATCCTTTAAAAACGGACCGTCGACAAGTACATCCAAATAGTTCATCATAGGTAATGTCTTGACATCATCCCACAAATATCCAGTGTAAAGCCAGATCGTCTTAGTTGGATACTTTTTCTTTAAACTTTCTATGATCTTTTCAACTTCCGCTCTGTTTTGCGGATGCAGCGGATCTCCTCCACTGAATGTAATTCCGGATACATAATCCTTCTGTAAATCTGTTTCAAGTTCATTCATTGCAGAATCATCAAACGGGATTCCGCCTTCAACATCCCACGTAACCGGATTCTGACATTCTGGGCACTGGTGATTGCAACCTGCCACCCATAATACCACTCTTAATCCGTCACCATTCAGCATGTCATCATGAGTAATATTATGATAACGCATTACATGCTCTTCCTTTCCGAAATTTCAATCATTTTTGCATCATTCAGACGTGTATCACCTTTCACTCTTGAGTAAGATAAATACCCGTTCATTCTTTCAATTTTTGTTAAGTTTTTACTTCCGCAATGCGGGCAAACATCCATTTCCAGTTCCTGATGACCGCAATCATCGCAATAAGCCAGAGAAAGATTTACCCCTTCATAGAATCCCATATCCATTGCACGTCTGACCAATGTTCTCAGTGCTTCTACATTATAATCAATTGGATATTTTACATACTGAATTTTACCGCCGTTGCATAATTCCCAGAAACGATATTCCAGATCCTGCTTCTGAATCGGCGTAATATCTTCGGAAACATGGCAATGGAAACTGTTGCTTACATAGGCATGATCAGAAACATTTTCAATAATGCCAAATTTTGCACGGAACTGTTTTACCTGTAATCCGGTTAAAGATTCTGCCGGTGTCCCGTAAATCGCATACAGATTGCCGTCTTCCTTCTTAAATTCATTAATTTTCTGATTGATATGTTCCAGTACTTCCAGTGCGAAAGCACCATCTTCTACTAAAGATTTTTTATTATATAACTGCTGCAATTCATTTAAAGCGGTAATACCAAAAGATGCTGTTGCAGTTTTCAGTAATGGCTTGATCTTATCATAAATTCCAAGATGTCCACCATAAAATCCACCTTCACAATATGCCAGCGGATTTGTGGAGGCACGCATTTCACCCAAATAATCGTAAGTACGGATATGCAGTTTGCGAACCAGATTTAAGTAGTAGTCCAATACTTCATAAAAATCACGGCTTTCCTGACGTGCTTTTGCAAGGATCATCGGCAGATGCAGACTGATTGCACCTATGTTAAAACGACCGACAAAAACCGGTTCATCCTTATCATCCGCAGGTTCCATTCCTCCTCTTTCAAACCATGGAGAAAGGAATGCTCTGCATCCCATAGGGCTTACAACTTTGCCATATTTTTTATACATTTCAGAAACATAACCCTCACCGGTCAAACTGAGCCAGTCAGGATACATGGTCTTGCTTGAGCACAGAATCCCCGCTTCAAAAACATCTTCACAGGATTTACCCGGCCCATGCAGATTTTTATCATATAAGAAAACAATTTTCGGGAAAAGAACAGGTTTCTTAAACCCTTTTTTTCCTTGTCCGCCACGACGTACCTCAAACATGATAATAGAAGCCATTTTAGCAAATCTGCCTGTTCCTGTACCGGTTGTTACTGTAATGAACGGATAATCTCCACGACTGGAACCAACAGTATTAAATTTGTATTCCCATCCCTGAAATCCCTGACGGAATTCATATTCAATATTTTTCATTGCTTCTTCTTCGGCGCGTTCTTTTGTCAAACCAAGATTGATGTATTTCTCTACATCTTTACCATAGCTTAATTCCGCATACGGTTCCAAAATCAGGTCAACACTTGGAATGGTAAAGCCACCATACTGCTGACTTGCTGCACTTAATACAATATCACCGATTACATCAAAAGCAACATTCAGACTCTTCGGTTCATTGTACCAAAGATTTCCCATTTCAAAACCGCCTTTTAAAACATGACCCACGTCAAACAGGCAGCAATTCATGGTATCTCTTCTTGCAGACATATCATGGATATAGATATAACCTTCTCTACATGCCTGCAGTTCTTCTGTTGTAAGGAAAAATTTCTGATAAAGCTCTTTATTCAACTGGTTAAAAATCAGGCTGCGCTTTGTGGAAACCAGTGCACTGTCCGTATTGCTATTTTCTTTGTCACCAATGTACATGATTGACTGACTTTTTTTATAAACTTCATCCAGCATATGGACAAAGTCCTGTTTGTAATTACGATAATCTCTGTAGCTTTTTGCAACAAGAGGGTTTGTGTTATCCAAAGCACTTTCCACAATATTATGCATTTCACTGATCGGAACTTCTTTAGATGTTCTAGACCGTACTTTTGCTTCCACAAATCCGGAAATAAAATTCAAATCAGACTCTGTAAATTCTACAAGTGCGCGATAAGCTGATTTATTTACAGCCTTTGTTACTTTTGTAACATCAAACGGCTCTCTAGTACCATCCTTCTTTATTACGAAATATCCTTCCATTGGCACCAATCCTCTCCTTATAGCAATATATAGCGATTTTCTAATTCATTTTTCATAAAAATCAAATTAGAAAATCACTATATATAGTATTTTTTTTATATATTTTTTCTTTCCATTCTATATTTAGTAAAACAGACATTGAACATACTATAGCACAAATCGACTTAAAAGGGAAGGTCTTTCTTCCATAAAATTGATTTTTCATTATGAACAGAAAGCTTTTCCAATCAACAAAATGTACCACTCTATTCTACTTACCCTAATTCAGAATAATCTATCCATTAAAAATAATCAGGAAAAATATATTTACATAACATCAAGATATCTACAAAAAAAGAGAGCTATCAAAAAGATAACTCTCTCGGTAATCCCGGCAACGACCTACTCTTCCACGAAAAGAAT
>SAMEA104404097__coassemble_1654_pt1 | contig 17811 bp, 12 predicted proteins | sample SAMEA104404097__metabat2_high_PE_061 | metagenome-assembled genome bin SAMEA104404097 (sample SAMEA104404097) | Balaenoptera acutorostrata | reverse complement strand
TGTCAATCTCTTTTATGCAAAAAGTGGTTGTTATAACGAACTCTTAGGAGGCGTGTGCTCTATCCACTGAGCTACTGAGACATATCCATATTTAATTGGCAAATGCGCTCCAAACCGAACGCTGAACCTGTAAGAGCAAACCGCAAGGTGAATGCTGCAACATAACCTTAGGAGGCAAGTGCTCTATCCAGCTGAGCTACGTGGAGATATAAAGTCATTCCATTTTGTATAGCATCCTTTTTAGATTGATCCCGGTTGTTAGGGTTTTAACCTTTACTCTGGTCAAATTTTTAAGGATCTGCTGACCCATAAGACATTCTATCTGTTGATCTATCAAAAAGTTGTACACTAATTATTTATTATATCCTATAATTTTTATTTTCGCAATATATTAAAAAGAGGCGTGCACGCAGTGCACGCCCCTCCACTTTTTTCATACTGTTTTAAGTGTATGCGTTATTGTTCTTTAGGTTTGGCGCCGCTACATTTTCCGCAACTGCAACTTCCACCTTTGCTGCTGCAACCGCAGCAACTACCGTTTTTCTGTGCTCTGATGATAGCGCGGATTGCGAAAAACAACACTACACCTAAAACTGCAAGGACTATAAAGTCTCCCATGGCGCTTCTCCTTTCTTACAAAATTTTATTTATTTCTTTTTATTGGCATTTACAGAAGAAATCTGTAAAGTATCGCCTTCATTCTGATATCCCTTGCGGAACAGTAAGAACAGAATACCTGCTAAGAGGGCAGCCGCAATTACAGTCCAGATACCGAAGGAAGCTTCTCCTGTTACTAAGCCACCTAACTGGAATACGATTAATGCAACAACATAAGCAAAACCTGTCATATAACCAACGGAAGCTAAAGTCCATTTTGCATTGTTCATTTCACGAGCAATTGCACCGATTGCAGCGAAGCAAGGAGCGCATAACAGGTTGAAGATCATGAAGCTGTAAGCTGTCAGTGGGCTGAAGTCCTGAGCTACTAATGTCCAGATTTCATCACCAGTTTCAGCTAATTCTCCACCGAAGTGGTATAAAGTACCGAATGTCATAACAACTTCTTCTTTTGCAATTAAACCGGTGATGGTAGCAACGGTTGCTTTCCAAGCCAGTTCGCCTGTCCAGCCAAGTGGATAGAAGATAAAGCCAACAGCATGACCAAATGCTGCCAGGAGAGAAGAGTTGTTGTCTTCAACAGCCTGCAGAGAACCGTCAACCATTCCGTAACCCTGTAAGAACCACAGGATGATGCAGGACAGTAAGATGATGGTACCAGCACGTTTGATGAAGGACCAGCCACGTTCCCAAGTAGCACGCAGAACGTTCTGTACGGAAGGAACATGGTAAGCTGGCAGTTCCATAACGAATGGAGCAGGTTCGCCAGCAAATGCTTTGAATTTTTTCAACATGATACCGGTGATAACTACAGCAGCGATACCAATGAAGAATGCGGATGTTGCAACCCAAGCGGAGTTATCAAAGATAGCACCTGCGAATAAACCGATAATTGGCATTTTCGCACCGCAAGGGATAAAGCCTGTTGTCATAATAGTCATTTTACGGTCACGGTCCTGTTCAATAGTACGGGACGCCATGATCCCCGGAACCCCACAACCTGTAGCTACCAGCATTGGAATGAAGGATTTACCGGATAAACCGAAACGACGGAAGATACGGTCCATGATGAACGCGATACGAGCCATGTAACCAACATCTTCCATAATAGCTAAGAGCAGATACAGTACTAAGATCTGAGGTACGAAACCGAGTACAGCACCAACCCCACCTAAAATACCATCCATGAGTAAGCCATAAACCCATCCGCTAACGCCGAGGGAAGTTAAAATGCCATCAAAGAAGGTAGGAACAATATCACCGAACAATACATCATTGGCCCAGTCAGTACCCATTGTACCAATGGAAATCGGATAGCCGCCCATTGCAATTGCATATACACCGAACATAATCAGAACAAAGATTGGCAGAGCCAGAATACGGTTTGTTAAGATATGGTCAATTTTATCGGATGTAGACATTTCATGTTTTGCCGCTTTTTTCTTAACAGCTTTGTCTACGATTTTACCGATGTGTACATAACGCTGGTTTGTGATAATACTTTCAGCGTCGTCAGCTTCTTCTTCTTCAACTTTTTTAACTGCAGCCTCAACTTTACCGCTTACATCCGCTGTTAAACCTAAATCGTCTGTTGCAGTTTCATCACGTTCAAATAATTTTACTGCAAACCAACGTGGAGAAATGTTACCTGCTTTTTCTCCAACCAGGTCTTCAATTTCTTTTAATGTGCTTTCTACATTGTCTGTAAAGGCTGTTTTATAACGGATATTTTTATTTTCCTGTGCAGCCTTAACAGCAGCTTCAGCAGCCTGAACGGCACCTTCACTCTTCAGTGCGCTCATTTCAACTACTGTGCATCCTAATTCCTGACTTAACTTCAATAAGTCAATTTTATCACCGTTTTTACGAACCAGGTCAATCATGTTGACAGCAACAACAACAGGAATCCCTAATTCCATTAACTGTGTTGTTAAGTACAGGTTACGTTCAATATTGGTACCGTCTACGATGTTCAGAATAGCGTCCGGTCTTTCAGTTACTAAATAATTACGGGCTACCACTTCTTCTAAAGTGTATGGGGACAGAGAATAAATACCAGGTAAGTCTTGAATAATAACATCCTTGTGTCCCTTAAGGTGACCTTCTTTCTTTTCTACTGTAACACCAGGCCAGTTACCTACATATTGGCTGGATCCAGTCAGGGCATTGAACAGTGTGGTTTTCCCACAGTTCGGGTTCCCTGCCAGAGCAATTTTAAAACTCATAGGAATAAACCCCTTTCCAAAGTATGGATTTTTCAACTCAAAATAAACTCAACTCAAATAAAAACTCAAATTAAACTCTCAACTCAAATAAAACAATATTCAAAATTTAAAACAGTATTAAAGCTCTGGGCCTACAAACCATTGCTTTAAAATATAAGTGCATTTGGGATTCGTCCATTTCATACAACGGATATCCTTTCCTGTATCCCTTACTTCCTAAGAAATCATCTATACAGGCATATACTCGGGCATCCCATACCCTACCGTTCTGATTCTGTCATCTACAGGTTGCAGAATCTTATTTTACTTCAACCATTTTTGCATCGGCTTTACGTAAGGTTAATTCATAACCACGTACGTTTAATTCCATTGGGTCGCCTAATGGTGCAACTTTACGAACTAAAATACTTACACCTTTTGTAATACCCATGTCCATGATACGACGTTTTACAGCACCGTCACCGTTTAATTTTACAACTGTTACGGTTTCACCTACATTTGCTTCACTTAATGTTTTCACTCGTTTCCCTCCTCTCGATAAAATCTTCCGGATCGCCACAGCTTCTGAATAGCTATGCATCCGTTTTAATCCATTTCCACTGTAACCGGTTTGTATTTTCATACAAAGTCTTGGTTTACTTTGATTTTCCGAATATAGCTAGATCAAACCTTGTTTAAATGGATTAATCCTTTATTTCTTATTTTAAAGTAGCATACCCCATACTTAATCTATAAAAGAGTACTCTTCTATAGATTAGATTTTCCTAATAAGAGGCCTGCTTAATAGGAATGTTAGCTATTACTAACTTTCCAAGCGTGTTTATTTTACTTTATATATCGGTATTTGTCAAGACATTCATGTAAATTTATTCTTCTCTATACTTGTAATTTTTTTCTATCACTCAGAAAACAGAACAAATTTTCAATTATATTCTTTATCTTGGTTCGCTGTATTTTATTTACCATTCTATATGTAAATTCATAGAATTATCCTACCATTTTTTAATATATGTCTTTCTTTCCGCATTCTTCATGATGAACTCACATCCTAAAAAAACAAAAGGCCGGACTTCTCTATTGAGAAATCCGGTCTGATTTTTGTTAGAATATTCCATTTTCAAGAATATATCTTATTGATCTTTGGTCAATATTTATATTAAAAAATGAATATTTATAAATTATTAGCATTTTTTAAAGTGTTTCTCTTACAATCTTAGCCGTTTCCGCCATGATTTTTTCAACATCCATTGTCAGGACTTCATAATCCTTCATAATGACTTTTCCGTCTACGATGGTTGTTTTTACATCACTGCCCTGTGCAGAATATACAAGATCACTTACAACATTATTCCAAGGTGCAAAATGAGGTTTATCGATATCCACTAAAATCAGATCGGCATGCTTGCCAACTTCCAATGTACCGATTTCATCATCCCAGTGGAGTGCTTTTGCTCCATTAATTGTCGCCATTTCCAGTGTCTGATATGCAGGCAACGCAGTCGGATCAAATGTGCTGACTTTCTGTGCGAACGAAGCAATGGTCATTTCCTTAAACATATTTAAGCTGTTGTTACTGGATGCGCCGTCAGTCCCTAAGGATACATTCAATCCTGCTTTCAGATATTTATGAACCTCTGCGATACCGCTTGCCAGTTTCAGATTGCTCGAAGGATTGTGTGCCACACTGACATGATGTTCTTTTAAGATTTCAATATCACTGTCTGTCAGATAAACACCGTGTGCAATCATAGCAGGCTGGTCAAAGACACCTAGATCACGTACATATTCGGTAGGTGTTTTTCCGTAGCCGTCACGAATCTGTTTCAATTCATCCTTTGTTTCCGCTACATGCATATGAAGACCTGTATTGCATTCCTTCGCAGCTGCCACAATATCTTTCAGATATTCCGGAGGGCAGGTATACGGTGCATGCGGACCAAACCACACCTTCAGTCTTCCGTCGGCTTTATTGTGGAAATTATGGAACAGATTGATATTTTTCTGAATATTTTTTCCGTTATCATCGGAAAATACCAGAAGCCCTCTGCTGATATTTGCTTTAATCCCTGCTTCATCTACAACTTTTGCGACTTCATGCATGCTGTCATACATATCGGCAAACACAGTGGTACCGCTTTTAATCATTTCCAAAACTGCCAGACTGGTTCCCCAGTAAATGCAGTTGTTATTGAGCTTTGCCTCTGCCGGCCAGATCTTGTTGTTCAGCCAGTCCATTAATTCCATATCATCCGCATAACTGCGCAGTAAGGTCATTGCCGCATGTGTATGGGTATTGACCAGTCCCGGCATAGCAACGGTACGGTTCCCGTCAATTACCTGAGCCCCTTCCGCCGCCTGTGCACTGACTTCACCAAGTGCCGCAATTTTTTTATCCTCGATCAGAATATCACCCTGAAAAATATCCTTTCCGGTCATAGTCAGAATCTGTGTGTTTTTAATCAGTAATTTACTCATTGCTTTGGGGAGTCTTCTCCCCGTGCCTCCCTTCCTGTTTATCCAGACATTCCAATGTTTTTATTCTTCGGTTTCTTCATCCTTTGCAAATAATGCTTTCCCGAATGCTTTCGAATCAAAATATTCCATATTGTCGATCTGTTCCCCAACACCGATCAGTTTTACCGGCAGATCAAATTCGGAACGAATTCCGATGACAACACCGCCCTTTGCGGTTCCGTCCAGTTTTGTCAGAATAACACCGGTTACCCCGGTTGCATCACCAAAGATTTTTGCCTGGCTGATCGCATTCTGTCCGGTTGTAGCATCTAATACCAGCAGAACTTCTTTTAAGGATCCCGGTGCTTCACGGTCAATCACCTTACGCATTTTGCTTAATTCATTCATCAGGTTGGCCTTATTGTGCAGTCTTCCCGCTGTATCTACAATCAGAACATCGCAGTTACGGGATTTGGCTGCAGCAATCGCGTCAAATACAACCGCTGCCGGATCTGCACCTTCCTGGTGGCTGATAACATCACAACCGACTCTGTCACCCCATACTTTCAGCTGTTCTGCAGCCGCCGCACGGAAAGTATCTCCGGCACCCATAATTACTTTATGGCCTTCCTGTTTCAGCAGGTATGCCAGTTTCCCGATACTGGTTGTTTTACCGACACCGTTTACACCAACCATGAGAATGATATTTAATTCATTCGGAACCAGATTGAGTTCCGCCTTTTCATCTCCCATAATTTCTGTGATTTCATCTACCAGTGCGCCTCTCAAATCCTCGGCATATTTCAGTTTATCTTTCTTTTCACGTTCTCTTAAACGTTCTACCAAATCAATAGCGGTTTCCACACCAACGTCTCCCTGGATTAACAGTTCTTCCAGTTCGTCATATAAATCGTCATCGATTTCCTTTCCTGTAAAGGCATCAAATACTTTTTCCACAAAACCTTTTCTGGTTTTGGATAAGCTATCTGTTAATTTTGAAAATAATCCCATCGATTAAATCCCCCTCTGTTTCTTCTCTTATTCATAATCACTTAACTTAACACTCATCAGTCTGGATACCCCTTTATTTTCCATAGCCACACCGTATAAAACATCGGCAGCCTCCATGGTACCCTTTCTGTGTGAAATAATTAAGAACTGTGTCTTTTCGGCATAATTCTTGATGAACTGGGCAAAACGGTCAATATTATGGTCATCCAGCGCCGACTCGATTTCATCCAGAATACAGAACGGACTCGGTTTTACGGTCAAAAGTGCAAACAGAAGCGCAATGGCAGTCATTGCACGTTCCCCGCCGGATAACAGCGTTAACACCTGCTCTTTTTTACCGGGCGGCTGTGCCACAATTTCAATCCCGGTCAGAAGATAATCTTCCGGATCGGATAATTCCAATCGTGCCTGTCCGCCTCCGAACATATTTTGGAAGACTTCCGTAAATCTGCGGTTCACCTCTTCGTATGTTTCCGCAAATTTTTTCGCCATGATTTTTTCCATTTCCTCAATAATTTTATTTAACGACTGTTTCGCTTTTTCCAGATCTCCGACCTGTTCTTTTAAGAAAGTAAGTCGTTTGGTCACCTGATCAAATTCCTCAATCGCAGTAAAATTGATTTCTCCCAGAGCTTCCAGTCCTGTTTTTAATTCCTGCATCCGTTTCTGCACATTCGGTACCCCGGAAAGATCGATTGCCAGTTCCTTCGCTTCCTCAAAGGTCGCGTCAAAATTCTGTGCCAGGCGCCTGTTTCCTGCTATCAGATAGCTCTGAATCTGACTCCATTGCAGATCCAGTCTGTATTTTTCCTGCTGCAGACGCTGTTGTACCTGCTGCTGTTTATGAAGCTGTTCTTCCAGCTCCTGCAGCTGTTTGTGCATCGTTTCTCGCTTCTGATATTCTTCCTGCAGACTTCGGTTGGTGGTAAGAAGCGTCTCCTGCCCTTCCTGTACCTCTTTAGTATGCAGGAGAATATTCGATTCATATTCTTCCGCGCGTTTCTTTAAGGTGTGACACTCTTCTTCCCGTTTGGAAATGGTCGTCTCCAGATTACGGTATCTTACCTGTGCATCCCGATACTGTTCCTGCAGTAATTCCCGCCGTTCTCTTCCGGCAGCAAATTTCGCACTGTCATCATGATACTGAAGCTGTGCCTTTCTCAGACGTTCTTTCACCTGTTCCGATTGTTCTTCCAACGTCTTTGTTTCTTCACTCAGACGCAGTTCTTCCTTCTGCAGAGTACTTTTTCTGATTCGTTCCGCTTCCAATTCAACTTCCGTTTTCTGTTTGCGGCGAATCTGTTCCTCCAGGTCTGATTCCAGCCATTTCAGTTCCTTCTGCAGGCGGATCTGTTCCTGTTTCTGCTGATTCCACTGTTCTTCCAGTCGAGTCAGTTCCCGGATCATCTTTCCGTCATCCTCATGAAGCTTCGCCGCTTCTTCTTTCAGCTCTGTGGTCTTTGCATAATACTGATCCAGACGGTTGTTTTCCTCATCCATCTGCTTTTTCTGTTTTTCCACATCGGCCTCAAGTTCGGCAATCTGACGCTGACGGGCCAGAAACCCGTTTCGTTCCTTTTCGTGATTCCCGCCGGTTAATGCACCGCCCGGAATCACCAGTTCTCCGTCGACGGTAACCATACGGAATCGGAATCCCCGTTTTTTCCCAATCGCAACGGCTGATTCCAGATCTTTTACCACCCAGATCTTCCCGACCAGATGCAGAAGAATCTGCTCATATTCCGGTGCAAAGGAAATCAGATCCACGGCGAGACCCAGCACATTTTTTTCATCCTTCAGACTTTCGTCCGCTCTCTGTCCGGTTACCGTATTTAACGGCAGAAATGTGACACGCCCTTTTTTCTTTTCTTTCAGATAACGAATGGCCTCCTGTGCCTGCTCGTCATTTTCCGTGATGATATTCTGCAAACTCAGTCCCATTGCGGTTTCAATTGCTTTTTCCAGTTCCTTCGACACCGTAAGAATCTGACTGACCGTTCCTACGATACCGGACAGTTTTCCGCGGTTTTTCTGTTCCAGTATGGATTTTACCCCGTACTGATACCCTTCCCCCGATTCCTCCAGCTCCCGCATTGCTTTGGCCTTCGACTGGGTTTCCTGCCATTTCAACTGAATTTTTTCCAGCTGTTTCCGCATATGAAACTGTTCATTTTTTCTCTGATCGATGTCCTGCTCCAACCGATGCAGTCGATCCTGATGTTCCTTCTGGCGTTTCTCTTCTTCACTCTTTTGTTCTTCAAGCAGAAGCAATTCGCCCTGTTTTTCTTCCAGCTCTTTCTTTTTTTCCTTCAGACGAAGGTCCAGCTTTTCCTGACTGCGTTCTCCGCCGGAGAGAGTCTGTTCCATCTGCTGGATGGTATTATTGTTTTTCGCCTGTTCCCGCATATTGGTGAACACGGCATTTTTATTTTCCTCCTGACTGGTATGCAGTGCTTTCTGCATGGATTCCAGACGGTCAATTTCCTTCTGTTCCCCGGATACAACCGCTTCCTGCTTTAGAAAAGCCGCTTCCGCTTCCTCTGCTTTCTGTTTTAGCATCGTATTGTTTTTTGCCTGTTCGGTCAGATCCGTTTTTTCCGTTCCGACTTCCGCCTCCAGTTTTCTGCTCTGTTCCTTCACGCTTTCCAGAAGCTTCTCATCGGTACGGATTTCCGTTTTTACACGTTCAATCCGATTCTGCAGTTCATAAAAGGCCTGCTGCTGTTCCTGAAAACTCTTTTCCTTTTCCTGAAACGTAAATTTTTTCTCAGCAAAATCCGCCTCCAGTTTTGCACGGTCGGTATCTTCCTTTGCTCTTCGGTCGGTAAGCTCTGTCCTTTTTGTACGAAGTTCTTTCGCCTGATTCTCATTTCGCGTAATGTCACGGACTTCCACCGATAAGGTCAGCCGATCCAGTTCGTCCTTGCCTTCCTTATATTCTTTTGCCTTTTTCGCCTGTTCTTCTAACGGTCCGACACGTTCTTCCAGTTCACCGATAATATCCTCTATCCGGAGCAGGTTTTCTTCCGTATCCTTTAATTTTCGTTCCGATTCCCGTTTCCGGTATTTATATTTAATGATCCCTGCAGCTTCTTCAATCAGGCCTCTGCGATCCTCCGGTTTTAAAGAAAGAATTTCATCCACTTTCCCCTGACTGATAATGGAAAGACCTTCCCGCCCAAGTCCCGTATCCATGAAAAGTTCCTGGATATCCTTCAGGCGAGCCGGTCTTTTATTAATCAGATATTCACTTTCTCCGGAACGGTATAACCGTCTGGATACCGTAACTTCCTCAAAATCCAAATCAAAAATATGCGCACTGTTATCCAGTGTAAGGGAAACCTGAGCCATCCCGAGAGGTCTTCTGTCCGTACTGCCGGAAAAAATGACATCCTCCATCTTGCTGCCGCGCAGGTTTTTCACACTCTGTTCTCCTAATACCCAACGAATACTGTCCACCACGTTGGACTTCCCACTGCCATTCGGTCCTACTATCGCCGTAATCCCACTGGGAAATTCAAACTCAACTTTGTCCGCAAATGATTTAAAGCCCTGTATTTCCAAACGCTTTAAGTACATGCACTCACCTCTTTACTGTTCGATGACACCTAACTGGATCAAAGTCCTGCAGGCCGCATTCTGTTCAGCTTCTTTCTTGGTTTTTCCGGTGCCTTCCGCCTGACGGGTTCCGTTGATGTTTACGCATGCTGTAAATTTTTTAGCATGATCCGGACCTTCTTCACGAATAATCTGATAGGAAATTGTGGTATCCCGTTTCTGCTGTACCACTTCCTGAAGCTGTGTTTTGTAATCTCCGTAATGACCTTTTCTAACCTGTTCCATTTCCGGTTGCAGATAATCTAAAATCAGAGAGCGAACGGAATCAATTCCGGCCTCCAGATAGATTGCACCAACCATAGCCTCCCAGGCATCAGCCAGATTGGAGGATCGGTTGGAACCGCCGCAGCCACGTTCCCCTTTCCCGATCAGAAGATATTCCCCTAAATTCAGTCTTCTTGCCGCATTTGCCAGACTGCTTTCACAGACCAGTGCCGCGCGCATTTTTGTCAGTTCTCCTTCCGGTTTATCCGGAAATTCTTCATATAGAAAATGGCCGACAACCAAATCCACAACTGCATCTCCTAAAAACTCCAGTCTCTGGTTGTTAATCAGCTGATTTCCTTCATTTTCCAATATAAAAGACGGATGGGTCAGCGCTGCACTCAGCAGTTCAATATTCTTAAGCGGAATCTGTAACCGGCCGATCAGCTGCTGCAGATGTGCATCTCTTTTTTGTGGAATCATTCTATTTCCTTCTTTCTACTAATTTATACCATTTTGGCCATCTTTATTCTTTCTATTTGTTTTTATAGTTTGTTTTTCGTGTATGAATGTATTATAATGTTACCACTACTTACAATTCCAAGGAGGATTTTTTTTCATGAAAATTTGTTTACCTACCCGTGACGGTGTCATTGATGCTCATTTCGGTCACTGCGATCACTACACAATCTACACCATTGAAAACAACCAGATTGTTGCCGAAGAAACTATGGCTTCCCCGGAAGGTTGCGGCTGCAAATCCGGAATTGCTCCGATTCTTGCAAAAGCCGGTGTGTTAGTTATGCTCGGCGGTAACATGGGAGACGGTGCGAAAAATGTCCTAAACTCCAACGGTATCGAAGTAATTCGTGGCTGTGCAGGTCCTGTACGTGAAGTGGCAGAAGCATGGTTACGTCATGAACTGTTTGACAACCAGATCGCCTGCGATCACCATGACTGCACCCATCACTAAATCTGTACCAGTAACCAGGGTAAAAAGTAAGAAAAGAAACACATAATAACCGTAGCCATGCCCATCCCTAAAATCAGCGGAGGCATGGCTCTTTTTATGCTGATATTCAGCATAGATGCAATTAGAGCGCCTGTCCACACGCCGGTTCCCGGTAAAGGAATCCCTACAAATATGAGTAATCCCCAGAATTCATAGCGCTGAATCTGATCACTTTTTCCCATTGCCTTCGCCTCTAATTTTTCAACCATCGGGCGAAACAGATCAGTTCTGCGCAGCCAGTTGAAAATCGGACGAATGAAAAACAAAATAAACGGAACGGGAATCCCGTTTCCGATAAAACAGATGGTTACTGCTTTGATAAGCGGAATGTCTAATAACGCCGCAGCAATCAGGCCGCCGCGCAGTTCCAGAATCGGAAGCATAGAAAGGAGAAAAATAAACAATTCTCCCGGCATAAATTCCGCAAACATACCTGTAAACCAATTCACTAATGATTCGGTCATAAAATACCTCCATTTATGCATATATTTTTTATTCTATCATACATTTCCTCTTCATACAATTCCATTACCAAAAAAGACCGAGACCTATTGTTTAATTCTTTTCCAACCTGCATTTCTCTTGCACGCTTCACACTTCTTTTTCTTCATTTTATTTATTATATCGGACAAAAATCCATTTCGAAAATATTTTTTATTTTTCCCGTATCTTTTTTAAATCCCGGCAGGGAATCACGGAGAAAAAGTCTAATATAATAAATAAGTTAATTTTATATCATTACAGATTAGGGGTGTTTACAATGCAAGTATACGAAACAGGTTCGATCCGCAATATTGCTCTGGCCGGTCACAGCGGAGCCGGAAAAACGTCACTGCTGGAATCCATGCTCTTCCGTTCCGGCTATCTGAATCGACTGGGTTCTGTTGATCAGGGAACTGCAACAACCGATTATCTTCCGGAAGAAATCAAGCGTAAAGTAACGATCTCCTCCGCCCTGGCACCGGTTGAATGGAATCATACCAAACTGAATTTTATCGATACGCCGGGATATGCGGATTTTATCGGTGAATTTATTTCCGCGACACAAGCTGTTGACAGTCTTCTGATGGTTCTCTGCGGTATTTCCGGAATTGAAGTACAGACGGAAGTCATTTGGGATTATGCGGAAAAGCAGAAGCTCCCGCGCATGATTTTTATTAACAAACTGGAACGCGAAAATTCCTGCTTTGAAACCGTTGTGGAACGACTGCGTGAAAAATACGGTACCGGCATTGTACCGCTCCAGCTTCCTATGGGCAAAGAAGCCGACTTTAAGGGTATGATTGATCTTCTGAACGGAAAAGCCTATGAATGGAAAGACGGAATCGCAACTGAAATTCCGATTCCGGAAGAATACAAAGAAGAGTATGAATCTCAGCGTACCTACCTCATTGAAGTGGCGGCGGAAAGCTGTGACGAACTTTTATTAAAATATCTGGACGGACAGGATCCGACCAATGAGGAAATCGCCGCAGCACTTCGTACCGGGATCCGGAATGCGGATATTTTCCCGGTTGTGGGCGGTTCCGTCGAAAAAGATATGGAACTGACCAGTCTGATGGATTTCTGTGTGCAGCTTCTTCCTCATCCGGACAGCGATGCCGATGAAGTACCGCGTGCCCATGTTTACAAGACTCTGGCCGACCCGTTTGTCGGAAAACTCTCGTTTCTTCGTATTTCTGACGGTACCTTTTCTACCGGAAGCGGTCTGTATAATGTAAATGCGGAAAGCGATGAAAAAGTGGCAAACTTTATCATTCCGCACGGAAAACAGCAGGACACCGTAGATACGGTTCATGCAGGCGACTTGATCTGTATTGCCAAACTGCAGAATACCAGAACCGGTGACACACTGACCGTAAAAGGAAACACGGTAGAAGCTTATCCTGCCATTTCGTATCCGCGTGCCAACCTGACTTACGCAATTCGCCCGAAATCTCGGGATGATGATGATAAATTAAGTAATGCTCTGGGCAGAATTTTAGATGAAGATCCGTCTCTGGTCTTATCCAAAAACGCGGAAACCGGTGAAACACTGCTTTCCGGTGTAGGGGAAACGCACCTGGATGTGGTAAAAGAACGTTTTCTGAATAAATTCGGTGTAGATGTAGAACTGAGCCCTGCCCAGATTCCTTACCGGGAAACCATTCGTAAAAAAGTAGAAGTACAGGGCAAACACAAAAAACAGTCCGGAGGAGCCGGACAGTACGGAGACGTTTGGCTTCGTTTGGAACCGTATCCGGATGAGGATTTCCTCTTCTCGGAAGAGGTTTTCGGCGGCGCCGTTCCGAAAAACTATTTCCCTGCTGTTGAAAAAGGGGTACAGGAAGCTATGCGCCAGGGGATTCTGGCAGGTTTCCCTCTCGGAAATATTAAAGTAACCCTTTATGACGGTTCTTATCATCCGGTTGATTCCAACGAAATGGCCTTTAAAATTGCTGCTTCTTCCGGATTTAAAAAAGGTGCGGCAGAAGCGGATCCAGTTCTTTTAGAACCGTTTATGGATCTTTTTGTCACCGTTCCTGATTCCTATATGGGTGATATTATGGGGGATTTTAACAGCAGGCGCGGACGTATTTTGGGAATGGATGCCAGCGAAGATCATAAAAATATGCAGGTCATTCATGCTCAGGCACCAATGGCCGAAGTACAAAAATATACCATTGATTTAAAAGCAATGACCCAGGGTCGCGGATATTTCTCCATGGAACTGGATCATTACGAGCCTGTTCCGCAGAAGCTTGCTGAAAAAATCATTGCAGAACATAATCAGAACTAGCCCCTAATCTATCCACATTTCGTGGATTTGTACAGAAGCTGTTGTCGGATACTCCATTTATACCGGCAACGGCTTCTTTTTTTCATTTTATGGATTTTTTATCCTCCATTCTTACATGATTAATATATTTTACTTTATTGTTATATTTACTTTACATTATGCATATTTTTCAAAAAAAACTATTTTTTTTTTTTGAAAATGTATTGACAAAGTAAATCGATCGTACTAAAATCATAATCAATTCAAAACGAGATGCGCCGATGAGGAAAAGTACTATCAGAAAAACTTACAGAGAGCCGCGGGTTGGTGGAACGCGGTAGTCGGAATGATACGAATATCACCTTTGAGCATTTCCGCTGAACATATCAGATCAGTAAGCGGAAACGATTGGTATACGTTATAATACCGACCATTGATAGATGGTTCTAAGGGGCCGGTTTATAACCGGCAATAAGAGTGGTACCGCAGAGTTCAGCCTTTGTCTCTTTCTAATAAGAGACAAAGGCTTTTTTTTATACTACCTTAACTGATCAGGCACTTGTTTGAATAATACATCATCTCTAGGGGGAGAAACTTATGAAATTTTTACAGAAACTAAGCAAAACATTGTCTGACCACACATCGCTTGTAGTCATCGCCGTTGCCGCACTGGCATTTGTGTTCCCATCCATGATGGGATGGGTAAACCAGTTACTGTTCACCGATATGGTGGCAAACAAATTTACCAGCCAGTCCGTTATCATCGGTTTGATCATGTTCAGCATGGGACTCACTCTTACAACAACTGATTTTAAAATCCTTGCAGAAAGACCTTTTGATATCGGTATCGGTGCTCTTGCACAGTATTGTGTAATGCCTTTACTGGCATTTGCACTTTGCAAAGCATTACATCTTCCGGATGCGGTTGCATTAGGGCTCATCCTTGTAGGCTGCTGCCCGGGCGGTGTTTCCAGCAACGTAATGTCTTACCTGTGCAGAGGAGACGTTGCCTATTCCGTAGGAATGACCACCGTTTCCACTTTACTTTCTCCACTGATGACTCCGCTTTTAGTTGCTTATCTGGCAAGCGGTACACAGATCAAAATCAGCGCATTACCAATGTTTGTTTCCATCGTCGAAACTGTTATCGTACCTGTTCTTTTAGGTTTCCTGTTAAACTACCTGTTTGGTAAAAAACAAGCTTTCCAGGATGTTCAGAAAGTTATGCCGGGGGTTGCTGTATTAGGTCTTGCATGTGTAGTAGGCGGAGTAATCTCCTCTCAGGGTTCCTTCTTCTTTGTATCCGGTTTAACCGTATTTGTTGCTGTATTCCTGCACAACAGCCTGGGATATGTTCTCGGCTATCTTGTTGGTAAATTCACCGGCATGAATACTGCTAAGAAAAGAACACTGGCCATCGAAGTCGGCATGCAGAATGCCGGTCTTGCAACAAACCTGGCTACCACAACCGCTCAGTTTGCAAGCACTCCGGAATCCGCTGTTATCTGTGCAGTATCCTGTGTATGGCACTCTATCTCCGGAACTTTAGTTGCAGGTATGTTCCGCTCCTTTGATGACCGTACCGAAAAATGCAACGTCGCTGCGTTCGATCAGAAAACGGTCGCTTAACACATTCTAGTAATTTTTATCATTAAAAAATCGTTTATAACAAATTGTAATTATATATCAGAAAATAAATTGACTTAAGAAAAGGGGATTATTGAATTATGGCTAAAATGTATTATGAAAAAGATTGTGACTTAACTGTTTTAAATAATAAAACCGTGGCAGTACTGGGATACGGTTCCCAGGGACATGCCCATGCATTAAACCTCAGAGATTCCGGCTGCAATGTTGTAGTCGGTCTTAGAAAAAACGGAAAGTCCTGGCCGGTTGCTGAAAAAGACGGTTTCGATGTTATGACTGTTCCGGAAGCGGTTCAGAAAGCCGATGTGGTTATGGTTCTCGTAAATGATGAAGTGCAGGCTGCAATGTATCAAAAAGACGTGGAACCGTACCTGACTGCCGGAAAAGCCCTGGCATTTGCTCACGGTTTCAATATCCGTTATAAACAAATCGTTCCTCCAAGTGATGTCGATGTCTTTATGGTTGCTCCAAAAGGACCTGGACATACCGTAAGAAGTCAGTTTGTTGCCGGAAAAGGAGTACCTTGCCTGGTTGCTGTAGAACAAGATGCTACCGGTCATGCCTATGATACCGCTCTTGCTTATGTTGCAGGAATCGGCGGCGCCAGAGCCGGTGTTTTGGAAACAACCATGGATCAGGAAACAGAAACCGACCTCTTCGGGGAACAGGCCGTGTTATGCGGCGGTGTTGTCGATCTGATGAGAATGGGCTTCGAAACTCTGGTGGAAGCCGGATACGATCCTGTTAACGCTTACTTTGAATGCTGTCATGAAATGAAACTGATCGTCGATTTGATCAATAAAGGCGGCGTAGCAGCTATGAACTATTCCATCTCCGATACCGCAGAATACGGAGAATATCTCTCCGGCCCAAGAGTTCTGCCGGAAAAAGAAACCAAAGAAAATATGAAAGCTGTTTTAAAAGATATCCAGGACGGTACCTTTGCCGGTAAATGGATTGCCGAAAATAAAAACGGACGTTGTTTCTTTAATTCCAAAAGAGCGCAGTTGGCAAAACATCCGATGGAAGTTGTCGGAAAACAGCTACGTGAACAGATGCTTTGGAAAAATGATTCCGATCTGGATAATGCATCCAACTGATTTACCCAAGTGAGTCCCATAAGTCCTGATCGAATGAAAAACAGTATACTCCATCATTTCGTCCCTTTTCTGTTGTTCATTCCATCCATGGATTTATCTCTCATACTGCGACTGCAGATACAACCTGTCTGCAGTCTTTTTTATGTCCAGCAATATGTTTCTTCTTCTTTTCTTCCTGCTTAAAGGCAATGTCAACAGTCTCTAATACTTTTTCTGACCAGTTCCTTCTATTATATATGTATATTCCTTCTCTTTTCATAATATTCCGACTCTGCTTTCCGCTGTTACGATTGCTATGTTTTTCTGCAAAGATTTTTTCCTATTTTGCGCTGTTTTCTTTCCTCAATCCTTCTATCATGTCATTTCGACCTGTTTCCTCTGCTCCCGTTTTAGATTTTTCTGTTATCCGGATCGGGTAGGAGACTGCGGATTATTTCCTCAGTCGATCTCTCACAGAACCGTACTTATCGGTCTGATATACGGCTCCTCTTTAGTTTACACTCGTAATACGATCGTAATAGCCTTCAAAAGTATAGAAACCAAATTTTTCTCTGAGTACCTTGTTACTTAGGGTTATGCATAGTATCTCGGAGCCTGCTACACGCCAATAGCCTTCGGCTATTGGCGTATTTTATTGCACTCTCTTCGGAAAGAGCGAGTATCCTGAGATTTCTATATCTTGTACTTACTTTCGTCCACCGTTTCCAGAAGTTCATCCGAATTCTTCTTCTTAGGTGTTGATCCAGCTTCCTCAGGTATTTTCTCATGTCTGCCAGGCGATAATATTGCACCCAGCCGATGATTAAGCTTTTAATTTCCTCAGGCCATACAAATTCTGCGCAAGGAGTGTTTCTAGCCGTTATAAATTTGCGGCGAAAACCCACATGCTTGCATATGGGATGAAAGCCGTTGCTCTTTGATTTGACAATAGCATATAATAAACATATAATCCATGTATAAGTAAAACATAGATCAGATTTTCGGTATGAAAAGGCGATGTAGAGGGTAGATTAAAACAGATCTTACTGAAAATCTGTGATGATTATAATTATCACATTAAGGCACTTGAAGTGATGCCTGACCATATACATATCTTTGTAGATGTCCCGCAAACGGTTGCTCCCTGCGATGTTGCAAGGACACTAAAAAGTATAAGTGCTATTG
>SAMEA104404097__coassemble_1382_pt1 | contig 20391 bp, 17 predicted proteins | sample SAMEA104404097__metabat2_high_PE_061 | metagenome-assembled genome bin SAMEA104404097 (sample SAMEA104404097) | Balaenoptera acutorostrata | reverse complement strand
AACGGAACTGTACCGTATCCTACATACCAACTGTCCTTAGCCGACTCTGGCTAACTGCTGTGATGTTTTTTTGAGCATATTCTTTGTCTATAAGGATTTGTCCTAATCTGCTCAGGTAAAAACACCCGAACAAAATACATCGTTTTCCCCGGACTCTTCCGAGCTGCTATCCGAGGCCTCTTTGTGCCTTTATTCTTCTCCCCAGCACAGATGCAGACTCACGCCGACCTCTCCGATTTTGGAGCGGTTTTGGATTGCGCATTTTGCGTGAAAACAGGTACAGTGACACGGATACAGGGCTCCGATTTTCTCTCCTGCCAGATAATCTGCCGTTTTCCGAATCTGTTCCGCATCTTCCTCAAAAAGATGGAATCCGCCGATCAAGCCTAAAATACGGCCTTTTCCTGTCACTTTTTTTGCATACTCACAGATATTACAGATTCCGGAGTGGGAACATCCCGTGATCACATAGATGCCTTCCCGATCCTCATAAACCAGTGCCGTGTCCTCTTTCATATAATCCGGTTTCCAGACACCGTCCTCGAGAACCTCCGCTACCGGATTCTGGTTTTCAAAATCATTTTCCCTCGGAATTTCTCCCAGAAACCACAGATGCTCTGTAAGCCGAACCGGCTCCGCAGACAGTTTCACCTGAAACATTCCCCGCAGCTCCTCCTCACTGAACGGACATCCAATGGAAAGCGGTTCCCGTTTTTTGGGATGAAACGCCAGAGGATGTGCAAGCAGTTGAATACTTCCGTCTTTTTTCGGAAAATATTCCAGTCCCTTTGTATGATCGTCATGTCCGTGTGAGAGAACAATGGTATCTAACTTTGTCAGATCAATTCCCATTTTTTCCGCATTTTTCAGATAAATATCCGAATAGCCTGTATCCAGCATGACTCGTTTTCCGTCCGCCTCCAGATAGATACAGAGTGCCGGTTCCCCCAGATAATACTCATCGATAAATGTATGATTGTCTACCAGTACGGTCAGTTCCATCTTATCACCTTCCTCTGTTCACCCTATCAGATCCCGGGTACTTTTTCAACCGCCTTTTCCAAAAAACAAAAAAGAAGCTGTCAGAAAACAGCTTCCTTTCCACCGGCTTTCCGCGCCTGTTTAAAATAATCCAAGGAATTTCTTCTTATAAGGTTCTTCCGATACGCCCAGAATTTTATATCCTGTTTCCGAAATCGCATCCTTCACTTTTTCCAGATCCAGGTTGTCCTCTGCTACAAGAACCGTTTCCCCTTTGCTGTGAGAAGAAGTCACCTTCTTTACGTCTGCCACCTTGCGAACCGCATCATTCACATGCGCTTCACACATCCCGCACATCATTCCGTCCACTTTTAATGTGTATTTCTTCATCGCAATCATCCTTTCCAGTTCCTTTGCTTCCCGTTTATGAAAAAAGGCTCTCCCGAACCGGAATCTTTTCCGCATAAAAACAGATACCCCTTTCTTTTTTCAGCGTATCTGTTTTTTATTACCTTTCCACATAACTTGTTAGCAATTTCTAACAATTATTTTACTACAAATATTTCAAAAAAACAATAACCCTTTTCCGGAACAAAAAAAGAGACTCCGATAACAGAGTCTCTGATACAAAGCTGTTCAGGATTAAGCCTGATAAACCGTATTGCCGTCTTTTATGGTTTGTAATACCGTAATATCCTTGATCATCATCGGATCTATCTTCAGCGGATTCTCACTGAGGATTACAAGATCCGCACGTTTTCCCGGTTTAATGGATCCTTTCGTGGTCTCTTCCCCATACTCAAAGGCCGCATTAATTGTGATCCCTTTCAACGCGTCAAAAGCACTGATTTTCTGATCTTCTCCCAATACCACTCCGCCGGAAGTCAGGCGGTTTACCGCAGTCCAGACCGTATGCAGAAGATTCGGCTGTATCACCGGTGTGTCGGTATGAAAATTATATACAAGATTTCGATCCATTGCCGCTTTTACCGGACTGATATGGTGCGCGCGAGCCTCTCCCAAATTCTGCAGATGAATATCTCCCCAGAAGTTTACATGGTCCACAAAAATAGAAGGAATCATGTGTAAATCCGGCATACGGTCGAGTTGATCATCTCTGACCGTCTGGCAGTGAATCATAACCGGACGCAGTTTTTCCTTATACGGATTCATACTTTCCCGGTAAGCCTTTTCATAGGCATCCAGCATCTGATCGGCTGCCGCGTCACCGTTGCAGTGCGTCAGAATCTGAAGATTTCTGTCAAGACTCTTTCGGTAGGAAGGAATCAGCACATCATCCTTCATCCAGCGGTAACCGCAGTAATCTCCGGAGTTTTCATAAGGTTTTGTCATCCAGGCGGATTTTCCCTGCGGAGAACCGTCCAGTACCGCCTTAACGCCGCCGATTTTGAAATGATTGATATAATGATCGATTCGATCCTCATTTTGATCCAGAATGTCGTCGACTTCTTCAATCATCAACGAAATGTAGGAGACAATGTCCAAAAACAGTCTTCCTTCATTCGCCATTTTTTTCAGACTGCGGAAACTGTTGATGATGGTTGCCCCGTCCTGCACGGTTGTAATTCCCTGGCGGGCGTATACCATCTGGCCGTCATAAATCTGCTGTTCCAGATTTCCCGGAAACTGCATCTGATAGCGACGGAGCGGGAATGTTGCAGATTCCTCCAGATAGCCGCTCGGTCGTTTGTCGCCTTCCGCACGTCCGATGGTTCCCCCTTTCGGATCTTCGGATTCTTCCGTAATCCCCATTAAATCCAAAAGCGGGCTGTTGATCACGCACATATGCTGAGAATTGTGCCAGATGCAAATCGGAGATACTGCAGAGACCCGATCCAGCACCTCCCTGGTCGGATGTGCAAATTCTTTTAAGAACGTGTGGTCATAGCCGCTCCCGAAAATCGGTTCTCCTTCCGGAATCCGATTGGCTTCCTGAAACTCTTTCAGGATACGTACCACATCATCAAAACTTTTTGCGACGGACAGATCCGCCATGGTGGTGCCGTCTGTTGTGAGTGAAACATGTCCGTGTGCATCAATAAACGACGGCATTAACGTATGCCCATTCAGATCGATCATCTCGGTATCCGGACCTGCCAGCTGTTTCATTTCTTCCAATGTTCCGACTGCCGCAATAATCCCGTTTCTCACAAAAATACTTTCAGGATGGTCCTGTTCGTTTTCCATTGTGATAATATCACCGTGATAGTAAAGCTGTTCCATTCGAAAAAACCCCTTTTTCTTAAAAATGATAAAAATACAGCCGAGTGCTTTCGGCTACTCTTCTATGTTTATTTTATATTTTTACAGTTTCTTTCTAATTTGCAGAACACATCTTACTATAGCCCTTCGAAAAACTCAAAACAGTAATTTTTCGGAAAAATCCTCGACTTTTTCGTTTATTTTGGTAATAAAAGCTTGATATTCCTTTAAACTTGTAAAAAAAGTGAGATAATTTCCAAAAATGCAGAAATTATCTCACTCTCTTATTATCCTTGTTTATGGCACTATAATCAATTTCTACTTCAACTTTTTTGATAGATGGTGCGGCCGTCCTTCATGGTTGCAAGGACAACGATGTCTTTTATTTTCATGGGATCCACTTTCAAAGGGTTGTCCGATACAATGATCAGATCGGCTCTTTTCCCCGGTGCGATACTGCCCTTACTGCCTTCTTCATCATATGCGTACGCCGCATTCAGCGTCACTCCTTTTAAGGCATCATAGACACCGATTTTCTGTTCCGGCCCTAACACAATTCCTTTTCTGGTAACACGGTTCACCGCAGCCCAGATGGTATGGAACATATTCGGTTCCACAACCGGTGTATCGGTATGGAAATTATAAATCATTCCGCGATCCAGTGCCGATTTACACGGGCTGACCCTGCTCCCCCGTTCTTTTCCGAGATTTTTCAGATGAATATCTCCCCAGTAATTTACATGGGAAACGAAGATCGACGGAATCATATTCAACTTCACCATACGGTCCAGCTGGTCATCCCGCACGGTCTGGCAGTGGATCATGACCGGTCTCAATTCTTCTTTCTTCTGATTATCGGTTTCCCGATAGGCCTGTTCATACGCATTTAAGAACTGATCGCCTGCCGCATCCCCGTTACAATGCACCAGCATCTGCAGATGATTGTCGACTGCCATCTTCATGCCTTCCTGTACAACCTCATCCGGCATCCATGGATATCCGCAGTAATCACCGGAATTTTCGTACGGCTTTGTCATCCAGGCGGATTTTCCCTGTGGAGAACCGTCCAGTACCGCTTTTAAACCGCCGATTTTAAAGTGATTCACGTATTTATTCAGACAATCTCGATTCTTTCGGATCAGTTCGATGGTATCCTCGGCACCAATTGCAGGATACGCGACCACATCGGTAAACAGTCTTCCCTCTGCCGCCATATCCCGACAGATTTTCACAAACATTTCATTACTGGCACCGTCCTGAATCGTGGTCACCCCGTGACGCACATAAATCATCTGTCCTTCCGCAACGATCGCTCTTAAATCAATCGGCAGTTTGGCCTGATACATACGAACCGGAAAAGTGGCCGCCTCTTCGATGTAACCGTTCGGTTTTCCGGTATCCGGATCCCGTCCCAGTCTGCCCCCCTGCGGGTCCTCCGTGTTTTCATCGTAACCCAGAATTTTCATCATGGCAGAGTTGATGCATCCCATATGCTGAGAAGTATGCCAGATGCAGATCGGATTGGTTTTGGAAACCCGATCTAAGACCTCGCTCGTCGGATGTGCCTCCTCGGCCAGAAAGTTGTGGTCATACGAGGCTCCGAAAATCGGATCCCCTTCTTTTAACTGATGGCTTTCTTTCCAGTCTGTTAAAATTTGCACAACATCATCAAAACAGCAAGCCTTACTCAGATCCGCCTGGGTTGTCTGCACGGCTGTCAGGGTCACGTGACCGTGTCCGTCAATAAAAGCCGGCATCAGTGTATTCCCTTTTAAATCAATCAGATGGCAGGATTCATCTTCTACCATTTTTTTTAAATCAGCCAGATCCCCGATTCCTGCAATAATTCCGTTTCGAATCAAAACCGCCTCCGGATGATCTGATTCCTGTTCCATCGTAATAATATCTCCGCCGAAAAATAATTTTTCCATGATTCCTAACTCCCTTCTGCAGTAACTGACCGTTTCATTTCTTTTAATCTTATTATGGCAATCGCACGCGGAAATAACAAATACCACTTTACCGTATCTTTATGGAAATCCATTCTTTTTTCCTTATCTTTTTTTGGACAAATTTACCTGATTTCCCCCTTCTTTAAAAAAAAGAACCTGTTTTTTCGATTTTTCAGACGTTTTCCCTATTTTTTGCATAGATTTTTTCTTATGTATCTAGAACATATTCAGAATTTCCGGATAAAAAAACGGGAAATCGTGCTCTGCACAATCCCCCGAGGACAAATCCAGATGCCTCATTCTGTTACATCTGCATGTTCTTCAATTTTAATACGAACGGCTTCTTCTTCTGAAATGGTTCGAACACCAAAGCGGAAGTAGATTAAGTGAAACACCCATACCACGGCGAGCAGCACTCTGCCTGCCGGTACATTTTTCATCAGCAGAAAACCGATTGCCATCGTTATGGTAACAATCGTGATAATACGGATTTTCGCCGTTTTTGTCATACCGCGCCCCTTTAAAAAAGTTTCCAGATTATCCTGATACAGTTTTGTACCGAAAAACCATCGGTTCAATCGTTCCGAACTTTTCGCAAAGCAAAATGTGGCCAAAAGCAGAAACGGTACAGTCGGCAGAATCGGAAAAGCCGTTCCGATTGCACCCAACGCCACACTGATCAGCCCAAGAATAATATAAAAAATTTTTTTTACGCTCAATGAGTTTTCCTCCTTTTGCGTTTTTCCTGCGCCGATGTGATGACATGCCAAATGGCCATACCCGGATGATAAAACAGCATCCGCGGACCGGAAAAACGCATCACTGTGCAAATCTGTTCACGCATCTGCGGTGCATAACAATGTACCGTGCAGTTTGCACAAAATGTTTTATTTTCCATAAACGGACAATGATCACTGCGCTTATGTGCATACGCTTCCAGTGCCTGACATTCCGGGCACAACGTTCCTTTTTCCGAATGATGATTTTTTCTGCAGTAAAGTGCAATCATTTCCGAAACAACCTGTTTTTCCTTTTCTCTTTTTTTCTGAACATCCATATCGCTGACAGAGAATTGCTTCCCTGTGTTTTTCACTCCTTTTGTCAAAACTTAGCTGGATCGACCTCCCTCGATCTGATAAATACGATCCGCCAAGGCTAACGTAGACGGTCTGTGCGATACCAGTACCACGGTTTTTCCCTTCCGGGACTTCTCAATCGACTGCAGAATAACCGCCTCATTGAGACTGTCCAGATTACTGGTCGGTTCATCCAGTAAAAGCATCGGGGCATTATGGAGAAACGCTCTCGCAAGACCGAGTCTCTGCCGTTCCCCGCCGGATAACGCACTTCCAAGTTCTCCCACCTGTGTTTCGTAGCCGTCCGGCAGAGAGCAGATAAAATCATGCACCGCGGCCATCCGGCATGCCTGTTCCAGTTCCTGATCCGTTGCGTCACTTTTTGCAATCCGCAGATTGTTTGCAATGGAATCGTGAAACAGATGTGTTTCCTGTGTTACATAGCTTTGCATATTTCTCAAATCCGTCGTGTTGACTTCCCCGATTTTGCGGTTGGATACCTTTATCGTTCCGCTGTTTGTTTCCCAGAAACGCATCAGCAGTTTTAACATGGTGGACTTTCCGCTCCCGCTTTTTCCGGAGATCCCTATAACCTGATTTTCCGGAAAATCCATACTGACATGTTCTAAAATCGGATCCCCGCCGTAAGAAAACGTGACATCGTCTGCCTCCATACCCTGATACACACAGGGCGGCTGATTGGAAACTGTTTTGGTTTCCGGTTCCTCTTCCAGAATATCCAGAACTCTGTTTCCCGCCGCAAATGTATTCTGCAGTCCGCTTCCGAGATTGGCCAGTGCAATGACAGGTCCAAAGGAACTCATGAACGCAATCAGAGGAATCAGTACCCCGGAAAAAGAAACCTTCCCGGAAATATATAATCCCGCAGCCACCGAAAGCATGGTAAGATCCAACGACAACAATATGGTATTCGTTACGGCGGATGCATTTCCCGCTTCCTGTTTCATACGGTTTTCCTGCTCAATCAGTTCCGCTGTCCGGCTTTTCAGTTCTTCCATCCGTGCCTGTCCCCGACCGAACTGCAGAATTTCATCAATTCCGCGCAGGCAGTCCAGAACAAATGCACTTAGGGCACCGGACTGGTCCCGAAAGGCCTGACCGAGTCCTTCACTCCTTCGGGAAGTCATTACCGGTACCAGAACGCCGACGATCAGATAGGCAATCAAACCCAGCACTGCATAGTATACATGAAAAAATCCTAAAAAGATACACATTGTTATACTCATGAGAATTGCGATCAGAATCGGAGAGATCGTGTGCGCATAGAAAACCTCCAATAATTCGATATCCGATGTAATCACGGAAATCAGATCACCCTTATGTCTGCCCTCCAGTTTCGCCGGACATAATCTTCGAAGCGCACCGAAAACCTTATCCCGAATCAGTGCCAGCAGCTTAAAGGCGATATAATGATTGCATCCCTGTTCCCCGTAGTGAAGCAGTCCCCGGAAAACTGCGCAAAGTCCTGCTGCCGCAAAGATTCCTCCAAGTGACCACTGCACATGATCCGTCAGCGTTAAAAAGGCGATTCCGCCCAAAACCGGAATAAATGTTGCACACAAGTGGCCGAAAAAGCCCATCAATACAGCAAGAACCATAAATCCAATTAACGGTTTTACCAGTTGAATCAGGTGAAAACATACCTTGATGTTACTTCTTTTTTGCATGCCCATCCCTTCTTTCACCAAATAATCTTAAATACAGCCCGGATATGGGAAAATTAATGATGCTGCTCCAATCTGCTTTGCGCTTCCCAGAGTCTGGCGTAAATTCCCTTTTCCTTTAACAGGGCTTCATGCGTGCCGCTTTCCGCAATCCTTCCCTGATCCATCACATAGATATTGCCGGCACCTGCCGCATTGGCCAGTCTGTGTGTAATCAGAAGAACCGTTTTGGATTTCGCAAGCGAATGAATTTCTTCCATAATATCGTTTTCACTTTCCGCATCCACATTGCTGGTTGCTTCATCAAATACATAAACCGCACTGTCTTTTAAAACAGCCCTTGCAAGTGCCAGGCGCTGTCTCTGTCCGCCTGAAAGATTGGAACCCTGTTCTGTCACGACTGTTTTTAATCCGTTTTCCGCTTTCAGAAAGGCGGAAAGTTTTACCCGTTCCAAAACCTTCCACAGCGTGTCCTCCGACGCATCCGGCGCCGCCATGCGAAGGTTGTCCTCTACGGTTCCTTTAAACAAATAACTGTCAAATCCCACATAAGTGACTTCCTGCAGGAGAAGGGTTTCGTCGATCTCCTGCAGCTTCTGCTTTCCGATCAGGATTTCTCCGGAAAAGTTGCGGTTTCTTCTCATCAGTATTCCCGCAACCGTGGACTTTCCGCAACCGCTCTCCCCGACAATCGCCGTAAGGGCACACGACGGGAACTCCAGATTGACACCGTGTAGAATTTCCCGATCCGGAACATAAGCAAAATGCACATCCCGATAGCACACATCGGCAGATTTCGGAAACGGTTTTGTGCCTGTCCGTTCCGGCTCTTCCAAATCCAATAAATGAAAAATCTTGTCACTTGCCGCCATGCCGTTCATGGCAATGTGAAAATAACTTCCCAACATCCTCATCGGAATAAAGAAATCCGCCGCAAGAAGAATAATCGCAAAGCCGCCTCCCAGGGTTACATTCCCCTTTGCAAACTGCATCGCAGCGACAATCATCCCGACTACCGAACCGCCATACGCAATTACATCCATAATCGTAATGGAATTTAGCTGCATGGTCAGTACCTTCATGGTAATTTTTCGGAACTGTTCCGATTCTTCATTCATTTTTTCATGCTTCATCCGATCCGCCTGATATATTTTTAACGTAGTCAGTCCCTGCAGATTTTCCAGGAAAGTGTCCCCGAGTGTCGTATACTGATTCCAGTATTTCCCGAGCAATTTTTTTGCCAGAGTCTGCACCAGTGCAATGGTAATCGGAATCAGCGGCACACACAGCAACATCACAAGAGCCGCCGGAACATTAACAAAACAAAGAACCGCAAATAAGGTCACCGGTGCCAGCATACTGTAATAAAACTGCGGCAGATACGAACCGAAATAGGTTTCCAACTGGTCGACCCCTTCCACAGCGACCTGCACCACTTCCGATGTATTTAAATCCTTATGGTAGATGCCCCCAAGTTTCAGCACTTTCTGATAGATTTGCTCCCGCAAGCAACTTTTCACGGTCTTGCAGGCCTCAAAGCTTTCCTTCGCAGCCAGTCTGGTTGCAAAAAATCGAATCAGCACGGTCACCGCGGATAACAAAATAACCGCATACAAATCCGACAGTTCCGCCTGTTTTTCATAAAGTTCCGATAAAAGTCCGGTAACCGCAAAAATCATAACGATATTACAAGCCAGACCGATCCATTGAAATAATACTGTAAGACGAATCGGCTTCTTACTTTCCGGAACCAATTCCAGTAATCGTTTATTAATCATCATATGCACGATAGCCGCATCCAATCGAAAACGGCTTCCCCCTTCTTTCCAGCCTCACTGCACGTTCTCCAATGTCTTTCCATATGTATGTTTCCCTCTCTGATATTAAAAAGGGACGTGGATATCCCTTGTATATCTACACGTCCGCCCGCTATGTCTGTAATCGTTCTGTACAGAAATCTTTCCCCCTACCCGATCTGAGCGGGTTTTTGAAAATAATTTCTGTTTAATATTTAACCAAAGACAACAAATAGACGTCATCTGCACGATTCGACTCCCTTAGCATAAAGAAGTATAACATAACAAACATTTTTTCGCAAGATTTTTCGTTGTTTTGGACCGCATCAAAAAAAGAGAGTGGTTCCCAAAAGAAACCACTCCGACTGCAAATTTATAAAATCTACCCGGCAGAGCAAATGTCACATTTGCTGGGGATCTGTACCGAAAGATTTTTCTAATATTCTCTGATTCTTCCCGCTTATTCTTCTTCGGAACCGTGATCATGATCATGTGCACATGCCATTGCGTTCGGGAACATTTTTTCATCGAAAGGAATCCCTTTCTTTTCATAATAATCCTTTACGGCCAGTTTGATGGCTTCTTCCGCCAGTACCGAGCAGTGGATTTTATGGGTCGGCAGACCGTCTAACGCTTCCACAACCGCACGATTGGAAATTTCCATTGCCTGTGCCAGCGGTTTGCCTTTAATCATTTCCGTTGCCATGGAACTGGACGCAATTGCGCTGCCGCATCCGAATGTTTCAAATTTACAATCTTCAATGGTGCGTTCTTCATTATCCGCAATTTTCAGATAAATTCTCATAATATCGCCGCATTTTGCGTTCCCTACTTCACCGACTGCATCTGCGTCTTCCAGTACACCTACATTACGCGGATTTTTGAAATGATCCATTACTTTTTCACTATATAAAGCCATTTTTATTCCCTCTCTTTTCTAATCAAACATTCTGTTTTAATTCGATTTACTTTGCCAATACAAACTGTTTTTTACCGATAACCTTGTCTTTCCATAACGGAGACATATTTCTCAGATACTCTACAATTCCAGGAACTGCCGCCAGAATTTCGTCCACTTCTTCCATGGTATTGGTTTCGCACAAAGACAGACGTAAGGAACCATGAGCCACTTCGTGCGGACGACCGATGGAAAGTAACACATGACTCGGATCCAAATCTCCCGATGTACAGGCAGATCCGGAGGAAGCACAGATGCCCTTTCCGTCTAACAGTAACAACAGACTTTCCCCTTCAATTCCTTCAAAACAGAAACTTACGTTTCCAGGGAGTCTGTTTTCTCTGGTACCGTTCAGTTCGGAATACTCAACCTGGTCCAGTCCTTCAATCAGACGATCACGTAACGCGGTTACGTATTTTTCGTTTTCCTCCATATGGTCACATGCATCTTTCAAAGCCGCAGCCATACCCATAATTGCAGGTACATTTTCAGTGCCGGCACGTTTTCCTCGTTCCTGTGCACCGCCTTCAATAATATTTGTTAAAAATACACCTTTTCTTGCATAAAGTACACCGGCACCTTTCGGTCCGTGGAATTTATGCGCAGAAAGAGAAAGCATATCAATATTCTGTTCTTTTACGTTGATTTTCAGATGACCGACAGCCTGCACCGCATCTGTGTGAAACAGTACGCCTTTCTCTTTGCAAGCCTTACCGATTTCAGCGATCGGAAGAATCGATCCGATTTCATTATTTGCATACATGGTGGTTACCAGACAGGTGTCTTCTCTGATTGCGTCTTCTACCTGTTTGGCGGTGATATTACCGTCTTTTCCCACCGGAAGCAATTCTATTTCAAATCCTTCTTTTTTTAATTTCTTTAAAGTGTGTAAGACAGCATGATGTTCAAAAGCTGTAGAAATGATATGTTTTTTTCCTTTTTTTTCTCCCAGTCTTGCCGCTGAAACAATCGCCTGGTTATCCGCTTCACTTCCGCCGGAGGTGAAATAAATTTCCCTCGGGTCACATCCGAGATAACCTGCTACCGTCTGTCTTGCACTTTCTAAAGCTTCAGCCGCTTTCTGGCCGACAGTATGCAGGCTGGAAGGATTGCCGTAAACCTCTTCCATATACGGAAGCATTGCCTGAACTGCTACAGAGCTCATCTTTGTCGTTGCCGCGTTATCTGCATAAATCATAATTTCCAGTCTCCTTTTATAATCCTAAGAACGGCACACTTTGTTATTTTTTTAATTCCTACCATTCTTGTATGTTTATCTTATTATACTTCCATAAACACACCATGTCAATATGTTTATCTCTTTAATTCATACTATTTTATAAGAAATTTGAAGCCTATTTGTTGCGCGCTTTTTCAAAAAAAAGGTTCAACCGCAGAATATATCTACAGTTGAACCTTTTTTCAAAATCAGGATGTGCCGATCCCCCCGACACATCTATTTTTTTTATCTTTTTCATTTCGTTTTTTCAGATGCTTTTTTTTACAGCATGCGCCCTGCATGCATAATTGAAAAATTTTATGCATATTTTAATTAGCTTTTAGTGTTATCTGTTTCTCTGGGCTGACATAAATCTTTCAGGCTTACACTATCCAGAAAACCGCAGATCAGTTCATCTAACTTTTTCCACATCGGTAGGGTCTGACAGTCTTTTGCACGGTCGCACTGATTGGAATCACAGTCAAGACAGGAAACCGGTGCCAGAGTTCCTTCTGTTAACCTCAAAATCTCTCCAACGGAATACTCTTCCGGTTTTCTGGTCAAACGGTATCCGCCGCCACGACCCCTCAATCCTTCCAACAAACCTGCTTTTACCAGAATTCTCGCTATATTTTCAAGATACTTTTCGGAAATATCCTGTGATGTCGCAATAAAATCCAATCGAATATACTGATCCGGTTCATATTTTGCCAATTCGATTAAAATTCTGAGTGCATATCTGCCCTTTGTTGATACTAGCATAGATTTCCTCCTCTTCTCATATCGCCGAGAAATAGCTTTCACACACGAAAATACAAAAATCCATAATATCGATATTTTCTTTCACTATATTTGTATTATACTATGTTATAGTATCCCTGCAAGTAAAATATATCATAAAGTTTCTTAATTTCTTTATATTACAGAATTGTCTATCCCTTACAAAAGTTCTACAGTATCCTGTTTTTAATTTTCCGGAGGTGTTTGCTATGCATGTCAAAAAGAAATTGTTTCAAAATATAAGAAGACCGCAAGGTGTTCTCGGCACTTTTATAATAGAAAAAATGAATGAAGATCACGGTCCTCTGTTTGATTTTGTTTTTTCCCACCTGGACTGCTCGCACATCCGGAACGGTCTGGACCTTGGTTGCGGCGGCGGACTGATACTGGAACGCATGCTGCAAAATCAGGTGAAACACGTAACCGGACTGGATTATTCCCGCCTCTGTATCGAACGAAGTCTGAAACACAATCAGAGAGCTGTGGAATCCGGCGTCTGCAATGTCGTACAGGGCGATGTGATTCAGATGCCCTTCGGCAATGAGGCTTTTGATCTGGTCAGTGCAATAGAAACCGTTTCCTTCTGGCCGGATATTGCTCTGGCTTTTTCCGAAGTTCACCGGGTTCTTGCTCCGAAGGGACTTTTTTGCATCTGCAACGAATCCGACGGAACCGATGACCCGTCCGTGCAGCAGTCTTCCTTAAGCGACGGATTCCGAACCTATACCGAAGAAGAACTGCGCACCCTTCTAAAACAAAGCGGCTTTACCAATATTCGTGTTTTTCGAAAAGACTTCACCCACTGGCTGATGCTTCTTGCCGAAAAAAAATAGAGTCTGCTCTTTTGCAGCCGCCTCTGTTTCATCGTCTCCCGACAACTGCGACATTTGCATCGGTTTTTTCCCGGTTACACATCCCCGTGCATTTTTGTTCTGTTCCGTTTTCACTTCACAAAAACCATGCCGGATAAACAGCTTCTCCGTTCCTCTGCAGAAGCTGTTTATCCGGGGTACACGGGGATCGGAAACTTCACAATGGATCAATGCGGTTTTTTAAACAACGTTTGTTTTAAAAAATATTGAAAAAAGAAAGGATCCGTAAATTGAAGTACATGAAAGAAGAATTTAAAAGCTTGGAAAAAACGTTGTTCCTGTTAGTTAATTGGGTATAAATTGTCCGATTTTAAACCGATCGAAAAAATTCTTATCAGTAGAACGGTTGCTCCTGGCTGTGATCCGAAATATGTAAGAACGTACTTTAAACATTTAAATGATTTTCTTAATGACGGTTATACCTGTTATTCATATATGGGATTTACAAAAGAAGGAAACAAGGGTGGCTACGAAATCGAGTATGACCCTGCCAATCTTTCTCGTGAAGAAATGAACGAAAAAGATGACAGCATTTTATATTTATCCTTCCATGATTATAAAGTATCCCTGTATGACTGCTGCATTAAATAATGCAATCAGGACATCGGGAGCTGTACAAAAAAATTTCGTAATCCACAGAAGGACGGAACGTCACTCCGGTTCTTTTGAACAGGAAACAATCCCCGAAGTTAGAAAAAATCTGCGGCAAAACAGAAGAGGATTCAGGCAAGTTTCTTTCGAAACCCGTCTGAATCCTCTTCTGTTTTGTACCATTTTGGTACAGCGCTCTCTGTTTTATTGTGTCCTTACAACTGTGGCATTTGCAGCGGTTTTTTCCCGGTTACACAGACCCACGCATTCTTTTTCCGTTCCATTTTCACTTCACAAAAACCATACTGGACAAAAAATCTTCTCAGTTCCTCTGCAGAATAAACCCGGATTTCCTTTTCCATTTTTGTCCAGAGTACATTTGGATCGGAAACCTCACAATTGACTATGAACATCCCTCCGGGTTTTAAAACACGCTGGACTTCCTTAAACACCCGGGAAAGATTTTTCCAGTAATAAATCGCGTCAAATGCGATAACAAGATCATACGTATCCGCTCCAAAAGGAAGCGCTTCCTCCGAGGCTTTTAAAATTTCACACCGGGATCCCGCTTCCTTCTGATTTAACCGGATACTTTTTTCAAGATACTCCTCGGTCGCATCCACTCCGGTTATATGACCTTCCGGTGCTAATTCCAGCATCAGCCTGACATTGGCTCCGTTTTTACACCCGATTTCCAGTGCCGTGGTATCAGCTTTCCAGTCATAATGGGAAAGTCCCCAACGCGATAATGTAGAATACGTAAAACTGATTCCTTCCAGCAGCTTCTTTCCGCCGGGTTTTTCCGAATTTGCCACACGATCACTCCGTCCCATTTCTTCACCTCATTCTTCATGATTAGTCTATGCTAATATTAACAAGTATACTCTTACTTTAGGGAAATATCCAGTTTTTTTTCCTGATTTCATTTTCTTTTTTCCCCCTTGTTCTTCCTCGGGAAATATGCTAGAATGGAACAAACTAATGAGGGAGTAGCAGCCCGTATGCTTTACGCGGAATAAGTCAACATACTGACCTTACGGTCTGGCTTATTTTAAATTGCGAGACTCATGTGTACATTTGATGCACATGGAGTCTGTCTATCTGATGATTTCAGGTGCAACAATGTGTTGCACCTGTTTTTTTTTTAGGAGGGATTTCTGTGGATTGGAATTTTTTATTTTTTGCAAACAGTATCTTACTGGGGATCGGACTTGCAATGGATGCCTTTTCCGTTTCTGTTGTAAACGGACTCAATGAGCCGGATATGAAGCAGCGCAAACATCTTCTGATTGCCGGTGTTTTTGCCTTTTTCCAGGCACTTATGCCGATGCTGGGATGGCTGTGTATTCATTCTGTGGTGCAGTACTTTGATTCTTTTGAGACATTAACTCCCTGGATTGCAATGATTTTACTGGTCTTCATCGGGGGAAAAATGATCCGGGAAGGTCTCTCAAACGAACAGAATACCAAAAAAACAACCTCGCTCAGTCTGACTGCTCTGCTGGTTCAGGGAATTGCCACCTCAATTGATGCACTGTCTGTAGGGTTTGCAATCGCCACCTACAATTTCACCATGGCGCTTACCGCCTCTCTGCTGATCGCCGCAACCACGTTTTTCATCTGCTTTGGCGGCGTTTCCGTCGGAAAGCGTGTCGGTACACTGATTTCCGGGAAGGCCTCTTTTCTGGGCGGTGCCATTTTAATTGCCATCGGACTGGAAATCTGGATTACCGGAATTTTCTGATTTTTCGAAAGCGCTGCATAAAATCCGACGAACTTTAAAAGTTCCGTCGGAATCTTTTTGAATGCGTATCTTTAAAATAAACTCTTACGCCGATTTGGTTTTCTGATAGGTGTCCGACCTTCTGGGTATCTATCACCTGTTCATCATGTAAGGCCGGTCTTTTTTCTTATCATTCCTAATGAGACCAACTAACGTAAAATCAAATGGATTTTTTGTAAGAATATCATCATGAACTGTAAGCTGAAATGCTGATTTTAAATTGCCTCTTAACCCGGAGAGACTTGAGTATCCCCTTCCATCAACATCCTGTAATTTTTGAAACCACTGTTTTGCATCCAGCATTCCAAGTCAAAAGTATAAATAGCAAATATAAAAAGACGTTTTATAAATATAATGTAAACCAGAAAAAGGATCTGGACAATTTCTAGAAGAAACTTGCCCGGATTCTTTGTAAATCTGAGCTCTATTTTAGGTAGAAAATTTCAGGAAGTTAACATTTTCCCAACACTGGTTTTCCCTTTAATGATAAGATTTTACCCTAATCAATCAACGGATATTTTGTAAGTTCTTCAAGGATATGTGTATCCACCTGTCTTTCGGGATCATACAACGTATCATCTAGATCTGCATAAGGATACTTTAAATTAGCTTTCTTGATGAAACTTTTTAGTTTCTTGTCAAAATACCATAAGCATATATTTGAAAGAATTTCGTTGATAAAATTAGCGCACCATTAATCCGAAAAAAAGCTGAGTTTGAATGGTATATACTCATCATTCAAACTCAGCTTCTGCATTCGTTGCAAAAAATTGGGACACAAGCATTTGCCTTTACGCCTTAATCACATTCCGGATATTTCCAACGATCTATTTTTTTTCATTCATACCAGCAAAAACAAAATATGCTGCAATTACTAATGTGCCAATACTACAAACAATGGATATCGGATTCAAAAACTCATACCATTTGAAGGTAAATTCTTGACCAGACATAATGCAAAGATACCTTGCAATTTCGCTTAGTTGTAGATCAATACCGAAAAAAAGAAAGGCGGTAAACATCAAGATTATTCCTGCTAAAAGCTTTTTATTCATCTTTTAACTCCTTTATATTCTTTTATTAGCACTTTACGAAATATTAGAATTGGAAATCTTTTCTAATTTAAATGAAACACTTTTGAATTTTTTTACAGTTACAACCGCAGTCCCAGCTTTAACTTTAGAGCCATCAATATGATAGTATTTTGTTTGGGTGACAGGCTGAGAATTATATACCGGTCTCCATTTTATAGCATATGTGCCTTTAGAAAGTCCTTTTAATGATTCGGAATCAGAAACAGTTCTAGTCCAAGCTTTTCCTATTGTATGCTGAAGCCCCAAATATGATGTTAGTTTAGAGATGCTAACCTGGAGATTACCTGTTACTGTGTGTGATACGGATGCTGAAAGCGAACCCGAAATGGTGCCATTTGATGTACCATTGGTATATTTTCTGCATAGTTCTGACCACGAACCATATGTTTCGGTATTATTACCTTTTGAAGTTAGTTCCCATGAATAATAACCATTTGTTTTTGGTTGAACTTGATTATCAAATACTATCGATTGACTCCCAGATCCTTTTCGTGTGTCTGCAGCAGCATACGCTGGTGAAATTAAAGATATACATAAACTAATACTTACTATAAAACATATTATTTTTTATAGTAAAATTATCTCCCATTTCTACTACTTGTATTTTTACTGCTTAATACTTTTTCAATATTCCTATTCATCTTCTGACCTGACCGTTCAATACAACATGTACAAGAAACCCCGACCCTTAGGTCGATAGGTAAAACAAGTTCTTATACATTGCTGTTAAAGAAATACTAAAAACTTTTTCGTTGCGCAACAAACATATGAAGTTTTTATGCTCTAATTATATATCAATACTGAGTTTAATGTAAAGTTATTCTTTTTTTCACATATCACTATCTATATCAGAAATCTATAATATTTTAAATATAATATTTATATTTTTATATATAATATTTAATGTTATAATATTAAAATATACATATAATGCATCGACGAATGTATATTTTAATGTGCATGTGCATATATGTATTAAAGTATATGTATATAAGACCTTTAAGTTCTCAATATTAATATGGTTTTAATATTAAAACATACTATATATTGCAATGCATTTAATCTATTAGACGTTGTTTTTTCTTATACCGTTAGTGACCTCATAAAATGTCCTCGACTTGATCCCATCAACGGACGCTCAGTTGCTCCACTTCCTGTCATTTTACTGGTAATATGTATTTTTTACCATTTGCCGTATATTTATTAGAATACTGAAACCTAAAAAAACCGCGTTGCAATAAAGTTACTGCAACGCGGTACCTACTACGATCCGTTTCTATACAATTCTTATAAAAGGTTAAACTAGATGTTAAGTAGTGGGTTTAGGAAGTGACGACTGTATCATGTCAGATTATTTCATAACACTGACATTTTTTGTGAGTTCACTCCAATCAACATCCGCACCTAATGCTTCAGATACTGCACGGAGCGGAACCATAGTACGACTGTTCATAATCTGTGCCGGAACATCTAATTTAATTGTTTTTCCGTCTTTCATCATAGTATTCTGGTCAATTTTTAATGTAATTGTAGTCTTTCCATTTACCGCTGTCACGGTTCTGGTTTTATCATTCCAGGAAACATCTGTGTCCAGTGCTTCAAAAATAGCTCTGAGCGGAACCAAAGTTCTTCCGTTTTGAATAACAGGTGCCTGATCTAATAACAGATTTACACCATTAACAGTTACAGAAATAGCTTTTGGGTCATATTTCGGAACATTTTCTCCCTGTCCAAGAGGCCATAATGGAATGATTTCTGTTTTATTCCAGCCTAATTCACTCTCAATGAACACCTGCATGTTTTTCATAGATCCACCTGAAACATCTGCAACTAACAGCAGTATATCATGAACATGATGAGGTTCTTTTGCCTCTTCAATGGCTTCCGGGCAACCTGTGGTAGGAATTTTCTTCATTTTTATCATATAATCTGCGTTAAACCACATGGTCATAATATCATTCTTCACAGAGAACTTTGTATATTCCGGTAATAATTTCAGATCCCAAATTTTATAAACATCTCCATTGTAATCGGCAATAAATTTCAATGCATATGCCTCAGCGTCCTTCTGAAGTTGTGATTTTTCTGATGCAGAAGAATCTGCAAAAGCCGGTACTGCCACAGTGAAAACCATTGCAATCAGCAAAAGTACTGCGACTGTTTTTTTCATGATTTTCTTGTTCATGTTAAACCATCTCCTTAGTAAATAATTTTATAGTACTGATAACCTGATTGATTTGTGAAATCCTGATTCAATCTATCTGTAGTATGTGCACTAAATCTATGATGAACTGTATCATTCAATGTCACCATAATTACATGTCCACCAATATTTACTATATTACCTGCCACACAATTTGCATAATTTGTTGTTGTCGCATAACCCTTATTAACCAAATAATTACATAATGATCTTACCATTGTCCAACTGCTTTGATTTCTATTCCAACCTGAATTTACCGGTATTCCTCCTGCAGCTAATCCCTGAGATACAAAATCAGCACAATCGCTGTGGCAAAATCTTGCTTCATAAGGATATTTCGCATTATTCCATTTTGAATAATTCACTCCATGAGGCATTCTACCACAATGGCAAGAATTAGTTCCATTGCTTGTATATCTTAATACATAATCACGAGCTGCAATCCTATTATACCTACTTGCTCGAGAATTATTCGAGGCCACAAAAACTTTGGATTCTTCGCTTTTCGTATAGTTTAATAAATCACGCGCCCCTTCATTTTTTAATTCTTTTTCTGATTTCATGCCTTCCGCTGGATACAATTTGTCAAAAATTTTGTCATACATTTTAATATTTGTTAATTTTCCGTTGTCCACAGTTGCCTTCACAACAAAATCTGCTGAAAGTGGTGTCGCAACGTTTAAACACTCTTTTGCATCTTCATATTGTTCTGTCACTACATTAATTACATTCTGCTGTTGTGCTTTTGTTAAATTTTGTTTAGCATTTTGATCCAAAGATTTCATCTGCATCTTTTGTGGTGTCTCCATAAATTGTTCTATCGATGCTACACCTAACACAGATTTCATTCCTTGCATATAAGGCAATGTATCCACATTCTTATATTTGAGTGTGGTTCCCATTGTCGTGAGAAGTCCTACAGTTACAGTATTACCCTTTTTATCGAAATCTGTTATTTGAACCTTATAATCTGAAATATCGTAGTGTTCAGTATAATTATTGTATACCCAATCTTGAACATATTTCTCAGCCTGTTTTTTTAATTGTTCTTCTTCATTCGATGAAGTCGTATTTGCAACACTCATCTGAATCACACAAAGACAATTTGGCGGTGAGTGCGCCACCTTCACTCGTATCAGATATGTAACCGGTTGCCCGGAAGAACTCTTCATAGTCCT
>SAMEA104404097__coassemble_1286_pt1 | contig 21237 bp, 18 predicted proteins | sample SAMEA104404097__metabat2_high_PE_061 | metagenome-assembled genome bin SAMEA104404097 (sample SAMEA104404097) | Balaenoptera acutorostrata | reverse complement strand
GAAACGGCTTTCATCCCACATGCAAGCATGTGGGTTTTCGCCGCAAATTTATAACTGCAGATGATTTCTGATTAGAATCTGTTATCAGTTGAAAATCTGCGATATACAGCAAGGACAAGGTCGTATCTCATAAAGTAACACAAATTGTCTGAACAGACAAATTTCTGTTATTCGGGTGAAAAGGCGCATGTCGGTTGCCTGTTTCATTTGTTAACAGTTATGTACCTAAGTACATATTACACTTAAGAAAAAACAGTGTACATCTTATGTAAGATGTACACTGTAATTGTTTAATAAATGGGGAAATTATTTTCCGATAACTTCTAATCCACCCATATATGGACGTAATACTTCAGGAACAACAACGCTACCGTCTGCCTGCTGGTAATTTTCCAGAATTGCAGCAACAGTTCTTCCGACAGCCAGTCCGGAACCGTTTAAGGTGTGAACAAAGTGCAGTTTGCCTTTGTCATCACGATAACGGATGTTGGCACGTCTAGCCTGGAAATCTACGAAGTTACTGCAGGAAGAGATTTCTTTGTAAGCGTTGTAGCTTGGTAACCATACTTCGATATCATAGGTTTTGCAGGAAGAGAATCCGATATCACCGGTAGGTAAAGTGATAACACGGTAAGGCAGTTTTAACAGCTGCAGTGCTTCTTCCGCATCATGAGTTAAAGCTTCCAGTTCTTCGAAGGAATTATCCGGATGAGCAAATTTAACCATTTCTACTTTGTGGAACTGATGCTGACGAATGATACCACGGGTATCACGACCGGCAGATCCTGCTTCCGCACGGAAACATGGGCTGAACGCACAGTGTTTGATCGGCAGATCTTTTTCGCTTAAAATTTCATCGCGATAATAGTTGGTTACAGGAACTTCTGCAGTAGGGATTAAATAGTAATCCATACCTTCTAATTTAAACATATCTTCTGCAAATTTCGGTAACTGACCGGTACCGATCATGCTGGCTTTGTTTGCCATGTATGGAGGCATCAGTTCTTCATAACCGTGTTTCTGGGTATGCAGATCCAGGAAGAAGCTGATAACAGCACGTTCCAAACGAGCGCCTAAACCTCTGTAGAATGTAAAACGAGCGCCGGTTACTTTACCTGCACGTTCAAAATCTAAAATTCCGAGACCGGTTCCGATATCCCAGTGAGCGGAAGGTTCGTAATCAAATTTTGTTGGTTCTCCCCAGGTACGTTCCACACGATAATTTTCTTCTCCGCCTTCCGGAAGAGATTCGTGAGGCATATTAGGGATACTTAAAATGATATCATTCATTTTAGCGTCAACTTCGGCAACCTGCTGGTCTAATACTTTAATGTCGTCACCGACTTTACTCATTTGAGCAACTAATTCATCAGCATTTTCTCCGGCTTTTTTCATTTTACCGATTTCTTTGGAAACAGTGTTTCTTGTATTTTTCAACTGTTCTACTTCTGTTAACAGAGATCTGCGTTTTTCATCTAAAGCCAAAAAAGGTGCTAAGTCCAAATCCATACCTCTTTTTTTCATGCCGGCCACAACAGCATCTGGATTGGAACGAACAAACTTAATATCTAACATAATGCGACTCTCCTTTATTTTTCACTTATCTATAATTTAACGGCAAAGAGAAAGTAATGTCAAGGTTTTGCATGATTTTTCTGTTAAATTTGACAACTATTTTTTTCAGCAGTCATAATTTATGAAAGGTTACGGGAATTCTGCGAAAAAATAAGAAATGCAGTAAAAAAGAAAAGAAGAAGGTTCGACCAACGAATGCCAAAAAGAGGGATACATCTTAATAAGAAGAATATCGGAAATAAAAAAGAAAAAAATTTTTTGTGAGAGTTGAGACGAAATGTAAAATATATATTTTCTTTTCTTGCGCTGTTGTATTCGGTGGGGTATTATTATTTAAGAACGTATCATATGGAAGGGGTAGGTTAAAATGTTTTTTCCGAATACACTGGAAGAACTGGAACGAACAAAAAAGGAGTGCATGCAGCTTGTCAGTAAAAGGGCGGTTCTTTCCGGAGCTGCGGCAGCGGTTCCACTTCCGGGTGTGGATATTTCTGTGGATATAGCCATTATGGTGGAGTTATTACTGGAAATTAACAAGAGATTCGGATTATCAGAGGAGCAGATTAACCGTCTGGACATTGAACGAAAAAAAATTCTTCTTGTGATTATTTCTTCTGTAGGAAATGAGGTTGCGGGGCGTCAGGTCTCAGCGACACTGGTTAGAAGTTTGCTGAAAAAAGTAAGTAACAAGATTGTTGCAAAACAGGCCAGCAGACTGGTTCCGATTGTTGGACAGGCGGTCTCTGCAGGAATCAGTTACGCGGCTATGCGTTATCTTGGGAAGACGCATGTGGAACAGTGTTATCAGATTGCATTGAAGTATATGAATAATATAGATTCGAGATTTACAGATGATGTAATTGACATTTAAACACCTCGGAGAATAAGAGGATGAAAAAATGGATTCCAGACTGATATGTACCCAGAATCCTGGACACATTAATTTATGAATTAGGCAACACGGATGGATGTTTCCCTGTATTTAACAGGGGGCATCCATTTTTTATGGAAAAAAATAAAATTCTTTCGGAAATAAAAAAGAAAAAGAGATATTTGAAATAGAAAAACAAAAAATCCATAAATAAGTGAGTATAACAAGTTATCTATAGAACATAGAAACAGATTTAAAAAAAAGAAAGAATAAAAAATCTGTTTTTAAAAAAATAATGAGATATATGTCGAAAAAATACGAAATAAAATGGAAATAATCGTAAGTACGGCAAATATTTGCATAAAAATACACTTATAAAAAAGATTGTATTTGAGTTGGTAAATACTTTAAGAAAGTCATTAGGAAAAAGGATATCAATCACGGAGTTTTTATTATATATCTCAGCAATATCTTAGAAAAAAAGTTGCTGAGATAGGTATTTGTCAGCAGAAGATCCTGGCATTAAACTGAAAGCAGACGAATTTTACTTAGCATATTATCTTGAAACAGAAAGAAGGAGTTTTTATGTCAGGGATGGTTGTGTTCGCATGGATCAGTGTGATGTTGTTGATTGGGATGTTTTTTCGGGCGAAGGTTTCTTTTTTGGGAAATATTCTGATGCCGGCCAGCGTAATTGGTGGTATTATCGGATTTTTCATGATGAACATCCCGGGAGTGCCTGAGGCCTTAGGAATAGACCCGGCGGTCTTTACAACGCTGGTAAATGTTTTTTTTACACTCTCGTTTATATCTATGGGTTTGACTTCTACGCCGAAAGCTACGGGACAGAGTTCGGCTGAAGTCGCAAAAGAAATGACAAAAGGATCCATTGCATTGGCGGCAGTTTGGAATTTACTCTATGCGGTGCAGCCTTTGATCGGGTTCGGAGTATTACTTTTAATTGGAAGTATGTTTAATATGCCTGCGGAGTATGGATTGCTGTTTCCGTTTGCATTTTGTCAGGGGCCGGGACAGTCAGCGTCCTTTGGGACGATTTTAGATACAACATCCCCGTTTACTTCTGCCAGTCAGGTAGCGATTACCTATGCGGTTATCGGTTTTATGCTGGCCTTCCTGGTAGGGGTTCCAATCGCAAAACTTGGTTTAAAAAAAGGACTGGCAGCACATCCTGAAAAAATTCGCCCGGCTGTTATGAAAGGGTTATACCCTCCGGAAGAACAGACCGAAAATTGCGGTAAAATTACTACATACAACGGAAATGTTGATGTTCTTGCATTTCACCTGGCTTTAGTCGGGGTGGTATTTCTACTGACACTTTATGTGCAGAGTCTGTTGATGAAAGTTCCTGTAACGATTGTTCAGACTTTAGCTGCGATGACTTTTATGGTTGGATATTTTCTGGCGCTGGTAGCAAAATTTGTTTTAGTGAAAACAAATCTGAAACAATATCATGATGATATTCTTCAGACACGTATCACCGGTGCAACAACGGACTTTCTGATTGTCGGTGCTTTTATGGCGGTGCAATTAACTGTTGTTGGAAAATGGTTGATCCCGATTTTAATTGCGGCATTTGCTGTCGGAGCAGTGACACTGGCACTGGCCTTGTTTTTCGGTCCGCGTATTCATGGGGACTGCGCCTTTGAACGTACACTTGGGTTGTGGGGTTGCCTAACCGGAACCTGCCCGAGCGGGATTGCGCTGATCCGTGTCGTTGACCCAAGTCTGCGAACCACATCTTCTGCAGAAATGGGTATGATGAATGTGTTTATGTTTTCCTATTATTTCATGGCGCCGTTGATTATTGAATTCTGTTGCGGGAATACTACGTTTATGCCGGTATTGATTTTAAGTTTGATTTTGATTGCAGTCAGCATGGCGATACTAACCACATTGAAATGTGTTACAAAGCCGTCTTACAGTTTGCGGCAGCCTACGGTTTGCCCAAGTGCAACGGATGACTGTGATATCTTTGAAGTAAGCGCAACACACTCGCCGTTTTAAATTTCTTCTTGAAATGTGCTCATATAGATGTGAAAATCCCCCCCAGAAAAATTTCTGAGGGGATTTTCGTAATTATGTAAACGGGAAAAGTCCCGATAAAAAAAGAAATTTTGCATCCAGCTGCGATGCAAAATAAAAAACCTCGATAATAAACTATCGAGGTTTATCTGGCGGAGAGAAAGGGATTCGAACCCTTGATACAGTTGCCCGTATACACGCTTTCCAGGCGTGCTCCTTCGACCTCTCGGACATCTCTCCAAGTGATTTACAACGAAATTTATTTTATCATGGCTTATATATAAAGTCAACCACTAAAACAAAAAAATATAATTTTTTTTTCAAAACAGATAATGAAGTATAGATAGAGATATATAAAAAAAGACATAACTTTCTGAAATATGGATATAACAAAGTTTAGGTATAACAAACTATTTCTTTGTGGTATAATAACAGGGGTAGGGGGACTTTATAAAAAAAAGAAGGGGGCGATTTTATGTCAGATCTGACCGGAACAGGATTGGATAAAGAAACATGTGAAGACGTTAAGCAGGTAGCTTCCAAATACGGCTATACTGTAGTGTGTGATGAAGAAGATCAGCAGCGTCAAGAAGCCGATTTGATTTTGCCATCCGGAGAACATTGTGAAGATGTCAGTAAAATAGCATCTAAAGTTGGTGTTACTGTACTGTGTGACGAAAATGCAAAATAATTGACTGACAGTCAAAATACAAAAAGAAAAAACTGGAGCACTGGAGAATATTTAGTTGCAGTGTATATTGATAAGTTACACATAGATGCCGAAGCCGCTAAAAGGACCGTTTTCTTTTAGCGGCATTTTTTTTAAAAGAAAATATAAATATAGCACAAAGGAGAGGTTTTTGTGGCTTTTTTAGATGATTTAGGAAAAAAATTAACTACAGCAGTGGATGTTGCGGTAGATACTGCCAAAGATCTGGCAGAAGCGGGAAAGCTGAAAATGGATATTGCAACCGAGGAAAGAGAAGTTCAGAAACTGTATGCCCAAATCGGCCAAAGTATCTATGAAGTAGAAAAAGATAACCCGGAAGGAAAATTTCTGGCAGAATGTACCTGGATTACAGAACATCTGGAAAGAATTGAGCAGTTAAAACAAAGTTCGGAAAAATAACTGAATAAAAAAGAAAATAACGGTATGACCACTTGACGATTTATGATGTGTCATGCTAAAATAAACGATAGTCATGCTAGACGGGGAAGTAGCGGCGCCCTGTAACCTGCAATCCGCTATAGCAGGGTTGAAGCCTGTTTGAGGGTTGACTTTGTGGAGTCTGCCCCAGGTAAGTGGTGTTGACGGCTGGGTCCTGCGCAACGCGAACTTATGAACCGTGTCAGGTCCGGAAGGAAGCAGCACTAAGTAAGCACTTGCGTGTGCCGTGGGAGCGCCTGGTTCGAGCTAACTGCCTGGGTACCGTTTGGAAAGTTCAATTCGAGGGCAGGTGCATGACTTTTAATTTTTCTTTCATGATAGAATTTTTTACTGGATACGTAACAGTCAATTCGTCTGTTACGTATTTTTCGTTGCAGACGGGTAATAGGGGCTATCAGAAACCCGTTTTGAAGACTTGAGGAAATCAGATGTTCCTCAGGTCTTTTTTTATTGTCTCCATGATTAGCCCGGATACCTACAGAACCCCGACCATATTTGATGATCGGGGTTCTGTAATGCCTGTAAAATATTTTATTTGGCGTAAAGGGAAATAATCTGCAACAGAACTTCCTTCGCGCGATCCATACGTTCCACGGTAGTGCATTCATAAACTCCGTGGAAGTTGAAGCCGCCTGTACCAAGGTTTGGGCACGGAAGTCCCATCCAGCTTAAAGTTGCGCCATCGGTACCGCCACGTACCGGATTTTCTTCCGGTTTTAGTCCAACTGCGCGGATAGCTTCTCTTGCAGTTTCAATCAGATGAAAATGTGGCTTAATCTGTTCAATCATATTGCGGTAATTATCCTTGAGAGTCAGGACAACGGTGTCTTTTCCGTATTTTTCGTTTAAGCAGTCAGCAAGGTGTTGCATGGTCTGTTTTTTATATTCCAGCTTATCTGCATCATGGTCGCGCAGAATATAAGTTAAGTGAGCAACCGTTACATTGCCGTCCATTTCTGTTAAATGATAAAACCCTTCGCGGTCCTGCGTGTGTTCTGGCCGATCCATAACAGGAAGTCCCATATGGAATTCCATTGCCACATTGGACGCATTGATCATTGCGTTCTTAGCATCTCCCGGATGGACAGATAATCCGTGGATTTCCACTTTGGCAGCAGCAGCGTTGAAGTTTTCATATTCGATGCCGCCGACATCGCCGCCGTCGACTGTATATGCAAAATCTGCTCCGAATGCAGGAATATTAAATAAATCCGCGCCACGGCCGATTTCTTCATCCGGTGTAAAACCGATGCAGATTTTTCCGTGAGGATGATTTTCCAGGAGTACGGTTTCTACAGCGGAAATGATTTCCGATACACCGGCCTTGTCATCGGCACCGAGCAGAGTGGAGCCGTCACTTGTAATGAGAGTTTCCCCGGTAAGACTTTTCAAGAATGGGAATCTTGCCGGATCTAAAACAGTTCCGGAAGGCAAGGTAAGTGCTTTCCCATCATAATTTTCGTGAAGAAGTGGTTTCACATGGTCGCCGGAAGCGTCCGGTGCGGTGTCCATATGGGCAATCAGTCCCAGAGCAGGTTTTTCTTCATACCCCGGAGTTGCAGGAACTGTAGCATAAACATAGCCGTTTGAATCCATATGGGCATCATCGCATCCTACAGCGATTAAATCTTTTACCAGAATTTCTGCGAGATCAAGCTGTCGTTTTGTAGATGGGCAGGATTCGCAGTCAGGGTCACTGGTTGTATATACCTGAGCGTATTTCAGTAAATATTCATAAGCACGCATTATGCAGACCTCTTTTCTTATTCTATACAATGAGGATAGTATACTCTTTTCTGAATTGTCTGGCAACAGATACAAAAAACCGCAACGGGGTGTGAGGTGTTTGCTCACGGTTGCGGTTTTTAAAAGGAGGGCAGTCACCCTAATATGATTTTTTCCAGAGAAAGCAGAGAATCAATTTCGAAGTCCGGCTGAATCGGGATATAGGTTTTACGGTGAGAAGGATTGAACCAGCAGGTACTGATTCCGGCCTCCTGAGCGCCTTTAATATCAGAATGTAAAGAGTCTCCGATCATAATGGTCTTCTCTTTTTTCAGATCCGGTATATGATCAAAGCAATACTGAAAGAAGACAGGGGACGGTTTGGGTTCCCCGGCTGCTTCAGAAACAAACGTCGCCTGAAAGTATTTCTGCAAGCCGGATCCGGCAATACGGTGCATCTGTGTGGCAACATCGCCGTTTGTAGCAAAATAAAGTTTGCAGTACGGGAAAAGCCGTTTACAGATTTCTTCCGCTTCATCAAAAATAAAATAACTTTCGCCGACATTTTTTAAGTATTCTCTGTCAAACAGAATACCGTTTTCAGAAATGTGAAATTCCTGAAACAACTGTGTAAAGCGCTGATCCATGATTTGCTGTTTGGGGATTTTGCCCTGCTCAAAAGCAGTCCATAATCCGTCATTGATTTCCCGATATCTTTTTTGAATCGTGAGGTTATATGGAATATGATGAGCTTCAAAGGTTTTGCGCAGAGAAACTTCCTCTGCCTTATCAAAATCCAATAGAGTTGCATCCGCATCAAACAGTACAGTTGTGTAGTTTGGAACCATTAGGCTTCTCCGTATTGGTTGAAGGAATAAATGGTTTCGAGATCATTACGTGTTTTTTCCCGAATGGTTCCGGAAGGGTGTCCTAAGGCAAGCATTACATAAATATGACGATCTGCCGGAACGTGTAAGACTTCATGCATTTTTTCTTCATTGAAAGCACCCATGATGCAGGTACCCAGACCGAGTTCCGCAGCCTGCAGGCAGAAGAGTTCGGTTGCATGTCCCAGGTCAAATTTTGCCCATTTGTCATTTGGAACTTTTCCGCCTTTCCGAATAAGAAGGGCCTCTTCTTCCACAACAGCGATTAAAACAGGTGCGGTTTGTGAAAACTGATTGATGCCCATACCGTTGTCCACGATTGCGGCAGAGGCCTGTTTCAATATTTCCGGGTCGTCCACAACTACAAATTTCCATGGCTGTGAGTTGCATGCGGAAGGTGCGATTCTTGCTGTTTTGAGACAGGTCATAATATCATTTCTGTTGACAGGTTCTTCTGTAAATGCCCGTACACTCTGACGGGTTAAAGCTAGATCGAAAATACCCATTTAAATCACTCCTAATCTGGTAGATGGATAAAGTGCTGGTTTTGATGGTGTTCGAAATCGGTCTGAATTTTCCGGAAAGAAAAATAACCACCGTAAAAATACGGTGGTTAAATACATTAGTTATTGTTGTTTTTGCAAGCCTGGTTACCTACTGTGCAGGATGTTTTGCATGCGGACTGACAGGATGTCTGGCATTCGCCGCAACCACCTTTTTTTACAGTAGCCTGTAAGTTCTGAGAACTAATTGTTTTGATATGTGCCATGTGATTTCCCTCCTTTATGGAATCAAATGATTTTTATTTATTATATCATGCAGATATAGTCAGGACAATCATTTTTTTGCTATTTGCCCGAAAAAGATATGTCTCCAACCATGCTCCAGATATCGTATGAGTGCTATCTTTTATAAAAGATAATTAGTTTTCTTCCTGTTCTGCCAGGGCTTTTTTAACCTGTAAGCCGATTGCACATTCCAGACGTTTTTTCTGCATGGTGCAACCTTTTTCGTATGGCTGTGTCAGGCTGCCGCCGTAACGAATATTGTTTGCATGGCAACCGCCGCTGCAGTAGAAACGAGCCCAGCATTTCATGCATTCTTCTTTACTTAAAACATTGCTTTTTGCAAAGTCGCGGCATAAATCTTTGTTTATGATACCGGTATCAACGGTACCAACTTTGTATTCTTCTTCTCCTACAAACTGATGGCATGGGTAGAGATCCCCTTCCGGGCTGACAGCCAGGTAGTCATGACCTGCACCGCATCCGCAGAGACGTTTTGGCAGGCAAGGACCGCCGGTCAAGTCTACATTGAAGTGGAAGAAGCTGTATGGATCGCCTGCTGCATATTTACTCCAGTAATGACGAGCCAGTTTGTCATATTCCTGACATGCTTTGAAAACGTCTTCATCTGTTAAAGCATGAGCAAATTCTGCAGGAGCAACAACCGGTTCCATGGAAATAGAACGGAAACCTAAATCGTAGATATGAGCCACATCGGCTGCAAAGTCTGTGTTGTAGTGTGTGTAGGTACCACGCAGGAAGTATTCTTCCCCGTCACGTTTTGCAACGAGATCCTGGAAATTTTTCACGATCGAATCGTAGGAACCTGCTCCGTTCGGGAACTGTCTCATAAAGTCATGAACTTCTTTACGTCCGTCCAGACTTAATACAGCGCTGATGCCTTCTTTGTTCATCCAGTCCTGTACTTCAGGGGTTAATAAAACGCCGTTGGTAGTTAAGGTGAATTTGAAAATCTTGTCATGAAGTTTTCCCTGTTCTTTCCCGTATTCTACCAACTGTTGACAGACTTTAAAGTTTAAAAGCGGTTCGCCACCGAAAAAGTCAACTTCGATATGTTTGCGGTGTTTGGAAGCTTTGATTAAGAAATCCAATGCTTTTTTACCGGTTTCCAGACTCATCAGAGAACGTCTTCCGTGATATGCGCCGGTATCTGCGAAACAATATCCGCAGCGTAAGTTGCAGTCATGTGCCATGTGCAGACACATTGCTTTTACAATAGGTTCGGTATGAGTAACAAAACCTTCTAATTCAGCTGCATCAGTGAACAGCTGACCGGCCTGCATTAAGTTTGCAAGGTCATCAACAACAGCAGTTGCTGTGTCATAGTCATACTGTTCGGTCATTAAAGAAAATGCTGTTTCAAACGGATTGACCACAAGATAGTCTAAAAAGTCCCAAGTAGGCTGGTCAATCAGATGCACAGAGCCACTGTTAACATCTAATAGGATATTTAAATCTTCAAAGTGAAACCGATGGATACGGCTGAAATCTAAATTCTCCATTAAAAACTCTCCTTTAGTATTAAAATTCAGGCAGTATATCATATTATATTAAACGATTGATTTTCGCCAATTCTTTTATTTTAAAATTTTTTAGAACTTTAGTCAACAGCTTCTTTTATATATAAAAAGGTATTGTGCAAGATAACTCTTATTTTTCACAATACCTTAACATTTGCTTAAATTATTAATAACCTTTTCTGAAAATTAATAGGGTATACTAAATAACGTAGAAAAACAAAACACAGTTATTGAAAAGAAACTGTTGTAAGAGGAGTGTTTATTTTGGAAAATAAAGATAATTTCAGTTCAGAAGAACGTTTAAACAATGAGGAAAAAATAATGCCAAAACTGGAAGTACCAGAACAAGATATACCTGTAACAGAAACGACAAACCAGATTTCTATGAATACGGAAGGGCCGGAAACTGAGTGCGGTGCGCGGGAAATCTCTTCCGAAGAAGATGTACTGCCACAGACAGAAGAAAAACCTGCGTCGGAAGAAGCGGACACCCCGGCAGTAGAAAATCAGGGGGAAGAGGATATTCAGGCAGAAGAGAAAGAACCTGTCACGACAGAAATGAACGCAAAAAAAACAAAGCGACATCAGAAAACCGGAAGCAGTCCATGGAAAATGGTAGTGGCTTCCGGATTAATTTGTGCTATAGTCGGTGGAGGAATCGGCGGTTTGATCGGTGCAAAAATCGGTGCGGATGAACCTTCGGGCGCAAAAGGAGCGGTACAGTTAGTCGGGAATAAAGGGGAAATTTCTCCGGTTGTGGCAATTGCCGAAAAAGTAACACCGTCTATTGTAGGGGTTCGGACTTACGGTGCCGTGGATTATTTCGGTCAGCGGGTAGACAACCAGGAATTAGGAAGCGGTTCCGGTATTATCTTCCGCCAGGACGGATATATTGTAACGAACTACCATGTTATTGAATCTGCAACAACTGTGATGGTAACCGTAGGAAACGGGGAAGAATATGAAGCAAAAATTATCGGGTCGGATGCGGCTAGCGATCTGGCAGTTTTGAAAATCGAAGCAAAAGGTCTTCCGGCAGCTGAATTCGGTGATTCCGAAAAATTGGAAATCGGAGAAATGGTTGTTGCAATCGGGAACCCTCTCGGGTATGAAAATACTGTAACAGACGGGATTGTCAGCGGTTTGAACCGGGAACTGAATAATTATACGGATGCCATGACACTGATTCAGACCAATGCGGCAATTAACAGCGGGAACAGCGGCGGAGCTCTGGTGAATGCCAAGGGTGAAGTCGTGGGAATTAACAGCGCCAAGCTGGTGGCTTCTAATGCGGAAGGCATGGGTTTTGCGTTAAGTATCAATGAAGTTAAACCGATCATTTCAGAATTGATTGAACAGGGGCATGTCAGTCGTCCTTATCTCGGCGTGTCCATTAATTCCTCCTATCAGGTAGATGAAGACACTGCAAAAAAATATGAAATTCCGATGGGGATTCAGGTAGCGGAAACCGTGAAAGGCGGACCGGCCGACCGTGCAGGGATTAAGGCAGGCGATATCATTTATAAAGTAAATGATAAACTGATTCAGAACTTTGAAGACCTAAGCGAAATTATTGATAACAGTAAGGTTGGGGACAGCGTTCGGATTCTTGCAGACCGTAACGGACAGAAAATTACGGCAACTGTTGTTCTGGAGGAAGGAAATGCCAACGGACGAACAAATTAAATTTTCATAAATAAAAACCCCCGAGTATCCCAAGAGGGCAGTGAAAGATGCATTGCTGCGGGGATTGGGGAGTTACAGAGATTTTAAATATCGTCGGGAAACCGGCGATATTTTTTTGACATTAATAAGATAATACAGGTATAATAAAACAACATATTAGACATGCCTGTAAAAAAATAGAGACTTGAATGGAGGAATGTTATGAAGGAACTGTCCGTAAAAAAATTCGCCCAGTTTGCACTGATTATTGCTGCGGTTTATCTGGGTGTTTCTTATCTTCCGGAAATTTTCAAATTTTCAGAAGAAATTCTGGCTGCGGCATCCCCTCTTTTATTGGGATGTGTTATGGCTTATGTGTTGAATATTCTGTTAACTCGTTTAGAAAAAGTTTATTTTCCGGGCTCGAACAATGTATTTATTCAAAAGTCCCGCAGGATTGTTTGCCTGTTGCTTGCATTTCTGATTTTAACCGTAATATTAATGCTTGTTATTAATATTGTTGTCCCGGAATTGATTTCCAGTATAGAGTTGATTATTCAGGAAATCCCGGGTGCATGGGAAGCAACACGACTCTGGATTATTGATAATGCAGACAGACTGCCAATGTTACAGGAAACACTGGAAAAAGCGGACTTTGACTGGTCGTCCTCCCTGAAAAAGGCAATTGATATTCTGGCTATCGGTGCAACAGGAATGTTTAACTCGGTGGTCGGAATTGCAACCACTGCATTCGGAACGCTGATTCGGATTATTATCGGATTGATTTTTGCCATGTATTTGCTTTTTGGAAAAGAACGCCTTGCGGCACAGGGTCTGAGAATCATGAATGCTTATTTAAAAACGGACGTGAAGGAAAAAATTCTTTATGTTTTAAAAACAATACATGATGCGTTTACAAACTTTATTATCGGACAATGTACCGAGGCGGTTATTTTAGGTGTTCTGTGCGCACTGGGGATGAAGTTGTTCGGATTGCCGTATGCGATGATGACGGGAACCATTATTGGTGTGACGGCTTTAATTCCGGTTGCAGGTGCTTATATCGGCGGTGCGATCGGAGGATTTATGATTTTCACGGTGGATCCGTCGAAAACACTGGTTTTCCTGATTTATCTGGTCGTCCTGCAGCAGCTGGAAGGAAATATTGTTTATCCTCGTGTTGTCGGACATTCCATCGGTCTTCCGGGAATCTGGGTGCTGACAGCCGTAACGATCGGTGGCGGTGTTATGGGAATCTCCGGTATGCTCTTAGGGGTTCCTCTTTGTGCGGCACTGTATCAGCTGTTTTCTGATCATGTGGAAAGCAGACTGACAGGGGTAAAAGCCTGGGAAATATCCGGCGGCAAGGACACGGATACTGCGCCGGTAAAAGAAGGTGCAAATTCATGAGACTCGATCAAAGCGGGCAGCTACTTCGGATTGATCAAAAAAACAGTACATTTCTGTTGATGCGGTCAGAGGAACAGGAACCGGTTGTGCTTCCGTTTCAAGAAGAAACAAGATTTGTGGACGGAGCGGGAAATCCGCAGAGTCCCGGTGAACTGGTTGGGAAAAAAGTGAATGTTTCATGTGAAACAAAAAAAGTTTACGCTGTTATGGAACATAGCGGAGAGGTTCCTCACTGTTTTGTGCTAGAAGAGATCCGAAAACAGCCGGACGGAATGTGGTTGTGCATCTTCCAAAACGGAAGACTTGAAGTGACGGTTGTATCTGATGCGGAGGTACGGCCGTATCAAACCAGGAATATTGTTCGAATGGGAGACTTAAAAGCAGGTGATGAGGTGATTGTATATTATGATGCGATCACACTGAGTGAACCTGCACGGACATGGACAAAAAAGATTGTTTTACTGAAGACGGCAGAATAAAGAACGTCAGAAGTCATGAATCGTGTATGCGACTCAGGCCTTCTGATGCTTAAAACTTGTTGCAGATGTAAGTTTGGCATATAATATTGATAGGTAAGTATATTAAAAAAACGGAGGATATACAGTGAGGATTCTTGTGGACGCAGACGGGTGCCCGGTTGTAAATCTTACAATTCATTCAGCAAAAAAACACGGGCTGGAGTGCATCTTATTCTGCGATACGTCGCATTACTTTGAACGTGATGGCGCAAAAACAGTAACGGTTTCCCAGGGCGCAGACAGTGCGGATTTTAAGATCGTAAATACTATGCAGGCCGGGGATATTGTGGTGACACAGGATTACGGCCTGGCAGCGATGTGTTTGGCAAAAAAAGGCAATCCAATCAACCAGAACGGACTGATTTATACAGATGAAAATATGGATAGCTTATTAAGCAGCAGGCATATGTCACAAAAAATTCGAAGAGGCGGAGGCCGGACAAAAGGGCCTTCTAAAAGAACTGCTGTACAGGATGAAGAGTTTATTCGAAGTTTGGAAACTCTGATAGAGTCCATGATACATACAGGAATGGAAAGGGTGATTAAAAATGATTAAAGAAACACTGGAACGACAGAGAGAGTATTACAAGAGCGGTGCAACGATTGATATCGGATGGCGTTTAAAACAGTTACGTGCACTGCGTAAAACAATCAAAAAATATGAGGAAAATCTGGTTTGGGCACTGGAGGAAGATCTTGGAAAATCTGAATTTGAATCGTATACAACTGAAATTTCCATGGTATATGATGAAATCAATACAGCTATTAAACATCTTCCGAAATGGGCGGAAATTAAAGATGCGGAAGGCGGTGGGATTACACAGTATCCGGGAAGACTGCTTTCCTATACGGAACCGCTTGGCCTGGTACTGATTATTGTTCCATGGAACTATCCGGTGCAACTGGTATTCTCGCCGTTAACAGCAGCGATTGCCGCAGGTAACTGTGTTGTAGTGAAGCCGTCCGGAAGAGCACCGAAAACACAGGAAATTGTAAAGACCATTATAGAAGAAACCTTTGAAAGTGTTTATGTAAGTATTTTCACAGACGGGGAAGAAACAAACCGCACTCTTCTGGAGGAAGACTTTGATCATATTTTCTTCATAGGCAGTCCTCGTGTAGGGAAAATTATTATGAAAGCGGCGGCAGAACATTTGACATCTGTCACGCTGGAACTGGGTGGAAAGAGCCCGTGTATCGTTGAAGATACAGCTGATCTTAAGGTTGCCGCAAAACGAATTATCTGGGGAAAATGTTTAAACTGCGGACAGACCTGCATTGCACCGGATTATGTACTGGTAGATAATAAACGGAAGGATGAACTGCTTCAGTTGATGAAAGAACAGATTGAAGAGTTTTATCCGGGAAATATTTTCGAAAACAAGGATTATCCGAGAATTGTTGATGAAACAGAACTGAACCGTTTGATCGGGTATCTGAAAGACGGACGGATTGTATGTGGCGGTCACTACGATGAGAAAAAACTGAAACTGGAACCGACTCTAATGGATCAGATTGATCTGGAAAACAGCGCCATTATGAAAGAAGAAATTTTCGGTCCGATTTTACCGGTAATCCCTTATGACAGTCTGGAGCATGCAGTATGCTATATCCAGCACAGACCGAAACCGCTAGCTCTTTATCTTTTCACAAGAGATCCGAACGTGGAACAGCTGATTATGAATGAAGTGCCTTTCGGAGGCGGTTGCATTAATGATACGGTTCTGCATGTTTCCGGTGCGGAAATTCCGTTTAGAGGAATCGGCCAGAGCGGTATGGGTGGCGCATATCACGGTCAGGCGGGATTTAAAACATTTTCTCATGAAAAAGTGGTACTGAAACAATCCAACGAAATTGAGTTACCGCTCCGGTATGCACCTTATAAGAAAAAATTAAAATGGGTGCGTACACTGTTACGATAGTTTTCCACAATATTATCCACAATTCAGAGCAGTTATACACAGAAAACAGTGGATAACTGCTCTGAAAGTGAATATTTTGTGCATTAATAAAAAATAGTATATACAAATTTTGTATATGCTGTTTTTTTTAGAGAAAGTCGGTAAGGGGTTCTTTGCAGATTTTTTTCTTATCAGACAAAAAGATAAATTTGTCCGGAACAGATAATCTTAAGGAAAATCATGCGGAAAGTGATCGGAGGGAAAAGGGATATTTGTTCTTGGTATGTGGACAAAATATAAGAAATTGCTGAAAAAATAGTAAAAGGATGAACCTATAATTATAATAAGTTATAATAATAACAATGTTTTTACAAAAACTTGTTGTCAAAAAAAAGAGAATGGCGTACAATAGTGTAAGCAAAGTTGTGAAGTGATTCGCAGATGTCGACATAAAACCAAACACACAACAATCGGCTGGCTTTGCTAGTGGATGCTTTGAGGATGAAATTCCCTAAAGCATCTTTTTTTTTTGCCTGATTTCCTGTACAATGAGTGTACAAAGAACGGGGGTTGAGAAATGGAACGGAATTTTAAACGTGTCATGGCAATACATGATTTATCAGGATTGGGAAGATCCTCATTAATGGCTGTTACACCGGTATTGTCCGTGATGGGTGCACAGGTCTGTCCTGTTCCTACAGCAATTTTATCTACGCAAACCAGCGGGTTCACAGATTATACCTTTGTGGATTTGACAAGCAATATGCCGCCCTATCTTCATCACTGGAAACAGTTGGAGATGGATTTTGATTGCATTTACAGTGGTTTTCTGGGTTCTGTGGAACAGATTTCTATTATGGAGGAAATCGTGGAGGAATTTACAACCGGAAATACCTTTGTTGTAGTGGATCCAGTGTTGGGAGATGACGGAGAACTTTATGATACGATGAATCAGGACATGGTGGAACGCATGCGGCATTTGATCGGACATGCGGATATGATCCTGCCGAATGAGACAGAGGTGAAGCTTTTACTTGGATTGGAACAAACGCAGTCGATCTATGCAGAAGATATGGAACCGTATTTAAAACAACTGGCTCAAATGGGACCGAAAGTTGTTGTGGCGACCGGAGTTCATAAAAAAGACGGCGGGCGTTGTGTTTGCTATTATCAGTGTTTAAAGCAGCAATATGATGAAATTCCGTACAAGGAACTTCCGGTAAGTTATCCGGGAACCGGAGATATTTTTGCAGCGGTTGTAATTGGCGGATTAATGCAGGGCAGAAGCCTTGCGGAAAGTATTAAGCTGTCTGCGGATTTTATCTGTTATGCGGTTGCGGATGCAATCGAAGAAGGGGAACCGATCCGAAACGGTGTTCAGCTTGAAACCAATCTGCATCGGCTGGTTCGTGAATAAAGACAAATAAGTAGACCTCTATCCGTATCAATCGGATAGGGGTTTTTTTATCAGCACTTCCGGGAAAGTGTAAAAAAAAACAGGAAACGGGGATTGTTTTCGGGAATACTGATAAGATACGTGCAGAAGAGAATTTCGCTCGGTAAAAGAGAAAAATTCTGTTGTATGCTATGGTGAAATTCCAGATACTTATGATACAATAATTGTGCGGATAAAACGGAGAAAAAACTTTGGAATTGATCAAGGGATGAAAGGTGGTGCAGGCGGATGCGGGTACGAACATTGCGAATCTGGAAAAAGGGAAAACCGGTCTGGATTTTTCTTTTATTTTGGGCTGTATGCAGTGCAGTGATGCTGTTTTTGTTCGGATACAGTTTGTTTGACCTGCGCGGAGGTCTTCCGAAGGAAGAGATTCTGATGAGTCAGAAGATCGAGATTCCGGCGGAAGAGGTTCAGTCCGTTTCTGTAAAAGCAGAGGGCGTGCATTTGGAGATTGGTTCAAGTTCCGATATTCGTGGTTTTAAAGTGCAGATGTACGGGCCGGGATATATTAACCAGAAAGCCAACTGGAAACTGGATAAACAGGGATGTCTTCATATTTCACTGGCCGAGTATCCGATTACGGCCAATGCCTATGGAGATCGTTATCCGGATAATGTGACAATGCGGGTACTGTTGCCGAAGAAAAGTTATAACTGTATTTCGGTTTTTGGAGACCGACTGCATGTGGATTTAGTTCAGTGCAGGGGAAAGAAGCTTATTTCGGAAGTTGCTTACGGCAGTCTTGTTATGAGAAAAGCGGATTTGCAACGAGCGGAATTAAGTTCTAATACAGCGGATATTTCAGTAGAACGAAGTAGGATTCATTATCTAACCGTAAAGAATCAGAAAGGGAATACACGAGTTTTTGATACGAAGACCGAGTTCTGCAACTGTTATAACGACCGTGGGGATTTGGAAGTTATTACTGGAAATCTTAAGGGGATCCGGGAACTCTCCAGTAATAAGGGAGATATTCATATCGGAACGAAGAAGTGGGATCAGCATCTACTTGTTCAGCTACATACGAATTCCGGTAAAGTGACGGCGTCCAGTAAGAAAAAACCGTGGAAAAAAACAATACCGGAGGCAATCCGAAAAAATGAACTGATTCTTATGGAAGGCAGAGGGGAAAATATGCTGCTTGTTACCAGTGAATCGGGAGATATTAAATTAGATAGTGTAAAACTTGCGCAGTAAAGAGTGTGAACGTGTCATGAAAATATGATCCGACTCACACTCTTTTTTATTTTTCATAAAAACAGAGACTGTATTTTTTAAGATATTCATTTTCTGAATAAGTTCTGCTTATCTGAAATCCCTGTATTTATTATTCTATGAGAAGAAATAGAGAAAAAACAGGATAAAATATTAAAAAAATCAGAAAATTTTGCATAAAACTAAAAATAATAGTGGCTTTTACAATTAGAAGGGAGTATAATAGGTACTCGTTGACACTTTTGCCAACTACGTTAATCATTTTTAAAATTTGAAACACAAATAAAGAAAAGGGAGAGAAAAAAGTTGGAAAAGGTTAAGTCTTTTTTTCAAAGAGAAATACTATCGACGTTAAAGGGCGATATCGTCGGTGGGATTTCCGTTGCATTTGTTGCACTGCCGTTGGCGCTTAGTTTTGGGGTTTTATCCGGAGCAGGTGCGGCAGCAGGGGTATACGGTGCAATTTGTACTGGTATTTTAGCATCTATTTTTGGCGGAACAAAACCACAGATCTCCGGGCCGACAGGCGCGATGACTGTGGTACTTGTTTCTATGGCTGATAAATATGGAATGGAAGGCCTGGTTGCTTCGATGATTGTAGCCGGGGTATTCCAGATTATTATGGGTATTATGAAACTGGGAAAATATATCAGACTGATTCCGAAGCCGGTAATGGTCGGCTTTACAAACGGGATCGGGATGCTGATTTTTATCAACCAGTTTAAATACTTTAATATGAGTCCGGTTTTATGTGGGATTTCAATTGTGCTGATGCTGGTTTTACCAATGATCAGCCCCAAAATCCCGTATGCGATTCTGACCGTTATTGTAGGGACGATTGTATCAAAATTCTGGGTTCCGATGCCTGCAGAATGTGTTGTAGGTAAAATTCCGTTAATGTTACCTACCTTACAGATTCCGAATTTCTTTGCAATGAATATGGTGGATATTTGTCAGGCCGGAATTACACTGGCGCTGTTAGGTGCGATTGAATCTCTGTTATCTGCGCTGGTTGTAGATGATATGACAGGAACAAAGCATGACAGTGACAGGGAAATTCTCGGTCAGGGGATTGCCAATACCGTTGCGGCTTGTTTTGGGTTCTTAATTGGTACCGGTGCAATTGCTAGATCCGTTGTAAACGTAAATGCAGGCGGACGCGGCAGAATGTCCGGGATTATTCATGCCATTGTATTGATTCTTTTAATTGCGGTCTTTGGTGATTTCGCGGCAGGAATTCCGTTGGCAGTTCTCGGCGGTGTCTTGATGGGTACCGCACTTCGCATGATTGAATATAAAGAAACTTACCGTCTTTCCAGAGCTTCTAAGGAGGCGTTTGTGGTTATCGCCATTACCACAGTTCTGACGGTAACAGTGGATTTAACTTTTGCAGTTGCAATCGGAACTATGATTTCTGCATTGGCAATGCTGTTCAGTGTTGCAAACGGTTATCTGGAAGAATATCCGATTCCGTGCAGTTCTCTGCAGAAAAAAATCAAATCTTTCAGTATCCAGGGTCAGATGTTCTTCTTAGTTTCCGAAAGTATCATCAGTTCTCTGGAAGTACATTGTAAAGGTGCAGAAATCGTTGTAATCAATTTATCTCACGCACAGGTAGTAGATATCACCGGTGTTATTACACTTGGAAAAATCAAGGATACGCTGGCTCAGCAGGGTGTTCGAACTATTTTTACAGGATTGCCGGAATCCGCATATAAGAAAATGCTTTCTCTGGGTATTTTAGACGGAAAAGAAGAAGCGATCAATATGGGGGACAAACTAGAGGCGGTTGAATACGCACAGGCACTGGCACACGGTGATGAAAAATGTGCATGTCAGATTATGTATGAACATAATATTGTAGAAGCACGGCATCATCATGATGAAGAATAGATAATAAGAAAAGCGGTTTGTCAAAGTAATAAACTGCACTCTGTCATGGCAACAGATGAAAAAAACAAAAATAGTTTCTCCAGGATCTCAGAAATGAGGTCCTGGTTTTCTTTATATTATTTTGCACCAAAGATCTGGTGTTTTCTTATCCAATGGCGCAGGGTTGTGATTGGAATACTATACCTATCTGAAATCACTCCATATCTCATGCCGTCATGAATATGAAGGTTTACTGCATTGATCGTTTCCTTGACAGTAAAATTTTTTTATAAAAATACTCCCCATAGTGTAGTCTCGAAATTTTTGTTATAAATTTGCGGCGAAAACCCACATGCTTGCATGTGGGATGAAAGCCGTTGCTCTTTGATTTGACAATAGCATATAATAAACATATAATCCATGTATAAGTAAAACATAGATCAGATTTTCGGTATGAAAAGGCGATGTAGAGGGTAGATTAAAACAGATCTTACTGAAAATCTGTGATGATTATAATTATCACATTAAGGCACTTGAAGTGATGCCTGACCATATACATATCTTTGTAGATGTCCCACAAACGGTTGCTCCCTGCGATGTTG
>SAMEA104404097__coassemble_924_pt1 | contig 26170 bp, 15 predicted proteins | sample SAMEA104404097__metabat2_high_PE_061 | metagenome-assembled genome bin SAMEA104404097 (sample SAMEA104404097) | Balaenoptera acutorostrata | reverse complement strand
CGAGACTATCTGACCGTTGGACGGTACACGGATATTATCTTCCCCAGCTGTGATGTCCGATTTATCGCCGTAAACGACGGCGTGGACAGCAACCAGGGCGACAGTGACGGCTTTTCAGCCATCCGTAACCTGTTCAACGAGTGGTATCCCCGTGACACCAGCAAGAAGGTACGGATCAGTATGAAGCAACGTGGAACCAGCGGCAAGCACCTGGGAAAACCGCCCTATGGATACCGCTGTGACCCGGAGGACAAGAAGCGATTGGAAAAGGCAAAGAAACGGCTTGCGGATCTGGATGTCATTATCCACCGGCTGTACGAAGACTCCGTCCTGGACAACCTCTCCATGGAGCGATACCAGAAGATGGCTGCGGACTACGAGGACGAGCAGGAACGACTCCGGCTGGAAATCGAAAGTCTGGAATCTTGGATCGACACGCAAGAGGCCGACAACAACGGCCTGGACGCCTTCATTGCCCTGACCCAGAAATATGTGGATGTGACCGAGCTGACACCCACCATCGTCAACGAGTATATCAAGAAAATCGTTGTATTCGCACCGGACAAGTCCAGTGGCAAACGAACGCAGAAGATCGAGATCTACTTCAACTTTGTGGACGAAGTCAATATTCCGGTCCTGTCCGAGCCCATGATCGCAGAACGCACGCATAAAAGCAGAAAAACGGCGTGACCATGATGGTCACACCGTTTCCTGCGGCAAATAATTTAATAGTTACTTGTCACTGTTAAGCCTTGTGCGGCAGAGGTTTTTTCTTTCTCTATTTTTTCTGATAGGTACGGAATGTATAGGACGGATTTCCCGCAAAGTGCTCTTCTTTCACCAGCCGGAAAGACTCCGGTTCCACTTTCGGAAAAAATGTATCTCCATCGGGTTTCAGATGTACCTCCGTAATTTCCAGCACATCCGCAATCGGTAAAGCTTCCTTATAAAGGCTTTCTCCACCAATAATATATATTTCTCCTGTTGCGGTTTCTAAAGCCTTCTGAAAGGAATTTACAACCTCACAGCCATCTATTTTTTTTACTGACCGGGATAATACAATGTTTCTTCTTCCGGGAAGTGCCTTCCCGATACTTTCAAATGTTTTTCTGCCCATAATTACCGTATGATTCATGGTAAGTTCTTTAAAATGCTTGAGATCCTCCGGCAGATACCATGGAATTTCTCCGTTTTTACCAATCACACGATTTTCCGCACAGGCAACAATAATACGAATCATAAATTTCCCCTTTTTTAAGAATCTGACCCCGACCGGTTTGTGCGCTGTTTTTGTCCGAAAAAGTAAAAACCCTATGGAACGCTGCCGGTCAGCAGATCCGATAGGGATTGTCTTTTACTTTTCTTCCTCGTCGTCTTCTTCCATTTTTTCCAACGCTTCAAGGCTGTCCAGTAACTGTGTTTTTGCCTGCTGTTTTTCCAGCAGATCCTGTAAGGTAATATGATCAATTACACCGTTAATTGCATCATTAATCTGTTGCCATACATCCAGTGTGACGCAGTTATTACAACGACGGCACTTATTCGGATTATCCTCCAGACAACTGACAGAAGATAAATTACCCTCGATCAAACGTAAAATCATACCGATTGTATAATCTTTCGGTTCTTTTGCCAAACGATATCCGCCCTGCGCGCCGCGGACACTTTTTACATATCCTGCATGATTCAACTGTGACACAATCTGTTCAAGATACTTTTCAGAGATGTCCTGTCTTTTGGACACCGTCTTAATCGAAACATATTCTGTTTCACTGCTGTATTGTGCCAAATCCAACATTAATCGCAGTGCATATCGTCCTTTGGTGGATATTTTCATAGAAAAATAGGCTGAAACTTCCTTGTGAAGAACTTAGAAGCAGCCTGCCCCCTTTCTTGTATGCAACAAACTCACTCCGATCCGGCAATCGAAGTTTTTCTTCAAGCACTGATAGTTAAGTAACTTGTGTGAATTTTTAATTCATACTATATAAGAGTATTATAAAACAAAACACAAATCTTTTCAACGTGAAAAGCCCTTGAAACTCATTATTCCTGTGGATATTAACAGATTCTGCCCTCTGAATGTATATTAGGACTGTGTTCTCGGCTCGATATCCAGCATTTCCAGTTCCTCCGCCACCAGAGATTCCGCTTCTTCCGGATCTAATTCCTCAAAATTGCTTTCCGGAAGTTCATCCAGACTGTTCATATGAAAATGCTGCAGAAATGTTTTCGTTGTTCCATAAAGAATCGGACGTCCCGGGGCATCCTTTCTGCCGAGTTCCTCAATCAGATCTTTACTTAAAAGACTCTGTATAATTTTATCCGCCTTAACTCCGCGTATCATTTCAATTTCACCGCGGGTAACCGGCTGTTTGTATGCAACAATCGATAGGGTTTCCAGTGCAGCCATAGAGAGTGTATTCATCTGCGGACGATACAGTTTTTCCACATAAGGCAGATACTCCTTTTTAATCGCCATAATGTAGCCTTTTCCCAGTTGAATCACTCCGATTCCCTTAGAGTCGTCACTGTAATCTTCCTGAAGCCATTCCAACACATCATTGACGTCATCTAACTCGATTTCGGCCAATTCCGCAATTTCCTCCGGTGTCAGCGGCTCATTTGTTATAAAAAGCAGACTCTCAACAGTCGCTCTGATTTTTTCTGCATACTGCAAGTTCGTTCACCTCATTACTCTATATACGGGAAAATACCCATAAAGACCCAAAATTATTTTTCTGCTGAAAAGTCAGCTCACCCATACGGCACAGTTCCAGCAATGCCATAAAAACGGTAATAATCTGTCTTTTCGGAGCCTTTTTTCGAAACAGCGTAGAAAATTCCAGACCCTCTTCCGTCTTCAGACGGGATCGGATTTCTTCCATGCTGTCCTCGATCAGAAATTCCTCACGGGTCAGTTCAATTTCCGGTGTTTCTTCCTCCGCCTGTTCCATGACCTGTTGGAACGCCTGAAGCAACTGGTCGATCGTGATATTTTCAACAGGATTTCCCGGTTCCAGTTCGCCGGTCAAACGTTCAATATCCTGCTGTTTTAACATGAACGTATCTTCCTCCAGTTCCTTTTCCTGCAGCGTATGTGCCATTTCTTTATAAAAACGGTATTCTACCAGACGCTGAACCAGTTCTGCTCTCGGGTCCTCTTCTTCCTCTTCTTCTCCCCGTTTTCGTTTCGGCAGAAGCATTTTTGCCTTGATATAAAGAAGTGTTGCCGCAGTCAGTGTAAATTCACTGGCAATCTCCAGATCCATCTCCCTTGCCTCATCCAGAAAGTGCAGATACTGCTCGGTAATTTCCGCAATAGGGATGTCATAGATATCCATTTTATTTTTATCAATCAAATGCAGTAACAGATCCATAGGACCGTCAAAGTTATTTAGATGGACCTGATACTTTTTTCCTTCTCTCATCAAAAGCCTCCATGCAATACAGACCCTATTTTAAAAAATCATCTGTAAAATCATACTGAATACATTTAAAATTCCATTCGCAATCGGAACCAGAATAATATCGGTCAGATTGAAAATGATCAGGGCAAATAAAATCAGCATGCCGTAGCGTTCTACGACCGTCAGAAATTTATATGCCATTTCTCTCGGCAGAAAACCTGCAAGAATTTTCGATCCGTCCAAAGGAGGAATCGGAATCAGGTTAAATACCGCCAGATACACGTTTAAGGTAACACAGGACTGTAAAAAAGTGGACAGAAACGCATTGCCGAAGAATCCGTTTCCAGCCACATAAATCAGATACGCCACAAAACAGATAATTAAATTCATCGCAGGACCTGCCACACTGACAAGCATCATGCCCTTTGTTTTGTCCCCTTTAAAATAGTACGGGTTTACCGGAACCGGTTTTGCCCAGCCGAACCCTGCGACAAACATCAGTAGCGCACCAAATGGATCCAGGTGTTTGATCGGATTTAAAGAAAGTCTTCCTTCATTTTTTGCGGTAGGATCTCCCAATCGATACGCTACATATCCGTGAGCGGTTTCATGTAAAGTAATTGCAATTAATACTGCACATAACGTTGCCAGCATGCTGGTCAGCGAACTGCCAAAAAACATACAATTTTCTCCCCTTTAGTTATTTTATCAATTTTTCATTTCTATTAAATGAGTTCCATTCCGGTCTCATGAAATCCTTTTCCTGTCAATAGGAAACAAAATACAATCCTTTACATTATACCAAAATCCGATCGGATTATCTATGGAAAAAGAATGAAAAAAGACCTCCGCAAAAAGCGGAGGTCTGAAAATTCTGTCAGAATCTTTTCTTATTCAATTGTAGCAATCAGTTCGCCGGCAACAACCTGCTGACCTTCTGTTACATTGATTTTACCGATTTTACCGGAAGCGGTTGCCAGAACGTTGGTTTCCATCTTCATAGCTTCCAGAACAGCGATTGGTTCGTTTTCTTTAACTTCGTCGCCTTCTTTAACCAGCATTTTCATCAGAGTACCCGGGATGTTAGCACCAACTTCGTTTGGATTGCCTTCATCAGCCATTACGGTAGAGGATACAGTTGCTACAGATTTTGCAGCTTTATCCAGAACTTTAACGGTTCTTCTGTTACCGTTTACTTCGAAGATTAATTCGCGGAAACCTTCTACGTCAGGTTTACGGATTTCAACCAGTTTGGTTACCAGGATTTTACCTTCGCTCAGAGCGATTTCAGCGGTTTCACCTTCGTTAATACCATGGAAGAATACGTCAGAACCCATGTGAACGAATTCACCGTTATCCAGTTTTGCTTCCAGATAATCTTCATATACTTTTGGATACATGCAGTAGCTCATTACCTGTTTCATATCAGCATCAATGCCGAATTCTTCATCCAGATGTTTTTTGATTTCATCAAAGTCATCAGGTGGCAGTAATTCACCAGGACGGCAGGTAATGAATGGTTTTCCTTTCAGTACCAGTTCACGCAGTTTTTCTGGGAAGCCGCCTTCAGGCTGACCCATCATACCTTCAAAGTAAGATACTACGGAGTCTGGGAAGTCCATACCTGCAGCTTTTTCGTAAATGTTTTCCGGTGTCAGGTCATTCTGAATCATGAAGATTGTTAAGTCACCAACTACTTTGGAGGATGGGGTAACTTTAACGATATCGCCTAACATCATGTTAACGTTACGATACATTTTTTTAACATCATCAAATCTGTGGCCTAAGCCGAAGGATTCTACCTGAGCTTTCAGGTTGGAATACTGACCGCCAGGGATTTCATATTTGTAAATTTCAGCATTTGTAGCTTTCAGTCCGGATTCAAATCCACCGTATACAGGACGTACAGCAGACCAGTAATCGGATACTTTCTGCAGATCGTCTACGCTCATTCCGGTGTCACGTTCTGTATTTTCCAGAGCAGCAACAATGGAGTTCAGTGCAGGCTGACTGGTTAAACCTGCCATAGCATTGATTGCGCAGTCTGCGATATCAACGCCTGCTTCAGATGCAGCCAGAACAGTAGCAACACCGTTACCGGTTGTATCATGAGTATGCAGATGAATAGGAATACCGATTTCCTGTTTCAGAGTGCTGATTAATTTAGTAGCAGCAGCTGGTTTTAACAGACCGGACATATCTTTAATACCTAAGATATGAGTACCTGCTTTTTCCAGTTCTTTTGCCATTTTAACGTAGTACTGCAGGGTGTATTTATCACGGCTTGCATCCATGATATCACCTGTGTAGCATAAGCATGCTTCGCAGACTTTGTTCTGTTTTAAGGTTTCGTCGATTGCAACTTCCATACCTCTGATCCAGTTTAAGGAGTCGAAAATACGGAATACGTCGATACCGGAATCTGCAGATTCTTTAACGAACTGACGGATTACGTTATCTGGGTAGTTTTTGTAACCAACAGCATTTGCACCACGGAGTAACATCTGGAACAGTACGTTTGGAATTGCTTCACGCAGAGAGTCCAGTCTTTCCCATGGAGATTCTTTTAAGAAACGGTAAGCAACGTCGAATGTAGCACCGCCCCACATTTCTAAGGAGAATGCGTCTTTTTCGATTACAGATGTTGCAGGAGCAATCCGTTTCATATCTCTGGTACGTACACGAGTTGCCATCAGGGACTGATGTGCATCACGGAATGTGGTATCAGTTAATAACAGTTTTTTCTGATCCAGTACCCACTGAGCCAGTTTTTCCGGTCCGTAAGCATCTAAATACTGTTTGGTACCGGTAATGTCTGCTGGTACTTCATAGTTGGTTGGAACATGAGGAACGTCAAAGTTCGGTTTAACGCCTTTTGTTTCGTTAACAACTTTTTCACCTAAGAATTTCAGCAGTTTCAGTTCTTTATCGCCTTTTTTGTTTGCGGTAAACAGTTCAGGTGTTTTAGCGATAAAGCTTGTATCACATAATCCTGCACGGAAGTCAGGATGGTTTAATACGTTCATGATGAAGCCAATGTTGGTTTTAACACCTTTGATATTGGTTTCTTTCAATGCACGCAGAGCTTTGTTAACAGTGTCGTTGAAGGTTCTGCTGTGTGCAATAATTTTAACTAACAGGCTGTCATAGTACGGGCTGATAACAGAACCTGTGAATGCGTTACCACCGTCTAAACGAATGCCGTTACCGCTGGAAGAACGGTATACATCGATAATACCGGTATCTGGTGCAAAGTTGTTTGCAGGGTCTTCGGTTGTGATACGGCACTGGATAGCATAACCCTGAGCTTTGATATCATCCTGGGATTTGATGTTGATTTCATCGGAATCCAGTGGATAACCTTCTGCTACTAAGATCTGATCCTGTACGATATCTACGCCTGTGATCATTTCAGATACAGTGTGTTCTACCTGAATACGTGGGTTCATTTCAATGAAGAAGTGGTTACCCTGATTGTCTACCAGGAATTCAACTGTACCGGCACCGCGGTAGTTTACGGAACCTGCGATTTTCAGAGCATCTGCGCAGATGGATTCACGCTGTTCCGGTGTCAGGAATAAGGAAGGACCGAATTCGATAACTTTCTGGTGACGTCTCTGAATGGAACAGTCACGTTCATATAAGTGAACCAGGTTACCGTGTTTATCCCCTAATACCTGTACTTCGATATGTTTTGGATTTTCAATGTATTTTTCTACGAAAATGGTATCAATACCAAATGCTTTTTTTGCTTCGCTCTTAGCGCTTCTGTATTCCTGTAACAGGTCTTTTTCTTCACGAACGATACGCATACCGCGTCCGCCGCCACCTGCAGAAGCTTTTAAGATTACAGGATAGCCGCAAACTTTTGCATATTCCTGAGCTTCTTCTTCGTTTTCAGCAGCTTTTTCTACCCCTGGAATGGTAGGAACGCCAACTTTTGTTGCTACGATTTTGGACTGGATTTTGTCACCCAGTGCGTTCATCATATCATGTGTAGGTCCAATGAATGCGATACCTGCTTCTTCGCACTGTTTTGCGAAATCAGCATTTTCAGACAGGAAGCCATAACCTGGGTGAATAGCATCTACAGCTTTAGCTTTCGCCAGTTCGATGATTTCACCGATTCCCAGATAAGCATCTACTGGAGATTTTCCTTTCCCGATCTGATATGATTCATCAGCCATTGTTCTAAATAAAGAATTTTTATCTTCTTCGGAATAAATTGCTACACTGCGAATGCCCAGTTCACGGCATGCGCGGAAAACACGAATAGCAATTTCGCCTCGGTTTGCTACCAACACACGTTTAAATTTTTGCATCCTTGGTACCTCCTAAATTTTTAAATACTTCATATTGTTGTCACATTAATGTAATTATGTCACATATTAAAATGATTATACTACATTTATTATTGTAATTACACCCCTATTTTCATTTTTCACATAAATAGAATTTATAAATTTGTTTTGCTTTTGCTCAAAGTTGGCAAAAGAACACAATTTCTGCTCTTTCTTTCCTGAAAACAGAGGGGCTATCTGCCGATTGTTCCGGAGTTATCGCACTGATTTCGGCTTGCGACTCACCTCCTCACAACTCCTTCAGATATTACTTCCATCTATAAGGAATATCTTCCTGCATGGATAGAAAATGACTGGAAAAGCCTCTGCCCTTATGATAGAATAATATATTGAATTGAAATCACTTCGGTTTCTGGGATTCCGTAATTATCCCAAATTTATTTTACAAGGAGACCGACTGAAGGTGTTTGACGCCTCTGCAGTCTGTGTGTGAAAAATGAAAAAATTTCAGAAAATGAGTTCACGTATTGTTATCATGCTTGCTTTTCTCTGGGCGATCCTGGTCACCTTTAAGATTATTTCTCCGGCTTACGGTTACTTTATGCTCGGTGCGTTGAGTACCTATATCGGGATTCAGAACATCATTCTTTTAAACTGGAGTCAGAAAAGCGGTGAAATGACCACAAAAATTTCCTATCTTGTTGAAAAACACGGTGAACAGCGCGGAATGATACAGTATGTCATCGTGAATGTGCTGCTTTTCCTTTTGGCAGGCCTCGGTGTCATGTACTGCGGCTATCAGATGATGTAATCAAAAACAGACAGAAACGTTTTTCGCTTCTGTCTGTTTTTTTCTTTTCCTTACAGTATTTTGGGAAATCTTTCCCGTACCGCCTGAAGGATTTCCTTCTCCACGTCTTCCTCACTTTTATCGGTTTTATCAATCCAGTGAATATTTTCATCATGCCGAAACCAGGTGAGCTGTCTTTTGGCAAAATGACGGGTATTCTGCTTAATCAGTTCAACGGCCCGTTCCAAAGAAATTTCACCCTTTAGGTAATCCACCATTTCCCGATAGCCGATGCTGACCATAGCCTGTGCATTTTCCGGAACGCCAAGATCCAGGGCACGTTTTACCTCTTCTTCCAGTCCGTCGGAGATCATCAGATCCACGCGTCGGTTGATTCGTTCGTACAGAATCTCTCTTGACATGTTTAAAGCCAGATAAAGCGCATTATAACGCATTTTCTTTTTATCCACATTCTGCTGTCTGCTCGACGCCGGAATTCCGGTGCAGTGATAAACCTCCAGTGCGCGAATCACTCGGGGAAGATCGTTGTAATGTAATTTTTCCGCAGATTTCGGATCCACTTCCCGCAGTTTTTCCCAGACGGCTTTTCTGCCCTCGGTCGCTTCCAGAGCCGTCAGTTCCTTCCGATATTCCGGATCGGTATCTGTTTCTCCCAGATGATATTCATAAAGAACCGTATTAATGTAAAACCCTGTTCCGCCCACAAGAATCGGCACCTTGCCACGTGCGGCAATATCCGAAATTGCGGCATCTGCCAGCATTTTAAATTCAGATGCGTTGAACGGTTCGGTTGGATCTTTGATATCAATCAGGTGATGTGTAATTCCTTCCATTTCTTCCGTTGTAATTTTTGCGGTTCCAATATCCAGACCTCTGTAAATCTGCATGGAATCTCCGGAGATAATTTCTCCGTTTACCGCTTTTGCAAGACTGATACTTGCCTTTGTTTTCCCTACCGCAGTCGGTCCTGCCAGTAAAATTAAAGGTGTGTCCATTCCTCTATCGGCATGTTTCCATGCCCCTCCTTCACTAAAAACAATTCTTTCGGAACGCTGTCATTTTTTAAAAAGAATGCCATATGCGACTGCACTGTATTTGCCTCCCATACGGGCATCAAACGAAAGTCGTTTTAAGGTTCCCTCTCTGTGTTTCACCACGACCCTCTTTTTTGCAACGCGGAGTGCCTCTTGCAGATGCGTCTCGGTAAGCGGTGCATAATTTGCATCTCTCCTTAACGGTGCAATTCCGCTGGATGCATAAATCGGTTCCTCGAACATTGGATCAAAATATACTATATCAAACATATTGTCATCACAATTCGTTAAATATGTCTCATAATTCGTAAAAATCGGCTGAATTCTGCCTGCTGATTCTCTTAACGGTAACGGATGAACGGTCTGTGCCATCTCCTCCAGTCCGTAACGGGTTACCGCATAAATGATCGGACTGCTCTCCAGAGCCGTAACCGATCCGGTTTTTCCTGTAAGAAAGGAGAGTACCAGCGCATCGCTGGCCATTCCCATTGTACAGTCCAACACACGGTTCCCTTCTTCAATCGCGGCAATTTCAGGGAAGGTAACATCCTGCTTTTTGCTGATCTGGCGAATACGCGGAGCAGCCATACCGTAATGGTGTGTCAGTTGTTCCCCGTCTTCCCAGACCGCATGAAGTGAATGGTCTTCTTCCACCAGCATACAGTCCAGATCATATTTGTGAATCAGATACTGAATGCCCTTATTTTCACGTTCTGCAAAAGGAATATCCAGCTCAGAAGCTATCCGTTCCGCTGTTTCTGTCAGACCCAGACCGTGTTTTCCTCTTGCCTTACTGGTTGTTATTCTGCATTTACTCACGGAATGCCCCCCGCTTAAAGATTTTATATAATTCCGACATCGTGATTTTGTAAATAATCGGTCTTCCGTGCGGGCAGGTATGAGCATTTTCCACTTTTGAAAGATCGTACAACAATGTTTTCATTTCCACGTCTGTCAGTTTCCAGTTTGCTTTTACTGCCTGTTTGCAGGAAGCCATCGTCAGTATTTTCTCTTTAATCACAGCCGGTGTAATTTTCGCCTCATTCTCCAGTTCATGCAAAAGATCCATGAACATTTCCTCTACATTGTCAATTTCATCCAATCCAAGCGGCAGACTTCGTATCAGATAACAGCGATCCCCGAAGTTTTCCAGTACAAAGCCGAGATCTCTTAAGACAAAAATATTCTGCATTAAGATACTGTCCTGCTGAATGGATACATTGACGGTGATCGGAACCAGAAGCGACTGACTGATCACTTCTTTCCGATCCTCAGCCTGCATGAATTTTTCATAGTTGATCCGTTCGTGACAGGTGTGCTGATCAATGATATAAAGTGCCTCTGCGCTTTGTGCCAGAATAAAGGAATTATGCAATTGTCCGATCACGGACAGTTTCCCGACCCCTTTGATGAAAACCGCATCCGGATCATCCTGATAAGCTTCCTCCAGCTTTTCGTCCTGTTTCTGTTTCGGCGACGCCTTCTTCGGTTTTTCTTCGGTAACCTCCATACCTAAAAACGGATCCGGTAAATCTTTCGGCACTTCCGGCATTTCCCTCTCCGCAGGCTGTTTGGCGTCGGTAGCCGCAATCAGACGATCCGTTTCTTTCTGCGCCTCCTCCAGGAAACTGCTTTCCTTCGGTGCGAAGAGATCCTTTGTCGAAAAGAGTTCTTTCTGCTCTGTCAGCTGCACCGGTTCTTCCTTCGTTTTCTGTTTGGATTCATTGCCCCATTTTAACAGTTTTTCCGGCTCTGCTACAATCTCCCCGGCTTTTCTTGTAAAGGTTTCCCGAACCTTCTTTTCTATTTTCTTCGCGGTTTCCTTTGCCGCGGAACCATTCGACAGATGACGGTTTAAATCCTTCTGGGTCCGTTCCACATCCGTAATGATTCCGGCCTTCATCCCTTCCGGTAAAAAAGCATTCTTTGTAATACTTGCTTCCCAGAGAGCATCTTTTAAGACTTCTATCATTTTCGGATTGATCTGGTCATATCCGTTGATCTTGATTTCGGTTTTTGCAGGATGAATGTTGACATCCAATTCACTGCCCGGCAGATATAACTGTAACACAGCAATCGGAAATCTTCCTTTCGGAATCAGGGTATAATAGCCTTCTTCCAGGCTACGGCTGAGCTCGGAGCTTTTAATCAGTCTGCCGTTTACAAAAAAGACTTCCTGTCCGCGGTTGTTTCGGGTTACTTCTTCACGAACCAGCCAGGCCTGAACCCACCGGTTGGAACCCACTTCTGTTTTCGGAACCGGCACGATGAGAGATTCCAGATTACTACCGTAAATATAAGCCATGCGTTCCTCTGTTGTTGTTAATCCCGCTGTATCCAGTTGAAGCTGATTATTCGATACATAACGGAATCGCACATCCGGATGTCCCAGAGCATACTTGCTGACCAAATCTCCGATCAGTCCGGTTTCATAGCTGTTACTTTTTAAGAATTTTCTGCGTGCCGGAATATTATAAAACAGATTCCGAACTTCCACGACCGTTCCGGGAATCATGGCCACTTCCGACCAGTCCTGTTCCACGCCGCCGTCCATAGTGATTTTATGACCGATTTCATCCTCTTTGGTACAACTCTGCATTTCCACCTGAGAAACAATCGCAATACTCGGCAGCGCTTCGCCGCGGAAACCGAACGTTGTCAAAGAAAATAAATCCTGAAATTCATCAATTTTACTGGTGGCATGTCTGGTAAACGCCAGACGCAGGTCGTCCGCATCCATTCCTTTTCCGTTGTCCCGAATCCGAATCAGTCGGGTTCCTCCGTCCTGTATTTCAATTTCAATGAAGTCTGCTCCGGCATCCAGACTGTTTTCCAAAAGTTCCTTTACAACCGAAAGCGGTCGTTCGATCACTTCACCTGCCGCAATTTTATCCGCAATCTGCTTGGCCAGTCGCTTAATCTGTCCCATTATCAATCGCCTCCTGTGCCTTTTTCTGAAGAGTAAACAGGAGATTCATCGCTTCCACCGGTGTCAGATTGTTGACATTGACTGCCGCCAGTTCCTGCACCACTTCCGGGAACACGGTTTCCACTGTTTTGGACTCCGTTGTTTCTGTTTCTGTTTCTTCTGTTTCTTCTGCAAACAGTTCCATCTGATTTTTTTGGAACCGATACTGATCTTTTTCTTTTTCCAGTTTCTTTAACAATTCTCTTGCGTGTCTCAGAATTTCTTCCGGAATCCCTGCCAGACGGGCTACATGAATCCCGTAACTTCGGTCGGCACCCCCCGGAATAATTTTGCGAAGGAATACCACATCCTCCCCGCTTTCCTTTACCGCAACCGAATAATTTTTAATACCCGGCTGCTCCTCCAATACGGTCAGTTCGTGATAGTGCGTCGCAAAAAGTGTTTTGGCGCGCACGGTATTATTGATATAGTCGGTCAGCGCCCAGGCAATGGCAAGCCCGTCATAAGTACTGGTTCCGCGACCCACTTCATCCAGAATAATCAGGCTGTTCTTGGTTGCATTATTCACGATATTTGCAACCTCGTTCATTTCCACCATAAACGTACTCTGACCGGTACTTAAATCGTCACTTGCACCGATTCTGGCAAAAACGCGATCCACAACCGGCATTTTTGCTTCTCTTGCGGGAACAAAAGAGCCGATCTGCATCAGAACAGACGCGATCGCCACACTTCTGCAATACGTACTTTTTCCCGCCATATTCGGTCCGGTAATAATCAGGAAGCGCTCGGTGTCCGGATGGAACTTCACATCGTTTGGAATAAACCAGCCGTCCTTCAGTTTTTCCTCCACAACTGGGTGCCGGCATTCTTTAATAACATAATGACCGTCCTCTGCAAGAACAGGCTTGCAGAAATTGTGATAAACCGCGGCCTGTCCTAAAGAAAAAAGGCAATCGAGCTGTGCAATTTTATGAGCGGATTTTAGAATTCTTGCAACCTCTGCTCCCACCTGGTTGCGAACTTCCACAAAGAGCTGGTATTCCAGTTCCTTTAGTTTTTCGTCAGCACCTAATACCTTGTTTTCCAGTTCTTTCAGTTCCGGTGTGATGAACCGTTCGCTGTTGGCAAGCGTCTGTTTCCGTACATATTCTTCCGGCACATCCCCGCTCTTACTGCGGGTGACATCGATAAAATAGCCGAAAACCTTGTTATAGCTTACTTTCAGATTTTTGATTCCGGTACGTTCCCGTTCCCTAACTTCTAAATCCACAAGCCATTTCTTTCCGTTTTTCAGAACATCCCGGAAACCGTCCACATCTTCGTTATATCCGTCCCGAATCATATTACCTTCCCGCACGGTAAACGGCGCTTCCGGATGAACAGCTTTTTCCAGCAGTTCGTACACATCTTCAATCGGGTCAAATTCCTCAGCCAGTTCTTTCATATAAGAACTGCTTCCGCCCTCAACAGTTTTCTTTAAAATCGGCAGCTGATAAAGCGAATTTTTTAACGCCAGCAGATCCTTCGCGTTCGCCGTACCGTAACTGATTTTGGAAACAATCCGTTCCAGATCATAAACCGGATCCAGCTGTTCCTTTAAAGAAAGACGGAAGGTGGTGTTGTTCACCAGTTCCTCCGTGGCATCCAGCCGCTTCTGAATTTCTTCCGGATTTAAGAGCGGTTTTTCCAGCCAGTTTTTTAAAAGTCTGGCTCCGACAGCAGTGCGGGTATAATCCAAAATTCCCAATACTGAATCTTTTCTCTCTCCGTTGTGAAGGGAACGTACCAGTTCCAGGTTTCGTCTTGTGGCATAGTCAAGATCCATAGTTTCCTGTAAGGAGTACACCTTTAACGTCATAATATTGGCCGGTCGGCTCTTCTGCATGAGATAGAGATAATCCAAAATAACCCCTGCCGCAACCGTCAACGCCTTTTTGGATTCGCATCCGAAACTGGTCAGAGAAACGATTTTGAAATGATCTAAAATTTTTCGTTCCGCATAGGCATAAGAAAACGCATGGGAGGAATGGCCGGTAACGGTTACCTTATTTTCCCCGGCAATCCGCTTCACTTCTTCCAGTATTTCCTCATTGCCGTCCTCCACCAGACATTCGACCGGATCATATCGCCAGAATTCATTATATAATGCATTCCGGTCAGAAACCTCAGTCGCCATAAATTCACCGGTCGAAGCATCCGCAACAGCCAGTCCGTAAATCCCATCCACTTTGACAACAGCCAGCAGATAATTACTGTTTCCCTCTTTTAGGAAATTTCCTTCCAGAACCGTACCCGGGGAGATCACGCGAATCACTTCCCGCTTTACAATTCCCTTTGCGGCCTTCGGATCCTCCACCTGCTCGCAGATCGCAACCTTTTTTCCTGCCTGAATCACCTTTGCAATGTAATTTTCCGCAGAATGAAACGGAACCCCACACATTGGAATCTTTCCAAGTCCACCGTTTTTACTGGTGAGCGTAATTCCTAACAGTTTACTTCCTTCTTCCGCATCCGGGCCGAACATCTCATAGAAATCGCCCAGGCGGTAAAATAAAAGACAATCCTCATAATCCTTCTTAATTGCCTCATATTGAATCATCATCGGTGTATTTCCCAACATAATTTTTTACCTTTTCTGACTGCCTGTTCCCATACAATCAGTTATCCTTTCTTTCTTATTCCATCTGTTTTGCACACTGTATTCTGTTCTTTTCTAACACGGCCCGAAACCCTGTTAGAAAAGAACAGCTTTGAAACGGGGTAAAAACCCTGCTCTTATTTTACCATACTTTTTTAAAATTCCAACAGACTCTCTTTTCCCTTTGCCGGTTCTTTCTCTCTGTTCCTGCCTGACGAGCTCTACCTGAAAGCAGTTCCCGCAACCTATTTTCCAATCTTTTTCTCCAGAAACGCTTTTCCTGAAAACAGGAGTAATCCAACAAATTCACTTATGCTTATAATAATCAGCTATTCCAAATTTAATCACAATAACCGATTCCCGCAGAAAGAACCCGCTCTATAAAAAATGAGCGACGGAACGCACCTGCATCCATCGCTCATTTTTCCGGGTCATTCCGGACTGTTTAATTTTCGGTTTTTGCCGCCGGCTTTCCGGACGGTTTTTCATTCTGCTTATCATTTTGTCTGTCATTCTGCTTATGACCCTTGTGGTCATTTTTCCGATAAGGAGGTTTTCCGCCTTTTCCGCGATAATTACGGCTTCCTTCTTTTCGCTGGGAACGATGACCGTTTTTTTCCGGCTTTTCATTTTCTTCCCCGCGTTCAGGTTTTTCGTGGCGTCCTTTCCCTTCTCCTTTGTTCTCACGCTCGGTTTCTTTGCGATCCGTATCTTTTTCCCGTTTTGCCGGTTTCTGCTCGGATTTCTGACTCTGGCGTGTTTCCGGAGATATCGTTTTTTCTTCTTCATGAACCACTTTGCGTTCTTCTACAATGGCATCGATTCCGTCATCTTCTAAAAGCTTCACCTTTTCCACTTTGGTCCATTCATCGGTCAGATCATCATCATGAATCAGATAGCCGCCGAACCGTTCACAAATCTGCTGAAAAATTTCTGAACTGGTTGGATCTACATTGAGACTCAGATAAATAATCTTGTGATTCCGAAACCGTTTACCCGGATACTCGGATGAACGTGCATAAGTAAAGAACATGGAATGTTCGGATCCGCCGTATTGAAAGTTCATCTTGCCGATCAGCTGATCGTCATAGGGAGATACCATTTCATTTTTTACTGCTTTTCGGTCGAAATGGAGAATCAGAAACTGAAATAACTGATCTCTTACCCCACAGTCGACAAGCGCCAGCGCATTTCTACTCATTTTGTGCTACACCCCCGTACGGTACATTGCCCTGCATTATTATATCATAGGCAAACTTTTCCGTCTATTTTTTTAATTCTACTACAGTAACACCGTCTCCGCCCTCATTAAAGGCGCCAAATTCAAATTTTTTCACATGACGGTGTGTTTTTAAATACTTCCGGACACCGGTACGAAGTGCACCGGTTCCTTTTCCGTGAATAATCCGTACCGTGGCAAGACTGCTCAGGATGGCATCATCCAGATATTTATCCACCAGCGGCAATGCTTCATCAACCATCATGCCGCGTAAATCCAGCTCACTTTTAATCGCTTTGGATTTTCCGGCAGAAATTTTATGCACCATGGTTTTTCCGGTATCTTTCACCTTTGCCGACTTCTGCAGTTCATCCATCTTCACTTTTACCTTCATGATCCCGATCTGCACTTCCACATTGTTGTTTTTATCCGGAAGCATGGTAACGGTTCCGTGCTGGGTAAATTTCGGAACATAAACTTCATCGCCGATTTTTACTTTGGTTACTTTATTGGTGACAACTTTCGGGCCTTTGTTGACCTTACTTGCCAGTTTATCTTCTTTATCACTTAATTTCTTACGTTTTTCCTGCGCCTCCGCATGGGCTTTTGCGCTGTCCATATGCATCTGACGCAGTTCTTTTATGATTTCTTCACTTTCCTGTCTGGCTTCTCTAACAATTTCCAGAGCTTCCGCCTGGGCCTTTTTCCGGATTTTTTCCGCAGAGGCTTCCACTTTCGCACGTTCCTCTTCGAGTTTACGCAGCTCGTCTTTTACCGCCTGCAGTTTTTCCTCTGCCTCTTCTTTCTTCTGTTCCGCCAGTACATTACTGGTTTCCAAAGAGGCAATCAGACCCGCAACATCCTGTTCCTCCTGCGAAATCAGTTCCCTTGCGCTTTCAATAATACTTCCGTTAATCCCGAGTTTTTTCGCAATTTCAAACGCGTTACTCTTACCCGGTACCCCGACTAACAGCCGATAGGTCGGACGAAGGGTTTCCACATCAAATTCCACACTTGCATTCTGAACCTTCGGCTCATTAAATGCATACGCCTTCAATTCACTGTAGTGCGTGGTTGCAATAATTTTTCCGCCTCTGTGCAGCAGATCATCCAGAATCGAGATCGCAAGTGCCGCACCTTCACTCGGGTCGGTTCCCGCTCCCAGTTCATCCAGTAAAACCAGGGAACGATAGTCCACACCCTCTAAAATCCGAACGATGTTGGTCATATGGGAGGAGAAGGTACTCAAAGACTGTTCGATACTCTGTTCATCCCCGATATCTACAAAGACATCATGAAAAATACCGATTTCACTGCCTACCTCCGCCGGAATATGAAGACCGGACTGTGCCATTAAGGTTAACAGACCCACCGTTTTTAACGTAACGGTTTTCCCGCCGGTATTCGGCCCGGTAATAATTACCGAATCAAAATCCTGGCCGAGCGAAATACTTAACGGTACTACAACCTTTGCCGGAATTAACGGATGTCTCCCTTTTTTTATCGTAAGTTCCGGTGTCTGTTTTAAAATCGGCTCTACCGCATTCATACGTTCACTCAGTCTGGCTTTTGCAAAAATGAGATCGATCCGGGCAAGAACTTCCATATTGTATCCCAGGTCTTCCGTATACGGTGTCACCTTTGCGCTCAGTTCCATCAGAATCCGGTTGATCTCATCCCGTTCACTGCTGTATGCCTTTTTCAGGTCATTGTTCATTTCCACAACGGCCATAGGCTCAATAAACAGTGTTGCACCGCTGGCTGACTGGTCATGAATCAGCCCCGGAATCTGACTGCGGTATTCGGATTTTACCGGTACCACATACCGGTCTCCGCGGATGGTGACAATCGCATCCTGCAGATATTTGGAAGTGTTTTCCGATCGGACAATGCTGTCCAGTCGTTCCTTGATTCTGTTTTTTAAGGTATTGATCTTTCTGCGCAAAGAAAGCAATTCTCCGGATGCATTATCCCGAACCGTGGCTTCTGCAGAAATCACTTGATCAATTTCCTGTTCCAGTTCCGGAATCAGTGTCAGCTGTCCTGCCCACCATTCCAGACGCGGGATTTCATAACTTTTCTTACGTTCCACAAAAAACTGGCGCAGACGTCTGCTTGCCTTTAACACATCTGCCAGCTGCAGGAACTCTTCCGGTTCCAGCATCCCGCCGATTTTCGCCTTGCGAATCTGACGGGAAAGGTCAACCAGTCCGCCCAGTGGAATATTTGGTTCCAGACGACGTACATTCACCCCTTCACTTGTTTCCTCCTGCCAGAAAGCAATTTCCTCGGGGTCGGTAATCGGCTCCAGTGCTTCCGCCTGTTTTCTACCGAGTCCCGAACTGCATTCGCTTACCAGCATTTCAATGATCTTGTCGTATTCCAATTTTCGCAATGTAAACGCGTTCATAATCTATGCAAGGACGCTCGTGACTTTCATCATGAGAGGAATTGCTTCACACAATCATCCGTTCCCTGCTTCTCTCCTTTCCGAGTTTTCCATCTTTACCCTCTTACAGCCCTTTGGCAGATCCGAAAAAGCAATCTTTCTGTGAAAGATCTTCATCCGTTCACAGATTCCTGCAAACCATCGGCCTTTTAGAAGATACTCCTTTTCGAAACATCTTCTGTATACATATTACACTCCTCGGAAATAATGTCCGTAAGTGGAGCCTTCCGGTGCCAGTGCTTCCAGACGGTTCAGATCCTGAACCGATACGGTCACATGGCCGGTTTCGTTATATTCCTCAATCGCTTTTTTATAAATTTCCGTGCTGATTCGAATCCAGGTTGCCGACTGTTCCTTTGCTTCAATTCTGAAAATATCCACACCGGTTTCCAGGCATTCTTCCAGACGTTTGTAAAGACTCAGGGTTTTGCTGTTCATAATATGCATCCGACAGTTCTGATCCATATACAGCGGGAAGGCAACACCCATGCGGTCCTGCAGATAGTACTGCTGTTTTTTACAAGGCTGGCTGCAGGCTTTCTTCGCCGTTCTGCCGCCTAAAACAGACCCGCAGACACAGTATTCGCTCACCATTAACGGGAAGTTGCCGTGGATTAAAATTTCGATCGGCAGATTTCCGAGATAAGCAAAATCTTTAATCTGTTCCAAAGTCAGTTCCGGAGATAACACAGCACGACTCAGTTCCAGATCGGATAAATACTGCAGGGATACATCATTAAATAAATTCATTGTGTAATCTGCCACAATATTCACCCAGCCCATTTCCTTCGCCAGATGCAACAGACCCAGATTTCCGACGGAAATTCCGTCAAAGCCTGCCTCTTTTGCAGCTTCCATTAAGAGCTTCACCTGTTTTAACTGATGATCGTTTTCAATCGGGCTGCAGGTCCAGTACACTTCCGCACCGTGACCGTGTGCATATTCCACGTATTCCGCATACATCTCTTTCGGGATCCCGTCTGTGCGACGGAATTTGGTAACATTCAGATACACAAGATCCGCCCCACCGTCCACAGCAGCCTTAAAGCCGTCTTCTGTGCCGACCGTCACAGCCAGTCTCTGTTTTAAGCCGTAGGAAAGCACCTGCGGCGGAATGCGATCCAACAGATCACCCGCATCTTCCAGGTAATCCTCCAGACTGCAGAGTTCTTCCTCCGGTCTGGTTTCTTCCAGAACCTGTGCATCCAGTCCTTCAATCGCATCGCGACGCAACTGGTTTAATTCACTTGCCGGCGCAATCACACCGTCCTCAATTTCACAAATCAGATCCCCTAACGAATAACGGGTATTCCCTAATCGGTCCATCTGTTTTCGAACCAGTGCCTCGTCGGTCGGTCTGTTTTTGGCTTCTTCTACCAGATATTCGCTGGAAACATACTGCTGGTGCCCTTCATCATCCCAGGCCAGAACCGAAATCGGTTCCCCTTTTCGCAGTTCCACCTTGAAATGCACCGGTTTTTTTGTTAACGGAGACGGTCTTAAATAGCTGTCTTCCGCCTTGTGCAGAAGTGCCTCATCCGCAGTGCGGTAGAGTACCGTTGCACCCGCCGCATTGCCTTTTACCGTCATCTGTACAATCTGACCTTTATTGGCACTTAAAATCGGATTTCCTTTGATGGAAAGATTCTGTACCTTCCCGGCCACTTCATCCCCCTTCTGGTTGAAGAGCAGATATCCGTCGCCGATCGCCAGTTCATCCTTCATCTGAATCCAGATTTTTTTCTTTTCTGTTTTCAGGATTTCTGCAACTTCCACACCGCGGTTGTTCGGGCGTTCATAACTCATTAAGTCATGTCCCTGATTACCGTAAAAATAACCGGTGGTAAACTTACGGTTGAAAATCTGTAATAATTCTTTATCTGCCAGTTTCTTATCAAACGAAACTTTATTATAATAAGCATCAATCGCTTCTCTGTAGTGATGCACCACAGTTGCCACATATTCCGGACGTTTCATACGTCCTTCGATTTTAAAGGATTTCACACCTGCCGCGATCAGTTCCGGCAGATGATGAATCATATTGAGATCTCTTGTGCTCAGCAAATGTTTTTCACTCAGATCGTTTAAGGTATTCCCTTTTTCATCTAAAAGCTGATACTGCATCCGGCAGGGCTGTGCACAAAAACCGCGGTTTCCGCTTCTGCCCCCGATCATGCTGCTCAACAGACACTGACCGGAATAGGAGACACACAGTGCACCGTGAACAAAAACTTCCAGTTCCGCATTTGTATTAGCCTTGATTTCCCGGATTGCTTCCAGAGAAGTTTCGCGGGCAAGTACCACACGTTCATAGCCCTGACCTTCGAGGAACTGCACACCCGGTGTATTGTGCACTACCATCTGGGTACTTGCATGTAACGGCAGGCTCGGCATGACTTCACGCACAATCTGCGCCACACCCAGATCCTGCACGATTAAGGCATCCACCTTTAACTCTGCAAGCTGGTAGATATAAGGAATCAGATTCCCGATTTCCTCATTGTTGACCAGAGTATTCAATGCCACAAACACCTTCACGTTGCGATCGTGCGCATACTGAATTCCCTCCGCCATTTTTTCTTCTGTAAAGTTTTCCGCTTTCTGGCGCGCACTGAACTGTGAGCCCCCGATATATACCGCGTCGGCGCCGTTTTCCACAGCGGCTTTTAACGCCTCAAGGCTTCCGGCCGGTGCAAGCAATTCTACTTTTTCCATAATTGTACCTTTCTTTTCTCATCCACACACAACTGATTCTCCTGCAGGCGCTATTCCAAAAGCATCTGCAGTTCTTCCCATTTTTCATACCATTTCGGAACATCCTCTTCCAGTTGTTTGAATTCCGCCACCAGTTCCTTACTCTTGGCCTCATCCTGATAGGTTGCTCCGTCTGCCAGAAGTGCTGAAAGTTCTTCAGTCCGGGCTTCTCCCGCCTGAATCTGCTCTTCCAGTTCGGCAATTTCCTTTTTCACTTTGGATTTATTAATTTTCGGTTTATCTGTGCTGCCTTTATTCTGTTTTCCCTTGTTTTTCTGAGCCGCTTCCAGTTCTTCCTGTTTTTCACGGGCAATCCGTTCCAGTTCGGCTTTCTTCTGTCTGTAGTAACTGTAATTGCCGAGATAGGTCATAAAGGACTGATCCTCTAAGACAATGGTTCTGGTACAGATTGCATCTAACAGATAACGGTCATGGGATACCATAAACACGGTTCCCGGGAATTCATCCAGGAATCCTTCCACAATTTCTTTAGAGGAGATATCCAGATGGTTGGTCGGTTCGTCCATAATCAAAAGATTCGGCTCTTCCAGAATGATTTTTAACAGTGCCACGCGAGCCTTTTCTCCCCCGCTTAAATCTCCGATATATTTTTCCACATCTTCCCCGAAAAAAAGTACCTGTGCCAGAAGATCTCTGGCCTGATTTAAGGTAACGTCATACTGGTAGACAATTTCATCAATAATCTTATTCTTCGGATTCAGCTGACGGTGTTCCTGATCATAATAGGCAACTTTTACACGGGAACCGAGTCTCACGCTTCCCCCGGTCGGTTGTAACTGACCCATGATGATTTTTAGGATCGTAGACTTACCGACACCGTTTCCGCCGATTAAACCGACTTTTTCACCTTTATAAATGGTATCGTTGAAATCATGGAAGAGTACCTTATCCGGATAACTCATGGAGAGATCCCGAATTTCCAGTACCACTTCCCCGGAACCGGAAACATCATGCATATTCAGCATGATGGATTTGGTATTCTGAACCGATTCCAGCCGTTCCACACGGGACAGCTGTTTTTCTCTTCCCCGTGCCTGTTTGGATTTGATTCCGGCTTTATATCGGCGAATATATTCCTCGGTACTGGCAATTTCCTTCTGCTGCTTTTCGTAAGCGCGCATCTGTGCCATTTCCGCTTCTTCTTTTAAAATAACATAACGACTGTAGTTTCCCGCATAGCTTTTTAAGGTATGGTGGTTTAACTCTAAGGTTCTGGTAGTCACCTGATCCAGAAAATACCGGTCATGGGAAATAACCAGCACCGCTCCCTTATAGTTTCTCAGATAGCCTTCGAGCCAGTCGAGTGCTTCCAGATCCAGATGGTTGGTCGGTTCGTCAAGGAGCAGAAGATCCGGTTCCCGAACCAGAAGTCTTGCGAGAGACGCTCTGGTTTTTTCTCCGCCGGAAAAACATGCGATTTCACGGCCGAAGTCATTTTCCGTAAACCCGAGACCGCGGATAATTCCCTTGGCTCTGCTCTCCGCACTGAATCCACCCAGGTCTTCGTAACGATGGGTCAGATCCCCGTATTCTTCCAGAAGTTCTTCCAGTCTGTCACCTTCCACACGACCCATTTCCTCTTCTAAGTGATGCAGTTCATCACGCATGGTAAAAATGTCTTTGAACATTTCCAGAACCGCATCCAAAAGGGTAAACCCTTCCTCAAATTCCGGCATCTGTTCCATGTATCCCATGGAATGACGGTTACTCATCTGCAGACTTCCGCCGTCAAAAGTTTCTTCTCCGGTAATACAGCGAAACAGTGTGGATTTTCCGGTTCCGTTCGGTCCCACCAGTCCCACTTTTTCGCCTTCCTGAATATAAAAATCCAAATGTTCAAAAATTAAATTGGTAATATAGGATTTATTTAAATCTTTCCCCTGTAAAATAATCAACGTTTTTCCTCCTAAGAGCTGTAAACAGAACCGTCAGATCAGAACAGCTGCAACTGATCCGATTCCGGTAATCCTTCCAGCACACCGTGATTCTGCAGAGTTTCAATCAGTGTCTTCCCTACTTTTCCCCGGTTTGCCAAATCTTCAATGGATGTAAACGGTGCCTGCTCTCTGGCCTCCACAATGGAACAGGCCACAGACTGACCGAGCCCCTGCAGGGCCATAAACGGCGGCACCAGTCTGTTTCCGATGACACGGAAATTTTCCGCATCACTTTCCCAGAGACTGACCTTATCGCAGCTGTATCCGCGCTGGTACAGCTCACGGGCCAGTTCCAGAATAATCATAAATTTTTTATCTTTATCTGTTGCGTCATTGCCTAACGTCTTAATATATTTCATCTGGTTTTCCACGGCATCCAGTCCTTTGGAAATAATATCCGCATCAAAATCATCGGTTCGAACGGAGAACGATGCCGCATAAAAAGCCAGTGGATAATAAATTTTAAACCATGCAATTCGGAAGGCCATCATAACATACGCAACCGCATGGGCCTTCGGGAACAGATATTTTACTTTTTTACAGGAAAGAATGTACCATTCCGGTACCTTTTTTTCCCGCATATATTCTTCATTTTCAGGCGTTAACCCGCGCCCCTTACGAACAGCTTCCATGATTTTGAAAGCACGGCTCGGGTCCAGTCCCATATGAATCAGATAGATCATAATGTCATCTCGACACCCGATACATTCGCTTGCCTTGGCCGTTCCGCTCAGGATCAGATCCTGCGCGTTGTTCAGCCATACATCGGTCCCGTGTGAGAAGCCCGAAATACGAACCAGTTCCGAGAACTTTTTCGGTTTAACGTCCACCAGCATCTGGCGTACAAAGGAGGTTCCGAATTCCGGAATCCCAAAGGTTCCCACCTGCGAATCGATCTGTTCCGGGGTGACACCCAGAGCCTCGGTTCCGGAGAACAGAGACAGGGTCGCTTTATCATCCATCGGAATCGTGACCGGATCGTATCCGGTGATATCCTGCAGCATACGGATAATGGTCGGATTATCATGACCCAGAATATCCAGTTTTACCAGTCTGTCATGGATCTGTTCATAGGTGAAATGGGTGGTTACCGTACCCTTTGTCGGGTCATCGGCAGGAATCGCCAGCGGTGTGAAGTCATGCACATCAACACCCTTCGGAATAACCATCTGGCCGCCCGGATGCTGTCCGGTGGTTCTTCGGACACCGGTAAAGCCCAAAGCGAGCCGCTCCATTTCCGCCTGTTTTTTTATCATATTTCGTTCGGAAAGGTAATTCTTCACATAACCCAGTGCGGTTTTATCCGCAAAGGTCTGGAAGGTTCCCGCACGGAACACGTTATCCTTCCCGAATAAATACTCGGTGTAGGCATGGGCCTGAGGCTGGTAGACACCGGAAAAGTTCAGGTCGATATCCGGTACTTTGTCCCCGTGGAATCCAAGGAAGGTTTCAAACGGGATATCATGCCCGTCTTTAATCATCGGATGTCCGCATTCCGGACATAAACGGTCTTCCATATCCGCACCTTCCGTATAACTGCCGTCGGTCACAAAAATGGTTTTATAGCAGTTTGGACAGCGATAGTGCGGCGGCAGGGAATTTACTTCGGTAATCCCTGTCATATTCGCAACCAGAGAAGATCCCACCGAACCGCGGGATCCTACCAGATAGCCGTCGGCATTGGATTTCTTAACCAGTTTTACCGCAATATAATACAGCACCGAGAAACCGTTGCCGATGATGGAATCCAGTTCCTTGACCAGTCTGTCCTTAACAATCTGCGGAAGCTCCGGCCCGTAAAGTTCATGTGCCTTATCATAGGTGAGTCGTTCGATTTCCGCCTCTGCCCCCTTGATTTCAGGAGAGTGCAGACCGTCCGGAACCGGTTTTAACTCCTCAAAGTCCGCAATAATTTTTTTCGGATTGGTCACAACAATTTCATGTGCCACATCCGGCGGAAAATAATCAAATTCCGCCAGCATTTCTGCTGTAGAGCGATAATACAGCGGTGGCTGCTTATCTGCGTCCGCAAATTTTTTCCCTGCCATCATAATGGCACGGTAAACGGCATCCCCTTTATTGGCAAAGTGCACATCACAGGTTGCCACAACCGGTTTTCCCAGTTTCTTTCCGAGTTTATAGATTTCCAGGTTGATCTGTTTCAGATCCTCTTCCGATTCCACAATCCCTTTCCGAATCATAAATTCATTGTTGCCGTGGGGCTGTACTTCTAAAAAGTCATAGAATTCCGCACACTTTTCCATGGCAGCCGGATCGTTTCCGGTTTTCAGATAGGTCTGAATCAGTTCTCCCGCCTCACAGGCGCTACCCAGAACCAGATTTTCCCGCACCGCCTGAATATGCCGTTTCGGCATCCGGGGTCTCCGGTAGAAGAAATTCAGATTGGATTCGGTAACCAGCTGATAAAGCGCCTTCAACCCGGCCTGATTTTTTGCAAGAATAATGCAGTGATATGTTTTCTGTTCTTCTTTCGGCAGATCATCATCAAAAATATAGCCTTCACAGCCGTAAATGATTTTGACACCGGTATCCTTGCCCGCGTGGTAGGCTTCCGGGAAAGACTGCACCACACCGTGGTCGGTTATGGCAATGGCCTCATGCCCCATATCCGCCGCCAGCTGCACCAGATCCTTCACCGGACAG
>SAMEA104404097__coassemble_840_pt1 | contig 27847 bp, 24 predicted proteins | sample SAMEA104404097__metabat2_high_PE_061 | metagenome-assembled genome bin SAMEA104404097 (sample SAMEA104404097) | Balaenoptera acutorostrata | reverse complement strand
GGAGAGGACCGCCGGCTTTGACCATCCAGTTAGGAGACTGGATAAAAGCACCCCAACCGATAATTGATCCAAGGGCAACCGCCCAGATATTCGCCGGACTTAACGATCGCTCGAGCTCGACTCTTTGTTCTTGTGGTTCCATAATGATTTCCTCCTTTTAATTAATCGATAATAGCGTGTTAAAAAAATATATATTTGTTCGGGTTTTTGTTACTACATCAATTCCTGTTGTTTGGTATGCTCTGAGGCTCCTTTCCTGATCCGATTGTAGAAAACAAAATAAAATTTAAACAATAATTAGGGAATATTTAGAAAATCTAGGTTTTTAAAACTATATATCAATAATTACGATTGATATTATCTAAATAAAACTATGAATTTTCTTTAATTGCTATTGGATATAAAATCAATAGATTCTGTTGAATAAGTACTAAAGTCATTATATGATTGGAAAAAAATACGAACAATGTATTTTAGCACAATAAAATATGTGCCAAAATACATATAAAAAGCAAAAAAAGTGTAGGAAACGTGAATCTATCGTTGTTCTTGGCTGGTAAGCATAGAAACAGTTCAATGAAAAAATATTATGAAAAACAAAAATAATGCGAAATATATATAAAAAAAGTGAGATGTTGAGAAACCAAGCATAAACATATATCTATATAATGAAATTCAAAAAGAAGAATGTATTTCTTTGCAATTAATATAGTATGGTATATATTACATAGCGAACGTAACACATGAAATTTATAATAAGAGGAAATCACATTGAAAGAAGTTTAGAACATATTTGAATATAAAAGGCAGTAGTTTAAAAAAAGAATCCAGTGTAAGACTGAGAGTCAATCTGGGATTAAAGGAAATGAGGACTCGGAAGAAATGAGAGGTAAATTTGTCTGTAAGAACAGAAAAAGTTATATAGGTATAAATATAGCATAGAAGAAATTTAAACGGTTATAAACAAAAATACAGGCAATAGAGAGTGACTTTGGAGTTTATAAAACAGAAAAAAGTGTATTATGTTCATGATTCACATGAATATGATACACTTGGATTATAAATTTAAGACATAAAAAAGGATGCCGTAATTATTGCGACATCCTTTTTAATAGCTGATTTAATTTGAAACTAGAAGGTTTTTAGATTATTCCTGACAAATAACAGGGCATTTGGATTCTTCGATACCTTTTTCTTTCAGCATAGCGTCCATAGATTTGTCATTGTGCATGTATTTTTTACGCATGATGAAGAAGAAGATAACACCGAGAATTACCCAAGCAACCAGTGCCACACGAGACTGAATTGCTAAGAAACCAGGCATACCAGGAACTAACAGCAGAGACATGAAGAAGACCCCGATCACGGTACCAATTGCACCGATGAATGCACGGAATTTTTCGTCATGCTGCCAAGCAATTTTGGTAGCGGCAGCAGTGGTGTAAGTGAACCCTAAGGATACACAAACGGAAGTCATATCTACGATCCAACCCAGTACTTCACGACCGAACCAAGGAGCGATCAGAGATAAAGTCATAAGGAACAGGATAGAATATTTTGGTGTACCGTATTTTTTATCAATGGTAGCGAAAATTTTTGGCAGTGCGTTAACCTGAGCCATTGCATATAACAGACGGCTGGTGGATAAGTAGAATGCGTTCATACCGGATACTACAGCGGCTAACATTGCGATTCCAACCAGAATCAGACCGCCTTTTCCGATAGTCATTTCGATTACCATACCTGTTGCCCAGAATGGATCCATAGCCAGCAGATCCTGCCAAGGCATTACAATTGCTGTAATAGTGTTAATGCAGATATATAAGAAAGTTGCTACTAATACTGCAGAAACCATTAAGAACAAAGATTTTTTAGGGGAGAAGCTGTATTCTTCAGCAGCCTGTGGAACACAGTCAAACCCGATAAACGCCCACGGCGTCATTGCAACTACCGCAAAGATACAAGCAAACGGTGTTCGTCCGCCTTCATTCTGGAAAGCAGGCATTAAGTTTGAAAAATCATGGCATTTGAATAATACAATTAAGGTAACAGCCACAATGGAAACAACCAGTACAACAGAAATAACTGTCTGCAGAACGCCGGAGCCTTTAACACCCTTGATGTTGAGCCATGCTAAACCAATAAGGAACAAAGCGGCTACCGCAATTTCACCGGCATATACATCCCATCCGGCGACTTGATAAAGTTTCCCGACTTCGATTGCACCAGGGAATAAATAACGGGCAATCAAACCAACAGCTGTTGCATTTAATGGGATCAAGGACCAGTAAGCCAAAATTAAACCCCAACCGCAAATGAAACCATGAATTTTACCAAAAGCGGTATCAGCGTAAACGAATTCACCGCCGGATACAGGATATTTCTGAATCAAGTAACCATAGCTTAAACTGATAACACATACCATTAAAGCCCCAATTGTCATCCCAATTGCCATTCCTAAAGGACCGGATTTTGGAAGGAAAGCGTTACCTGGGAGAATGAAACATCCCCAACCTACGATTGCACCTAATGCTAAGCCCCAAACATCAATAGGACGAAGCTCCTTTTTTAAAGCTTGTTCTTCAGCCATAAGAAAAACCTCCTGAAACTAATTTTTTTTCTAACCCCAATGTGCTGGATTTATTTGGCATAGACCAAATTCTATAAGTATAGCAAATACTTTATATGTAAAGAACCAAATAAAACGTATAACATATATAAAGTTATCTTCGACAAATAGGGTTTCTTTATTTGTTTTAAGTATAAGTAAAGGTTATCTATATTTACAATGGAGCAATATCCAATCTTTTTAGTGTTTTAGCACATGTCAAAAATAGGATGAATCCTTAAAAGGGTATTTAAATGCATGTTTTATGAAAATACACGAGAAAAAAAGATTTTGAATTAATTGCATGAATTACAAAAAATTCAGAAAAAATAATAGACAGATGTAAATGAATGCAAAAAAAATCATATAAATTCCGGGATGAAGAAAAGCGAAAATTTTATGAGAAATAATAATAAAAACATGGAAAAATTGCGGTTGATATATACTAAATGTTATATAAAGGCATTGATAGAGGGTGATATTGGTGAAAAACGGGGATTTTGACTAGATAAAAGTTTATATAAAAAAGCGTATCATATTTGAGAAAATAAGCGTAGAAGACAATCAATATATAGAGACTGACCTATTTTTTAGAAAACATATCGGAAAAACAGAACAGGACTGTTACAATTTCGATTGTAGCAGTCCTGTTCTGTTAAGTAGTGGGTACGATGCAAAAGAAGTTATGCTACATGTGCAACACATCCAACATAATGCATGTCCTAAAGTCAGTATAGCACATCTGCTTTCTTGATTACAAGATAGAATCATAGAAAGGATCGGGATAATTTGTAAAAGCCGGGGAATAGAACAGGAGACATAAAGGACAGCTGCGGGGCTTCCAAATTCGAAAATATGATTTGAATTTTAATATAATTTTAAGAAGAAAAAAGGGGCGTTTAGAAAAAACTTTCCTATTATATATACGTTATATTTACAGATTGTCTGTAAAGAGGGTGTAAAGACGACAGAGAGATTGACTGACAAAATGAAAAGTGAAAGAGGAAAACAGTCAGTTTGTCAATTAAAATATATCGTTTATCGATATATTTTAATTGACAAACAATAAAAGTATCTTTAAAATAAAAATGAAGTTTTGAATAAAAAATTAATAGGAGAGGGGCATTATGGATGTGGAATAAATCTAAGTCCCTGACATTGACGGTATTATGGGTGAGACTGGCGTTAATCGTTTGGCTGATTTTATTTCCAACGGTTTTTTTTATGGACGTGGATGCGGGGATATTTGCGTTTTTCTGTTTGCTGTTTTTACCCGTTCTAACGGCGTTGTACGGTTTGGATCGATTACTGTATAACATAAAAAGGGGCATTTTGTTTTCTGAACAAAATATCGGTTACTTTCGACTGATTTCCTGGGCATGCTTTTTCTCCGCTGTGTTTTTGCTGGCGGGTGCTTGTCTGTGGCCGGTGTTGGTTTTTGCATCCGGAGCAATCGGTTTTTTAGGGCTGTTTATAAGGGTTATTAAGAATATGATTGCAGAAGCGGTTGAATTAAAACATGAAAATGATTATACCATTTAAAGGATGGAGGTGAGGCGGATGCCGATTGTTGTAAATCTTGATGTAATTATGGCAAAACGAAAAATATCATCGGGAGAACTTGCTGAGAAAATAGGCATTACGCCTGCAAATTTATCCATATTAAAAAATAATAAAGCGAAGGCGATTCGGTTTTCAACACTGGAAGAGATCTGCAAGGCGTTGCAATGTCAGCCGGCAGATATTCTGGCTTATGAGGAGGATGAAATAAATGATTAAACTATCTAATAGATTGCAGGCAATTGCGAACTTTGTTCCGGAAGGAAGCAAAGTGGCAGATGTAGGAACGGATCATGGGTTTATTCCGTGTTGGCTTGCGGAAAATAAAAAAGTCGAAAAAGCTTATGCGTGTGATATTAATGAATTACCGTTATCTCTTGCAAAGAAAAATATTGATGAAAATGGTTTGGAAGATATGGTGGAAAGCCGTCTCGGAAACGGTCTGGCGGTTATTGAACCGGGAGAAGCGGATGTTGTTGTAATTGCCGGAATGGGAGGAAGTCTGATGATAGACATTCTGGATGCGGCACCGCGTGTTGTCGACCATTTAAAACGAATCATTTTGCAGCCGAATATTAATGCGGAAGCTGTAAGAATATGGGCTGAAAAAAACAGATGGATGATTGTGGATGAAGATCTGGTCAGAGAAAATGACCGTTTCTCTATAATTATTGTATTGGAACAGGGTCGCTCTATGAATCCGATGTCTGCAGTTGAATTATACCTGGGTCCGGTACTGTTGAAAAAGCAACATCCTCTTTTAGGACTGTACATCAGTGAGGAATGGGATAAAGCACAAAGGGTTTTAGAGCAGTTATCCCATAGTGATAGCGAAGAAAGTCGCAAAAAAGAAAGAATGCTGAAACAAAAATGGGAGGATGTGAAGGGGGTGATGAAATGTCGGTTAGGCTTGAATCTTTCTTGAAAAAATTAGAGGAATGGGCACCGATCCGTTTTGCGGAGGACTGGGACAACCCGGGTCTGCAGGTGGGTGACAGGAAAAGAGAAATCAACAAGGTAATGGTGGCATTGACTCCGGGGGAAGAAGCTGTACAAGCAGCAGTAGATCAGGGTGCAGAGTTACTTTTAACACATCATCCGCTTATTTTTAAGCCGGTAAAAAATATAAATACGGATTCCGCAACGGGAAGAAGTCTGTTAAAATTGGCAGAAAACCAGATAAGTCTTTATTGCATGCATACCAATTTGGATATTGCTGCAGGTGGTGTAAACGATGTTCTGGCAGAAATACTGGGACTTTCCGAGATAGAATTGCTTGCGGATATTGAAGAAGATCTTTGCTATAAAGTAGTTGTCTACGTTCCTGTTGGTTATGAGGATATTGTAAGAAATGCAATGAGTGAAGCAGGTGCTGGATGTATTGGAAACTACAGCAAATGTACTTTTCAGACAAGAGGAAAAGGCACTTTTTTTCCGCAGAAAAACACGAATCCTTTTATCGGGACGATAGGAAAATTGGAGTATGCGGATGAGTATCGTCTGGAAACGATTGTTCCGGAAAGATTCCTGCAAAAGGTGCTTGCCGCTATGTTGGAAGTTCATCCTTATGAGGAAGTGGCATATGATGTTTTTCGGTTGGAAAACGGAGAGCGAAAACACGGAATCGGTCGAGTCGGGACGTTAAATGAGGAAATGACATTAAAAGATTTTCTTGCATATACCGGGGAACGGTTGCATACGGAGCATCTGGTATATCAGGGTGATTTGAATAAAAAGGTAAAAAAAGTTGCTTTGTGTGGCGGAAGCGGAATTTCTTTTTTACAGGCTGCAAAAAGATCCGGGGCAGATGTTTATGTTACAGGAGATATGAAATATCATGACGCACAGGCGGCACATGAGTTAGGAATGTGTGTCATTGATGCGGGGCATTACGGGACGGAGCATCCGGTCACCAAAGCGCTCGCAAATTTCGTGCAACAACAGGGATTAGATGCAGAAATTTTTGAAGAACAGGACTATTTATGTCATTGGGGAAAATAAAAAGAAAAAATTGAGAGAGGGAATTTTTAATGAAAAAATGGAATTGGAAAAAAATTATCACAGCAGCAGTTGTAGGCATGTTTCTGTTGACAGGCTGCGGTGCGGAAACACCGGAAAAAAATGAACCGGAAGCAGAAGCAACCCCGTTAAAAGTAGGTGTATTGAGAATTGCGGACAGTTTCCCATTTTATGTGGCACAGAAAGAAGGTCTTTTTGAAAAACATAATGTTAATGTGGAAGTAAACGAATTCAGTAGTGGAAGAGACCAGTCTACTGCATTACAGGGTGGAGAAGTGGATGTTTTAATGACAGACCCTGTAGTGGCAGGATTATCTATTAAAGGTGGAGCGGATATCCGTATTGTCGGTATGGCGCTGGGGGCAGTTCCAGAAGAAGGAAGATTTTTGGTAGTATCTGCACCGGACAGTAATATTACATCTCCGGAACAGTTAGAAGGAAAAACAGTTGCTATTTCCAATAATACAATGATGGATTATCTGGTAGAACAGTATGCCGATACATTAGATTTAGATTTTGATAAGATTAATAAGGTAAATATGCCGGATCTGATGTTACGTACAACAACCTTGCTGGAAGGAAAAGAAATTGATGCGGCAATTCTGCCGGACCCATTAGCTGCCTATGCAGTAGCAGAAGGTGCGAATATTGTAATTGACGATACAAAACTGGGTGAAAATATTTCTCAATCTGTAGTGGCAGTATCGAAAAAAGCGATTGATGAACAAAATGATCAGGTAGCAAAATTTATGGCAGCATACAACGAAGCTATTGAAATGATCAATGCGGATCCGGATGCATATAAAGAATATGCGCTGGAATGTGCAAAAGTACCGAAAGAAGTGGCAGAATCCTATTCTACACCGACCTTTACTGCAAACGTTGTTCCGGCGGAATCTGATATTGCCAGAGTCAATGAATGGCTTGTAAAACGCGGTTTAATTGAAGAACCGTTTAAATATGAAGATATGGTAGATGTACAGTTCATTAAGTAAACTCAGAAAATGGGGGGACGAAAGCGGTGTTAGAACTTCAGAATGTTACACTAGAGTATCAGAAACCAAATGGTGAAATGCATAGAGTATTAGACGATGTTTCCTTTCAAATTGAACAGGGAGAACGTTGGGCGGTTATAGGGCCATCCGGTTGCGGAAAAAGCTCGCTGCTTCATCTGCTTGCAGGCTTGCAGGCTCCGGCTTCGGGAAAGGTACATTATCAGAAGGCACCGCTGACGGGCCCGAACAAGGAAATCAGTGTCATTTTACAAGAATACGGTTTATTTCCCTGGAAAACAGTGGAACAAAATGTAGCCCTTCCGCTTACTTTACAGAAAAGAAAAAAGACACAGATCCAAAAACAGACAACGGAAATGTTAAAACAATTACAACTTGAGGAACATAGAAAAAAATACCCTGCAAATCTGTCAGGAGGACAACGACAGCGAATCGCAATCGGACGGGCGCTGATTGCGAATCCGAAAGTTCTCCTGATGGATGAGCCTTTTTCTGCATTGGACGCATTGACAAGGGAAACGCTGCAAAATCTTGTTTTGGATTTATGTGAGAAACAGAATCTGACACTGGTTTTGGTTACGCATAATATCGAGGAAGCAATTTTTCTGGGACAGAAAATAGCAGTCTTTTCAGATAATAGCGGAAAAATTGCGCATATTGCGGATAATCAGAGAAGTGGAGAACTTTCCTATCGGGGAACAGAGGCATTTTATAAACAGTGTCAGCAGTTACGCAGTTGGATTGGAGGCGCGGAAATTGAAAAGTAAAGTCATAAACGGAGCACTTGGCTTTTTAATCGTGCTAGTATTTTGGCAGGTTGGAAGCATGCTGTTGCAAAAGCCTTTTTTGCCGGCGCCGGGGGTCTCTTTTGTTGCTTTCTTTGAGTTCCTTTTTTACGGAGAAATGGGAACGCATTTTTTAATCAGTACTTTTCGGATCATCATCAGCATTGTACTTGCTGTTATCTTAGCGGTTCCGGTTGGGCTGGCTATGGGAAGAATTGACTGGTTGGGCAAGCTGTTAAATCCGGTTGTCTATTTGCTGTATCCGTTGCCGAAAGTGGTTTTCCTGCCAATCATTGTTGTATTAATGGGGCTTGGAAACGGGCCTAAAATTTTCCTGATTACTTTGGTAATCTTTTTTCAGATTGTAGTGGTAACAAGGGATGCTGCAATCAGTATTCCGAAAGCAAGCGTGCAGTCAATGAGATCTTTAAATGCAACTCCGTGGCAGATGGTTCGTCATCTGATTCTGCCAAGTTGTCTGCCACAGATTTTAACTTCTTTGAGAATTACTTTGGGGACAGCTATTGCGATTTTATTTTTTGCGGAAACATTTGCATCGTTTGACGGACTGGGTTACTTTATCCTGGACGGAATGGAAACGAGAGAGTATCCGGCAATGTATGCGGGAATTATCGGCCTTGCTTTATTAGGGTTATGTCTGTATGCCTGTGTGGATTTACTGGAAGCGAAGCTTTGCAGATGGAATAAAAAATAATAGAAGAAAAATATCCATGAAATGGGAAGGACATTTTATGGATATTTTTCTTTTTGCAAAACATAACAATAGTGATGATAGGTGAACTGTTGTTTAAAAAATAATGAGACATGGTACATAATTTTTATAGGAAAAAAGAAGGAATTATACTTTAAAAAGATGAAATTAAAAAACGAAAAACAGTAGAGATAGTGCAATTTATAGAAAAAAACAATAAATTTTTTGCAAAAATATAAAAAAAGCAGAACATTTTTGTTGCAAAAGTGAGTAAGAATCGTTACACTTGATTTTATATGAAACGTAGAAAGAAAAAGAGGGTTGCATATGACAGATACAATGGATCAGAGTATTACAGAAGAAGACAAAAACAATGAACAGATTGAAGTGGAAGAAGTTGTTGAAACTGTTCAAAACAGTGTAGCAGTTATTCCGCTGAGAGGAATTATGATTTTCCCTCATACAGAAAGTCATTTAGATTTAGGAAGAAAATTCTCTATTGAGGCAGTGCAGGAAAGCAATGCCAATCAGACGGATGTAATTTTGGCATTCCAGAAAAATGCTGATCCCGGTCTTCCTGAAGCAGATAATTTATATGAAATCGCAGTTATGGCAAAAATCAGAAGAACCATTAATTTGCCGACAGAAGGTATGCGTGTACTTGTGACAGGGTTATACCCGGTTAAAGTATCAGAATATAATATTACAGAAGATTTAATTACAGCAACATATGAAAAGCTTCCGGAACCGGAATACAACAGAGAAGAACTGGAAGTAAAAGTTCGTGCTTTACAGCATCAGTTTGAATCTTATCTAAAGAAAAGCCGCCGTGTTGGAGCTGAGCAGTTAAACCAGATTATGAGTGCAAATTCATTACCGGAACAGATGGATATGATGTGTGGTTATCTGGATGTGTCTTTAGAAGAAAGATATGCTTTGCTGGAAGAACAGAATGTTGAAGCAAAAATTGACCGGATTTTGGAACTGATTATCCGGGAAGCAAGCTTTGCGGAACTGGAACGACAGCTTGGAGAAAAAGTAAAAGCCCAGGTGGATAAAAGTCAGAGAGAATATTTTCTTCGTGAAAAAATGAAAGTAATCAGTGATGAATTGGGCGAAGGTGAAAGCCGTTCCGAAGAAGTGCATGCATTTAAAGAAAAGCTGGAAAGTCTGACAATGGATGACGAAATCCGTGAAAAAATCGAAAAACAGATTAACCAGTTGTTAAAAGTAAGCAATATGTCTCCGGAATATTCGGTGTTACGGAATTATGTGGAAACCGTTCTGGAACTTCCTTGGAATATTTACAGTGAAGACAACTTAGACATTGATTATGCGGAATTTGTATTAAACAGAGACCATTATGGTCTGAAAAAAGTAAAAGAACGTGTTCTGGAATCTTTAGCTGTACGTCAGTTGAGAAATGATAATAAGGGATCGATTCTTTGTCTGGTTGGACCACCGGGTGTTGGTAAAACATCTCTGGCAAAATCCATTGCAGAGGCACTGAATCGTAAATATGTCCGTATTTCTCTGGGTGGGGTTCGTGATGAGGCAGAAATTCGCGGTCATCGTCGGACTTATGTAGGTGCTATGCCGGGGCGTATTATTCGCGGTATGGTGGAAGCAGGAACTTCAAATCCTGTATTCCTGATGGACGAAATTGATAAAATGACAACTGATTTCCGCGGCGACCCATCTTCCGCACTGTTGGAAGTACTGGATCCTGCACAGAATAATGCGTTTAGTGACCATTTTATTGAGCTGCCGTTTGATTTATCAAAAGTATTATTCATTACAACAGCAAACTCCCTGCAGGGTGTTTCTCAGCCGTTACTGGACCGTATGGAAGTTATTGAAGTATCCAGTTACATTGAAGAGGAAAAAGTACAGATTGCTCAAAGATATCTATTACCAAAACAGTTAAAAGAACACGGTTTACAGGATAAACAGATTTACATTTCTTCTAATACAATCATGAAAATTATTCGTGATTATACCAGAGAAGCAGGGGTGCGTACGCTGGAACGTCAGTTGGCGTCAATCTGCAGAAAAGCGGCACGTGAAGTTTTAGACAAAAACAAAAAACGGGTACGCGTAGATTTGCATAACCTGGAACGTTATTTAGGAAAACCGAGATATTTACGAAATTTGGAAGAACTTCAGGATGAAGTCGGAAAAGTAACCGGTATGGCATGGACTACAGTTGGAGGGGAAACTTTAAATATTGAAGTGAATACCTTCCCTGGGAAAAGTGAACTGATTCTGACAGGCCAATTGGGAGATGTTATGAAGGAATCTGCTCGCCTTGGTCTGAGTTATATTCGAAGTATCGGGAATGAATTGAACATCGATCCGAAATTCTTTGAAAAAAATACCATCCATGTCCACATTCCGGAGGGTGCAACACCAAAAGACGGCCCTTCCGCAGGGATTTCCATGGCAACTTCGATTATTTCTGCAATTACCAAAAGAGCGGTACACAAAGAATTTGCAATGACAGGGGAACTGACACTGCGCGGAAAAGTTCTGCCGGTAGGTGGAATTCGCGAAAAAGTTCTGGCTGCAAACCGTGCCGGATGCACCAAGATTATTCTTCCGCAGGAAAATCTGAAAGATATTGATGAAATTCCTGCAGATATTCAAAAAGAACTGGAATTCTTCCCTGTAAAAACACTACATGAAGTATTAGAATTGGCACTTCTGGAGGCATAAAATGATTATAAAAAATGCAGAGTTTATTATTAGTGCGGTCGGTCCTAAACAGTATCCGAAGGATCAGTTACCGGAAATCGCATTTGCAGGAAGATCCAATGTGGGAAAATCTTCTCTGATTAATAAATTTCTGAACAGAAAGAACCTGGCGCGTACCAGTAGTAAACCGGGAAAAACGCAAACCATGAACTATTATCGTGTAAACGGCGATCAGTTTTATTTTGTGGATCTTCCGGGATACGGATTTGCAAAAGTGAGTCAGTCTGTGAAAGAAAAATGGGGTAAATTTATTGATGAATATCTGACAAAAAGAGAAACTCTTTGTGGGGTCATTCAATTGGTAGATTTACGTCACCCGCCTACGAAAGATGATATCGCAATGTATGACTGGTTAATGCATATGCACCACGACGTTCTGGTCGTTGCCACGAAATGTGATAAAATTTCAAAAGGACAATGGTTGAAACATGTAAAACAGATGCGTGAAGGACTAAAAGCTGACAGCAGTCAGAAAATTTTAGTATTTTCTTCTGAAACCGGTCAGGGGCTGGAAGAATTGCACCAATGGGTGGAAGCTCATGTAAGCGACCCTATGGATTTGGAATAGAAAATTAGCAGTATGATAAACGTTTTTCGGACAGAGGAGAAAGTATAAAGTCTGTCCGAAGGACGTTTTTCGTTTTTAAAAATTTTAGATATTTTTTTCGTTATTCTCTTTACTTTGACACTTTAGTGTGATAAACTATTAAATAGTTAATAACAAATGATTTGGAGGAGACGTTATGAAAAAGAAACTGGCAAAATTATTAGTTCTGACAATGGTATTGGGCTTTGTGCTGACCGGTTGCGGTGGCGGTGACGAAGAAAAAGCAAAAGGCGATGCAGCAGAAGGTGATAAACTGGTATATGCTGTAGAAGCTGGTTCTGCTGGGGAAGCCGCAGCAAAAGAAAATGATTTTGAATTTAATGCAGTTAACTCTCAGGCTGACGCACTGATGGAAGTAGCATCCGGCACATCTGATGCAGCAATCATCGACTTACTGATGGCTGGTGCAATGATTGGTGAAGGAACAAGTTATCCTGATATGATTCACACAGATGAACTGACCACTGAAGAATACGGTGTAGGTTGCCGTAAAGATTCTGATATGGTAGGACTGGTTAATAAAGTATTGGCAGATGCTTACGCTGACGGTACCATGAAAGAAATCGCTGCAAAATATGGTGTACAGGATGCAGTAATGGAACAGGGCGAAGCAGAAGATTACAAACAGGCTGAAAAAGACAGTGATATCGCGTACATCAAAGAAAAAGGCACTCTGATTGTTGGATGCACCGACTTCAATCCAATGGACTTTAAAGATAAATCCGGTGAATGGGTTGGTTTTGACGCTGATATGGCTCGTTTAGTTGGTGAAGAACTGGGTGTTGAAGTTCAGTTCGTTGAACTTGACTGGGATAACAAAATCATGGAAATCCAGTCCAAAAATGTTGACCTGTTATGGAATGGTATGACCTTAACTCCTGAAGTTACAGAAGCATTATCCTGCACAAATCCTTACTGCAAAAATGCTCAGGTTATCGTAATTCCAAAAGAAGACTAGTCATTTTTAAACAGGAACGGGTTGTCTATTGATTGGATAGACAATGATATAAAAGAAAACTGAAAAGAGGCAGGGGACATTGCTCCTCTGCCTCCTTTCGGGCTTAAAAGATAGAGTTAGTTATGTTGTTACATATGGAAAAAGGGAGAAGTTAGTATATGTTTTGGATTGTTACACAAGCGTTATTAGACGGGTTTGCAACCACATTCCAGATTTTTATTATGACGCTTTTATTTGCATTACCGCTGGGATTGCTAATTGCATTGGGGTTATTAAGTAAATTCAAGCCGCTTCATTATTTACTGGAAGTAATTGTATGGATTGTCCGCGGGACACCTTTGATGTTACAGTTAATTATTATTTTCTTCGGGCCTGGTTTATGGCTCGGACAGAATATCTGGGGCGGGAATGAAGCAGGACGTATTACCGCAACGGTTGTTGCGTTTACCATTAACTATGCGTGTTATTTTTCTGTTATCTTCCGTGGAGGAATTGCAGGGGTGCCGACAGGACAAAGAGAAGCCGGTTTGGTGCTGGGTATGACACGCAGACAAATTTTCTTCAAGATTACCTTATTGCAGATGATTAAGCGGGTAGTACCACCTATGTCTAATGAAATCATTACATTGGTGAAAGATACTTCTCTGGCCAGAATCATTGCCGCATACGAATTAACCTTTGCAGGATTCTCTTTCATGAAATCTGCAGGGATTACATGGCCGTTATTCTATACCGGTGTATTCTATCTGATTTTTGTAGGGATATTAACATTACTGTTTAATTATATTGAACGCAGATTAAGTTATTTTGAATAAGGGGAATACGAGCATGGCAATGTTAGAAGTAAATCATATTGAAAAGCATTTTGGAGAGACCAAAGTATTGAAAGATGTCAGTTTTTCTTTGGAAGAAGGGAATACACTGGCAATCATCGGTTCTTCCGGTTCCGGGAAAACAACTCTGCTTAGATGTCTGAATTTCCTGGAAACACCAAATAGCGGAACCATTTCCGTAAATGGAGAACTTCTGGTGGACGGTGCACGTCCGGAAAAAGTCGGAGACGATGCACTTAGAAAAAAAAGACTTCACTTTGGGATGGTATTTCAGTCCTTTAATTTATTTCCTCAGTATACAGCGTTGGAAAATGTCATGTTGTCTGAACAGCTTCTTGCGAAAGAACGTCCGGACTACAAACAGCATAAAAAAGAAATTTTGGAACAGATTAAAGAACACGGAATAGAGCTGTTAAAGAAAATGGGTCTGGCAGACAGAATGGATCATTATCCGCATCAGCTTTCCGGCGGTCAGCAGCAACGTGTGGCAATTGCCCGGGCATTGGCACTGAAACCGGATATTCTTTGTTTTGATGAACCGACTTCTGCACTGGATCCGGAACTTACCGGGGAAGTATTAAAAGTTATTCGCGGATTGGCGGAACAGAAAACGACAATGATTATCGTTACACATGAAATGGCGTTTGCGAGAGATGTTGCTGATCAGATTATCTTTATGGACGGCGGTGTCGTCGTAGAACACGGTGATGCGAAGGAACTGATGGATCACCCGAAAGAAGAACGTACCAAACAATTTTTATCTCGTTACAACGAAGACTAATTCCAATACCAAATCATTTGAAATTCAAGGACCTGTTGATGTTATCACAGGTCCTGTTTTTATGTGAGAAGGCTCTTTTTCGATGAAATAAAACGTGGTATAATTCGAAGGGCTTTGCAAAAAGAAATCTGAAAAGAGGTGCCAGAATTGAAAGATCTTACAGAAGGAAATATTATGCCGATATTACTGCGCTTCGCCGTCCCGATTATATTTTCCCGTGTATTTCAGTTATTCTACAGTGTAGCAGACACGAGAATTGTCGGAGAGGCACTTGGGGATTCTGCACTTGCGGCGATCGGTGCTTCGAGTACCTTTTATCAGTTTCTCCTGACGTTTATCACAGGTCTGACCAGTGGTTTTGCAATTGTAGTGGCGCGTCATTACGGATCCAAAAATGAGGATCTGTTTCATCATGCTGTTGCGGGAACGTTCTGTTTGGGAAGTGTAATCAGTATTGTCCTTACGCTGGGGAGTCTGCTCACGGTTCCGGCAATGCTTCGGATTTTGAATATTCAGACGGATCTGCTCTTTGAAAGCGGACTGTATCTGAAAATCGTTTTATGTGGAATGCTCTTGTCTGCCCTTTATAATTTGTGTGCGGGAGTGCTTTACGGTGTCGGAGATTCCGTAACACCGTTGATTTTTCTAATCATCAGTACCCTTAGCAATATCGGGCTGGATATTTTGTTTGTGATGGTGCTGCCTTTTGGGGTTGCAGGTGCTGCATGGGCGACAATCGTTGCTCAGGGCTTCGCCGCTTTTTCGTGCTTTTCCTATATGCTCAAAAAATATCCAGTGCTTCGTGTTCACCGGAATGATTTTCATTTGGAACGGGAAATGACAGAGGATTTGTTGAAAACAGGTATTTCCTGCGGACTGATGCAGTCCATGATCAGTTTAGGTTCTCTGACTCTTCAGATTACAATTAACGGACTGGGCGAGGTTTATATTGTTGCGCAGACAGCTGCAAGAAGAATTTCTGAAATTCTTATGATGCCGTTTCTGGCAATGGGAAGTGCTGTCGGTACATTTATCAGCCAAAACCTTGGAGCGAACAAGCCGGAACGAGTGAAAAAGGGATATAGGGATTCTATTTTTATGCTTTGGATATGGTGTGCGGCGGTTCTGGTCATCGCATACAGTTTCTCACCGCTTCTGGTTCAATTGATCACGGCAACCGAATCCGAGGAAATTATTCATGCGGCAACAACCTACTTACATGTGGATACTGTTTTCTATTTTATGCTCCCGTTAATTTTGGTGAGCAGACAGACTTTGCAGGCGCTTGGAGATCAGATTATGCCGGTAATATCCAGCGGGATTGAATGTGTGGGGAAAATGATTATCGCGTTTACACTTGCGAAGGCGATTGGATACTGGGGAATTATTCTCGCGGAACCGATTGTATGGTTTATTATGGTTATTCCTCTTATGATGGGAATCAAAAAAAGAATGCCTTAAAAAAATAACCTCCGGGTGATAGTGCTTGCAGACTACTCCCGAAGGTTGTTTTTTTATTGGTGTTTTTCTTTTGTTGATCAGATCATCGGAAGGAAGGTTTCCAGCAGAAGACCAAGTGCAAGACCGAGTCCGAATCGGGTGTTGGTTTTTGCAACAAGCCCCATTGCCGGCATCATTTCTTTCGGAGACTGATTTTCCGGTTTAAATTTCGCAACAGCTTCTCTTGCAAGAGGAATGCTGAAGAAGGAAGCCAACAGCCATACGCTGTGTCCGCCGAAGAAGATTAATCCCAGAATCCATAGATAGCAGAGGATAAACATGGCGGAAAGAAAATGCACAGAACCGGAATGGCCGAGCAGAATCGCAAGTGTGTGTCTTCCGTTTTTGGCATCTCCCACGCGGTCGCGGATATTGTTGCCGGTTAAAATCAATCCGATTAAAACAGCAACCGGGATACTGATCAGTGCGGCGTGAGCAGAAATTTCTCCGGTTTGAATGTAATAGGAAATCATAATTACACCGGTTCCCAGAAATCCGCCTGCGAATACTTCACCGAACGGGGTGGAGGAAATCGGAATAGGACCGCCGGTATAAAGATAGCCGACGAGCATGCAAAATCCTCCGATGAGTAACAGATACCAACTGCTCATGTAGCAGATATAAATCCCGAGGATGGCGGCAAGTGCATAGAACAGCAATGCCATTGTTAGTACAAACTTCGGAGAAGCGCCGTCGCGAACGATAGTACCACCGATACCGACGGAATTTTTAGTATCCAGTCCTCGGACAAAGTCATAGTACTCATTAAACAAATTGGTTCCGATCTGAATGGAGCAGCTGGCAATGAGCATTGCCAGAAAAAGACCGAAATGCAGATCATGTTTAACGGAAAACGCATAGACACTTCCCACTAAAACAGGAACCAGAGAAGCGGTTAAAGTATGGGGACGTAACAAACGCCACCAGAAACTGAAATCTTTCATAAACGATACACCCTTTTAATTATATTTTGAGAATACATATCACTTTATTATACACGATGAGAAAAATTTTGTCATGAACATAATCATATGACCCTATATACAGATTACGAAAAAAGAAACGAAATTTACGAAAAGTTATTAAAATTTCATATTTTTTTGATTTTTTTGGGAAAAAGGGTTGTATTCCTGTAACTTAAGAGATAAAATATTCTGTATGTTATTTTTAGAGTGAAAAATTTAGGAGGCTGCTATGCAACAGGATAAAATTAGAAATATAGCAATTATCGCCCACGTAGACCATGGTAAAACAACACTGGTAGATAAACTATTGAGTCAATCCGGTACCTTCCGTGAAAATGAACAGGTTTCGGAACGTGTTATGGACTCCGGAGATTTGGAAAAAGAAAAAGGCATTACAATTTTAGCAAAAAATACAGCCATTCAGTATGGCGACTATAGAATCAATATCGTTGACACTCCGGGGCACGCGGATTTCGGCGGTGAAGTAGAACGTATCATGAAAATGGTAGACGGCGTTCTTCTGGTAGTTGATGCATTTGAAGGATGCATGCCACAGACCAGATTCGTACTGAAAAAAGCGCTGGAACAGAAACTGACTCCAATCGTTGTTATCAACAAAATGGACCGTGAATTTGCACGTCCGCTGGAAGTTGTTGATGAAGTGTTAGACTTATTCATCGATTTGGGTGCCGATGAAGATCAGCTTGAATTCCCGGTTATCTTCGCTTCTGGTATTGCAGGGATTGCTACAACAGATTTAGATGTGGAAGCAGTTGACTTACAGCCGCTGTACCATTCTATCATTGATAATATTCCTGCTCCAAAAGGAGATGCGGCAGGTCCTTTACAGACCCAGATTACTCTGATGGACTACAATGACTTCTTAGGAAGAATTGCAGTATGTACTGTAAAACGCGGTACCATTAAGTCCGGTCAGATGGTAGCAATGCAGACCAGAGAAGGAAAAGTAAAACAGGCTCGCGTAAGCAAACTGTTTGGTTTCCAGGGTCTGAAAAAATATGAAATCCAGGAAGCTTCTGTCGGTGAAATCATCGCTGTTGCAGGTCTGGGTGAAATCAATGTAGGGGAAACTATTTGCGATCCTGATCATATTGATCCAATGGAATTCTTAAAAATTGAAGAACCTACTCTGGAAATGAGTTTCATGGTTAACAACTCTCCGTTTGCAGGAAAAGACGGGGACCCTGTAACCAGCCGTAAGCTGGCTGCACGTTTATTTAAAGAAATGGAAACCGATATTGCTCTGCGTGTAACTGCAACAGAAAATGCAGATACCTTTAAGGTAGCAGGTCGCGGGGAATTACATTTATCCATTCTGATTGAAACCATGCGTCGTGAAGGTCTGGAATTCCAGGTTTCCAAACCGCAGGTTGTTATTAAAGAAATTGAAGGTCAGAAACATGAACCTTACGAATATCTGAGTGTTGACGTTCCGGAAGAATATATGGGACCGGTTATGGAAAAACTGGGTACCAGAAAAGGTGAAATGATCAACATGCATACCAATAACGGTCAGACCCGTCTGGAATATATCATTCCTTCCCGCGGTTTGGTAGGTTTCCGTACAGAATTCTTGACAGATACTCGCGGATACGGGATCATGAACAGTGTTTTTGACAGTTATCGTCCATACTCCGGTAACATTGTCGGACGTCGCAGCGGTGCACTGTTAGTATTTGAAACAGGTACAACAACCGCTTACGGTTTATTCCCTGCAGAAGAACGCGGTACCTTATTTATCGGCGCAGGTGTTGATGTATACGAAGGTATGATCATTGGTGAAGGAAACCGTGAACAGGATATTGCTGTAAACGTATGCAAAGGTAAAAACCTGACCAACGTTCGTGCAGCTGCAAAAGATGATACCGTTCGTCTGAAAACACCAAGAGATTTATCTCTGGAAGAATGCATTGCATTCTTAAATGATGATGAATATTTGGAAGTTACTCCACACTTCTTACGTCTGCGTAAACGTTTCCTGAAAGCAAAAGATCGTTTGAATTATGCAAAAGCTCAGCAGGCTGCGGAACAGGCTGCCGAAGCACGTAACTAATCTTTTTTAGAAAGCTGTAAAAAAAGACAGAAATAATATAAATTATATAAGGCTTCTTTCCAGCACAGAAAGAAGCCTTATTTTTTTAAGAAAGAAAAAGCAGTACATTTTTTCACAACCCCCTGTCATACATTATAATTATAATAAAGTAAATCATATTGACTTGATAGGGAAAACGTGCGATACTGAAAACAGGATCAACAAGGACAATTGGAGGAATGAAGTATGCTGGAGTTAAAGAACGTCTGTTTTTCTGCTAACGACAGACCTATTTTAAAAGATGTGAATCTGCTTGTGCCAGATGCACAGTTAATGGCAATTACAGGGCCAAACGGTGGCGGGAAATCCACTTTAGCAAGAATTATCGCAGGGATTGAACAGCCGGACAGCGGCCAGATTCTCTGGAACGGAGAAGATATTACAAAATTGAATATTACAGAACGTGCAAAATTAGGATTGGGATATGCATTCCAGCAGCCGGTTCGTTTTAAAGGCGTTTCTGTATTTGATTTATTGAGACTGGCAGCCGGTGGACAGCTGACCGTTTCCGAAGCCTGCGATTTCTTATCACAGGTTGGTTTGTGCGCACGTGAATACGTTGACCGTATGGTTGATGATAAACTTTCCGGTGGCGAATTGAAAAGAATTGAAATTGCAACTATTTTAGCAAGAAAAGTAAGCCTTGCTGTATTTGATGAACCGGAAGCAGGGATTGACCTTTGGAGTTTCCAGAACTTGATTCGTGTATTTGAAGAATTAAGAGAAAAGAAAAAAGAATCCATTATGATTATCTCTCACCAGGAACGTTTACTGAAAATTGCAGATCAGATTGTAGTATTGGAAAGCGGTCGTATTGTAAATCAGGGAAAACCGGAATTGATTTTACCTGAATTACTGGGACAGAAATCATGCTGCAAATCAGGACGGGGGTGCTAACATGGCAAAAGATCATTTTTCTTTTTCGATTCCGGCAGGTAGCTATAAACAGAATCAGGAATTAGCTGTGGACGCAGCTTCCAAATTCCTGTTACAGGAAATTGCAGGATTGACAGGTGTGCCGGATGCTGCATTAAATATTCGTTTTAACGGACAGACTGCACAGCGTCAGAGTTCCGAACATGTAAAAATTGTAGGGAAGACAGACGTTGCAGGGATTGACGTATACATTGATCCTGGTACAACAGGTGAAACTATTTACATTCCGGTTGTTATGAGTCAGACCGGTTTAACTGAAATTGTATATAACGATTTCCATATCGGGGAAGGTGCTGATGTAACAATCGTTGCGGGTTGCGGGATTGATAACTGCGGTGGCGATGACAGTCAGCATGACGGGATCCACCGTTTCTTCCTGGATAAAGATTCCCGTGTAAAATATGTTGAAAAACATTACGGCTGCGGGAGCGGTGACGGTGCTCGTATTATGAATCCGGAAACCGTTGTGGAAATTGGAGAAAACGGTTACATGGAAATGGAAAGTGTGCAGATCAAAGGGATCAGTTCTGCAAACAGAATTACCAGAGCAAAACTGGATAAAGATGCAACATTTGTTGTAACCGAACGACTGATGACACACGGCGAACAGTATGTAAGAAGTGAGTTTGAAGTGGAACTGAACGGGGAAGGTTCCGGTACTCATGTTACCTCCAGAGCGGTAGCGAGAGAAAAATCTTCTCAGATTTTCATTTCCAAAGTATACGGAAACAATGCATGCAACGGTCATACAGAATGCGATGCCATTATCATGGATGATGCAAAAATCAGTGCAATTCCTGAAATTAAAGCATTAACACCGGAAGCATCTCTGATTCACGAAGCTGCAATTGGTAAAATTGCAGGTGACCAGATTATCAAACTGATGACTCTTGGGTTAACCGCTGCAGAAGCAGAAGCGGAAATTATTGACGGTTTCTTAAGATAATCGCAACAGACAGAAATTAAATTCCGAGGAAGGGAACGCTTTCCTCGGAATTTTTTGTAGAAAAATTTTTAAAAAGAGTGTCAGGTGCTTTTTTGGAGAAAAGAGATCTTACTGGAAAGGCAGGTGAACGTGCTGATTTCTCCCGCAACTGATGTTGGGGGTAGTTTGGGGCACGCTATCATGAATTATTGGGATGAGTATTATCCGGACGGTGAAAAAATGGTAGAGGGCGCAAAAGAGCGCATCGGAGGAGAAGAAAAACCGATTCGGTATATTAACGGACGTTATAAGTGCAAAGGCGAACGGGAAAGCAGATGGCTTTATAATATTGATTATTGGGCAGAAGGAGAAGATCTCGTGATTGTTGAACAGGAAGAAGAGGGAGAAATTCGCGTTCCGTTCAAAGAGATTGAGTACCTGAAACTGCGCCCGTATTATTATGCGGCCTGTATTGGATTTAAGGGTTTTGTCTTTCATATCGGCGAGAAAGCAGAGGCCTGATCAAAAAAATAACGGAAAATACTTGACAAACAACCATTAGGTGCATATACTAAAATCATCTAAAACAGCAAAGGTGCTGTAAGTGAACCACTTACAGCGCCTTTTTTTCTTTTCCGGACAAGTTCCGGTATGTGTTTCAGAAATCATATAAAGTATAAGGTTGGATTTATTACGATGGCACAAGCAAGATGGAGAATGAAAGAAAATAATGGAGGGAATGATATGGAAGAATTGACAATGGATGTTCCTGGATTATTTGGGGAAATGGTATTCAATGATGCTGCAATGAAAGCAAAACTGCCAAAAGATGTGTATCTGAAATTAAAAGATACTATTGAAACAGGCAGTGCATTGGATCCCACCGTTGCAGATGTTGTGGCAAATGCAATGATGGACTGGGCACTGGAACAGGGAGCGACCCACTTCACTCACTGGTTTCAGCCGATGACAGGAATTACAGCGGAAAAACATGACAGTTTTATTACACCGGCTCCCGGTGGTAAAGTTATGATGGATTTTTCCGGGAAAGAACTGATCAAAGGGGAACCGGATGCTTCCAGTTTTCCTTCCGGCGGATTACGTGCAACTTTTGAAGCCAGAGGTTATACGGCATGGGATCCGACCTCTTATGCATTTGTTAAAAATCATACACTGTATATTCCAAGTATTTTCTGTTCCTACAGTGGGGAAGTACTGGATAAGAAAACACCGTTACTGCGTTCCATGGAACTGTTAAGTGTTCAGGCGGTTCGTCTGCTGCATATTCTCGGAAAAACCGATGTTAAACATGTCAGCACTACAGTAGGTGCCGAACAGGAATACTTCCTTGTAGACCGTGCAGTTTCCTATAAAAGAAAAGATATCCTCTTTACCGGTCGCACATTATTCGGGGCAAAACCTCCAAAAGGGCAGGAACTGGAAGACCATTATTTTGGGGCGATTAAACCTAGAATCAATGCCTTCATGGAAGATTTAAATATTGAATTATGGAAACTGGGCGTTTTGGCAAAAACAGAACACAACGAAGCAGCGCCGGCACAGCACGAGCTGGCACCGATTTTTAATACAGCCAATACAGCAACAGACCATAATCAGCTGACAATGGAAGCTTTAAAAGATGTTGCCAGAAAACATGACTTATCCTGTCTGTTACATGAAAAACCGTTTGCAGGGGTAAACGGATCCGGAAAACACAATAACTGGTCTATGTCAGCAGATACCGGCGAAAATCTGCTGAATCCTGGAAAAAAACCGGAAGATAATCTGCAGTTTCTGTTATTCCTGGCGGCAGTTGTAAAAGCTGTCGATGAGTATCAGGATTTACTGCGCGTTTCTGTGGCAACAGCCGGAAACGATCACCGTCTGGGTGCAAATGAAGCCCCTCCGGCAATTATTTCCATGTTCCTGGGAGATGAACTGACAGATATTCTGACCTCCTATGATGACGGACTGGAATATGTTCCTATGTTAAGACAGAAAATGGAAACCGGGGTTGCTGCGTTGCCAAGCTTCCAAAAAGATACAACAGATCGAAACAGAACCTCTCCGTTTGCATTTACAGGAAATAAATTTGAATTTCGTATGTTAGGGTCTTCTTCTTCCGTATCCGGCCCGAATGTTGTTATGAATACAATTGTAGCCGACGCTATTTCCTATGTTGCCGATCAGCTGGAAGATGCTGAAAATCTGGAAGAAAAGGCAGCAGAAGTTATTCGTGACATTGTGCGTGCACACAAAAGAATTATTTTCAATGGAAATAACTATTCGGAAGAATGGGTAAAAGAAGCTGAAGAAAGAGGATTACTCAATTTAAGAAATACTGCAGATGCAATTCCTCATCTGGTGGATGAAAAAAATATTGAACTTTTTACAAAGCACAATATTTATACAGCCGAAGAATTACACTCCCGTTGTGAAATTCTTCTCGATAACTACTGCAAAGTGCTGCATATTGAAGCGTTAACTATGCTGGAAATGTCCAAAAAAGAAATCATTCCTGCGGTAAATCACTATCTGCATGATATCAGTGTGACAGCAGCTTCCGTGAAATCTGTAGTGGCGGATGCAGACTGCTCTATGCAGGAAACTTTAATCCAGAAGATTGCAGCTCTGTCCGGTTCTTTATATAAACGGACAGAAGCTCTGAGCAATATTGTTCTCGAAACCAAAAATCATGAAGAAAATATCGAAGAACGTTCTCAGTATTATAAGAACCGTGTATTCCCTGCTATGCAGGAATTGCGTGCTGTTGCGGATGAACTGGAAACACAGGTCGGCGTGGAATACTGGCCGTTCCCGACTTACGGTGATTTGCTATTTAAAATTTAAAAAAGAAAAAAAATCGTGCAAAAATATGTAGAATATAATATAATTATTATAGAATAGAAAACATGTTTACAGTAGAAAGAACAGGGAGGACACAATCATGAAAGAAGTTGTAATGGCAGTAAGTATTGATAAACGCAGTAAATCTGCTGCAGCTGTACAGGAAACATTAACAAAATACGGTGAATTAATTCAGTTCCGTTTAGGAATGCATGACCTGCATGTAGGTGAAAACAATGAAACCGGCCGTATTTTATTACAGGCAGCAGGCGAAGAAGACAGAATCCAGTCTTTAGAAAAAGAATTATGCGCACTGGATTTAGTAAAAGTTCAGACTATGGTTCTTGAATAGTCAAAAAAGACAGAGTACAGACACACCGTTATACGAGCAGATCGTGTGACGGTGTGTTTTTATATGTGGGAGAGTGTACTTTTTAGGGTAAGAATTAGTGGGACTTGTGATTTAAAGAAAGGACACGTATAATGAAAAAAAGGGAGGTACGTGCATGATTAAAACAGTTATTTTTGATTTTGACGGAGTGATTGTAGATTCAGAACAGGTTGTGAAACGGGGATGGCGGTATGCTTCGGAACATATGAATCTGGGGCCGACGGATGAACTGTTTCTGCAATGTGTAGGAACCAATCACCTGTATATGGAGCAATTTTTGAAAAAACAGTTCGGGGATGATTTTTCGTATGAAGAAATGCGAAAATATACCAGAAAATATTTCCGGGAATATACAGAGACGTATGGCCTTCCTGTAAAACCGGGAGTCAGAGAACTGATGCAATATCTGAAAGAGCAGGATTATCAGATCGGGCTGGCGTCTTCCAGCACCCTTGGGTATATTGTAGACGGATTAAAGCGGGCAGATCTGATTGACTTTTTTAAGGTGATTGTCAGCGGAGAAACGTTGAAACGGGGAAAACCGGAACCGGATATTTATCTGATGGCCTGTGAAAAGATCGGCGTAAAGCCGGAAGAAGCTTATGCAATTGAAGACTCCTATAATGGAATTCGATCTGCGAGCAGTGCAGGTATGAAAGCAATTATGGTGCCGGATTTACTGAAGGAAACGGATGAAATGAAGAGATTGAGCACGACAATCTGTGAGGATTTATTTGCGGTAAAAGAATATCTGATAAAGAATAATCGATAAAAGTGTGCTGGCTGAAATGTTTGATTAAGAGGAGGATATGTTATGAGTTTAAGTGCGACTCCGTCCGGAGAAAGAGTACATATTGGGTTTTTTGGAAAAAGAAATGCCGGAAAGTCCAGTGTTGTAAATGCGGTGACAGGACAGGAACTGGCCGTTGTATCCGATGTTAAAGGAACAACGACAGATCCGGTAAGCAAAGCGATGGAACTGCTTCCGATCGGACCGGTTATGATTATTGATACCCCGGGGATTGATGATGAAGGAATGCTAGGGGAATTGCGCGTTCGCAAAACAAAACAGATTTTGAATAAAACGGACGTGGCGATTCTGGTTATTGACGGAACGGTCGGAATGACGGATGTGGAAAAAGAGTTAATTACTATTTTCAAAGCAAAAGAATTGAACTATCTGGTTGTATATAATAAAACAGATTTGATGGATGATACGGAGAAAGAGAAGCTGAAGGAACAGGGATGCCTTGTCAGTGCTGTCACCGGAGAAGGCATTCACGAACTGAAAGAAAAAATCGGAAAACTGGCAACGGTGGAAGCGCCAAAAAATAAAATTATCAGTGATATGCTCGAACCTCAGGATTTCGTTGTACTGGTAACGCCGATTGACAGTTCTGCCCCAAAGGGAAGACTTATCCTGCCACAGCAGCAGACAATTCGTGACATTATTGATACACATGCAATTGCGATTGTGACACAGACGGAAGAACTTGCTCAAACCATTGCAGAGCTTGGAAAAAAACCAAAAATGGTAATTACAGACAGTCAGGTATTTGCAAAAGCGGCAGAAGCTACACCAAAAGATATTCCGTTAACTTCTTTTTCCATTTTAATGGCACGTTATAAAGGACAGTTGGAAGGCGCGGTAAAAGGCGCGGCTGCAATTGAAACTCTGGAAGACGGTGATAAGATCCTGATTTCCGAGGGATGTACACATCATCGTCAGTGTGAGGATATTGGAACGGTAAAACTGCCGAGATGGCTTAATAAATATACCGGGAAAAATGTGGAGCTGGTCTTTTCTTCCGGAACTGCTTTTCCGGAGGATTTAAGCCCGTATAAGATGGTTATTCACTGCGGAGGCTGTATGTTGAATGAACGGGAAATGAGATATCGTCAGAAATGTGCCGCCGATCAGAATATTCCGTTTACAAACTACGGTCTTGCAATTGCATACATGCAGGGAATCTTAAAGAGAAGTGTGGAACTGTTCCCGGATCTTTTAAAATTACTGTAAGCAGAGGCGTTCTGCTTGTGACATAAATAACTTGTATAGCCATATTGTTGGAAGCTATGAAAGAATCCCATAAGTTTGATATATAATAGTCATATTGAAAGAGTTAGTGTATTGTGTATATTCAAATTTTAAGGGAGTTGCTCCCTAGGAGGTTATTTATTATGTCAGAAGTAGCAGAAAACTTATATGATTTAATTATCATCGGTGGTGGCCCTGCTGGTTTAAGCGCAGGTATTTACGGTGGTCGTGCCAGATTAAAAACATTAATTTTAGAAAAAGGATCTCTGGGTGGTCGTGCATTTACCACAAGAGAAATCGTAAACTATCCTGGATATAAAAGTTCCACAGGTCCTGACCTGACCAATGATATGGCAGAACATGCGAAGTCTTTTGGCGTTGAAGTAAAAAAAGAAGCTGTGAAATCCGTAGATTTCAGTGAAGATATCAAAGTTGTCAAAACAAGAAAACACGAATATCTTGCAAAAGCTGTTATCATTGCAACTGGTACAGAATCCAGAGTACTGGGAATTCCTGGTGAAAGAGAACTGACCGGTATGGGCGTTGCTTACTGTGCAACTTGCGATGCTGAATTCTTCCAGGATCAGGAAGTTGTTGTAGTAGGTAGCGGTGACCAGGCAATTGAAGAAGGCATGTTCATTGCAAAATTCGCATCCAAAATTACAGTTGTAGTACTGCATGATGAAGGTGTGTTAGATTGCAACAAACAGGCTGCAGAAAAAGCATTCAATCATCCGAAAATGAACTTCATTTGGAATTCTGTTTTAGATGAAATCGTTGGGGAAGATGAAGTAGAAGGCGTAAAAATTAAAAACCTGAAAACAGGTGAAATTACAGATTATCCATGCCAGGGTGTATTCTTCTTTGTAGGTATGGTACCTGGAACTGAATGTGTAAAAGGCCAGATGGAATTAGATAAACGTGGCTGGGTTCACACTAACGAAAGAATGGAAACATCTGTAGACGGTGTTTTTGCAGTAGGTGACGTGCGTGATAAATATCTGCGTCAGGTTTCCACAGCAATCGGTGACGGTGCAACAGCGGCAACCGCAGCAGAACGTTATATTGAAGAACAGGAAGATTTCAAACAGAACGTGCTGGAATCTGAAAAACCGGTATTATTAGGTTTCTGGAGTCCGGAATTTAACGGAAGCTTAGATGAAATGGGTAAAGTGGACGAAGCAAACCGCGCAGCCGGAGATAAATATAAATTTATTGAAGTTGACTTTACACGTAAAAAAGGCCTTGCAAAAAAATACAATGTAACATTGAGTGGCGATAAAACCGCTTGTGTTGTTGAACTGAACAAAGGGGAACTGGTTCGTGAATTAAAACTGGATCAGGATCTGAATGCTCAGATGTAAATTAATTGAAGTAGGAAATCGAAGTACCAAACACAACCATACACCTAGAAAAACCCGTCAAAACGACGGGTTTTTCTTTTTTTTTATCAAAATCAGAAAAAAGATATAAAAAAGTGTTGACAGAAGGGTAGAAACAGT
>SAMEA104404097__coassemble_641_pt1 | contig 33438 bp, 30 predicted proteins | sample SAMEA104404097__metabat2_high_PE_061 | metagenome-assembled genome bin SAMEA104404097 (sample SAMEA104404097) | Balaenoptera acutorostrata | reverse complement strand
TGTTAGGGCTTGCAACAACCAGATATTCAGTATCTAACTGTGCAGTACTTATGTTTACACTACCAGCCCTGGTAGTGTTAACATGAGTACTGCACAGTTATATACTGCATATCTGTGTGTTGCAAGCCCTAACAACGTAAAAGTTACCTATCGTGCAGCTGCTGCAAATGGTAGTGAAGTTCCTTGCGTTGTTACCGGTCTGGATGAAGAAGATGATAATAACGGAAAAGAATCCCATAACATGGCTGACAGCTTCAAAGTAAGAGGCGGTGCAGGTTTCCCACTGTACATCTACGACCCACTGGTTGGTGGACAGGGCGGTTACATTGAACAGCCAATCGATGCTGCATTATCTCCAATTAAAGATGCAGAAAAATGGGCTGCTGCTCCGGAAGGTGCAAAAGAATTTACTCTGTTATACTCCGGCGGTCTGATTCGTCGTCCGGTACTGATTCTGAAAAATGAAGAAGGTAAATACGACAGAGTTGCTATTTATAAAAACAAAAAACAGACCGAACCAATGGTTGTTATTCATGCAAATGAATATGTTCGTGACGTTGTTGACGAAGCAATCAAAAACGACGAACCGGTAGTTGCTAACCGTGACATTCGTGTAATGGAACTGAAAGAAGACGGAAGCTACGTAAAAATGTGGATTTCTTCCGCAATGAAATCCGACGTTGATACCATGTGGCATCCAAAAGAACTGCATCAGGAAATCCTGGATAACATCGGTTTCCCTCCTCCAACTGCAACTCTGACAATGGGTGATAAAACTCTGATGTTAGACTGCATGAACGTATGCTGGGAACACACCATGGACTGGCAGTCCGATGCACTGAACTATTTAATGGAAAACAAAGGCTATGAAGTAGTATTCTCTCACTTCCATGCTCCAGACTTACAGGATCACATGTTTATCCGTGATATGAAAAAAGGTCGTCCAAACTGCTCTCCTGCAGAATATGAAAATATTATGCAGACTGTTTACAAACAGGCTGACCGTTATATTGGCAAATTCCTGCACTTCATCGATGAAGGCTGGACCATCCTGTTAGTATCCGACCATGCTCAGGTTTGCCCGACATGGGGTATCCGTGGCTTAGGTGATACCGGTCTGAACATTTCCATCATGGAAGAACTGGGTTACACCGTTCTGCAGAAAGATGAAAACGGAAATACTATTTTCGATGAACCAAAACCAGGTTATAAACTCCCAAGAATTGACTGGACCAAAACAAAAGCTGTTGCAAACCGTGAAATGCACATCTACCTGAACTTAAAAGGCAGAAACCAGCATACACTGAAAGACGGTACTGTAATTGACGGTATTGTTGATCCGGAAGATCAGTACGAATTAGAAGAACAGATCATGACTGATCTGTACGGATACAAAGATAAAGAATCCGGAAAACGTATTATTGCGTTTGCATTCCGTCGTCAGGATGCTCGCTTAATCGGTCTGGGCGGTACCTATCCACAGTGCGGTGATATTATTTACTGCATGGCTGAAGGTTACGAACATGACCATGATGACAGCCTGTCCACCTCTAAAGGGGAATGTGATACATCCGTATCCCCAATTTTCGTGGCAGCCGGCCCTGGTATCAAGAAAAACTTCGAAACCAACCGTATCATTCATCAGATCGACGTTACTCCTACCATTGCAGCACTGCTCGGTCTGAGAATGCCTGCTGATGCAGAAGGTGCACCAGTATACCAGATTCTTGAAAACGAATTTTAATATAGTTTCATATGAGATTTAAATAAGATAGGATCTCAGAAATAAGGAAAGCACGATAATTATTCGAAGAGATGATTATCGTGCTTTCTTGCTTTTCAGTAAAGACAGGAAAGGGAGTGCCGGAAAAGAATGGAAGAGAAAGAAAAATCAATGAGAGTGGAAAAACTGAAAAAACGTGCAAAACACTGTTGCTGCAGATATTGCGGCGGGGATATACACGTAAGACAGCTTTTGTACAGCAGTCAGAAAGAACCTAGAATTGAACTGTATTGTGATCAGTGCCAGAAAGTGGAATACGGTGTTGAAAAGGAAGCATATGCCAGCGCAAAAGCTATGGTGGAAGCACTGGATTTCAATCATTTTCCGGATTTGGTAGACGGCGAGGAACGGAAACAGATGAATATTGCAAAAGTCGCTAATATTACAAGCTGGCAGATGCGGTATTTGGGACTGACAGATGAGTCGGGTTTTGTGGTTCCGGTTAACATTAATGAGTACAGTATGGAACAGTGCACCACAGTTGACAATGATGAGTTAGAAAAATTATTGGAGGAAGCGAGTTTATGGACGAATCAATCATTACAGCAAGAGGACTAGGTTGTCAATCCGGAAACCGCTTTTTGATCAAAGACATTGATTGGGATATCAAAGAAAAAAGCAGATGGATTGTACTGGGAGTCAATGGCTGCGGAAAAACAACATTACTTAGTATATTAGCAGGATATCAGGATTACAGTCACGGTTCGATTGCCTATCGCGGAACAGATTACCGTGACCAGAGCATTCTCGATATCCGCAAAAAAATGGGATTCATCAGTAATTCTTTTTTCGATAAAATTTATCAGAATGAATCCGTAATGGACTTAATTCTTTCCGGACTCAGCGGGACACTTGGCGTTGAAGACGGGTATCCGAAAGATATTCATATCAGAAGACTGAAAAGAATGATGAAACAGCTTGAACTGGATGACAAGCTGGATTATCCGTATAAGTGGCTTTCAAAAGGACAGAGACAGAATATTTTAATTTTGAGAGCGTTACTGGAATTTCCGGAAACCCTGGTTTTAGATGAACCTATGACAGGGCTGGATGTTGTCAGTAAAGAAAAAATGATGCGTTTTGTACAGAAACTGGCGGAAACAGAAAAGCATTCCATTCTGTATGTTACCCATCATTTTGAAGAAATTTCACCGGAATTATTTGATAACTGCCTTTTAATGCGAAGCGGTCAGATCTATCAGAAAGGTACTGTAGAGGAAATGATTAACGAGGATGTCATCGGATCGTTCCTGCAGCACAAAGTAAAAATTGACCGGACACCGAATGGATACTTCCATTTGAAATTTGTCCGTTAGGCGCGGAGAGGAGTGAGACAGAATGACTTCATCGCTGAAAGACGTTAAAAGTGCAGATATGGTTCGAACCCTGGCGGAAATGAACTATTATAAGAAGGATTGTACGGTTTTTGGGTATTCGTGGGTGAACCATGAAGGAAAGAGAATGTATCGAATGAGTGAAAATGAAACCATGATTTTTCACGCATTTGATGTGGATCTGCTGGAACATTACAGCATGACTCCGGTGCAGAAATTCATAACCCGGGAACTGATTACAGAAGAAAATCAGGAGGAACTGTATTTTCTGCAGAAACTGAAACTGGCTCAAAAAATGCGGGAAGAATTTGATGCCCAGTATTTTGATTGTCTTAGAATCATGCAGGAATATGCCCCTGATGAACAGGCCGTTTCCCTGTTAGAAGACTGGCAGGAAGAAATTGACGGTTATTTTGATGAGGACGAACTTCAGTTATTTGAGGGCGCGGTCGGGGATGCATATATTGCAAAACATCTTCCGAAGTGGAAATATGATAAGATGCAGATCTGGATCAAACAGGTTCGCAAACAGATGAGCGGACGGCTGCAGCAGAATGATGCATATGAACGTATTTTTTACGGGTTTGCCTATAAGAAAGCAGGAGAAGATCACTACAGTTATATTTACAATGCAAACAAAACAGCACTTTGCAATCAGATTAAAGAACTGGATGAACAGCGGATCTGGCATACACCGGTTTACCACAGACGGTACTGGTACAACAGAAGTACGGAGCTGCCGAGTATCCGAAAACAGTTTGTTGCGGACATGAAAGAATTAATGAACGGGACTTATCTGAACCGCATGGAAAAACTTCAGAATCTTCCGAGTGCCATTCCGCAGGATTTGTGGAACGAGGAAGCTGCGAAACTGAAAAAGAATTGTTCGGAAGCGGCCTGGACCGGAGCGAAATACTGGGCAAGTCGCTGGAATATCAAAATTTCAGAATAAAAAATATAACCAAAAAAAATCAGACAGAAACACTTCGAAGGAATGTGATTCTGTCTGATTTTTTGTTTTAAAAGAGATAAATCCAAAGGAAGGTAAAGAGTAACAAGGACAGCTGAGCCAGTGCAATCGGTTTTAGTGAACGGAACAGACTTGCATGAAAATATTCCGCACTGACAATAATACAAAGGTGAGCAGGAGAGAGCATAACACCTGTCAGACCGCAAATATAAGTCAGTGTCAGGCCGTCCAGATTTGCGTGTAGGAGCGGAACAACCAAAGGAAAGGCTACTGCAGCGAATCCCTGCGGAAGACCGGTTAAAAGACCCATAAAAAAGGCGGTCAGATATACAACTGTATTGGCGGAAATACCGGATTGCTGAAAAAATGAGATCAACGTGTCGATGGTGCCTGTCGAGTAGAGCATTCCCTGAAAGAAGAGAATCGAAATAACACTTGCTGTGATCGGCCAGTGAAAGGATTTCACAAGCATTTCAGAAATCTGTTTTGGACGAAATTTTAAAAGGATCAACAACAGGGTTACGACGAGAAGCATAGACAGGGTTGTATTGAACTCGCAGACGGTTACCAGAAAAACGTTCAGAATAATCGGACCGATTGCAAGAATAACTGCTTTTTTGTGGGTGTTTTTTCCGCCGCTGTCGGCCGGATTCGGACGCACTTCCGAGTTATCCACCTGAAAGTCTTTTCCTGTTAAAAGTACAACCGCACCGATAAAAATAGCGGCAAAGGAAAGAATAAACTGGTGCCGAATAATATCAGTCAGCGAGATAGCCGTCAGAGAAGCGGCCAGAAGCATTGACGGTAAAATCGGGTTACAAAATTCCCAGACATGCCGGAACCAGTAGTTAATAGCTGTTTTTCGTTCCGGTGATAAACGATAACCTTTCGAGGCCTCCTCTACCATTGGTGCGGAGAAAATCGCTCCCCCGAGAGAAGGAAGAAAACCAAGAAATGCCGGCATAAAAGCTAAAACAATGCGATTGTCTTTAAAAAGAGAACCGGCAGCATCGGTGAACTCTTTCAGAATTCCGCTGGAACGCAGAAGATATTCCAAACACATGACAAGATAAAGAGTAAAGACCATATTCCAGGTCGGCCAACTGATAAAGGTGCTTTTAAGCGCTTCGAGAAGATGAGATGGAACAAATCCCGATAAAACGAATAAAAGGATGGCTGAAGCCAAAATTGCGTAACATACGGCCACTTTCTTTCTTAAGAGAATAACCAGAAGAAGTAAAGTGAGAAGTATCTCCGTGAGAGCATACATGAAAAAACCTTCTTTCAAGCAGAGTAATAATTGCGTAAAGGAACGCAATTGAAATAATATCTTTATTGTATCATAAAGGGTCCTTTTTCATCTATGGGAAAAAGTGTCTGACAGAAAAAGAAAGTAAAGCCCGGAGGAAAGAAACGTATTTCGGGAAAAGATATGATATAATAGCAGAAAACCGACAGAGGAAAGCTGAAAACGGGCAAATCAGAAACGGGAGGATATTCTTTATGAAGCTGATGGTTTGTATAGAAATGCGCAACGGAATTCTGTTTAACCACAGAAGAGTCAGTCAAGACAGGGTGGTAACGGAAGATATTTTAAAGGAATGCGAAGGAAACTTGTGGATCGGAACCTACTCGGAAAGTCTTTTTCAGGATTTTGAACAGGGCGGAATTCAAGTGAATGACGCTTATCTGAGCAAGGCAAAAACATCTGACTGGTGTTTTGTAGAGACGGCTTTTACGGAACAAACAGCAGAACAGGCAGACGAAATCATTGTTTATCAGTGGAATCGGAGATATCCGGCGGATGTTTTTCTGACCTGGAGTATGGATGGCTGGATAGTCGAATCACAAACAGAACTGGCTGGTTTTTCTCATGAAAAAATCACAAAAACACATTACAGAAGAAAATAAAGAAACAGATTTTCCACGACTCTGTTGAATCGGGAAAATCTGTTTTTTTGTAAAATGTTCCGGAACGTGAACAGGAAACCGAAAAAACACTTATTTGTGAAGACGGAGATCGGCTTTTAAGATGCGGTAGATACTTTCATTAAATAGTTTTTCAGATCGGAAACAGTATCGGCAATATAGCATGCACCGTGTTCTTCCAGTTCTCCCGGTTCTGCAAAACCGAAGCGAACACCTACGCAAGGCATTCCCGTTTTTTTGGCACCGATCACGTCGTATTTTCGGTCTCCTACCATGAGAAGCTGATCGGTGGAAGGGTGATTCCAATAAGTCAGTACTTCATTAATAATATCTTTTTTTTCGGAGGTGGATCCATCCAAGCGACTGCCGACCGCAATATCAAAATACTGGCTAAGTTCAAATTTATCCAGAATCTGTTTTACAAAAACCGTTGGTTTTCCGGAAGCAATCGCCATCTTAACGCCCTTGTTTTTCAAAGCGGCCAGAAGATCGGGAATGCCGGGATAGGGATGATTTTCAAAGATCCCGGTTTTTGAAAATCGTTCGCGGTATTTCTGAACGGCAGTGGTTATCTGTTTATCAGATAACTGATAAAATTCTTTAAAGGAGTAAACCAAAGAAGGTCCGATAAAGCGAGTCAGTTTTTTGAGATCCGGTTCATGAATTCCAATGGAGTCCAGTGCGTACTGTACAGATTTTGTAATGCCTTCCTGAGAATCGGTAAGAGTACCGTCCAGATCAAATAATATATATTGAATCATAATGTAAGTTCCTTTCATAAAAACGTAACCGCAAAAAGATAGCGGCTCTTATCTAAAAAAGAATACCACAAGTGAACAGAAATAAGTCATCGGAAAAATTTATTTTTATAAAATAGAGATGAATATTTTTTATGTATGGAAAAATATCTTACGGATTAGACGGAAAAATGCTATACTATTAGATTGAAGACGGCAGATAAAAGGGAAGTATCTGAGATAAATCTGTCGGAAAAAAGCAAAACAAATGAAAAGGAGGATAGGCGGAACTATAAGAAATCGACTGATTGATTATAAGAATTCTGTCTAAAGCCAAATGAATTTTTTGGGTTTAATTATCAGTGTTGCCTCATTTTTAGTAATTGGGATTTTCCATCCGATTGTTATTAAATGTGAGTATTATTTTACCGACAAGGTATGGCCGATTTTTTTGGTTAGTGGTATTCTCTGTATTGTAGCATCTTTACTTGTTGCAAATACGCTTGGCTCATCTTTATTGGGTGTAGTGGGATGTTCTTTTTTATGGAGTATTGGCGAGTTGAAGGAACAGCGCAAACGTGTAGAACGTGGATGGTTTCCTGAAAATCCAAACAGAAAAAAATAATGGTGTTTTTGTAGGCAAAGCATAGATTCTGAACTTCTTCAGAGGATATGCTTTTTTCTTTTGTCGCCGAGTGAAAAACATCGGATTGTCAGAGTCTGTTCTAAGAAAAAAAGTGTCTCAGATTTTCAAAGAAACCGAAATCCGGGGGGATTCCTGTGTTTGAAAACAGAGACACTTGTATAGATCATTATTTAATTGTCCTTGTAAATGGGATGAATCTGTCACTTAAAAGAAGGGAGCAGTTCATTAATGCATACGACGGAACAAGCCGACTACTTTGCCGATAATTTCTACATCTGTTACATAAATCGGATCCATGGTGTCATTTTCCGGCTGTAAGCGGATACGATTTTTTTCTCTGTAGAATGTTTTTACGGTTGCTTCGTTATCTAACAGTGCAACCACGATTTCTCCGTTTGTGGCTACTTTGCTAGGAGTAACAATAATATAGTCACCGTCCATGATACCTACATTTACCATGCTGTCGCCTTTTACATGCAGAATAAAGGAATTGTCATGCTGTACAAAATTCATAGGCAGTGTCATGGTATCTTCCACATTCTGCTCAGCCAAAATCGGAACGCCTGCAGCAACTGTACCGATAATAGGAACATTTACCATTTCGTCGTAGGAGCTGTTATCTTCATATAAGTTTACATTTGGGGTATCTAAATCATTATTTTTCAGAATAACGATTGCTCTTGGTTTGCTAGGGTCACGACGAATATAGCCTTTTCGTTCTAACTGAATCAAGTGGGAATGTACCGTGGAACTGGACTGCAGCCCGATTGCATCACCGATTTCACGAACAGAAGGCGGATATCCTTTTAAGTTAATTCGACTAATAATAAAGTCTAAAATTTCGCCCTGACGGGGAGTTAGACCGATTGTTTTTTTGCGCATAAAGTTACCTCCTAAAAGTGATGTAAAAAAAGTACTTCGGATCTTTATAAAAAAGCAGAAGTATCCCATAACAAAATCATTTTGATTATTTTGTAGATCCCGGATGTCAAAGCTTGGTTTTCTGCAGCAACAGGGAAAAGAATCCGACAGACAGGTTATGTATCGGCTGTAATAGTAATATGATTTTGTAAATTTCGTAAAAATTATAAGATAAAGATTAGAAAAACCTCATTATGATATATATTTACTATTATATACCATAGCAATGTAGAATGCAAACTATTGTTCCGAATTATATGTGTGTAGAAAACATTTGTATCATATATTTTTTCGATAATCGGAGAGAAAGACTTTACAAAATGGCTGTTTTTTAGTATTATATTAAGGTAATTTGCGCCTGTAGCTCAGTGGATAGAGCACTGGCCTCCGGAGCCAGGTGCGTTGGTTCGATTCCAATCAGGCGTATTTTGAAAAGTGGTTTTCTGTAAACGGAAAACCACTTTTTTCTTTTTATAGCTGACATTGTAATGATAACGGAGGGTGTTTAAGGGAGTTGATTTGGAAGGGGAATCTCTTTCTTTTAAGAGTGGAAAATGATATAATAAAATGATGTACCAAGAAAAAAATACTTTTACTGAGGTGAGAAATTTGGGACAGAAAAAGAGTATGAACAGTGCGCCGAAAACAGATCTTGCACAGATTTTGACAGGGGTCGGACTGTTGGCACTGGCTATATATGTGACATGGATTATTTTTCGAGCGCCGGATATGGCGGAAATGGAAGTGGCGGATTACAATAATCTGCTGCAGGAAGAGATGGGCTTTTTGGGAAGCTTTATCTATATTGCGCTCCACGGCATGATGGGGAAAGGTACGATTATTTTTCCGCTTCTTTTTGCATTGGGCGGAGTTTGTGCCCTGACAGGCAAAGATTTTGATAAAACACAGATAGCGGGCGGTATGCTGATTACATTGGTGATTTTGACCGTCATGCATATGAGTGTACCTTATGCAGATTTCAGAGACTGTGTACTAACCGGCCTTGCCGGAGACGGTGGCGGTATTATCGGCGGTGCGACAGCCTTTTTACTAAAGGAAGGGCTTGGAACCTTCGGAACTTACATTGTTCTTTTATGTATGGTGATTACGGCGGGGATTCTGCTCGGACAAAAGTATTTGTTTAATCGTCGGGCAAAAGGACCGAAAGGGAGCAAAGAACCGGCAAGTGCGAAGGATACCCTTGCTCACTTGAAAGACGCGGTTATGAATTTTATCTTTGTGGAAGAGGACGAAGAAGAAACCACCCCGAAAGAAGACCGTCCGAAAAAACAGCGTAATCGGGAACCGCTTCGTACAAAAATAACCCGGGATAAGGAAGAAACAAAAGCGGAAGACGGTAAAAATTCCAAATTTGAACGCTTCAAAAATTTCTTCATAGAGGAAAATGACGAGTATGAAGAAGAAGAGGAAGTGGAAAAAAAAACTTCGCTCAAGGGAAAAAACAGCACAAAGACAGGAGTCATTCCTAAAGAAAAACCGGTTATTTTAAATTCGATTGTTCAGATTCACAAAACACTGGACGAGGCGGAACCGAGAATCGGATTAAGTCCGACCGAACCGCTTTATCCGGAACATTACGGTGTTGATGAATCTGTTGAAGAGTTTCAGGAACTGGTTCAAAAACGGAAAGAGGAAGAACCGGTATCGGTGATCCCCGTAGCAATTCGAAAAAAAATGGAAAAAGATCAACAAATGGATCAAATCGTGCAGGATATTCCGGAGGAAACAAAGGAAGAAGAGTATGAACAGCAAACGTTATATCAGAAGCCGACGGAAACAGGGTATCATTTTCCGACGATAGATCTATTAGAGGTTAATAAAAACGCAAAAAGTAAAAACAATATGAGTGATTTGATGAATCACGTGGAAAAACTGGAAAAAACGCTGAGTGATTTCGGTGTAAAAGGAAAGATTTCCGATGTGAGTTGCGGTCCTGCAATTACCCGGTATGAATTTCAGCCGGCGGCGGGAATCAAGGTAAGTAAGATTTTAAACCTTGCGGATGATATCGCGTTAAGCATGGCGGTAGCCGGTGTCAGAATCGAAGCGCCGATTCCGGGAAAAGCAGCTGTAGGGATTGAGGTGCCGAACGAACAGACCCGTATGGTCGGTCTTCGGGAAGTACTGGAAAGTGAAGCGTTTCAAAACAGTAAATCAAAAATTACGGTGGCATTGGGAAGAGATATCAGCGGTCAGGCCGTTGTTGCCGATCTTGCGAAAATGCCTCATCTGCTGATCGCCGGTTCTACCGGATCCGGGAAATCGGTATGCATCAACACATTGATTAACAGTATTCTTTATAAGGCCAGTCCGGATGAAGTGAAATTCGTTATGGTTGACCCGAAAAAAGTGGAACTTGGAAATTACAACGGAATTCCGCACCTGATTTCTCCGGTTGTTACCGATGCAAAAAAAGCGGCGTCGGCATTGCGTTGGGCTGTGCATGAAATGGAACGCAGATACGATTTGTTTGCGGATAACGGTGTCAAGGATATGCCACGTTATAATAAACTGATGGATGAAAGAATTGCACAGGCAGGCGACGAAGATGCGAAGGATCGCTTTAAAAAGCTGCCTTATATTGTGGTATTGATTGATGAATTGGCTGACTTGATGATGGTTGCTCCGGCGGATGTAGAGGACGCAATTTGTCGCTTGGCGCAGTTGGCCCGTGCGGCAGGGATTCATTTGGTTGTTGCAACACAGAGACCTTCCGTGGATGTTATTACAGGAATTATTAAGGCCAATATGCCTTCCAGAATTGCTTTTGCGGTTTCTTCTCAGACAGATTCCCGTACAATTTTAGATATGGGCGGAGCGGAAAAACTGCTTGGACGTGGAGATATGTTGTTCTATCCGACAGGAATGCCGAAACCGCAACGTGTTCAGGGTGTCTATGTATCCGATCAGGAAATAGATCGAATTGTGGAGGCGGTAAAAGGACAGGGACAGCCTGTTTACAACGAAGAGATTGCAAATACAGAATTGCAGCAGGAAACGAAAAAAGAGGATGCCCAGGAGGAATGGGACAGTCTCATTCCGGAAGCAACGAAGCTGTTTATTGAAAACGGACAGGCTTCCATTTCGTTGTTACAGCGCAGATTCCGTGTGGGATATACAAGAGCAGCAAGAATTGTAGATCAGATGGAACAGAGAGGAATTGTAGGTCCGTACGAGGGAAGTAAACCAAGACAGATACGAATGACGATGGCACAATACGATGAAATGATGGAAAACGGTCAGCTGTAGTCAGAATGTGAAGTGAAGTAGATATAATTATGGCTAATTGATTACAAATTGCAATATTGCTTGCGATATTTCCAAGAAATGTGCTATAGTATCTTTGTTACAGCAGTGGCTGACAAGCAAGGTCAGAATATTAATATTTTTAGGAGTTTATTAGGAGGTGGCCACTTTGGAGGGAATCGGAGAAATTCTCAAGAAAGAACGCGAAAAAAAAGGAATTACTTTGGATGATGTAGCGGATGTAACAAAAATCCGATATAAATATTTAGAAGCAATTGAAAACGAGCAGTTTCAGGTTCTTCCGGGAGAGGTTTATGCACGAGGCTTTGTAACAGCATATTTAAAATATCTGGGGATCAAAGACCGTGAAGATGTTAAGGCAATTATGGAAATAAAACCGAAAGAGGAACCGGTAGAAGAAAAGCATGAAGAAGAACCGGAACACAAAAAACATAAACATAAAAATGAAGAGGTTGTAGAAGAAACGCCGGTTGCAAGACTGAAACAACCACAGAAGAAAATGCCGGCTGCGAAATTTGAAGAAAAACCGTTAAATAAAAAAGGTGCTTTGATTATTGTATTGAGTGTTGTTGCAATTCTGGCACTTTTGGCATTGCAGTGGGTTTACAGTTATAATGCGAGTAAGGAAGTCGAAGAACCGACGCAAGATGTTCAGAAGCAGGAAGAACAGGTTCAGAAAGAGGAACCAAAACCGGAAGAAGATGTAAAACCGGATGAACCTGCTGTTGCAGATGTTCCAAATGACGGAAAAATGCATATTGTACTGGAAATTCTGGATCTTCATCCGGAAACAGAAGAAGCCTGCTGGATCGGTTTTACTGTTGACGGACAGCAGAGTCAGGCAACTATGACCGAAGGTCAGAAACAGGAACTGGTGGCAACCGATGCCATTACCCTGAACATGGGGAATGCAGGTGTTGTAAAAGTTACAATTAACGGAAAAGATATGGGTACTTTAGGCGGAGAACAGCAGGTAGTGAAAAAGACTTTCCAGGCTTCCGAATTTGTAACCCAGCCACAGACTGCAGATCCGAATGCGGTAGCAGATCCAAATGCAGTAGCGGATCCGAATGCAGTGGCAGAATAAATGATTGTTAGATTTCTATAGTAGTGGTAAAATAGAGCAGGGGCTGGTGTACGCATTGGTTTTCATCGATGAAAACAGCTCCTGCTTTTTTTGTGTAAGAAAAGGAAATGTTGAACGAAAGAAGGTTATATTTTGCAAAAAGTAAGCGTGTTGTCACTTGGATGTGCAAAAAATTTGGTTCACAGTGAAAATATGATGGGACTTTTTCAGGAACACGGATATGTCCTGACAGAAGACTATCAGGAAGCGGAAATTATTATCGTAAATACCTGCGGATTTGTAAATGCCGCAAAAGAAGAATCCATTAATACCATTCTGGAAATGGCACAGCTAAAAGAAAACGGTGCATGTAAGGAATTGGTTGTGGTTGGATGTCTGGTACAGAAATATTCCAAAGAACTGGCAGAAGAAATTCCGGAAGTGGATATTTTTGTTGGAACCAATGATTATCAGAAAATTGTGGAAATCATTGAAGAACATCAGAAAAAACAGGAAATAATTGTGCATACGCACTGGACAGAAGAAAGTAAAGATAATAATGTGCCGCGTTTGTTAACGACACCGAAGCATTATGCATATTTACGTATTTCAGAAGGATGCGACAACAAATGCACTTACTGTGTTATTCCTGAGATGCAGGGACCGCACCGCAGTAAAACGATTGAACAGATTGTAAAAGAAGCGAAGCAGTTAACACAGGAAGGAGTCAGCGAGCTGATTCTGGTTGGTCAGGATACCAGTTATTACGGAAAAGATCTTTATGGCAGATTTGCTCTGGTGGATCTGTTAAAGGAACTGGTAAAAATTGACGCTGTTCGTTGGATTCGAATTTTATATGCGTATCCAAACAACTTTACAAAGGAACTGATCGATTATATTGCGGGAGAAGAAAAAATCTGCAAATATTTGGATATTCCGTTACAGCATGCGGATGATGAAGTTTTAAAAAGAATGAACCGTAAAATTACCCAGCAAGACATGCGGGCATTAATCGGTGAACTGCGCAGACAGATGCCGGATATTACAATTCGCTCCACATTTATTGTAGGTTTCCCGGGCGAAACCGAAGAACAGTATCAGAATCTTTTGGATTTTCTGGAAGAAATGAAACTGGATTGTGTAGGTGCATTCCCGTATTCCCGTGAAGAGGGAACTCCTGCAGATAAGATGGACGGTCATATGGAAGAGGACGAAAAAGAAAAACGTGCAGAAAACCTGATGGAACTGCAGTATGATATTATGTATCACAAACATGAGTCCGCAATCGGTCAGAAACGTCTGGTCAAAGTGGATGAACTGAGTCCGGATATCCCGGGTCTGCTGTTATGCAGAAGTCAGGGTGAAGCACCGGATGTGGATCCGCTGATTCTGGTTTATGAAGATGAAAATCACACCTGGAAACCGGGAGATTACTTCACTGTGGAAATTACCGGAATTGATGAGTATGATTGGGTAGCTGAAATTGTCTGTCCGTAGAGAAGAAGCTTCTCTTTGGAATATATAATGAGGGAAACAGGAGGTGATTGCACGGCTTTAAAGAAAGAAAGTCTGTGCTGACAAATGAATTTACCAAATAAGTTAACCATTTTAAGAATCTGTATGGTGCCGCTGTTTATGGTGGCATTACTGATGAACACACCGGAAGCCAGAATTGTGGCGGCAGTGCTGTTTGCAATTGCATCATTCACAGATATGTTGGACGGGAAGATTGCCCGGAAACATAATCTTGTTACAAACTTCGGAAAACTGATGGATCCACTTGCAGATAAAATTCTGACTGCAGCCGCTATGGTATGTATGGTACAGTTGGGAGATCTGGCCGGATGGATTGTTGTAGTGGTATTATTCCGTGAATATGCTATTACAGGTCTGCGTTCTGTTGCCGCAAGTGAAAACATTGTTGTTGCCGCAAGTATGTGGGGAAAAATTAAAACAGTCTGCCAGATGGTGGCACTGTTCCTGTTAATGTTAAAACCACAGGTTATGGCGCTCTGCGGGATCGATCTCGGTCTGATTATTATGTATGTGGCATTGGTATTAACTGTTTACTCCGGTTTGGATTATGTTGTAAAACTGAATAAACAGATTAAATGGAGTTGGTAAAATGGATAAGGCACTTTTATTTTTAGCCCGCGGATGCGGTTCCGGCATGATTCATCCGGCACCTGGTACATGGGGTTCTTTGGCTGCTCTTCTGATCGGTTTTGTGTGGAGCTTCTTTGGAGGAATTCCGCTCTGGTTTATTATTGCAGCGATGATTGTCGGTGTTTATATCTGTGAAAGCGGAGAAAAACAGATGGGTGTTCACGATCCTTCCGAAATCGTATTTGATGAGTGGATTGGTATGTGGATTACGATGTGGAGTATTCCGGTATATCTGTTTCCGGTTGCATTTATTTTATTTCGTTTTTTTGATATCAGTAAACTTGGTCCAATCGGTAAGATTCAGGATCTGCCGGGCGGGCTTGGTATTATGGCGGATGATGTACTTGCCGGAATTATCGGCAGAATTTTGATTGGTCTGGGAATGTATTTCTTCCTGTAATCGATCGGACAGAATTCCATCTGAAAAAAGAATTTACGACAAAAGAAGTGATATCCTGTGAAAGATGGGGATACCGCTTCTTTTTTTGTTTTGTCTGAATCCTTTTTTTCTGCATAAAAGAGAAAAAAAGTCATCAATAAAGGTGTTCATTGACATTGAAATGTTGTATAATAAAATTTAAGTTTAAAGACGGGAGAGGCTTATGAACAAAGGTCAGAAAAGGAAGAATTATCTAAAAAAAAACATAATTTTTATTCTCATCACCGTCATAATTATCTGGTATACAGGTGCTTTTTTAATTAATCAGGTGCAGGGTTTTTTTGTGGAAACCGAAAAACTTGAATTATCTATGCTTGAAAATCTGGAGACCGGATACGGTCAGGTCAGCGGGATTGAAACTGTAATTCCGGCTATGGCTGACGGAACGCCGAAACAGCTGATCAAGGAAGGTTCTCATGTCCGTAAGGGAAATGCCGTATATGAAGTGGGTGGGCAGTATTCCTATACAAACAATGCGGGTCTGGTATCCTACCAGCTGGATGGGTTGGAAGGCGTAACCGATCTGAAAAAAGTATGTTCTTCAAATTTAAAAGAACGTTATCACAGTTTGAACGGACAAACGGAAAAACCGCCTAAGGAAGTTACGGCGGGAATGCCCTATGCCAAAGTAATTCAGACTTTTGATGATGTTTCCGCATACATTACAGTGCCTGCAACAGCATATACAAAAAACCTGAAAACAGGCGATGAGATAATGGTTCGCTTTTTGGGCATCAATTATGATGTAAAAGCCCATGTTTTGGACATTCAGGAAGCTTCAGAAGAAAAAGCTATGTATATTAGGGCGGGTCTGGACCTGGTAAAGGAAAAAATATTCCAGCAGAGGATTTATAAAATAGAGTTGCCTTATGACAGAAAGAAAGCGCTTTCCGTTCCTGTGGAAGCATTGGTAGAACGGGACGGTAAAACAGGTATTTATTATTTGAGGCGCGGGACAGCCTGCTGGAAAGAAATTACAATAGGCGCGGAATGGAAAGATCAGAAGCGTGTTCTTGTAAAAGAAGGCCTGAAAGAGGGAGACATCATTGTAACAACTCCGGAATTTGTTACAGAGGGCGAGCACGTTAAATATTAGATTCAAATTATAATTATTCATATATAAAATTTTGATTTAAAGGGATGAACTGGAATGAGTATTGCGCAGAATATTGCAGAAATTAAACAGGAAGTAGAAGAGGCCAGAAAGAAAAGTCCAAATCCTGACCAGCCGGTTACAATTGTATCCGTTACAAAAACAAGAACACCGGAACAGTTAAACGAAGTGTTGGATGCGGGACTGCATATTTTAGGAGAAAACAGAGTTCAGGAATTCATGGACAAATACGAAGCTGTTAATCCGGAGGCGGAATGGCATATTATCGGTCATTTACAGAGCAACAAAGTAAAGTATATTGCAGATAAGGTAAAACTGATACACTCTTTGGAAAGTGAATCTCTGGCAAAAGAACTGAATCACAGAATGAAAGCACTGGGGCATCCGATGGATTGTCTGGTTCAGGTCAATATTGCAGATGAAGAAAGCAAATTCGGTCTGGCGAAAGATGAAGTGATTCCGTTTTTAGAAAAAGTAAGTAAGATGGAAGGTATTCATGTAAAAGGGTTAATGAACATCGCACCGTTTTTTGAAAATACAGAAGAGGTACGTCCGATTTTCCGCGAAATGTATCAGTTATTCCAGGAATTAAAAGAAAAACAGATTCCGGGAATTGACATGGATATTCTTTCTATGGGAATGAGTCATGATTTTCATGTGGCTGTAGAAGAAGGTGCAACCATGGTACGTGTTGGAAGAAGGATGTTCTCATAAAAAGGAGAGGTAATTATGTTCGATAAATTTAAAGTAATGATGGGATTTTCCAATATGGAGGATGAAGACGATGATGATGAACTCATCGAAGAAAAGAAAATCCAGCCGGCTCCACCGGTGAAAGTAGAACCAAAACCGGTTCAGAGAATAAGCAATGTGGTTTCCTTTAACGGAAATCCGAGAGAACACGTTGGCGGACATCGTGATGAAAATGCACGTGTCGTACTGGTAGAACCTGTTCGTTTTGAAGAATCTCAGGGAATTGCGGACAGTCTGCTAGATCGTAAGGCTGTCGTGATCAATATTGAATCCTGTGATACTGATATTGCGGCGAAAATCATTGATTTCGTAGGCGGCGTTATTTATGCAATCGACGGAACTATTCAGAAAGTCAGTCAGGGCATCATTGTGGCTGCACCGCAGAATATTGATATTGCAAGTGAATTGAAACATGATATGGAATCTACTGATGAAGATATTTTTGCCTGGATTACACAGTATAAAGGCAAAGGTGATTTTTAATGACGGCAAAGTATCGCTTTGGTTTTATCGGTGCGGGTGCAATGGCGGAAAGTATTGCGTCGGGAATGATTTCCAAGAATATGTGTCGTGCACAGGACATTATTATGTCCAATCGCAGCCGGGAAAAACTGGAGCGGATATCCGAATCATTGGGAATTTATGCGGCAGAGGACAATAATCAGGTTGTCCGGGAAGCTGAATATCTTGTAATTGCAGTAAAACCGCAACAGTTTCAGACTGTTGTGGAAGGATTGTCTGAAAAGCCTCATTCGGAACAGACGGTTATATCAATTATGGCAGGAGTTCCTTTAAAAACACTGGAAGACAATTTGGGTGATGTATCTATGTTCCGAGCTATGCCGAATACACCGGCGAAAATCGGTTGGGGGATGACAGGTGTTGCACCGGGAAAAACGGTGCGCGAGGAACAAAAAGAAGTTGTTCGTCAGATGTTTGATGCTGTCGGAAAAACAGTATTCGTTGAGGAATCTTATATGGATGCTATCGGTGCTGTAAGCGGATGTGGTCCTGCCTATATGTATCAGATACTGGAAGCGATTGCAGACGGTGCGGTACTAACCGGTTTGCCACGCAGCATGGCATATGAACTTGCGGCACAGACGATGGCCGGTTCCGCTATGATGTTTTTAGAAACCGGAGAACATCCGGGTGTTTTAAAAGATCAGGTAACCAGTCCGGGCGGTACGACGATTCGTGCGATTAAAACTATGGAAGAAAAGGGAGTTCGCGGTGCGATGATGGAGGCTGTAGAGCAGGCGTATCTTCGTTCCAAGGAACTGGGCAGCAAGTAGTCGAAACCGTATGATAATCGGGGACGGTGCTGTATAAAGCCCGTAACGACTGAAAAAGAGAGAATCTATTTTAATCGAAAGGCTGGTGACTGTGTCGATTCTTATTGCTATTTTAAAAGAATCTGTGGCACGTTTTCATGGTTTATCTATTTTTACGGACAGCAGTCTGGGTGTTGAACTGGCTGATTATTATCCGTTGTGTTTTATCTTTTATTCCTCATAATCCGTATAATACCATTTTACGTTTTATTTATGATATGACGGATCCGATTTTGGACTTATGTGGAAGATTTTTACCGGATGCATTGCGTGCGCCGCTGGACTTTACGCCAATGGTTGCACTTTTAGTGATTCAGCTTCTTTATCAGGTGCTGGTAAGCATTCTGCATGTTCTGTTTTAATCGGTTCTGCGGAAGGGAGATAGCATGCTGACACTTTCGACAGAAGAAAAACAGTTTCTTGCACGCCTGGAGGATAGTCTCACACGGGTGGAAGAACGTTATCAAGAAGAGGTTACCGATTTTTTGGAACCACGTATGCAATTAGTCGCAGATGAATTTCTGAGATCTCGAAAATATACGAGATATCTTTTCTGCGGCGGATTTGATGATGCAGAACGAAAAAGACTGGTCTTGTATCCGGAATATACAGAAGGAGACTGTACACTTGCGGGAATCCGACTGTATCGTTTCCGAGGACGTTTGGACTTTGTCTCCGTAAATCACAGAGATTTTTTAGGCGCATTAATGAGTCTGGGTCTCAGACGTGAAAAATTCGGAGATTTGCTGGTTACGGAATCCGGATTTGATTTATTTGTAGAAGATGAAATTGCGGATTATATTTTGCAAAATGACTTAAGGGTCAAGCATGTTCCTCTTGTTGCGGAAGAATGCACTTTGGAACAGTTTGAACCGCCTGAACAGAAGACAAAGGAAATACACATTATGGTGGCATCCATGCGATTGGATACTCTTCTGGCCAACGGTCTGGGTTTATCCCGTTCGAAGGCTATGGAATTTATTCAGAGTGGTCGTGTGAAAGTAAATCATAGTGAAGTTAAAGCAAACGACGCAATTTTGCGGGAGGGAGATCTGATCTCCTGTAGAGGGAAAGGACGTCTACGAGTCGGAGCATTTTCCGGAGAAACCCGTAAAGGAAAGTTACGTGTTTGTATGATAAAATATATCTAAATTGATTTCCACATGGAGAAATCTGGTAAGGGGGAATATTTATGCTGAAACCGATGGATATTCACAATAAGGAATTTAAGAAGTCCATGAGGGGTTACGATGCCGAAGAGGTAGACGAGTTCCTGGATGAAATTATTGTAGATTTTGAAAAAATGCAGCGTGAAATTGAAATTTTGAAAAAACAGGTAGATAACTATAATGAAAATATCAGTACCTACCGTGAAAAGGAAATTTCTTTGAACAATGCATTAGTATCTGTACAGCGTTTTGCTGATCAGATGAAAAAAGATGCGGAAGACAAAGCATCAGAAATCATTGCCGATGCACAGGCAGAAGCTGAAAAAATAATTGGGGATACAGAAGCTCGTTATGAGACTGTACTCAGTAATTACTCTGCACTGGCAGGTCGTTACAATGACGCAAAAGAAACATTAAAGGAATATTTCCAGAATCAGCTGGAACAGTTGGAACAGGATGAAAACTGGGTTTCTTCCGATGAAGTGATTGATTATATCAAACAGGAAGAAGCAATCAGCGAATCACAGGCTGAAACAGAAGAACAAAGTTCAGAAAATGACGAAACAAAAATCGACGTAAAGCTTCAGGAAGTAATGGACGAAATTAAAAATAATTAATTGTCTATTTGACAGAGGTAATGACCGGTCCGCATTTTCTGAGTGTAGGACCGGTAAATTATATATGCAAAGTTTTTGCAGTAATATTTTATTTTGAGGTGAAAAGCAAAGTGGAAAAAGTAGATTATGGGAAAACCCTGAATCTTCCAAAAACTGATTTTCCAATGCGTGGGAATCTCCCGAAACGTGAACCGGAAATGTTGGAATTCTGGGATAGCAATGAAATTTATCAGAAAGTCGCAGAAAAAAATGAAGGACATCCAAAATTTATTCTGCATGACGGCCCTCCGTATGCAAACGGAAATATTCATTTAGGTCATGCTTTAAATAAAGTTTTAAAAGATATGATTATTAAACATCGCAGCATGGCGGGTTATGATGCACCTTATGTGCCTGGTTGGGATACTCACGGGCTTCCGATTGAATTAAAAGCAATCAAAGCTATGGGATTAGACCATCATTCTGTAGACAAAGTGGCATTCCGTCAGTCCTGTGCACAATTTGCGTTGGACGCTGTTGAAAATCAGAAAAAACAGTTCCGTCGTTTGGGCGTACGCGGTGACTGGGATCATTCTTATGTAACATTAGATCCGAAATTCGAAGCAGAACAGATCGGTGTATTCGGTGATATGGCGAAAAAAGGTTATATTTATAAAGGCCTGAAACCTGTTCACTGGTGCCCGGATTGTGAAACTGCACTGGCAGAAGCAGAAATTGAATATGCAGAAAAAAAATCCCCGTCTATTTATGTAAAATTCAAAGTAAAAGACGCCAAAGGTTTATTTGATACCGAAAATGCATATGTTGTAATCTGGACCACAACTCCATGGACATTGCCTGGTAACATGGCTATCTCCCTGCATCCTGATTTTGATTATCAGCTGGTTCAGTTTGGCGATGAAAAATATATTATTGCAAAAGAAATGATCGCAAATGTAATCAGTGATTGCGGTCTTCCTGAAGAATACACTGTTCTCGGTCAGTGGAAAGGGATTGAACTGGAACGCATGACATGCTTCCATCCGTTCTTGGATCGTGAATCCTTAGTAATCGTAGGGGAACACGTAACATTAGACGCAGGTAGTGGTTGCGTACACACCGCTCCTGGACATGGTATGGAAGACTTTGTTGTTGCGAAAAAATATGACATCGAAGTAATTTCTCCTGTTGATAACCAGGGTAAATTAACAGAAGTAGCCGGTCAGTTTGCAGGCTTAACCACAAACGACGCGAACAAAGCGATTGTTCAGTGGCTGGACGACAACGGATATCTGTTAAAACTGAAATTTATCAAACACCAGTATCCACATTGCTGGAGATGTAAAAACCCGACCATCTTCCGTGCAACGGAACAGTGGTTTGCATCTGTAGACGGTTTCCGTAAACAGGCACTGGATGAAATTGATAAAGTAAAATTCTTCCCATCCTGGGGTCATGACCGTATTTATAACATGGTTGCAGACCGTGGTGACTGGTGTATTTCCCGTCAGAGAACATGGGGTGTACCAATTCCAATTTTCTACTGTGCGGATTGTAATGAACCAATCGTAAATGATGCAACAATCGATAAAGTAAAAAATCTGATCCGTGAAAACGGTTCCGATGTATGGTTTGACAAATCCGTGGAAGAACTGATTCCGGAAGGACTTGTTTGCCCGAAATGCGGCGGTACACATTTCCGTAAAGAAACCGATATCATGGATGTATGGTTTGACTCCGGTACAACTCATAAAGGGGTACTGGGTGTACGTCCTGAATTACAGTCTCCTGCAGATCTGTATCTGGAAGGCAGTGACCAGCATCGCGGATGGTTCAACTCCTCTCTGTTAACAAGTGTTGCAGTAGACGGTGTTGCTCCTTATAAAGCAGTATTAACACACGGCTTCTTAGTTGACGAACAGGGCCGTAAAATGAGTAAATCTCTTGGCAACGGTGTTGATCCGTTAAAAGTTGTAGATCAGATGGGTGCAGACATCTTACGTCTGTGGGTATCTTCTGCTGATTACCGCAATGATATTGCAGTATCTCAGGGTATTTTAAAACAGGTCAGCGAAGCATATCGTAAAGTACGTAACACATTCCGTTACTTACTGGGTAATATTTCTGATTTCGATTACGAAAAAGATAAAGTTGCTTTAAAAGATATGGAAGAAATTGACCAGTGGATCATTCTGAAACTGAACCGCTTACTGGATAAAGTAAACAAAGGTTATGTAGATTGTGAATTCCACGTGGTATATCATGCAGTACACAACTTCTGCAATGTTGCATTAAGTGCAATTTATATGGACGTTGTAAAAGATCGTTTATATTGTGAACTGCCGGACAGCCAGAAACGCCGTTCCTGCCAGACCGCATTATACGAAATCTGCCTGAAACTGGCTCAGATTATGACTCCAATCTTATCCTTCACCACTGAAGAAGTTTGGAAATATCTGCCGAAGAAAGATAAAGAACTGAGTATTCAGTTATCCGGATGGCCTGAAGTAGACCAGGAAGCTTTAAATGATGAATTAGAAGCTAAATGGGATAAACTTCTCGAAATCCGTAGTGAAGTAACCAAAAAACTGGAAGAAAAACGTGCCAATAAAGAAATCGGGAAATCTTTGGATGCACAGGTTATCCTGTATGCTGACGGAGAAACTCTGGATCTCTTACAGAGCATGAAAGACCAGCTGGCTACTGTATTTATCGTTTCCGAAGTTGCTGTAAAAGCAATGAGTGAAGCACCTGCTGACGCATATGAAAGTAAAGACGTAAAAGATTTAGATGTTGTAATTGAACCTGCAAAAGGTGAAATCTGTGAACGTTGCTGGATGCATTTCCATGAATTAAATGAAGATCATCTGTGTGAACGTTGTGCGTCTGTTATGAGCCATAAATAATAAAAAACTTTTCAGCTGTCATTTTGCCACAACCGGCAGGATGACAGCTTTTTTTGAAGGACGGTGAATCACTTGGAAGCAATCCTTATGAGTCTGAATGTTATGCTCCCGGTTTTTCTTCTGATTGTTCTCGGGATTTTTCTGCGCAAAATCGGATTACTTCCGAGATCACTTGCCGAAGGTATGAATACGCTTTGTTTTAAATGCTTCTTGCCGGTGTTGCTATTTAACAATGTAAGAAAAAGTGATTTTTGTTCTCATCTGGAATGGCATCTGATCGCCTATGCGGTGGGTACGGTTCTTGTATTTTTCTTATTAAATCTGTATCTGGTGCCAAAGCTTGTAAAAGATCCGCGGCAGCAGAGTGTAGTGATTCAGGGGATTTACCGAAGCAATTATGTGATTTTGGGGATTCCGATTATCAGCAACATTTACAAAGGGGAAAGTATTGCGACGGTGACGATGCTAGTTGCGATTGTGGTACCGCTTTTTAACCTGTGTGCGGTGTATCTGTTTGAAAAAATTAACGGAAATAATCAGCATAATCCGTTGAAAATGCTGGGCAGTATTGCAAAAAATCCTCTGATTGTGGGAACTGTGCTTGGGATAGGCTATACACTCCTTGATATAAGATTTCCGGAGTTTTTGGACAGTACGCTGGATCAACTCTCAGGAGTGGTGATACCGCTGGCTCTATTGATTCTGGGTGCCGATCTCAAGTTAAATCTGGATCGCAGTCACCTGAAACTATTGGCGGGCACCGTGACGGGAAAGCTGTTTGTAATGCCGTTGCTGTTTCTGCCCCCGGCGGTTTTGTTGGGATTTCGCGGGCAGGCACTTGCCAGCCTTCTTGCCATGTATGCATCTCCTGCTGCGGTAAGTGGCTATATTATGGCACAAAATGCGGGTGCGGATCATGAATTATCCGGACAGATTATAGTGGCAACTTCGCTGCTATCCTGTTTTACCCTGTTTGTTTTCATTGCGGTTTTACGCTACTTTACACTTATATAGGAAAAGGCTCTGCCTTCACACGAATGCTGATGTGAGGGCAGAGCCTTCTTTTATTTTTCGGTTTCCTGCTGTTTCTTTTTCATCCAGACATGCAGAGTCTTGCAGATCTCTGCCAGTGGTTTTTTCAGAAGAGGCTGTTCCGGAAGAGAACGGATAAATTCTTTTCCGTAGCTTTTACTGATTACACGTTTATCCAGAATAATAACAGATCCCCAGTCGTTTGAGGTACGAATCAGTCTTCCGCAACCCTGTCTGAATTTCAGAACGGCCTGAGGAAGGCTGTAAGAGGAAAAGCTGTTTTTCCCCTGAGACTGAATATATTCCATCTTGGCGCTGGTAATCGGTTTGGTAGGAGGCTGGAACGGGAGTTTGGTAATGACCAGGGTCGTAAGCCCGGTTCCCTTGATATCCACACCTTCCCAGAAACTGTTGGCACCTAATACGATTGTATTGTCGGATTGATTCAGGCATTGCAGGATACTGGTACGATTGCCGTCCTGTCCGTGAGCCAGAATATTGAAATTATTCAGTTTCGGATTTCGTTTTAAGGCGAAATAGGTCTTGTTTAACATAGCGTAGGAGGTAAACAGAACCAGAACTCCGCCGGTGACAGAAAGAAAGATTTTTTCAAGACTGTCTATTAACATATTGGAGTAGACTTCTTCACTTACCTTGGAGTAATCCGCGATATCGGTTGGAATCGCAATACAGGACTGTGTATTGTAATCAAACGGTGAAGGCGTAATGTAAGAGACATATTCATCCTCGGAGAGAAGATAAAGCTGTGCCGTATACTTTAGGTTATTTGCAATTGCCAGAGTGGCAGAAGTTAAAATAACGCTTGTATTCTGATCAAACAGTCGCTCCTTTAACAGTGGCATAACATCGATTGGAGCGACGGAAAGACAGAGATTGGCACCCCAACTGCTGTTATTGTAGGTGATCCAGTAAATATCACGTTTTCGTTTTTCCTCCACGAAGGTTTCGATGTACTGATACTGTTCCTTGAACCAGTTCTGGTTAAAGACCAGTTCTCTGGCCAGAAGATCCAGTTCCTCAAAAAGATCGATTAAATTTCGGATTCTGGAAAGACGGTTGTGTACGGTGATAATCAGATCTTTGGTCTGGTTAAGCAGAACCGAGAGTTCCTTCCACCATTTTGCATTGCGTTCCTTGTCGGTGATACGCCATTCATTATTGCGTGACAGATGCTCGACCGTGAATATAAATTGAATGGTTTTTTGAATCTGTTCATCAAGAAAATGAATATCATCTGCCAACTCTCTTTGCGTCAAAAGAAGATTGCCGTAGGATTCGGATTCCTCGTGACTCTCTTTCACCGTATCTAGAATCCGGTTGACAACGGAATTTTTCCGTAAGAGATGCTGACAGGTTTTGCGGATAAATTCCAGATCCACGGTATCGGTGAACTGTCTGGTAGCTTCATCTTCAAGGTTATGTGCCTCATCGATGATGACATGTTCAAAACCAGGAAGAACCTGGTTTTCCAGCTTCAGATTCTGTAAAAGAAGAGAGTGATTGGTGATGATGAGCATACTGTTTTCACAGGCCTTACGGTTATTCATATAAAAACAGTCGCGGAACAGACTGCATCGATTCCCCATACAGGTTTCACTCTGACTGGAAACAGAAGCCCAGTACTGGTGCTCCAGTTTATTTAAATTCAACATTTCCCGGTCTCCCTGATGGTTTAGGGTCAGCCAGTAAATCAGCTGAGCCACAAAGATTTTTTCCATCCAGGAAAAAGAGGGAGCCTGTCTTTTGTACTGTTGAAAACGGCGCATGCAGATATAGTTGGCACGACCTTTGCTGAGTGCGACAGGAAAATCAAAGTTTAAGCATTTTTTCAAGAACGGAATATCTTTGTGATAGAGCTGTTCCTGTAATGCGATTGTATTCGTGGAAACCACGACGCGACATTCATTTTCATATGCCCATAACAGTGCAGGAACCAGATAGGCAAAAGATTTACCGGTACCGGTACCGGCCTCGATGACACCGTGTGTTTCATTTAAGAAAGCGGTGGAAATTTTATCGAGCATTTTTACCTGCTGGCTGCGCATCTGATAGGAAGGCATTTCTTTGGCCATAGGTCCGTCCGGGTCAAAGAATTTTCTTCGTTCGGAAAATGTGAGAAGCGGCGTTTTTCCGTAGGAAACAGCCTCCTCCTCTTCCTGATAGATTTTTCCGATGTAAGCATTGGAAACCGTTTCGGAGTGAACCTTTTGCAGAAAACTGGTAAGACCGCACGCTTCATTTTTGAAGATTTCTATAATATCTCCGATGGTAAAAGGACTGGCAGAACATGCGATTTCTGTCAGTTTTAAAAGTACCTTGGACGTAACCAGGGCGTCTTCGGTAGCACGATGAAAACCGTGCCCTTCAACATGAAGGGCACCGGCAATACTGATTAATTTATAGCTGGTGAGTGTGGGAAGAAAAATCTTGGCCACGTCATGGGTGTCAAGCCACTGGTTCGGCAGTTCCCGGTTCAGATGTCTCTCCAGCATTTTTTTGTCGAAAGACACATTGTGAGCAACCAAGGTAAAGTCCCCTAAAAAGGACAGGATGGATGCTTCCACATCATTCCAGTAAGGTTGATCTTTTACCATAGAATCATCGATCCCTGTTAACTGAACAATGTTCTCCGGAATGGGTTCGTTTGGTTTTATCAGCTGTGTGAAGGTGTCAACGATTTCTCCGTCAACGACTTTCACCATACCGATTTCTATAATTTCAGCTGTTTCGTCCAGACCAGTTGTTTCAGTATCCAGGCAAACAAATGATAACTTAAGCAAAGAAAGGGCCTCCTGTCATTAGAGCTGCCAGCTGTTTAAATATTCCTGCTGCTCATCGGATAAGGTATCAATGGATACATTTAAAGCCTGCAGTTTTAATTCAGCAACTCTCTGATCAATATCTTTCGGAACGGAATGAACAGTATGTTCCAGATCCGGATGAGTTAAAACATGTACTAAGGACAATGCCTGTAAAGCAAAGGTCAGATCCATGATTTCCGCAGGATGACCATCGCCGGCAGCCAGATTTACCAGACGTCCTTCGCCTAACAGATAAACTTTACGTCCGTCTTCGAAATGATATTCTTCAATATTCGGTTTTGTAGGGCCGTGTTCTACGGACAGTTTCAGAAGTGCTTCTTTATCAATTTCCACATCAAAGTGACCGGCATTGGCTAAAATGGCTTTATTTTTCATCACTTTGAAGTGTTCTTCGGTGATAACTTTTTTGTCACCGGTTACGGTTACAAAGTAGTCGCCGAGAGGAGCGGCATCCACCATTTTCATAACACGGAATCCGTCCATGATCGCTTCAATGGATTTAATTGGATCCACTTCAGTTACGATAACATTTGCGCCCAGACCTTTTGCACGCATTGCGGTACCTTTCCCGCACCAGCCGTAGCCTGCAACAACAACGGTTTTCCCTGCAACAACCAGGTTGGTTGTACGCATAATAGCGTCCCATGCAGACTGACCGGTACCGTAACGGTTGTCAAAGAAGTATTTGGTTAAGGCATCGTTTACGGCAACCATTGGAATTTTTAAAGCGCCGTCTTTTGCCATGGAACGCAGACGGATGATACCAGTTGTGGTTTCTTCCGCGCCGCCTAAAATATCTTTTAACATTTCCGGATGACGGCTGTGAATGGTAGCGGTTAAATCGCCGCCGTCATCGATGAACAGATCCGGTTTGGTCTGAATCAATGCTTCGATATGACCTTTGTATTCTTCTTCGGTTGCACCGTGCCAGGCAAATGCGGTAACACCGTCATCCACCAAAGCGGCAACGACATCATCCTGAGTGGATAACGGGTTGCTTGCAGCAACAGATACTTTGGCACCGCCGGCCTGGATAACCAGTGCCAGATATGCGGTTTTTGCTTCTAAGTGCAGGCAGATAGCCACTTTTTTACCGGCAAACGGCTGTGTTTCTCTGAATTCTTTTTCCAGCTGGTTTAAAATCGGCATATGATTTTTTACCCAGTTGATTTTCGCATGACCCTGTGGTGCCAGAGCCAGATCTCTGATTTGACTTTCCATAATTGAAGCCTCCATACAAATAATTAATTAAATTTTTCTTCATAGACAATATACTTACTGAAATCCTTACAGCGAAAAAAGATGCCGGAATATCCCGCGTGTGACAGTTGATTTTATGGGAGATATCAGGCACTCTTTACGTTACGATCAGACATTCCATATAAATATTATAGGAGTAACGGATGAGAAAAAACAACCGATAACGGAACTATAAGAAATCTATATAATCGTATTGCATTAAGATTGCAGTTTTTTCTTGAGTAACGGCATAACCTGCTCTTCCTCGGGAACCATAAGCGGGGACCAGAGGGTTTCGGTTACGGCGTGAAGCATACGTTCTCTTACGGTCGGATTCATTTCCTCAAAGCGTTTCATCTCGTCTTTCATGGTCTGGCGCTTGGTCAGACCGTCAGCCGGACAGTTGTTGGGAACAACCGGAATTTCCAGTTTCTTTGCGATTTGGATAATATCTTTTTCATAGACGTAAATCATCGGACGAATGACTGTGATATCTGCGCGGGTCAAATAGGTTCTCGGTGCAAAGGTATGCATTCTGCCTTCGAAAACCAGACTCATCAGATAGGTCTCCAGTGCATCATCCAGGTGATGTCCCAGGGCAACCTTGTTGCATCCCATTTCTTTTGCAATGTTATTGATTGCACCGCGACGCATATTCGCGCAGAGGGAGCAGGGATTATTTTCTTTTCGTTCTTCGTAGACGATTCTGCCGATGTTGGTTTTTTCCAGACGGAAAGGAATTTCGAGAGAATCGCAGTAGTCTCCGATCAGATCATAATTGTTTTCCCAGCCCACATCTAAAGAAAGGCCGACAATTTCAAACGGAAACGGGAGTGTTCTCTGTAAAATATGCATTGCATAGAGGAGAACGCCGCTGTCTTTTCCGCCGGACAATCCGATTGCAATGCGGTCATTCGGTTGAATTAAACCGTATTCACGACTGGCACGACGCATTTTGGCCAGCAGAGGTTTGTTGAATTTATGCCACATAAAAAATTCCCCTTCAAGTATTCTTTGAGATTTACTTATTATAAGGGAAATAAGGGAAAAAAGCAAAAAAATTATAGTTGGAAAGTTGAAAAAGTGTTATAATAAAATGAAATATGTAGAAGACTATACAGAAAAGTGGGAGAGGCAATGTTGAAACTGATTGATGGAAAAAAACTGGCGCAGGAACGTCGGAATGAAATTAAAAAACAGGTGGAACAATTAAAAGAAGAAAAAGGTTTTACACCGGGTCTGGCAGTGATTTTAGTGGGGGAAGATCCAGCCAGTCAGGTATATGTCAGAAATAAGGAAAAAGCGTGTCTGGAAGTAGGATTCTATTCGGAAGTGCACCGTTTGCCGGAAAGTACAACGCAGGAAGAATTACTACAGTTAATTGACCGTTTAAATAAAGATGAAAAGATTCACGGACTGCTTGTTCAGTTGCCGGTTCCGAAACACATTGACGAAAAAGCGGTTGTACATGCTATCAGCCCGAAAAAAGATGTGGACGGATTTTTACCGGAAAATCTGGGAGGATTGTTAATCGGAGAATCTGTTCTGGAACCTTGCACACCGAAAGGATGCATTGATCTGATTAAACAGAGCGGAATTGAAATTGCAGGGAAAAAAGCAGTTGTTGTGGGAAGAAGTAATATCGTAGGAAAACCGGTTGCGATGATGCTCTTAAGAGAAAATGCAACCGTTACGATTTGTCATTCCAAAACAGTGAACCTGAAAGAAGAAGTTCAGGCTGCGGATATTGTGGTTGTGGCAATCGGTAGAGCAAACTTTATTACAGGGGACATGGTAAAAGATGGCGCAGTTGTCATTGACGTAGGGATGAACCGTCTGGAAAACGGAAAGCTGGCAGGCGATGTGGACCGTGCAAGTATGGAACAGAAAGACTGCTATCTGACACCGGTACCGGGCGGAGTAGGACCGATGACAATTACAATGTTACTGAAAAATACATTGGAGAGCGCGACTCGTTAGGAGGAGAGTGTATGGAAAAGCAGGAAAACAAACTGGATCAGGAGATCCTTATGATTTGTGAAGAGATAGAACAGAGTTTAAAAAAGGCGGAATCACTGCCGGGATACAATGACAGCTCATCGTATTACTGCCGGCTGATTTCTTTAAAAGAAAAGATTGCCACCGAAAGACGTCTGCAGGAGGAAGTCAGCCTGCCGTGTCGCTTCCTGCTTGAACATTTCTCGCTCTTTTTGGGAAAATGGGATTATTCTGTAGGCTGCCGTTACGGCCAGGTGCAGCGCGGACGCGGAATTCTGACAGATATTCGAATCGGAGAATGGGGAAAAGTAATTCTTCTGATTGACGGGCTGGAAGTAACCTGGAGAGATGCAGACTACAACTATATGTTTTATCCGGACAAGGTAATTTTAAGACCGAAGGCATCCGGTAAAAACGATATTTATTTGTACTTCAGTTATGCGTTTAAATACGGAAATGTGCTTTCGCATTTTCAGGATGTGGCAGAGGATCCTCAGACACTCTACTGGCATCAGGAACTGAGTGAAAGCTAAAATTTGATATGAGGGGGACCGATATGCGAAAAACATTGGCTATACTGTTACTGCTTGTTTTTACGGTGGTAATGTGTGGTGGGTGTGTCCCAAAAGATGAAGATTCCGGACAGAAGGATCCGAAGGAACCGGAAAAGGTTGTAGAAATGGACAAAGGTATCACGGCGTCCGGCACAACGGTTTCGGCAGACGGAAAAAAACTGGATCTGAAAAAAGAAAATGACAGCGTGGAAAAAGTGGAATCCTGTCAGTGGCTGGAAGAAAAACGGGTGCTCATTGAATGTACACAGAATGGTGCGGGAGTTCAGGAAAAATATCTGACTGTGTATGACTTTGCGCGTGAAGTTTATGTATATGAGCAATACGGACAGCAATTTATCTGGAAGGATAAAGATCTGGATACCTTGGTGTATGTCATGGATTATTCCAAAGAAAATGAACCGAGCCAGGTACTGGATAAAAATGATGTGATACTGTACGAAAGTGGCAGCAACGAAAAAATTCATTCCATTTCTTTTGTTCCGAAAGGAATTAAGGTGGAGGTAGGAGATCGGAAGGCGGAAAATGTACGTGATATTATTGTAGAGGCCTCCGTTTAAAAAATACAGCAGAGCAATCTGCTGTATTTTTTTGGATATTGTCGAAAAAAACAGAACCGGTTTCGTCGGATTCTGTACAAAAAGGGTAATAAAAAATCAGTAGAAATCGTGGTATCAGTAATTTTTGTGGATATTATGAGTGATAATAGGCTCGTGTGCTTGTTATTGGATCAGAAATGGAATATAATATAAGAGACGGTCTGGTCGGTAAAAAAATAGTATATAAAGGAGGCTACGGTCATTAAGAATAAGAAGAATGATGGTGTCAGTATTATTCCTCTGGGCGGATTAGGTGAAATAGGGAAGAATATGACAGCAATCAAATGTGATGATGAAATACTTATTATTGATGCCGGTTTAATGTTCCCGGAAGAGGAACTGCTCGGCATTGATATTGTAATTCAGGATATCAGTTATTTAATTGAAAACAGAGATATGGTAAAAGGGGTCGTAATCACCCACGGACATGAAGACCATATCGGGGGATTACCGTATTTATTACGGGAGATTAACGTTCCGGTCTACAGCATGCGCTTGACGATCGGATTGATTGAAGCAAAATTAAAGGAAACGACATTTGTCAGTGCACCGAGACTGCATGTTGTAAAACCGAGACAGGAGTTTAAGATCGGTTCTTTTCGGATAGAACTGATTCAGACCTGCCACAGTATTCCGGATTCAGTTGCTGTTGCGGTACACACACGTTACGGAATTATTTTCCATTCCGGTGACTTTAAATTTGATCAGACACCGATTGATGGAAAATCCATTGACTATCAGAGAATTGCAGAACTGGGCAACCAGGGTGTACTTGCATTTATGTCGGACAGTACCAATGTGGAACGTCCCGGCTACAGTACTTCGGAAAAATCAGTTGGGGAAAATTTTGATAATATCTTCCGCAGTGCGAAAGAGCGAATTGTTGTGGCGACCTTTGCGTCTAATGTGCACAGAATTCAGCAGGTTATCAATTCCGCCTATGATTATGGAAGAAAAGTTGCAATTGCAGGGCGCAGTATGGTGAACATTGTAAATGTATCTCAGGAACTGGGGTATCTGGATGTTCCGCGTTCGACGCTGATTGAACTGGATGATCTGGATAAATATCCGAGAAATGAAATTGTACTTCTGACCACAGGCAGCCAGGGGGAACCGATGTCTGCACTGACTAGAATGGCGATGTCAGATCACAGAAGAGTTAAGATCGAAGAGGGTGACACCGTAATTCTCTCCGCATCTCCAATTCCGGGAAATGAAAAACTGATTTCCCGTGTTATTGATATGCTCTACAAACTGGGTGCCAGAGTTATTGCCGGAAGTAATAACGGTGTGCACGTATCAGGACACGCCTGTCGTGAAGAACTGAAAATGATGATTAATCTTGTAAAACCGAAGTATTTTATTCCGGTACACGGTGAATACCGTATGCTCGTAAAGCATAAACAGCTTGCGGTGGAAGTAGGTATGCCGGAAGAAAATATTTTCATTGCCGAAAACGGCAGTGTGATCAATATTAATGAGAAAAGTGCCAGCATTACCGGTAAGGTAACCGCGGGAAGAGTGTTAATTGACGGTCTCGGAGTCGGGGACGTCGGCAATATTGTATTACGTGACCGTAAGCAGCTTTCTCAGGATGGGATTCTGATTGTAGTTGTGACACTGGATCGGGAAAACAAGACGATCGCTGCAGGACCGGATATCGTTTCGCGCGGATTTGTTTATGTCAGAGAAGCGGACGAACTGATGAACGGTGCAAAAGAACGGGTAGCACAGATTTTGGATAAATATCTGGAACGCAATATTGTGGACTGGTCCAGTTTAAAAACCGGATTACGGGATGGACTGGGAAAATACCTGTATGAACAGACACGTCGCAGACCGATGATTTTACCGATTATTCAGGAAATCTAGGCTGTTTTACAGAACTATACAGAGGCAGACAGCGTGAAAATGTTTCACAAAGTCTGCTTCTTTTTTTTCTGGCGGGACTGACTGCTCCCACGGGCAAGCCCGTGGGGTTCTGATATCAAGTGTAGCTTGCAA
>SAMEA104404097__coassemble_539_pt1 | contig 37095 bp, 34 predicted proteins | sample SAMEA104404097__metabat2_high_PE_061 | metagenome-assembled genome bin SAMEA104404097 (sample SAMEA104404097) | Balaenoptera acutorostrata | reverse complement strand
TACAAGCTACACTTGACATCAGAACCCCACGGGCTTGCCCGTGGGAGCAGTCAGTGCGCTGGCAGTAGGGACACTTTTCGCTATTGCACAGCTGGTAAGTGCCGGTAAAAACGATTCCTTCTATGAAATTACAAATGATACTTTGAAAACAGTCGGCCCAATTCTGTTTGTAACAGCTGCGGGTGGTGTTTTGGGAAAAGTAATTGCAAATACTGATATGGTAAATTATATTACTGAAAACGCAGAAACTCTGGAATCTGTTGGGATTCTCTTCCCGTTCCTTCTGGCTGCAATTTTAAAAAGTGCACAGGGTTCTTCTACTGTTGCAATTACAACAACAGCAGGTATTCTGGCACCTTTGATGGGTGTACTGGGACTGGCAAGTCCGGTTATGAGTGCTTTGACCGTTATGGCAATTGGTGCGGGCGCTATGACCGTTTCCCATGCAAATGACTCATATTTCTGGGTTGTAACAAACTTTGGGGAAATGACTCCGGATCAGGGGTATAAAACACAGACATTGCTTACATTAATTCTGGGATTATCCTCTATGGTGGGCATTTTCTTACTTTCTTTGGTATTTTAATGATAAAATGATACTGGGCAAGGCGATTTTCGCCTTGCCTGTTTCCGTATTTGGTCTGAATGAAAGGATGAGTTGTATTGGATCGTAGATTAAGAGATTGTGCAGATTATATTATTGATGCTTCCATTCGTGCGGTTCAGCCGGATGAAGCGGTAAAAAGAGCGCTTTCCGGAAAGCAGTTTCCGGGACGGGTTGTGCTGGTTTCTGCGGGAAAAGCCGGATGGCAGATGGCGAAAGCAGCGTATGACTGCCTGGGAGATCGAATCGATCAAGGCGTTGTGGTGACAAAATATGACCATGTAAAGGGACCGATTGGCTCTTTTCTCTGTATGGAAGCCGGACATCCGATTCCTGATGAAAATTCGTTTCTCGGCACGCAGAAGGCACTGGAAGCGGTTTCCGGTCTGAAGGAAGAAGATACGGTATTATTCTTATTATCGGGCGGAGGCAGTGCTCTGTTTGAAAAACCGCTTGTCAGTCGGGAAATTTTACAGGATGTGACGGAACAGTTACTTTCCTGCGGTGCTTCGATTACGGAAATGAATACCATCAGAAAAAGACTTTCTTCTGTAAAAGGAGGGCGATTTGCACAGATTTGTGCGCCGGCAAACGTTTTTTCTGTAGTTTTATCTGATATTCTGGGAGACCCGTTGGACATGATTGCTTCCGGACCGGCATGTCCGGATCAGTCCACCTGTCAGGATGCGGAAAATATTGCAGAAAAATATAATCTGATTTTAAATGAAGAAGTAAAGGCCTTGCTGCGACAGGAAACACCAAAATATTTGGACAATGTGGAAACGAAAATTACCGGTTCTGTAACCCAGTTGTGTGCCGCGGCGGCGAATGCATGCAGAGAGAAGGGTTATGAACCGATTGTTTTGACCGATCATTTATGCTGTCAGGCAAGAGAAGCCGGTTCTTTTTTAGCATCGATTGCGAAAACGCATGCAAAAGATCATAAAAGGGTTGCCTTTATTGCGGGAGGGGAGACGGTCGTTAAAATCCTCGGGGACGGAAAAGGCGGCAGAAATCAGGAGCTGGCACTTTCTGCCGCGGAAGGTATTCGCGGGATAGAAGGAGTTGCAATATTCAGCGTAGGAAGTGACGGAACTGACGGACCGACGGATGCTGCGGGCGGATATGTTGACTGGCAGAGTGCAGAGGAACTGGAAAACGTAGGAGTCGATGTGTTTCAGATGTTACAGAACAATAATGCATATTATGCACTGAAGGCAGTTGGCGGATTGATTGTTACAGGGCCAACAGGTACCAATGTAAATGATGTTGCCGTAGTGTTAGTGGGGTAAAAAACAGAAGGAGTGCGTTCTGAAAAGCGGAACGCGCTCCTTTTTTTGCTATGTAGTGGTACTGTGTGTATTTGGGTGAGTGCTTAAGTGAGCACGGTATAGCGTTTCAGAGGAATAAATTTAGCAAATGCTCGATCGTTTAACCAGAGTGACTCAAAGATTTTTTGCGCAGAAGCCCGCAAACGTCTGGAAAGAGCGTACAGGCTGGCAGTAAATGTTGAGCATTTTTATTTTATTCGTGCTCAGAGGAAGTGAACGACTGGTTTGTGTCCATATCTTCAATCTGATCTTCTACCGATTCGGTTTGGAGGGTCAGCTCCCGGTCTGAATCGGGTTTGTCGGCAGGAAGTTTGGAAGCTAAAAGAACAGCCACCAGGGTGAGTGCTACAATCCCATAAATAATAATTCGTTTTTTGTTCAAAAAAAACACCTCTTTTTGGCGGAATGAAAGAAAAAGGACTGTCAGACATACTGGAAATAATCAGCAGGAGAAACAGTCCGTAAGAATAAAAGGATTAATCTTTTAAAAGATCTTTGTAGTAAGAGTTGATATTATAAAGAACCGCTGCAGGGTTATGTCCGGTTACACGGTCTTTTGCAATTAAAGTTGTAACCAGTGCGTCGGAGTATTTATAGAAAAGACTGTCATGTCCGACACAGAGGCCAATCACGATATTTAAGTCAGTTTTTTCTTTATTCAGCATTTTAGCTTGCAGAATTGGATTGCACATATTGGAACCGCTCTGCTCACACTTAACCTGAATACCAATATCCTGCTTTGGAGTTGCACCGGCTTTGCAGCAGATGCCGAATACTTCAAAACCGTTCTTTCTTAAAAGCTTTGTAAAAACACGGGCTTCTTCCAACAGACCCATACATGTTGCAATGCCGATTTTTTTTGCGCCGATTCTTTTTGCAAATTCGATTGTTTCTTCCACACGAGTCATTTTTCCGTGAAATTCACTTTCTACATTTGCCGCGTTGACCATAATACGATTATTTTCTTCTTCCTTATAACAGTCAAGAGCTTCCTGCAAAAATGCAGGATCCATATTTTTAGTCAGGCAGAAAGAAGGATATCTGTCTGTTTCTCCTTTTTTACATGCTTTGGCGCCACAATCAACACATGTAGGAGTAATAGGTTTATCAGTCATTATACACACCTCGTAATTTTATATAGATTTCTTTAAGTATATCATGAGAAGGAAAAAGGAGCAATCAGTCGGTAATTTGTATGCGATTTTTCGATTATATTACAATAAGAAGGAGAGCAATGGAAACCGGGTTGGTTTTGAAATCAGTGGGATTGGGTAAAAGAAATATAGAAAAACTACGGGATTGTCAGATAATTATCACAAATGTCATTTGACTTATAAAAATGAAAAGAGTAAACTGAATATGCAAAAAAAAATTACAAATTCATATGAATGGGGGTTTTAACATTGTTAAATGAAAAAATGGTTGAAAAGGTAAATGTGCAGATTAATAAGGAATTTTATTCTTCTTATCTGTATCTTGAATTTGCTAACTACTATGAAGACAAAGGTCTGGACGGCTTTGCAAACTGGTATAATATCCAGGCAAAAGAAGAAATGGACCACGCTATGCTGTTCTATCAGTATCTGCATTATAATGATGCAAAAGTTGAACTGGAAGCAATTGCCAAACCGGATTTCAAAGCAAATGATATTCTGGATGCCGCAAAAGCTGGTTTAGCACATGAACAGTATGTAACAAGTCTGATTAATGATCTGTATGCATTGGCTTATGAACTGAAAGATTTCCGTACCATGCAATTCTTAGACTGGTTTGTAAAAGAACAGGCTGAAGAAGAAAAAAATGCACAGGACATTATCACGAAAGCAGAACTCTTTGGCGGAGATCCAAAAGCATTATATATGCTGGATAATGAACTGAAAGCAAGAGTATACAATGCTCCTTCTTTAGTTCTTGACTAATTTTCAATAGAACCGAAACAGAAACACAAAGCTCCCGACAGAGCGGATCCTGATCCTAATCCGAACTGTGGGAGCTTTTTTGTAGTTGTTTATTTTAAACGGTACCGAAAATGCGGTCGCCGGCATCTCCCAGTCCAGGGCAGATATAAGCGTCTTTGTTTAATTCACGGTCAATATTACCGCAGTAGATCTGAATATCCGGATGAGCTTTATGCAAACGTTCGATGCCTTCCGGAGCAGCGATAATGCAAAGGAATTTAATTTGTTTTCCCCCGTGTTTTTTTATAAAATCAACAGCTGCCTCTGCAGAGCCGCCTGTTGCCAGCATAGGATCTACAACAACAATCAGTCGCTGGTCAATATTAGGTGGCAGTTTGCAATAATATTCATGGGGCTCGTGAGTTTCGGGATCTCGATAAAGGCCGATATGTCCAACCTTAGCACTTGGAACGAGTTTTAAAATACCGTTCACCATGCCAAGTCCTGCGCGAAGAATAGGAACCACAGCAAGCTTTTTCCCTGCGAGAACAGGTGCCTGGCAGGTTTCAATCGGTGTTTCAATTGTTTGTAATTCTGTCGGCAAATCATGCAGAGCTTCATAGCCCATCATGACAGCGATTTCTTCCACAAGCTGCCGGAACTGATTGGTTCCGGTTTCTTTCTGTCGTAACTGTGAAAGTTTGTGTTTCAATAAAGGGTGATCAAATTCTACAACATTATTTTCAATTTGTTTCATAAGTACTGGACGTCAACACGTCCAGGGTCACCTCCTGAATATTAAAATTTACAGATAAAACAATTTCCAAGGTACAATTTGTCCCGAAAGAAAGTAAAAAAAAGGCACCCTGTATTAAGGGTGCAAAATGTATTAGTTTGCTCTCTGAACTTTATTAGAACGTAAGCAACGAGTACATACATTGATCTTCTTTGGTGTACCGTTCACAACAACTCTTACTTTTTGAATGTTTGGCATCCATTTCTTTTTTGTTCTGATATGGGAATGGCTGACCTGCATACCGGTAGAACCGCCTTTACCACAGATTTCACATTTTCTAGACATCGGTGTACACCTCCTTCAACAACCTGATTTATCTACTTTATTTTGAAATCACTTGTATCATTGTATCAGAAAGGAATGTTGATTGCAAGAAGAATTTGAAAATCTTTTTTGAATTTTATACTACTTTTTTTTAATTGAAAAACATAATATATGGATGAAATAAAAATGGGGCAAGATGCGGATTTTCAGTCGAAATATACAGATAACAGGAAGTATAGTATAATGAATAACGGCAGGCGGTCATAGCCGCTATTCTTCAGAAGAATAATTTTTCGGAATGCTGCCAGAATAAAGGGAAGAAAGAATCATGTAAAGGGAGAATATAAGATACAGAAGGCTAAGAAGGCTTCTAGGTAAGGATAAAATCGAATCAAAGGAACTGGATTACCAATTGAGTTTTCCAGACAATTAAAAATAAAATATGAGAGCAGGATTCTTATAAAAATGACAGAAGAGACTGTTTATTTTGGGAAGATCGCCTTTTCAGAATATCCGGAAGAGAAAACAGCAATAGAAAATACAGGTCGGTTTTACCGCGGTGATTCAGGCAGGTACTCTAAAGAATATGGAAACAGGGTAAAAAAGACTTAGTATCTGAAAAAATTTGGATTAATGAGATATGAAAATGGTGATCAATAGAAGGGAAGGTGGATGTGTCAGGAGTTTCTGCAGAGGTACAGCAGGAAGGATTGGCACAGTTTATGAATACAAAACAGATTATTTTAGAAACATTAGAAAAAGAGCCGGGTTTTTTTTCCGGCGAAATGTTGAGTCAGAAATGCGGTGTGTCTCGTACCGCGGTATGGAAACAAATTCAGAAACTGCAGGAAGAGGGATACGATATTGAAAGTCAGAGAAAACTTGGATATCGGCTATTAAGCCGGGGAGACGTCCTCAACGAGCAGGAAATCAGAAGAAGGCTTTCTGATGAGGCGTCAGTCTGGTATCCGCATATTTTTTGTCATGATGAGATTGATTCTACAAATCTGGAAGCCAGAAGAATGATTTTAAAGGGACACGGTAACGGCACTGTGATTGTCTCAGAAATGCAGACTGCCGGAAAGGGACGACTGGGGCGTCATTGGGAATCACCAAAAGGAACAGGAATCTGGTTTTCTGTTATTCTGGAACCGGGAGTCAGTCTTCAGGAAACCAGCCAGTATTCTTTTGTAATGGCTGTTGCTGTAGCAGAGGCAATTCGTGAAGTGACCGGATTACCTGCAACATTAAAATGGCCAAATGATATTCTGATTCAAGGAAAAAAAGTATGCGGCATTTTGTTGGAACTGGTTGCGGAACTGACACAGGTGCAGCAGTTGATCGTCGGTATCGGTGTGAATGCAAATCAGAAAATGTCCGATTTTCCGGAAGAAGTACAGAAAAAAGCGACCTCGTTGGCAGTTGCTTCAGAAAAAACAGTGAAGAGGACAGAGTTACTTGGCGTAATTTTAGAAAAAATACAGGAAAACTGTATTCTTTTAGAGAAAAAAGGTTTTAAGGAAATAAGAACAAAATGGATGGATTTGTCCTGTGTAATAGGGAAAGAAGTTCAGGTTGTAAAAAGCGGGAATGTTCTTTTGTATGGTGTTGCAACGGGTATCGATGAAACAGGAGCACTGCTGGTTGATACAGGAACAGTAACAGAACATATTGTTGCGGGAGATGTTTCCTTACGAGCAAAAGATGGAACATACTTTCAAAAATAAGAGAATATAGCGTTCTATTAGAAAAAACACTATCCAAATATAAACATTTGCTGTATAATTATCATTAACATATTAAATAAATAAGGTGATGAATATTATGGCGATTTTTAGGAAAAAAGAGGTCTGTCCGACATGTAGTGGGGAAAAATGTATTGTGTGCTGTAGTTGTACAGTAGATGATGACTGTCATACTTTAGTTTGTCCGACATGTCATGGAAAAGGGGAAATTGTATCCTATAACATGCCTGCAATTGTAATTGCAGTAGTTGCACTGATTGCTGCAGTAATTGGAGGAATTTTTGTTTTTTTTTGAAAATATTTTTAAAAAGAAATAAATAGTTATTAGGGAATGCAGGCACTCTGAATTCTGTCGGATTCAATTTTGTCTATCTGTGAAATCGACGGACAGACAAGAGCTTCCATCGTTCAAGAGAGGAACGGACAGAATATGTTTGGAAAACGAACACGGCAAAGAGGAGAGTGTACGATGAATCAGTTAATAACATGGCTTACCAGTTTAAAAAAGGAATGTCCGGTGTGTACAGGGACAGGGACCATTCCGTGTAATTGCAATGAAAATAATGAAAATATTTGCCCGAACTGTGGAGGAAAAGGGATTGTTCAGAAACAGAAAACCACTACACAAAAAGTGGAAATGCCCTGCGATAATCCTTTGTGTCAAAACGGAAAGGTAGTATGCGGTGCGTGCAACGGAACAGGAAAAAACGGACAGGGTGAAGTATGTGAGAAATGCCATGGCAAAGGCCAGGTAGACTGTGGTGTATGTTCTGGAATCGGACGGATCACACGAATTAAGCAGGAGTCCTGGATGGAACCGGAAACATGCCATATTTGTAACGGCAGAGGCATGGTACCATGCTATCACTGTCATGGAACAAAAGAACGAGTTTGTCCGGAATGTAAAGGAAAAGGGACTGTATTGAATCGGGGAAAACTTCTTTTCTTTAGTTCGGTTGCGGTACTGATCATTGCCAATCCGATTTTTGCAATTGCGGTATTGAGTGTGATTATTGGCTGGTGTTTCTTCAAAATCTGGAGTAAAAATAAATCAGAGGACGATATTCTAAAGAATGAAGAACAAATGGACGGTATGGAAGAAGAGAACGGTTCTTTGGAGAATCCGGAAAGTGATTTAGAGGAAACAGTTTCAGAGACAGAAGATCAAAAAACAGAAGATCAAAAAACAGAAGATCAAAAAACAGATAACGATATTATGTAACGGAAAGATGAGGAAAAATGAACCGATGGTCGGGTTATTTTTCCTCATCTTTTTGTGTTGAATCAGACGCATATAAATAAAGAAGGAATAAGGTATCTTAATATATATAACTAGGATACAAATATATAGAACAAGAAGAAAACAATATATCTGTAAGAGCGTCATTATGAAAAAAAGGACTTTCTGTAAAAAATATTGCGTTTTTTTGGAGGTTTCGGGATATATGAGTAGGAACGTAAAAGCACAGGTTTTTTTAAAAACGAGTTAATGTTATCATAAAAAAATAATTATGCGTATTATTTATCTTTTTTTTGAAAAATAGTTGACCTAATTATATTTGTTGTGTAGAATATGAATTGCAACAAGATTATATATAATATTTTTTTTTGAATATAAATCATTAGGAAAGAGGCGCATTATGGAAGAAGCAAGAATCAGAGAAGATCTGGAAAAACTGGGTCTGAAAAATCTGGGAGAAATTAAACAAAATTTAGCTCCGGAGTTATTGGTTGAAGAAGCACTGCAGAATAATGAAGGGGTTTTAACCGATACTGGTGCATTCCGTATTGTTACTGGCAAATATTCTGGTCGTTCTCCGAAGGACCGTTTCATTGTAAGACGTAAAGGTATTGAAGATAAAATTGCATGGGGCAAAGTAAATATGCCTGTAGAACCGGAAGTATTCGATCGTTTATATCAGAAAGTTACTTCTTATTTACAGAATAAAAAAGTATATGTATTCGATGGTCTTGCAGGTGCTGATAAAGAATATCAGATGCAGGCTAGAATTATCAACTCTCAGGCTTCTGGAAACCTGTTTATGCATCAATTACTGGTTCGTCCGGATGCTGAAAAACTGAAAACTTATGAACCTGAACTGCAGATGATCTGTGCACCGGAATACAAATGTGATCCGGAAGTTGATGGAACAAACTCCGAAGCAGCTATTATGCTGGATTTAGATAGACGTATTATCCTGATTGTAGGTAGCGGTTATTGCGGAGAAATGAAAAAAGCTATTTTCTCTTCCATGAACTTCTTCCTGCCACAGCGTAATGTTCTGTCTATGCATTGCTCTGCAAACATGTCTCCTGAAGACGGCAGCGTAGCAGTATTCTTTGGTTTATCCGGTACAGGTAAAACCACATTATCCGCTGACCCGGCTCGTAAACTGATCGGGGATGATGAACACGGTTGGTCTGACCACGGCGTGTTTAATATTGAAGGTGGTTGCTATGCAAAAGCAATTCGTCTGAAAGAAGAACAGGAACCTGAAATTTTCCATGCAATTAAATTTGGTGCTGTAGCAGAAAACGTTGAATTCTATCCTGGAACCAGAAAAATAGATTTTGATAACGGTACTCTGACAGAAAACACCAGAGCAGGTTATCCAATTGAATATATTCCGAATGCTGTATTAGATGGTTGCGGCGGAATTCCGAAAACTGTAATTTTCTTAACAGCTGACGCATTTGGTGTATTACCTCCAATTGCAAAATTAAGCACTGTACAGGCAATGTATCATTTATTATCCGGTTATACCAGTAAACTTGCTGGTACTGAATGTGGTGTAACTGAACCACAGGCAACATTCTCCACATGCTTCGGGGAACCTTTCCTGCCACTGGATCCAATGGTTTATGCAAACATGTTAGCTGAAAAAATTGAAAAATACGGTGTTAACGTATATTGGGTAAATACCGGTTGGGTAGGCGGCCCATATGGCGTTGGTAACCGCATTAAACTGAAATATACCAGAGCTATGGTATCTGCTGCATTAAACGGCGATTTGGAAAAGGTAGAATTTGAAGAACATCCAGTATTTAAAGTTTCTCTGCCTAAGAGTTGCCCGGGCGTTGATGCCGAAGTCTTAAACCCAATGAATTTATGGGATGATAAAGAAGCATACATGAAACAGGCTAAAATGCTGAGTGGAAAATTTGTTGAAAACTTTAAACGTTTTGAATCCGCTCCGGATTACCTGGTAGAAGCTGGACCTGTTACCGAATAAGTTTTAGAACAAAGCTAGTCAGTAAATTCAAATGCACTATGGATTATGATGATCTGTAGTGCATTTTTTTTCCCTTTAAAAAAAGTTTTGCATATAATATAATGTGCATGTAGAAGAAAGACAGTATTATTCGTGGAAAGGGGTATGGCGCTGTTTTTTAGTGCCTGATAAATCGTGATGAAAATTACATTTGAAGATGTTTATAAACGGGCAGACGTTCATACTTATATAGAACGTGCGGATGAATCTCTGTGCGCAATGGGTTTTACGGAACATAGTTATGCACATGTAAATCGGGTAGCAACCTTGAGCCAAAAAATTCTTTTGGAATTGGGTTATTCGGAAAGAGAGGCAGAACTGGCTAAAATAGCGGGGATACTCCATGATATCGGAAATATGGTTAACAGACATGATCACGCCCAAAGCGGAGCACTGCTTGCTTATCGTATTTTAGAAAATATGCATGCAGATCCGGAAGATATTGCAACCATTATTGCCGCAATCGGAAATCATGACGAAGGATCAGCATTTCCTGTGAATCCGGTGGCGGCGGCATTAATTTTGGCGGATAAAGCAGATGTGCGGTGTAGTCGGGTGCGCAACCAGGATTTTTCAAAATTTGATATTCATGACCGTGTGAATTATTCCGTAAAAAAATCTGAGTTGAAAATCGAAAAGGGAAGTCATATTGAGTTATGTCTGACGATTGACACCGAGATATGTTCTGTTATGGATTATTTTGAAATTTTTATGAATCGCATGATTTTATGTAGAAAAGCTGCCGAAAAATTAAATCTGCAGTTTCGATTACGCGTTAATAATCAACAGCTATTGTAAAAAAGAGAAAAATCCTGTAGGAATCAGAAGATTCTTACAGGATTTTTGATTGCTGAATAAATGCACGTTCTTCGGTTAATTAAAAAAGGTAACATAAACCCATAATAACACACCTGGAATTAAGAACAGATAGCAAACGATACTGAATTTGATATACAGTTTTTTACTGATTGCAAAATCGCGTTTTTTGTTGCTCAAATGCATTAATGCAATACCCATAAAAATTGCTGAAATTAAGATCAGTACATAAGAAATGATTTCTAAAGTAGAAAACATGAAATTCCTCCAGTGCCTAGATTTTTCTTTATATTATAGCTTATTTAAGAAAAATTGTCCAACTGATAAGGATGGAAATTCCGGGGAGGAAAAATGAAATACTCTCTGTAGAGATTGGTATACAAAACAAGAAAAGTGGTATACAAACCAAAGTGTATAAGATAAAATATAGTAGGAATACAAAAGAGTCGACTGTTACAGTGCAGGTAAAGATGGCTACTATGGAAAAGGATGTACTGTAGAGTCGATGAAGAAAGTATAGGTATTTAAAGAATGGATGAAGTACAAAACGAAACAAGTAAGAAGGTAAGAAAAAAAGCAAAAGGAAACGGTATTTTTCAAGCGGCCGGGATTCTGATGCTTACAATGCTTTTGTCAAGGGTACTTGGCTTTGTACGTGATATTGTTATCACGGGTTCTTTTGGGTTTGGATATGAAACAGATGCTTATTATGCAGCGTTTACAATTCCAGACTTGATTTATTTTGCACTGGTAGGTGGTGCGCTGAGTTCGGCGTTCATTCCTGTATTCAGTGGATATCTTGCGACGAAAAAGGAAGAGGACGGGTATATTGTTGCCAGTACGATTTTAAATTTGGTTAGTATTGCGGCGATGATTCTGATTGTCATCGGTTTGATTTTCACGCCCGAGTTGGTTCGTATGCTGGTGCAGTTCAAGGAAGAAAGTTTTGCATTGACAGTGCTTCTTACACGAGTTATGTTTGCGCAAAGCTTTTTCATGTGTCTTGCCGGTATTTCCCAGGGAATATTGCAGTCTTATAAAGAGTTTGCAATTCCGGCTTTTGGGGCGGTTGTTTACAACATTGCAATTATCGTAGTAGGTTTAATGTTGAGCCGACAGTTGGGAGTTATGGGCTTTTCGATCGGGGTAGTAGTTGGGTCTATCTTTAATCTTGGAATGCAGATCTGGGCTTTGGCGAAATATGGATTTTCATATCGGATTATACTGGATCTTCATCATCCGGGGGTTAAGAAATTCTTTGCATTATTACTTCCGGTTGTATTGGGGCTTTCTGTCAATGAATTGAATCTGCTGGTTATTCAGTATCTTGGTTCCGGACTGGGTGACGGTGTGTTATCTTCTCTGAAAAATGCGCAACGTGTTATGATGTTGCCGGTAGGTATTTTTGCTTCAGCGATTGGACTGTCTATTTTCCCTACGATGACCAGTCACGTGGCAAGAGGCGAGATGGAAGAGTATAAACAGAATCTGACGATGGGAATTCGTACGATTATCTTTATTACACTTCCGGCATCTCTCGGTCTGATGGCATTGCGTTATCCTATGGTTCGTGCAATGTATTTACAGTTTGCTGTAACGGAAGAAAGCATACAGATGATATCTGTTATTTTGTTTTATTATTGTATCGGGATTGTGGGTTATTCTGCTCAGCAGATTTTAAACAGGGGTTATTATGCGGTACAGGACACCAAATCTCCGGTTACAATCAATATGTTTATTCTGCTCTTTAATATTGCATTGAGTTTTGCTTTTGTCGGTCCTTTTTCCTATAGGGGTCTGGCACTGGCATATTCATTATCCGGGTTATTGAGTATGGTGGTTCTTGGAATTGGTTTAAGAAAAAAAATCGGACCGTACGGCGGTCGTGCACTGATTCAGTCTGCATGTAAATCTATTATGGCGTCTCTTATTATGGCGGTAATTGTGTCTATGACTGTAGGCGGTTTGGAACAGGTTATGGATTTAACCAGTAAAATGATGCAAATTCTTCAGGTTCTGATCGGTGTCGGTGTCGGTGCTGTTGTGTATGCTGTTTTGGCCTATGTCTTTAAAATGGAAGAGGCGCAGCTTGTAGTTGGTATTATTAAAAGAAAATTACACCGATAAGGTAATTTTTTAATAATCGTTAGATTGCAGTTGAAGAGTTTTTTTTGTAGAGATATAATAAAGTGAATAATGTCTTTTAGAAGAAATATACATTATGTGATTATGCAATTTCTACGGGAAGTGTATGAAATTGAGCTACTGACTAATCGAAAGATCAGTAGGGAGGAGAGGTTTAGTTTATGGAAAATGTTAGAATAAATGAGGGGAAGGAATGTGTGCGTACCGTTAACGGTGTATCTTATGAAAGATATGCGTTACAGACACATGTTATCAGCCAAAAAGATAATATTGCAGACGTGGTAAAAACTTATGCAGTGCCTCATTTACAAAAGGGCGATATTGTATTTATGTCTGAAAAGGCTGTGGCATGTACACAGAATCGTGCGATTCCGATTGATGAAATCAAGCCAAGACTTCTTGCAAGAATTCTTGTTAAATTTGTATATCGTTCTCCGCATGGGTTAGGGCGTACATTGCCTGAAACCATGGAAATTACAATTCAGCAGGCAGGGACTGCGCGTATTCTGTTTGCGGCATTCTGTTCCGCAATTGGAAAATTGTTTAAAAAGAGGGGGATTTTCTACGATATTGCCGGCGACACTGTAAAGGCAATTGACGGACCTTCTCCGGGAGCATTACCTCCAATGGATCGCTGTGTTACTTTGGGGCCGGAAGATCCAATGAAAGTTTCCAAAGAAATTGCGCAGGCTGTCGGCTACGATGTTGCGATTATTGATGCAAATGACTTAGATATTGAAATTTTAGGTTTTTCTGGTAAAAAGAAAGATATAGAATTATTGAAAGAGCTTTTGAGAGATAATCCATTGGGTCAGGGCCGCGAATGTACACCAATGGGCTTTATCCGAAAGGTAAAGTGATTGCAGCCGGATGCATCATATCTTTATAGATTTTGAAATGAACCATATTTCTCAGGAGTATAAAGAAGAACGTACCTATAGTAAAATGGAAATTATTGAAATAGGTGCGGTTATGCTGAATGAGGAATATCGTGAAATCAGTTGTTTTAAATCTTATGTGCGGCCGGAATACAACGATAAGATTGAAAAACAATGTGCCAGAGTTACCGGAATTACAATGGATACTGTAAAAGATGCTCCTGTATTGTGGCCGGTTTTGCAGGATTTTGTAAAATGGTGCGGCCAGGAAGATCTGACAGTGTATGCATGGAGCGATAGTGATCTGAAGCAACTGAAACGGGAAATGAATTTGAAAGAAATTGAGTGCAGGGAGTTACACAGACTTTGTGACAACTGGCAGGACTTTCAGAGAACTTTTTCAGATCTTTTGGGTATTGAAAAGAGAGTCGCGTTAAAACATGCTGTGAATGCGATTCACTCAGAGTTTGACGGTGCGGAGCATGATGCACTATGGGATGCAAGAAATACGGCAAAAATTTTCTCGCTTTCGAAAAATGAAAGTGAATTTCAACGGATTATGGGTCCGGTGATTGAAGCATTTAAGCCGGCAAAACCGATGACATCCACACTTGGAGATTTATTTCCGGATATGGCAAAACTATTAGACAGTAACTGATTGTTCATGGAACCTTTAAGTGTATAAGAGTATGAAGGTTTGACTGTTTACGTGGTGAATACCATGCAGTAGAGTAAGCGGAAAAAGTTTCGTAACAGAAACGGTTATCAAAAATAACTGTGATGTTGGGCTAATAACAGAATGAATTTATAAAACGATCCCCGTTTATGAGAATACGTAAACGGGGGATTGTTTTATAGTCATATAGTTTCTACAGAGTGAAAAATCCTTCTGAAACAATGTTAAAAATAGCAAAAATACATAGAAACTTTTTATAGAAATTATCAATTGGTGCATAAATGGGAAAAAAACAACCGTAATACAAAATACATGTGTGTTCCCTCATTGCACACTGAGTAAAAAATAAGTATAATAAGACAGTATGAACATAAAATATGCACAGAGATTATTTTTTATTTGCATATAGGAATATTCTAGTAACATCTATGGTGTGTAAATAAATAAGGGAAAGTAGGAATGGGATAATGAGTGTTTTAGCAAAGCATACGTTGGGAAAGGGAGCCCCAGATAAAATTTTTAAAATCAGTGGCATGGCAAAGGCTAGAGCTGCCGTTGTCGGAAAAGAAAATATTACAAATGCAACAACAGGTGCATTTTTAGATGCTGATGGTCATCTGATAACATTGAAAACAGTAGAAGAAGCAGTAAATGAAATCCCATTTGGAGAAGCTGCGGAATATGCAAGTATTGAAGGATCTAGAGGATTCATCGATGCTGCAATTGAATCTGCATTCAGAGAATATCGTCCAAATGCATACATTGATGGGGTTGCAACTCCGGGTGGAACCGGTGGTATTCACAATGCATTAACCAACTATCTGGATGAAGGCGACACAGCTATTACAATGGATCGCTACTGGGCAGCTTACAAAAGTATTTGTAAAGAAGCACACAGAAATTTCGATACCTTTGTTATGTTTAATGAAGAAGGAAATTTCAATGTTGCCGGATGTGTTGAAAAACTTCATGAATATGCAGAAAAACAGAGAAATGTATTTCTGGTATTAAATACTCCTGCAAACAATCCGACCGGATATAATCTGAAACCGGATGAATGGCAGATTATTATGAAAGAACTGACCGACATTGCGAACAATGGAAAAAATAATGTTGTATTATTATTAGATATTGCTTATATTGATTTTGCTGCTCCGGAAGCACGTGAATTCTTCCATTTATTCGATCATCTGCCGGAAAACTTTGTCGTGCTGGTAGCTTTCAGCATGTCAAAAGGTTACACCATGTACGGTTACCGCTTAGGATGTCTGCTGTGTGTTTCTTCCAGCAAAGAAGAAGTGGAAAACTTTGTGGCAATCAACAAATTCTCCTGTCGTGCAACCTGGTCTAACTGTAGTCATTTAGGGATGCTTGTAATGGAAAAAATCAACCAGGATCCGGTTCGTAAGGCTGCATTCCATGCAGAACAGGAACAGTTACGTTTAAGCTTATTAAAACGTGCAGAACTGTTCGTAAAAGAAGCAAATGAAATCGGATTGACTGTTTGTCCGTTTGACGCAGGATTCTTTATTACTGTCCCGACAGAAAAAGCAGAGGATGTTGCGGCAGAATTGCGTAAGAGCGATTTGTTTGTCGTTCCTCTCGGAGAAGGTGCAAATGCAGGTTTGAGAATTGCACTTTGTGCGATTCCGGAAGAAAAAATTGTTGGTGTTCCTAAAAAAATTAAAGAGGCACTGGATATTGTCGGTTAAGGACAATTTAAAATGGGGGGCGTATCAAAAGATACGCCCTTGTTTTTTTAATAAAATGCTTAACAATATTTTGAATAAAAAATCAAATTTCAGAAAATGTGGTGAAAAGGCAGAGTGAACTTAATTAAATCGGTTTTAAAAGAAAATCCTATTGTGGCCGCTCCCTTAGCAGGAGTCAGTGACCGTCCGTCCAGACTGATTGTACGCGAATTCGGAGCAGGTCTGGTTTATACAGAAATGATCAGTGCAAAGGCACTGACCTATAAAAATCAGAAAACCTATTTGCTGATGAATATGGAAGGGGAAGTGCAACCGGTCAGCATGCAAATTTTCGGCTCAGAACCTGATGTCATGGCAGAGGGAGCCCGTATTATGGAGGAGCGCGGAGCGAAGATTATAGATATTAACATGGGATGTCCGGTTCCTAAAGTGGTAAATAACGGAGAAGGGTCTTCCCTGATGAAAGATCCGGATCGGGCGGAAGAAATTGTGAAAGCTATGGTTAAAAGCGTATCGGTACCAATCACGGTAAAAATACGTAAAGGCTGGGATGATGACCACGTGAATGCGGTCGATTATGCAAAGCGAATGGAAGCGGCCGGTGCGCAGGCAATTGCTGTTCACGGAAGAACCAGAATGCAGTATTACAGTGGAAAGGCGGATTGGGATATCATTCGTCAGGTGAAAGAAGCTGTGTCGATTCCTGTAATCGGAAACGGTGATATTTTTACACCGGAAGATGCCTGGAATATGCAGAATGAAACCGGTTGTGACGGCATGATGTTGGGTAGAGGTGCACTGGGAAGACCGTGGCTGTATAGACAGTGCAGAGATTTTTTAAAGGATGGCCGTTATGAGGCAGATCCGCCAATGGAAGTACGTAAACGCATTATTATGCATCATGCGGAATTAATTTGTGAAGAAAAAGGCGAATATATCGCTATGAGGGAAATGAGAAAACACGTGGCATGGTATTATAAAGGTCTTCCACATGCGGCAAGAATGCGAGATCAAATTAATACGATTTCGACTATGCAGGAATTAAAAGACGTTTTGGAACGAAACGTTTAAATATAAAAGAAAAGATTCAGACCAGATCTGTGGATTAGATCTGGTCTTTTTGTATAAAAAAAGGCATATCCACAGGATAAAATCTTAAAAAAAAAATAATTCACAGATAGTGAAAAGTTATCAACAAACTGTACCTGGAAAAAATAACGTTTTTAAGGCAATTGCAGTAATCTATCCACATTGTCCACAAGATCGATTACATGTTCTGTTGATAAGATTATAAAACAAAAACGATAATTTTTACATAAAAATGAATAAAAATAAAGAAAGTTGTAAAAAAGTTGTAAAATCAGAGAAAAATCTCTTGAAAATTTAGTTAAATATCAGTATGATAAAGGAAGTATATGATGCCGATACGGTAAAGAGAGGGGAAATTGAAATGAAGAAGTTTAGTAAGTTTTTAGTTGCGGGTGTTTTAGTTGCCAGCATGGCACTGTTTGCAGGTTGTGGCGGCGGAGAAGAAAAAGCTCCTGCAGAAGAAGAAGGCGGTACAGAAGAAGCAGTTGTATTAACTGTTGGTACCAATGCTGAATTTGCACCATTTGAATACGTAAATGAAGAAGACGGAAAAACAATTGAAGGTTTCGACATTGATCTGATCAAAGCAATTGCTGAAGATCAGGGCATGGAAGTTGAAGTTCAGAACATGGGCTTTGACGGCCTGGTAATGGCTGTACAGAATGGTTCCATTGATGCTTGCGTTGCAGGTATGTCTGTAACACCAGAACGTCTGAAACAGGTTGATTTTACAGAAACTTATTTTGATGCTGGTTTAAGTATTGCAGTTCCTGCAGAAGGTAGCGACATCAAAACAGAAGAAGACTTAAAAGGTAAAGTTGTTGCTGCACAGATCGGAACCACCGGTGCTGCAAAATGTGCTGAATTACAAGAAGCAGGTATCGTTAAAGAAGCAAAAATTTTAGAAAACATCAATGTCTGCATGATGGATATGAAAAACGGTTCCACTGATGCCGTAATCATGGACATTCCTGTAAACGCTGCATATGCAGCAGCTCATCCGGAAGAAGTTGTAATCGCTTCTGAATTTACTGTTCCGGAAGGGGAAGAAGAACAGTTTGCAATTGCTGTTAAAAAAGGTAATGCAGATCTGTTAGATAAACTGAATGCCGGTCTGAAAAATATCAAAGAAAACGGCACATATGAAAAACTGATTGACAAATATTTCGGTGCTGCTGAATAATTGAAACTATTTGATCACTGAAAAGTGAAAAGATCATTCTGAAAAAGATATCAAATCTTTCAGAATGATCTTTTTTTTATTTTTATGCAAGTATTATGTTGCCATAGTACGGGATGAGAGGTATAATAATAAAAGATTTTGTATGAAAAAAGGAGTGTAACAATAATGAATGATTTCGGAATGCATTTCTGGACATTAATGCCAAGATTGTGGTTGGGTGCCGGAATTACAGTAAAAATCACAGCGATTGCTGTCTTGTGTGGTATGGTTATTGGGATGGTAATGGCATTATCCAAATTAAGTAAATGTATGCCATTAAGAGTTCTTTCCAATATTTATGTCGAATGTTTCAGAGGAACCCCATTATATGTACAGATATTGCTCTTCCATTTTGGTCTTCCACCTGTTATCGGAGAGATTCTTGGGATAGAAGGATTCCATTTTGAAGTAATGACAACGGCGGTTGTTGTATTCAGTATGAACAGTGCGGCATATATTGCAGAAATTTTCCGTTCAGGGATTCAATCTATTGACCGTGGACAGATGGAAGCAGCTCGTTCTTTGGGTATGACACATAAAAAAGCAATGCGCTATATTATTCTTCCTCAGGCGGTAAAACGAGTAATTCCACCATTATGTAATGAATTTATCACATTGTTAAAAGATACTTCCTTGCTGGCGGTAATCGGTGTAACAGAAATCATGAAGACCGGACAGATTTATGCGTCTACGACTTATGCGCCGTTCCCGGCTTATGTTGGTGTTGCATGTGTGTACTTGATCCTGACATTTACCATTTCCCGTTTTGTAGCATTTATTGAAAAGAAATGGCATGTCAGTGGCGGTAATTGAGGAGGAGTATCATGATTGAAGTTAAAGATCTGCATAAAAGCTTTGGTAGTTTAAATGTACTGCAAGGAATTACAGAAACAATTAAGGACCAGGAAGTTGTATGTGTGATTGGACCTTCCGGATCTGGGAAAAGTACATTTTTACGTTGTTTAAATTTGTTGGAAACTCCGACAAGCGGTACCATTAAAATAGATGGTATGGATATTACCGATCCAAAAAATGACGTTAATAAAATCCGTGAAAATTTGGGTATGGTGTTTCAGCGGTTTAATTTGTTTCCGCACATGAATGTAATTGATAATATTACTTTGGCACCGATTAAAGTAAAAGGAATCAGTAAGGAAGCAGCTGAAAAGAAAGCAATTGAGCTTTTAAAAAAAGTAGGCCTGGTAGACAAAGCAAAACAGTTTCCGGATAATTTATCCGGCGGGCAGCAGCAGCGTGTAGCAATTGCGCGTGCATTGGCCATGGAACCAGATATTATGCTTTTTGATGAACCGACATCAGCACTTGATCCTGAAATGGTAGGCGAAGTACTTAATGTTATTCGTGACCTGGCTAAAGAAGGTATGACTATGGTTATCGTAACGCATGAAATGGGCTTTGCAAGAGAAGTTTCTGACAGAGTACTGTTTATTGATGGCGGTGTGATTGCGGAACAGGGAACACCACAGGAACTGTTCTTGAATCCAAAGCAGGAACGTACAAAAGCATTTTTAGCGAAAGTATTATAATTATAAGAGTAAACAAAAGACTTCAGAGTACACAAAACGTGCTTTGAAGTCTTTTTTTGAAAGGTTAAAAAAAGCGGACTCTTTGTAAAAAAATGCACTGTATAATGATGAATACACAGCAGAGGGAAACAAGTATGAAAATATAAACAGAATGCATAAAAATGAAATGGAAAAGAATCAGAAAGACAGAGTCAAAAAATTGGTTTGAACGGGGAAAAAAGACAAAAAAAAAGACAGAACTTAAAATCTGTCCTTTTTTAGCAAAGCTGCAAAATTCTTAAAAATTTGCATGTGGTACGCATTGCTTTTACGCTGAATTAAAAACAATACGTTGAAAACAAAGTGTGTGTGTTTGATTAAAAAGGGAACGAGTCATGAGGTGCAGATGCAAGATCGAATACCGTTGGTTGTGTGGCGCACCTTCCAATGATATCTGGATTTGTTTTGCATCAGCAGGATGTCTTTCGTTTCTGCTATTATAATACCATGATAGTTAGCTAATGTCAACTAAAAGGTGCAATAACTTACATATAATTTTCAACTTCTAACTTTAAAACTATGTAAAATTTTGAAGTGAACCGGAAAATCCGTTAAACCTACAAAAAGTAAAAATATAAAAGCAAGCTGATGGTTGGAATCAGATCTTGGATCGTTGAGGGTGTCTCGTTTAAACGGAGAAAAAGATAAAAAAAGACAAAAAAAAAGACAGAACTTAAAATCTGTCCTTTTTTAGCAAAGCTGCAAAATTCTTAAAAATTTGCATGTGGTACGCATTGCTTTTACGCTGAATTAAAAACAATACGTTGAAAACAAAGTGTGTGTGTTTGATTAAAAAGGGAACGAGTCATGAGGTGCAGATGCAAGATCGAATACCGTTGGTTGTGTGGCGCACCTTCCAATGATATCTGGATTTGTTTTGCATCAGCAGGATGTCTTTCGTTTCTGCTATTATAATACATCCTTGGTTAGCTTATGTCAACTAAAAGGTGCAATAACTTACATAAGAGAAATTTTTGGAGTATATAAATATTATTTTTATTTCTATCAGACAGATTCGTTGAATACCGGACTTACGTAAAGGGATTTTAAAGAAGACTTTTATACGGATATGGCGTATATTTTATGAGAAACTCGGAAAATACTTATTTGTAAAAATTTTATTACAGTTGCATTTCAATTCCGATTAAATAGATTTTACTCCGGTTGTGGAAGAAACACAGATACGAAATGCATAAAAAGATTTCGGTAATTGCAAAAGAGAATACAGAAATACTCTGGGGGGAACGGATTCAGAATGTTATAGAATGATGAGATTCGGACAGTATGGTTTATTTTTCAGGGCGTATGAGAGGATAAAAACAGAACGTATTTGTTTAAAGAGTCTATTAAAAAAATAGGTGAAAACTAGAAAAATGAAGAGAGTTTTTAAAACAGAGGATAGGTGAAAGTGTTTGCGTAGAGTTGTATAATAAAAAATTTCGGCGGGATATTTGTGTGGAATGTGATTAAAAGGAGCGGCGTATTCAGTTAATATAAACAATATGGGAGACTGATTGAAACATATTTGAGATGAAAATAGGGACAAAGGAGAAGTGATTGACAAAAACTAAAAAGTATAATATATTATATGTGTACTACATGAATTAATACAGATAGTACAATTGATACAGGTAATGGAAAGGAGTGGGAGAATGTTTTTGATTGATCAAAGAAGTAGAAAACCAATCTACGAACAAATTGTCGATAATGTAAAAAATCTGATCATCAGCGGAAGCCTGAAAAGAAATGATCAGCTCCCTTCTGTCAGACAGTTGGCACAGGAACTTTCGATTAATCCTAATACGATTCAGAGAGCTTATGCGGAATTGGAAAGAGAGGGTGTTACCTATTCTTTAAAAGGCAGAGGCAGTTTTGTAGGAAGTAGTCTCAATGATTTAAGAACAAGCGAAACGGAAGAACTGCTGGATGATATTTTTAAAACTTGTATAAGTCTTCAGAAGATGTTGTGCCCGAAAGACCGGATTATAAAAAAAGTGGAAGAAGCGTATAATGTTGGAGAAGGAGTTGACAAACGTGATTGAAATAAAAAATGTATCCAAAACTTTTGATGATATACAGGCATTACAGCAGGTAAGTGCTGAAATCCAGGAGGGTTCTATTTTTGGATTAATTGGTACGAACGGAGCGGGAAAATCAACACTGTTGCGGATGCTCTGCGGTGTATATAAACCGGATCAGGGTGAAATTCTGATTGACGGGCAGAATGTATATGAAAATGAGGCTGTGAAACAAAAAGTCTTTTATATTTCAGATGACCAGTATTATCTGCCGAACAGTACAATGGAAGAGATGGCGAGATATTACTCGGTGATTTATAAAAATTTTTCAAATGATCTGTTTCTGAATCTGACAAAACAGTTTCAATTAAATCCGACAAGAAAATTAAGTACTTTTTCAAAAGGAATGCAAAAACGTGCGCATATTATTTTGGGGCTCTCTTGTCAACCGAAATACTTATTATGTGATGAAACATTTGACGGACTAGATCCGGTTATGAGACAGGCAGTAAAACGCCTTTTGGCAGAAGCGGTTTTGGAACATTCCATGACACCGATTATTGCATCGCATAATTTAAGAGAACTGGAAGATATCTGTGACCATGTGGGGCTGCTGCATCAGGGCGGTGTTGTTTTTGAACGTGAGATAAATCAGTTGCAGGAAAATCTGCACAAAGTACAATGTGCGTTTGAAGAGGAAAAAACAGAGGAGTTTTTCCGGGAGTTGGATATTGTTACGATTCAGTTTCGGGGTAGACTTGCTGTTATGACGGTAAGAGGCAAGAAAGAACATACCGAAAAAATTATTGCCGGAATGAATCCGTTATATTACGAAATACTTCCATTAACATTGGAAGAAATATTTATTACGGAAATGGAGGTAATCGGTTATGACTTCAAGCAAATCATTGAAGAGAAGTAAAGAATACAAACGAGGAAACAGTTTTCAGTATTTACTGAAGGAGACTCTGCGGAATAATTGGTGGATTGCGGCAATGTGTTCCATTCTTGCTTTTTTAGCGGGTCCGATTGCGACACTGCTGTTTGTGGAATCGACACGAGACGGTGATTTCGGGGCGACTACAGAAGATGCACTGTACGCGGTTTCCAATTGGTTCAGCAGTGGCGGAGGAATCACACTGTTTTATATTATGGCTGTTTTATTTGCAGTGGTAATCAGTTGCATTATGTTTGCCTATCTGCATAACAAAAAACAGATCCAGTTCTATCACAGTCAGCCGGTTAAAAGGAATCGTCTGTTTTTTGTAAATTATATCTCAGGTATCATTTTGGGATTTTTACCGATCATCTTAATGCTGGTATTGTCACTGCTTATTATTTCTTTTTACGGTTTTGGTGAAGTGGTGCGTCCGGTGGTTGTATTTTGTCAGCTCCTGTATATGTTGGCATTTTTTATGTCCAGTTACGCAATTGGCGTATTTGCCAATCAATTGACAGGAACGATCTTGACCAGTATAGCTATGAATGGATTTTTGCACTTTGCCGTTCCGTTAACAGCGGTTGTTTTGAATTTGCTAAAATCCACTTTTTATGCAACGGTGGTCGGAAGCGGAAATCTGAGTTATTATCTGCATTATTCTCCAACCTGTGCTCTGGTTGGCTATTTAAGTCGTGCGGAGTATCGAATGAATGCGGAAATGTTTTTAACACCGATGAGCAACGACATGCTGGTTATCTTATTAGCAATGGCTTTGATACTGACGGTCGGTGCGGTTATTCTTTATGGAAAACGGCCGAGTGAACAGACAGGAAAGGCGTTTATTTATCCAGTATTACAGCCGGTTATAAAGGCATTACTGATGTTTTTAATTGCCTGCCTCGGAGGTTTTTTCCTCTTCGAAATTGGCGGGAAACGGATCTTTTTCTATATGGGGATTATACTTGCGGGAGTCATTACACATATGATTTGTGAGGTTGTCTTCCAGCATGATTTTAAAGCGATGAAATCCAAGTTGGGGCATTGTGGTATTATTTTGGTCTTAATATTGGGAATTATCGGTTTTTTCCGTGTTGATCTGTTTCATTATGATGACTACCTTCCAAAACCGGATGAAGTGAAATCTGTGTTGCTTTCTATTGATAATAAAGAACATGGTGTTGCAAGTGCCGATCAAAGTGTGGCAGAGGATGTTTATACGCTTCTTGAACCTGTTGTGGAAGGAAAGCTTTATCGTGAAAGTATTTTTGACAATAAGGAAGAGATAGACGAAGAACAGGAAGATCAGACCGTTGACCTGAATGTGGAATATCATCTGGAAAATGGAAAGGTTGAAAAGCGGCGGTATGACAATGTTCCAATGGTTCAGATTGAAAATCGTTTTCAGAAACTTTACAATAATAAAGCGTATAGAATGTCCTGTTACGGTCGACTGATGCGATTGTCTTCTAAACAGGTAACGAATCTTTATGTTCCGGATATGGGACGACAGATTACCAATCCTAAACAGATTGATGTCTTTTTAAAGGCATATCAAAGGGATTTAATGGATCGCAGATTTGCAGATTTGAGACTGCCGATCAAGGCAAATGTCTCATTTAATGCAACAGAAAAAGCGACACGTCAGTTTGGTTTCCTTACAGAGTTTCCTGTTCTTGTAACAGATGAAAGAACGATGAAGTATTTGGAAAAATGGAAAATGATTGAGAAAAATGAAAGCTATGATGAGTTACTCATTTTCCGGACGGAAAAAAGTACGCAGGTGGAATTACGAAATCTGATCTCCGAGGAACTGACGAAACGAGGCAGTGATATGAGCTGGGAATCGTTAAGTGCTGAGGAATACATCAGTATTTTGAAAGGAAAAGCGGAACTGACCGGAAAATTGCAGGGTGCGGAAGAAGTCGGTGCGTTTATTGATGAGACAAGTCTTCTTGGCGAAAAGAATCAGTTTACGAACTATGATTATACACATATTGCTCTTCTCAGAATGAATATGAATGATGTAAACGGTGAGCTATGGGAGGTTCATCTGTTTTACAGCAATACTATTCCGGAGCAGTATCAGTAACATAAAACAATAAAAAAATAACACGTCGGAGTGCTTAACCGATGTGTTATTTTTTTTGAAAAAAACCGCCTTGCGGAAATCCGCAAGACGGTTATAAAAAAGATAATCAATTAGTCAATTAGAAAGAAGCAACAACAGCACCGTCGTAGTTTTCATCGATGAATGCTTTTACTTTGTCGCTCTGTAAAGCTTTGATCAGAGCCTGAATTTTTTCGGATTTTTCATTTCCTTCACGAACAGCGATAATGTTTGCATAGGTTTTACCTGCTTCAGAATCTTTGTCTTCGCAAACTAAAGCGTCATCTTTAACACTTAAACCAGCAGGGATTGCATAGTTACCGTTGATTACAGAGAAATCAGCACCGTCTAAAGTGGAAGGCAGAGCAGCTGCTTCAACTTCCTGCAGTTCAATGTTATATGGGTTTTCAGCGATATCATTTTTGGTAGCATTTAAGCCAGCACCTTCTTTTAAGGTGATGATGCCGTTGTCCTGTAATAATAACAGAGCACGTGCTTCGTTTGTGGTATCGTTAGGAACGGAGATAACAGCGCCTTCGGAAATTTCGTCTAAGGATTTATGTTTTGTAGAGTAGATACCGAATGGTTCGTAGTGAATTGAAGCAACGGATACTAAGCTTGTTTTATTTTCTTCGTTAAACTGATCCAGGTACGGTTTGTGCTGGAAGTAGTTTGCATCGATTTCTTCGTTGTCTACAACCAGGTTTGGTTGTACATAGTCAGTGAATTCTTTAATTTCTAAGGTGTAACCTTCTTCTTCCAGAACTTCAGCAGCAACACCTAAAATTTCAGCGTGTGGGGAAGGGGAAGCAGCAATAGTGATTGTTTTGTCAGCAGAGGAGTCAGCTTCGCCGGCTTTTTTATCTTCACCGCCGCCACAGCCTGCTAACAGACCGATAGATAATGCAGCAATTAATGCAATAGAAACAAATTTTTTCATTTGAAAATCCTCCTAAAATAGTTTATTTTACATTTTCGTTCTACATGGACGAAATTTAATGTAAGCGTTTATCTGTTTTGCTGGAAATTTTCAGGCCAGCTTCCTGAATAATCTGTGTAATGATAACTAAAAGAATAACACAGATATACATGATAGTCAGTTCCTTACGATAGAAACCGTAACGAATTGCGAGGTCCCCTAAACCACCGCCGCCGACAACACCGGCCATTGCAGAATAACCTAAAATAGTGGTTGCAGCAAGAGCGGACCCTACCAGAAGGGAAGGCTTGGATTCCGGTAACATAACTTTTGTGATAATCTGCCAGTTACTTGCGCCCATGGACTGAGCGGCTTCGATAACCCCCATGTCAATTTCCTTAAAGGAAGATTCTACAAGGCGGGCGATAAACGGAGCTGCACTTACGATCAAAGGAACAATAGTAGCATTTGGACCGAAAGTACTTCCTGTGATGATCTGTGTGAACGGCATGATCAGGAACATCAGAATTAAAAAAGGAACAGAACGCAGAAGGTTTACGATAACACCTAAAATTTTATTGAAAATCGGCATTGGTTTTAAACCGTCCGGTGCGGTAATAATCAGAATAATTCCTGTCGGAAGTCCGATTGCATAAGAGATCAAGGTAGACATGAATACCATGTAAACGGTGATCCCCAGATTTTCCGTAATCATACTCATGAATCCAGGTTCAAGCATTCAGATACCTCCTCTACAGAAACTTTTTTGTCAGATAAATATACTAAAATACGTTCTAAGTTTACTTCACTGGTATCTTCCGGAATCTGAATCATCATCTGTCCGAAAGTACGTCCTTCCATTACGCGGGTATCTGCGGCAATAATGTTAACCGGTGTTTTACATTCCATAATCATATTGGAAAGAATCGGTTCCATAGCAGAGGTTCCGTCAAAAATCAGACGATAGCAACGTGCCACTTTAAAGTCAGGCAGTTTGCGATCTTCCGGATAAACCAGACGTTTGGTTGCTTCCTGTTTTGGCTGACTGAAGACATCAGCCACTGTACCTGTTTCTGCGATAACATGGTTGTCAATAATGGCAACTCTTTGGCAGATTTCTTCGATAACAGCCATTTCATGAGTAATGACAATGACAGTAATTCCGAGACGTTTACTGATATCTTTTAACAGATTTAAAATCGCACGGGTTGTTTTTGGATCCAGTGCACTGGTTGCTTCATCGCATAAAAGAACTTTTGGATTGGTTGCCAGAGCACGTGCGATGGCAACTCGTTGCTTTTGCCCACCGGATAACTGAGAAGGATAGGAATTTTCCTTATTTTCCATATCGACCAGTTTCAGAAGTTCACGGGCACGCGCCTGTGCCTGTTCTTTTTTGATGCCGGCAATTTCCATAGGAAAGCAAATGTTTTGAATAGCGGTTCTCTGCATTAACAGATTGAACTGCTGAAAAATCATACCCATGGATTGGCGAGCCGTACATAATTCTTTATAACTTAATTTGGATAAGTCCTGACCGTCAAAAATAACGGAACCGGAAGTCGGTTTTTCTAAGAAGTTAATGCAGCGTACCAGGGTACTTTTCCCTGCACCACTCATACCGATAATTCCGAATATTTCACCTGGATAAATATCCAGATCGATATGTTCCAAAGCAACAGCGGGACCGTTTTTGCTTGGAAAACTTTTGGATAAATCTTTGATTTGAATAATTGGCTGATTCATGAATAACTCCTCTCTGAAAATTTTGGATACAGTTTTTGTTTACAGCATGTACACACAGAAACAAAAGCTGATTGCATTGCATTCAATATCCAAGTGATAACCGATTCCTGTAAAAGGTGAATCAGTTGGTAGAACAGATCTGCGAACATGTTCCTGTTTTCGAATTAAATAGAAAAAGATACGTGTCGGATCCATTCGACAAGATAAAGAAAACCCCACTGCCAACAGACAAGTGGGGTAAATGGTTTTTTGTTATAAAGCCATTCTTATCTGCCAGAATATGAATCTGCAGGATTTAGCACAGCGCCTTAAAACTAAGGCCAGTTGCCGGGTTTCATCGGGCCAGTCCCTCCACCTCTCTGGATAAGAGCAATATATAATTGATTTGTCACTCCTAAAATATATCACGAGAAGCGAACGCTGTCAATAGAAAATCCAATATCATTTTACGAACCGGGGAGGAATGATCAGGAGAACGGGAGAAAAACAAGATACATAATCAACAAATTATTTATACATGCAAATTAATAGATAAACGCCAAAAATAGGAATGTAGAGGGATAATCAGAAAAAATAATAGCTGAAAAATGGAATATTTTTCAGCTATTCTACGGGAAATGATTGTAAATTTTCCGAAGGAATGATATAGTAGAATCAAAGGATTATGACTACTTTCAAATTGCATAAATCCGACATTATGTCGGATTATTTCGCAGAAAGTAATCGGCCGGAAACTAAAAAGGAGTGTACGATCAAATTAGGCAGTAGGGGCTGTCTGTTTGATAGGAGGAGGTATTTATGAAAACGCAGGAATCAGGAGAGGACTATTTAGAAATGATATTGTTGCTGTATCGTAAGCAAGGGTATGTTCGTTCTACCGATATAGCAAATGCAATGCATTATACGAAAGCAAGTATCAGTCGTGCAGTGAAAATTTTAAAAGAACAAGATTATATCTATATGGATCCCAATAAAATGATCTTCTTAACAGAAAAAGGCGAAAAGAAAGCCATGGAAATTTATGAAAGACATCAGGTTATCACAGAATTCCTTGTTAAGGTTGTAGATATTGATCCGGAAACTGCGGAACAGGATGCCTGCCGTATTGAGCATGTTGTAAGTAACAGTACTTTTCAGGGCATTAAACGGTTGGTGAAAGAAGCGAATGAAAAATGAAGTATCTGACTGAGGTACTTTATAAAAAACAGCAGCTTTTTCAACTCCCATTGGAAGAAGGCATGCAGTTAACAGATCTAGAAGAGATGTTTGACATGGATGCAAGTGAATTCCTGTTGGAAGAACTGATGGCAGGAGATGAATGGTATTATAAATATCTTCCTGAGCCGTTGAAGAGCAGATTATTTGATAAAAACGGAGAAGTCAGCTTTCAGGAGTTGGATGATTCTATTTTAGCGCAGATTGCAGATTTCCGTCGAGATATTGATCAAAAATGGCAGGAGGCTAATTGCAAAGCACAGCAGGATAAAGATCTTGTGAAAGAAGAGGCTTCCGAAGGTTTGAATCAATTGCTGGAAATGAATTTGGTAGACAGTGAAATTCGTCGAATTGCGGGAATTGATACGGACCAGGTTCAGGTGGAACTTTATCCTCAATGGGATATGGGCAAGGTTATCACCATACAGTTTGACAAAGTAAAAGACAGTTGGATGGGATTATTCCATCCTGATGATGCGAACTGGTGGCTTGTGGATGAAATAGCACTTGACAGTGAAAACAGAGAAGGTCGCTATGAGATACATGCGCTCTACGGAAATGCAGAGCATATCGCGCAGCTTCAGCTTAGCTTTGAAGATGTAAAAATAATCGAAAAACAGGATCCTTTACATGTTTTTTGATCAGGATTGTTAAAAAAAGAATCATGTCGGATTATCGGCATATATGAAAAAACTGATCTCTTATAATTGGAGAAACCAATTGTAGGAGGTCAGTTTTTATTTTAAGATAGGAACCACCGGACAGATGTCTTGAAAGCCTGTCTGGGGCGGACTATAATCTTAGAAAAAGCTATGCAATCAAATCATTATATGATATAATCATTGTGGTTTAACGTTTCTTAAACGTTGCTGTTATAAATAGTAAATATTACATTGTGTAAAAGAATAGCAGACGGGAGACCGCGACAGAAAACAGATGATAAGATGAAATTCATGCAGAGTACAATCTGTATTTAATAAGGTTATCATACAAAACGGCCCATTGATATGAAACAATGGGCTGTCTCTTTTACAGGGGGAAACGAAAGCGGAGAGAAATCTGCTGTTTGTTGCAACTGTAATTGTAGATCAATTGCGAAAAACTCATCTAAACAGATGAGACAACTTTGACCGGGGGCTCGGCTACGTTTCCGGTTTTACAAAAGACCATAACAGAACGAATGCTTAAATTTTGTGATTGTCCTGCTCGCTGTAGTTGGAAAGCGTTGCTCTTAGTTGGGAAAAATGTTTTTTATATGCGGAACTTTTGCGGGTTTTCGTGAAAAGTAGTCAGATTAATGAGGGGGAAGATAAAATGAATGAACATTATGATTTTGCCAGTATAGAATCTAAATGGCAGACAAAATGGGATGAAGAAAAAATCTATAAAGTGACAGAAGACAAAGAAAAACCAAAATACTATTGTCTGGAAATGTTCCCGTATCCATCCGGAAATTTACATATGGGTCATGTGCGTAACTATTCCATCGGTGACGTTATTGCACGTTATAAATCCATGCATGGATATAATGTATTGCATCCAATCGGCTGGGATTCTTTTGGTCTGCCTGCAGAAAATGCTGCAATCAAACATAAAACTCCGCCAGCAAAATGGACAAAGGAAAATATTGCAAATATGAAAACCCAATTGCATTCTATGGGTTTAAGTTATGACTGGGATCGTGAAGTGACAACCTGTATGCCTGATTATTACAAATGGACGCAGTGGTTCTTCCTGCAGTTTTATAAAAAAGGTCTGGCGTATAAAAAAGGTGCATCCGTAAACTGGTGCCCGGGTTGTCAGACTGTTCTTGCAAACGAACAGGTTGTGGAAGGAAAATGTGAACGTTGTGACAGTGTTGTAGAAAAGAAATCTCTGGAACAGTGGTTCTTCAAAATTACCGATTACGCAGATCGTCTGTTGCAGGATCTGGATAAATTAACAGGCTGGCCGAACAAAGTACGTGTAATGCAGGAAAACTGGATTGGCCGCAGTGAAGGTGCTCTGATTCGCTTCAAAGTTCAGGAAACCGGGGACGACGTGGAAGTCTTTACAACTCGTCCGGATACTGTTTTCGGTGTAAGTTATATGGTATTGGCGCCGGAACATCCTCTGGTACAGAAACTGATCAAAGGAACAGAATTCGAAGAAGGCGTAAATGAATTTATTCATGAAGTACAGCAATTGAGCGATTTAGACCGTTCCTCCACAGAACTGGAAAAGAAAGGGAAATATATTGGCGCTCATGCAATCAATCCTGCTAATGGACAGGCAGTCCCTATTTTAATTGGGAACTATGTTATTTATGAATATGGTACCGGTGCTGTTATGGGCGTACCTGCTCATGATGAAAGAGACTTCTTCTTTGCAAAAAAATATGATTTACCGATTACAGTTGTTGTTACACCGGAAGGTAAAACACTGCAGGTTGCAGATATGGAAGAAGCCTATACAGAAAGCGGTGTTATGATGAATTCCGGACAGTTTGACGGAATGCCAAACACCGAAGCAAAAAAAGCAATTGTTGCATTCCTTGAAGAAAAAGGAAACGGCGAATTAAAAGTAAATTACAGATTGCGTGACTGGTTGATTTCTCGTCAGCGTTTCTGGGGCGCTCCGATTCCTATTATTTATTGCGATCACTGCGGTACGGTACCGGTTCCGGAAGATCAGCTTCCTGTTCTGTTACCTACTGATGTGGATTTCAAACCGACCGGAGAATCTCCATTAAAATATGATGAATCTTTTGTAAACACCACATGTCCGATTTGCGGAAAACCTGCACGCCGAGAAACCGATACAATGGATACATTTGTGTGCTCCAGCTGGTATTACTTACGTTATTCCGATGCAAGAAACGATCAGGCTGCATTTGCGAAGGATAAAGCAAATCACTGGATGAATGTTGACCAGTATGTTGGTGGGGTAGAACATGCTATTCTGCATCTGTTATATGCAAGATTCTTTACAAAAGTTCTGCATGATATGGATTTGATTGATGTGGACGAACCGTTCCAGAATCTTTTGACTCAGGGTATGGTATTAAAAGAAGGCAGTAAAATGTCCAAATCTAAAGGGAATGTTGTAAGCCCTGAAGTTATTATCGGTAAATACGGTGCAGACACAGCAAGACTCTTCATTCTTTTTGCAGCTCCGCCAGAACGTGATCTGGAATGGAATGATCAGGCGGTAGAAGGTTGTTATCGCTTTATTAACCGAGTATGGCGTCTGGTATATGACTATGTTCAGAAAACAAACGGTCAGGCTGTAGACTATACAGATTTCGGAACTCTGAACGGAAAAGATAAAGACATGCGTCGACTGGTTCATACTACGATTAAACGTGTCAGTGATGATACAGGTGTGAGATTTAACTTTAATACTGCAATCAGTGCAATTATGGAACTGGTAAACGGATTGTATCAGTATAAAGAAGTTGAAAATTATAATGAGGCTGTTATGGCTGAGGCAATTGATGTAATGGCATTATTATTAGCGCCGTTTACTCCGCATGTTACAGAAGAAATCTGGCAGGCTCTGGGTCATTCCGGAAGCATTCATAAACAGGCTTGGCCGGTTGTTGATGAAAAAGCACTGGTGGAAGATGAAGTAACGATCATTTTACAGATCAACGGAAAACTGAGAGATAAAGTGGTTATGCCGATCAACCTTGACAAAGCTGAAACAGAAAAACTTGCTCTGGCGCAGCCGAAAATTGCGGAAATGCTGGAAGGTAAAGAAGTAAAAAAAGTTATTGTTGTACCAAATAAACTGGTGAATATCGTTATTGGTAAATAAACAGAAGAATAAAAAGTGTTGTAACACAAATTAAAATAGGATCCGGATGATTCCCGAAGGGAAATCGTCCGGATCCTATTTTAATTGTGATAAAAAAATCTGAGTGATATTTTTCACTCAGATTCTCAAAGTGCGAAGGAAGTGGATCTTCCTATCTGATAAAAAGTTAAAGTAAAATCCATTGTATCAGGAATGCGCTGTAGGAAGATCTCCGCGTTTTGCGTGCAGCCAAATAAAAAACCGTTCCAGAAGATTATAAATGCAGAGTGCAAAAATAATTCCGAATGCAGTGTCCAAAATACGGTAGAATAAGGAACCGTCCAGGCCTAAAATAGCGGCTGCGATTGAAAGTGCACCGAAACAGTTAAATGCAGACTGCCAGCCGTAATGAGTAGAGAAGCCGACACAAATTCCTCCGATGATTCCAAGTGAACCTAAAAGTGGCGCAGGCAGGAAGTTAATCAGAATAATGAAGAGGACAACACCGGCAACAACCCCGATAAATCTGTTCTTAGCTCTCCAAAGACGTTCTTTTTTCGTAGGCTGGACAACGGATAATGCCGCAAGACCGATCCACATAACTCTGGAGAAGCCAAGCATTTCACCGATTACCAGAGCCAGAGATGTGGTAAGTGCCAGTCCAAGCTGCCAGCGAGAACGAACGGTTCCTAAATTAAAGGAACGAATAACATCTAAGATTCCTTCCGGATTCTGCTTATTGCGGTGAACACGGTATAAGAGCCAGGATGTCCATGCAAATCCAATTAAGAGGCCAATTACGCGCTGTGTGAAAGCTTCGCCACTTACATCATACCCAAACAGTAACAGATAGGAAAGGATGATGGTAGCCTGATTGTAAAAATGGATCTGATGACAACCCAGCAACATAAGGATAAAGATCGCTGGGAAGTGAATAAGAAAAGCCTGTTCAGGAGGCAAAGATGCTGCAAAATGCGGTGCAAAAGTTAAAATAATACCTATGAGAAGCATAACAGCAACGCCCTCTTTAGGTTTGATTCCCAAATCCACCTGACGAAATGCCATTAAAAACAGTAAAATTACAACGCCCGGTGTTCCGTTTTCGACCCCGAATAATTTTGTAAATGCGGTTACGAATAAAACACAGAATAAAACAGTTAACATTACTTTAAAAATATAAATTGCAATGCGGGTGTTTCGTTCTTTTTTATTGCTGCTTTCTCTGATATAATTTTTGGATCCGAGTTGGTTTAGTTGAAGCTGTTCGTAAAATTTCAAAAAACATTCCTCCGTAATAGTAATCTTGTTTATTAGACAGCAATAAAAAATGATATCACTTTTGGATAGTTTCGTCAATGAAAATTATTTATCTTTACAGAAAGTGAGAACAGAGGGTTTCAATTTGGTTTGATCGATTCCGGGCGGTTTGGTATTTCTGTCTGTCATGCGGACAAAAAAATACCTTTGGATAAAATCCAAAGGTATTTTTGTTTAGATTTAATTTTGTTCCATTGCGCGATTCAAGAATTCTCTGGTACGTTCATTTTTTGGATGATTAAAGATTTCATCCGGAGTGCCTTCTTCCAGAATATAGCCACCATCCATAAATACAATATGATCCGCAACATCGCGTGCAAAACCCATTTCATGAGTTACTAAAAGCATGGTTAATCCGCTTTCCGCCAATGTTCTCATAACTTTCAGAACTTCACCGACCATTTCCGGGTCTAAAGCGGAAGTAGGTTCGTCAAACAGCAATGCATCCGGTTCCATAGAAAGCGCACGTGCAATAGCAACACGCTGTTTCTGACCGCCGGATAATTGACGAGGACGTGCGTTAATAAACTGTAACATGCCTACCTGTTCCAAATAATGTTTTGCACGTTTTTCAGCTTCGGCACGATTCACTTTTAAAACTTTCATTTGTCCTAAAACACAGTTATCCAGAACATTTAAGTTGTTAAAAAGATTAAACTGCTGAAACACCATGCCTACTTTGGAGCAGTACTGATGTGTGTTATGAGATGTTACAATATTTTTACCATTGTACAGGATTTCACCTGCAGTCGGTTTTTCTAACAGATTGATACAACGGAGCAGAGTGGACTTACCTGACCCGCTAGATCCAATAATGCAAACAACCTCGCCCTTATGAACGTCAAAGTTAATATCTTTTAAAACTTCACGCTGTCCAAAAGATTTTTTTAAATTTTTAATCTGAAGTACGGTTTGATTTTCCATTATTTTGCGTCACCTCGTTTCAGAGTATCAGCACCATTGATTACAGGTTCGGTACCGTAGATCGTGTAGGTATCTGCACCATCCATTTTTGTTTCGATAAACCGCAGTAACTGAGTGATACTGAAGCATAAAACAAAGTAAATAACACAAGCGATAAAATAAGCAGGGAATGTCTGGAATGTTGCACCCGCTGCAGATTTTGTCTGGAAGAATAATTCAGTTACACTGATTACACTTAATACGCAGCTGTCTTTAATGTTAATAATAAACTGGTTTCCGAGTGCCGGCATAATATTGCGAACTGCCTGAGGAAGCACTACGTAAAGCATGGACTGAAAATGAGTCATACCAATCGAATGTGTTGCTTCAAACTGACCTTTATCAACAGAAATAATACCACCACGAACAATTTCGGCCATATAAGCACCGGTGTTAATAGAAATAATAAACATCCCGGCATGGACAGGATCCAGTCTTAAACCAAACATAAAAGCGGCTCCGTAGAAAATAACGGTAGCCTGAACCATCATTGGTGTACTTCGGAATAACTCAATGTAAGCGGATAAAAGAAAATTGAAGATTTTATATAATACCCGTTTCCAAAGAGGGTCCTCATCACGAATCGGTAGAGTTTTATAAACCCCGATCAACAAACCAATTAAAAAACCGACAAGAGTACCAACGATTGCCAACAGAATCGTAACGCCAGTACCTTTTAATAACAGGGCACCATAGTCATCTAAGATGATTTGTACCCATTGGAAAAATTCCAAAATAAATCCTCCTCCTAGCAACACATAATAATACTATTATAATACAAGTTTATGGATAGATACAAGGATAAAAAAAAGAAATTGCCGAAAACGGCAATTTCTTTAATATTTATATTTTAAATTGTCTATTAAAATAAATTATCTGAAGTCTTTATGCAATTATTCAGCAGTTGGCTGGTTTTTAATTGCTTCTTCCATGATAGCCTGACGATCTTCTTCGGAAATAGTTGCTAAAATTTCATTAACTTTATCTAACAGTGGAGATTTTTTAGCAATACCCATTGCAATTGCACCATCATCCATATTGTAATCGAAACCGTTTTCAGGTTCAAAAGCTACATATGCGAATGCTTTATTTGCAGCACTTGCGGAAATTCCTTCCGGACGTTCGGAAACGTAACCGTCAATGATACCACTTTCCAGAGCTACACGCATAGATGGGAAGTCCTGCATAGCAGTGATGTGTTCTACACCGTCGATCTGGTCAATAACAGTATCGTGGAAGGTATTTAACTGACCGGTCAGTTTAGCACCTTTAAAGTCTGCAATAGATTTAGCATTTGCATAAGGACCGTCAGCTTTTACAACGATAACCAGGTCGGAAACATAATAGTTGTCGGAGAAATCAATACTTTTTTTACGTTCTGCAGTTGGAGACATACCGGCAAAAATACCATCAATGGTTCCGGACTGAACTGCAGGTACTAAACCGTCCCATTCTGTTTTAACAATAACAAGTTCTTTTCCCATGCCGTCAGCTACTTTTTTTGCAATCTGAACGTCATATCCGTTTGCATAACCGTTGCCGCCTTCAATTGGAACAGCACCGTTGGAATCATCCTGCTGGGTCCAGTTAAATGGAGCATAGCCGCATTCCATACCAATTCTCAGTTCGGAACTTTCTTCTGCGCCGCTACCGCCGCAACCGAAGAGTCCCATGGCCATTACGCCGACTAATACAGATGCAAGTACTTTTTTCATTTTCATTAGAAAATCCTCCTCATATTATAAAAATGACTCATTATTAAAACAATAGCATAAAAATACACTTTTTTCAAGTATAAAGGGAGGAATTTTGAGTTAAAAAGAGGGTCTTTTATATACAAAAATCTAATTTAAAGATAATATATGTCTTTTTAATAGAAAGATTTGAATTGGATGATGTGAATGATAAAAGAGGTCAATAAATTATTTGGTGTTGATCAGAATTTAATAGGAATTACCTTCATAGCAAGACGGATTGTCGTACAGGTATTTTTCCGGGAGGTTCTGTTATAAATTTGCGGCGAAAACCCACATGCTTGCATGTGGGATGAAAGCCGTTG
>SAMEA104404097__coassemble_531_pt1 | contig 37494 bp, 27 predicted proteins | sample SAMEA104404097__metabat2_high_PE_061 | metagenome-assembled genome bin SAMEA104404097 (sample SAMEA104404097) | Balaenoptera acutorostrata | reverse complement strand
CATACCCGTTTCGGTCTGTCGTCAGTACCCCCAGCTTTCTGAAAAACTTTATAGTTTGCACCGGCGTAAAATGATTCAGCACCTTCATCGGAAAGGCCTCCTCATCGGAACGGTAACAGGATGCATCCAGAAAAAGATTGGTCAGATTGCATTTTCCGTTTCCGGTGGAAAGAATCTTCTTTCCGAGTTTGGCTCCATGTTCAATCAGCGTGACCCGACTGCCGTGTTCGGCTGCCGTAATCGCCGCCATCAGTCCGGAGGCTCCGCCTCCTATAATAATTCCGTTTTTTTTCATAAAATTACCTCAAATTTTGTTTTTCTTATATTATATCCCACTTGTTTCAGATTTCCAACAGTTCCTGCACATCCTTTTTCAAAGAAAAGAACATCCGGTGTCTGAAAACTGGCTCAGACACCGGATGTTCCTCTATCTTAAATGGTTATTTATGTTCTACCGTATGCAGACATGCCACCTGCAGCAATGCCATATTGGACGCGGAATCGGTCGCTCCTGTCCCTGCCGCATTCTGACTTCTTCTCTTTTGTTCCACCAGACGTTTCTGTTCTTCATATTCTGCAGTCAGGATTCCTGTCTTTAACACACATCCTACATGAACCAGGGCAAATCCGATCATCAGAAGCCCCATGCCCAAAAGAGAAACGTCCACACTGGACTCAACCATAATCATACATCCTGCAAAAGCAATCAGTGATAAAAAAGCCACTAATCCGTAAATTTTATTCATCATACCATCCGCTCGGATTCCCTCCGAAATCCGAACTGCACCCCCTTTAATCTCTGTCAAGATCTGTTCGTTTTATTTGTTTTCATTTCTATTGCCTGGTGTTTTTTCTTACCGAAACCCGCATGATCCGCAAAAATTATTTCATAGAAAATATATTCTGTGAAAAATTTATTTGTACGAATCATTGTTTCTGTGTTTATCATACACTTCAAACTCATGTTCGTCAAGAGAAAAAACGAACATTTTTTCCTCATTTATTATATCGAACAATTCAAACGCTGATATAGACAGGCTTTAAGGTGTTTGTAAAAACAAAAGTTTTTTCGAACATTCCGCTTTTTTTGGAATAATACGAACAGAAGAAATCCGTTTTTCTTCCTTTCTTTTCCAGATAGTGTTCGATCTTTTTTACGAACAGATTACACCGTTCGACCAAACTTTTTCCTTCTTTTCCGTCCTTGTCATTTCTTCTTCCGAAAACAGTTCAGAAGATACCGGGAGGTTCCTTATAAAAAAAGACCCGGACCATTTCCTTTCGGAAAGTCCGGATCTTCTCTGTTGTGCACCGTTTCAGTGCCGTGTTTTTTTGATCGGATTATTTTTTCAGACCGCTTACTTTTTTTGCAATTCCTGTACGAATGCGACCTTCTTTCTTTTTCACCGGTTCATCGGTTCCGGTTGGTTCTTCCTTCCAGCCGTATTCTTCCAGAATTGCCTTCGGTGTATGTTTAATGAACCAGTTCACCATGAAAACCATAACTGCCAGGTCATCGAACTGACCCATAAACGGCAGATCGAAAATAAAGTCATACGGGAATATTAAGTAACCAAGTGTGGTAAACAAGAAGACCATTTTATGCCATCTCGCCACTCTGGTATCAATTAAGAGCCGAACCGTCAGCGGCAGTGTTTTTCTGAGATTCCACACCGCACGAAATGCTTTTGAAACAAAATGAATATGCATAGTTTTTCACCCCGTTTTGATAATCTTCACATGGAATCCATGCGGCGGGCAGGGACTCAGCCTCTGCCGTCCACCAAATCATGTTCCTGTTCACTTTTCTTATTCCGGTTCATCAGGTTTTCCACAGCCTGTTTCACGTCTAAGTCTTCGAACAGTACTTTATACATTTCTTCTGCAATCGGCATGGAAATATTCAGACTTTTCGCCAGTTCCACGGTTGCTTTCGTTGTTTTGACACCTTCTACAACCATTCCCATGTCTTTTAAAATTTCATCCAGTTTTTTACCCTGTCCCAAAGCCAGACCGCAGCGATGGTTACGGCTGTGGGTACTGGTGCAGGTTACTACCAGATCGCCGATCCCGGTTAAACCGGAAAAAGTCAGCGGATTGGCTCCGAGGCGAATCCCCAGTCTGGAGATTTCCGCCATGCCGCGGGTTAACAGTGCCGCCTGTGCATTATCTCCGAGGCCCAGACCTTTTGCAATCCCTGTGGCAATCGCAATGATATTTTTTATCGCACCGCCGATTTCCACCCCAATCAGGTCTCCGTTGGTATAGACACGAAAGGCGGCTGTCATAAACAGATCCTGTACCGCTTCCGCCGCTTTTTCATTTAAAGAGGAGGAAACAATCGCCGCCGGCAGACCTCTGCCGACTTCTTCCGCATGACTCGGTCCGTAAAGAGCCACAAAACGGGTCATACTGCCCGGCAGCACTTCTTCCACAACCTGACTCATACGCAGATGGGTTCCTACCTCCAGCCCTTTGGCGGTATTGATTAAAATAGCATCCTCCGGCAGATATTCCTTCATTTTTCCAAGCATTTCACGCAGAGACTGACTCGGTACGGAAAGTACCACATATTCCACACCTTCCAGTGCCTGTTTCAGATCTGTGGTGACGGAAATCCCGTCCGGAAGTGTAATCCCCGGCAGATACTGTTTGTTTTCCCGTGTTTCGTTCATGCTGTTCGCCTGTTCTTCCCGGCGACACCACATTTGAACCTGTTCCCCTTTGTTTGCAAGTACAATTGCAAGGGCCGTTCCCCAGCTCCCGCATCCTACCACTGTAATTTTTTTCATAATTGACACATCATCTTTTCCGTTGGAAAAGCGATGCCTTCACCCCTTTCTGTTTCCTTAACCGATCCAGAAAAACTTCCTTCGACTCATAAGCCGTATTCTGTTCAGGTGTTTTGAATCTTTACTTCTTTTTATGTCCAAGCTTGTTTTCCGTGCCGTTTAACAGGCGTTTGATGTTCCCTCTGTGCAGATATACGATATATACGGCCGCAATCAAAATAGTCACATTATAGACCGTCGGTGCATTCAGAAAATACATGACAACCGGTGCGGACAGAGAAGCAAAGATGCTGCCGAGAGACATGTATTTGGTAATCAGGCAGAATGCAACCAGAATGCATGCGCAGATAGCGAAGGTAAGCGGAGAAAGGTATAATAAAACACCTGCTCCGGTTGCAACGCCTTTTCCGCCTTTAAAGTGCAGGAAACAACTCCAGGTATGACCCAGAATCGCCATAATCCCACCGACAATCGCACCGTATTCTCCGGCCAGATGAAATCCGAGGCATGCGGATACCCATCCCTTGCCCAGATCAAATGCCAGCACAACGGCCCCTATTTTAAAACCAAGCGTGCGCCATACGTTGGTAAATCCCACATTGCCGCTTCCGTGCTGACGGATATCAATGCCGTTCATCCGTCCGACGATATAGCCGAACGGAACGGATCCCAATAAATAGGCACAAATTACAAGTATCAACCACTCCATGATCTGTTACAGAAACCGACACAACTCAGGTCTGTCGCTTCCTGTATCCCCCTTCCTGTGACAGCAGCATCGGAATCCCGTTTCTTCTGCCGTCCTCTCTATTTTACCACAAAACGACTACTCTTCCGAACGTTTTCTGATAACAAAACGAATCGGTGTTCCTTCAAAGCCGAAGTTTTCACGAATCCGGTTTTCCAGGAATCGTTCATAAGAGAAGTGCATGATTTCCGGTTCGTTTACAAATAAAACGAAGGTAGGCGGTTTTACCCCACCCTGTGTCGCATAGAAAATTTTCAGACGTTTACCTTTATCGGATGGTGGCGGATTTAACTGAACCGCATCCCTTACGATTTCATTCAGAACGCTGGTGTTAATACGCAGGGAATTCTGTTCCACAACATTATTCACCATTTCAATAATCCGGTTGACTCTCTGTTTGGTCTGTGCAGATACAAACACCATCGGTGCATACTGTAAGAATAACAGTTCGCTGCGGATTTTCTTTTCCATGGTTGCAGCTGTTTTATCATCTTTTTCAATCAGGTCCCATTTGTTTACAACAAGGATGATCGCTTTTCCCTGTTCATGCGCATACCCTACAATTTTTTTATCCTGTTCGATCAGACCTTCTTCGGCATTGATCACCATCAGAACCACATCGGAACGGTCTACCGCTCTTAAGGAACGGATAACACTGTAGCGTTCGGTACTTTCCAGAACTTTGCTCTTGCGACGCATTCCCGCGGTATCAATGATCACGTACTGCTGACCGTCACGTTCAAACGGAGTATCAATTGCATCACGGGTTGTCCCCGGAATATTACTTACAATAGAACGTTCCTGTCCTAAAATAGCATTGGTCAGAGAGGATTTCCCCACATTCGGACGACCAACAACGGAAATTTTGATAACATCCGGTTCATAGTCGTCTTCCGCATATTTTCCTACCAATTCCACAACTTTATCCAGTAAATCCCCGGTATTCATCCCGTGGCTTGCGGAAATCGGGAACGGATCTCCGAGACCCAACTGATAGAATTCGTAGATATCATCTAACTTATCAAAGTTTTCCACTTTATTAACGCCCAACACCACATCTTTTTTAGTACGGCGAAGCATCTGGGCAATTTCCATATCTTCGGTAGTTACCCCGGCTTTGATGTCACATAAGAAGACAATCACGTCTGCTTCTTCCATGGCAACCTGTGCCTGTTTACGCACCTTTGCGAGAATAGTGTCGGTACTGCTTACTTCAATCCCGCCGGTATCGATCAGCGTAAAAATCTGGTTATTCCATTCAGCATCCTGATAAAGTCGGTCGCGGGTAACACCCGGATAGTCCTCAATGATTGCCAGGTGGCTTCTTGTCAGTCTGTTAAATAAGGTAGACTTCCCAACATTCGGTCGGCCTACAATTGCTACTACTGGTTTCATAACTTTGTGTCAGACAGATCACTTCCGTGACCTGCCTTTCTCCTTTCGTTCAAGTTGTCCGTCACACGATGCATACGCATCCTTACTTATTGTTTACCATTATTTTTTTCATAGAATCATTCAGGTTTTCGGCTGAAAAAACGGAAAACATTTCTCCACAGCAAAAGTTCTTCATCCTCCAGCACAGTCTTCTTCCATTTTAAATCCTAATATCCTTTTATTATCTCTGATAATCGTCTATCCGTCAAGTATTTATAGGAAGAGATTCCTTATACTTCTCTTTTCCGTGTAAAAAAAATACACCTGTTTTCTGAAAAATTCTACCTGTCTTCCGTCATTTTGTTCAGAAGAAAGAACAAAACTGACAAAATTTTAATCATTTCTAGACATCTCTATGTATTGCATTTTGAGAAAAACGGGATTATAATATTTTATTGCCGGAAGTTCTTTCACGGTTTTCGCGAAAGAACACGCCTATTCTATCTAAAAATGAGGTGCAATATTATGCAAGTAATCATTACCAAGGACTACGACGAAATGAGTAAAGTAGCGGCAGACATTTTTGCCGAAGGAATCAAAGCAAATCCTGAAATTCGTTTAGGTTTAGCTACAGGCAGCACCCCTGTCGGTATGTACAAATGCCTTATCGAAAAAAACAAAGCAGGCGAAATCGACTTCTCCAAGGTTGTAACTTTTAACCTTGATGAATATTACCCAATCGCTCCGGATAACGATCAGAGCTATATCTATTTCATGCGTCACAATCTGTTTGATCATGTAAATATCAATATGGATAACGTTCATATTCCAAACGGTCAGGCAAAAGACATTGACGAAGAAGGACGTAACTATGACGCTCTCATGGAAAAATTCGGCTGGACCGATATCCAGCTCTTAGGGGTTGGCCGTAACGGTCATATTGCGTTCAACGAACCGGATGCCGAACTGGTTTCCGGTACTCACAAAACCGATCTGACCGAAGATACTATTGAAGCAAACTCCCGTTTCTTCGCTTCGGTTGAAGATGTTCCGCGTCAGGCAGTCACCATGGGCGTAGGTCCTATCATGAAGGCGAAAAAAATTGTTGTGCTGATCAGCGGTGCAAACAAACATGAAGCTTTTGAAAAACTGATGTCCGGTCAGGTTACCACCCAGTGCCCAATCACACTGATGAACCTCCACCGCGATGTTGTAATCGTTGCAGACAAAGCTGCTGCAGAAGGTAAATAATCTAACAAAATACAAGACCCCCGTATACGGATCTCAGTCACTGCCGACATCCGCATCGGGGGTTTTTTGTTTTCTCATTTGATACGGGCTTTCCGTCACACGGTTTCTTTCAGTGTCGGCATTTTGATAAAGAAATAGAACATCAGACACGCCCATACAACAAATATTACAACACAGGGAAAATAGATTTCCTTTAAAAACATTAAGATGAAACCAACTGACATCATTGCCGTCGTTGACAGCGCGGCAGTAATCTTAGTTTTCATCAGCATTCCCTGCTTTTTCAGAAAGCTTTCCAGATAGTTTTTATAAAGGCTTGAACCCTCAAACCAGGTATAAAGCTTTTCCGAACTGTTTGCAAAGCAGAACAGTGTTACCAAAAAGAACGGTACTGTCGGTAAAACCGGTAAAACAATCCCTATGCATCCAAGCACCAGACAAAACATTCCCAACATTAAAAAAAGTGCCCGTCTAAGCTGCATGAAATTCCTCCTTTCAATCCAAGCAATCCAACCCTTGACAGCCATCGAAGACTCCCTGCGGGAGTTCTGAATCCTTCCTCTGACTTTTTCGCTTCCTGCAACTCTTTCCGAGGTTGCCCTCCCGCCATGCTCCACACGGTCGAAGAAACGGCCTTTCGTCCGGTAAAACCGGGCTTACGCTGCCGGAAAAAAATAATATTTACACCAATGATCACAGCACAGCAGACATCAAAAAATATTGATCGCCGCATGCACGGACATTCAACAGATTCTGAGCGCTTACCTTCTGTTTTCAAACCAATTCCTTACCATCTTACATGTACAACAAAGAAAAAGCAACATTTATTTTAGGAAGATAAGCGGGAGTTAAGATTCCTTTTGTAAATCCGAGCAATCCCGGAAAAACAACTGTGTAACGGAAGTAACCATATTGGTCATGTGAACGGATCAGCCGGGCAGTATACGCTGATGGTATTACGAATACGATTCTGTATATGACATATGAATGTACATTTGAGAAACATCAGATACTCGGTACTTTAATACCGATATCGTTCTCTTTCCTTCTCATTTTTTGCCAAAAATATACTAACTATCATTTTTTATTCGGAAAAATTCTGTGATTTTTTGCCTTTATGGATAGAATTCCTTTCACAAATTCCCTGCCCAGTTCTTTCCCTTCTCTCTTTTTGCAAAAAAGAAGGGGGAAGGAACCGGGCACTCCTTTCGAACAGAAAAAGTCCCGTATCACACCACCGGAATGATACGGGACTTTCTGATAAGATCAATTTGGATTTACGCCTGAACAATTTTTGTCAGATCGGCAATTCGTTCGGTCAGTTCGCTTACGCGCAGTAATAATGCAAGACGGTTGTTTTTCACAGCTTCGTCTTTATCCATAACCATAACATCGTCAAAGAACGCGTTGATTGGTCCTTCTAAGGTTGCAATGGCAGCCAGAGCATCTTCGTATTTACGTTCTGCCAGGAAGCCTCTCAGTTTATCTTCCACAACCAGAGTGTCTGCCCACAGTGCTTCTTCCGCACCGCCCTTCAGCAGTTTTTCAATAACATCGTCCGTTTCCGCTTTTTTCGCCAGGTTGTTTGCTCTTGTGAATGCAGTCAGGACTTTTGCGAAGGTATCCGTTTCCTTCATTTTGTCCATAGCTTCCGCACGCATGATGGTTTCAGTCAGGTTATCATATCCACAGGATACAACCGCTTCAATAACATCATAACGGTAGCCTTTGTCATTCAGTACGTTACGAATTCTCTGTTCAAAGAATTCATAAACACGCTGCTGTAACGCTTCCGCATCCCCGATGATTTCGGTTGGATAATGATAAACAGCCTGTTTAATCAGAACTTTCAGACTTACCAGTACACCTCTGCCTAAAATCATGCTGCAGATTCCTGCCGCCTGACGACGCAGTGCATATGGGTCCTGAGAACCGGTCGGTTCAATTCCGGCAGCAAAGCAGCCTACGATGGTATCCATTTTATCTGCGATGGATACAACCAGACCTTCAAAGGTCAGAGGAATTTCACCATCTGCATTTTTCGGCAGATAGTGTTCGGAAATTGCTTTACTGGTTAACGGATGATGGCCCTGAGCCATTGCATATTTTTCACCCATTAAGCCCTGCAGTTCCGGGAATTCGTATACAACATTACTTACCAGGTCGGCTTTTGCAAGGAACGCAGCATCCATCGCGCGGTCTCTTACATCATCGCCCAGTGCCAGTAAATCGGAAATAACGGCAGCACCGTCACGTACACGTTCCATTTTTTCATAAACGGTACCCAGTTTTTCCTGGAATACGATTGTTTTTAATTTTTCAACGTTATCTTCCAGCTTGATTTTTAAGTCTTCATCATAGAAGAATTTTGCATCGGCCAGACGGGCTTCCAGAACTTTTTCATTCCCTGCCTGTACCACATCCAGATGTTCTGCATTCCCGTTACGAACGGTAATGAATTTGTTCAGAAGGTGGTTTTTCTTTAATACCGGGAAGTAACGCTGGTGTTCTTTCATTGGAGTGATTACCAGCTGTTCCGGCATTAAGAGGTAAGCCGGGTTAAAGTTCCCCATTAAAGCGGTTGGATATTCTACCAGGTAGAGTACTTCTTCCAGCAGATCTTCATCAATTTCCGCTACGCCTTCCACGCTGTCTGCCAGTTCTTTGATCTGCGCTAAGATCATTTCCTGACGTCTGTTCTGGTCTGCAATGACGTAATCTTTTTCCATGACATCCAGATATTCTGCAGCGGATGGAATCACCAGATGATCTGTTCCGAGATAACGGTGACCGCGGGAAACATTTCCGGAATGAATATCTTCAATGGCAAAAGGAACCACTTCAGTACCGTCTAATGCAACGATCCAGCGAATCGGTCTTGCATAACGCAGTTCTGTGAATCCCCAGCGCATTGGTTTCGGGAAGTGAAGACCGGTAACAAATTCCGGTAACAGTTCCGGCAGAACTTCCTTAGTTGCAACCCCTGTTTCTTTTTTCATGGCATAAACGTACATAGCACCGTTCAGTTCTTTCTGAATCAGGTCTTTTACGTCAACACCCTGACCGCGGGCAAAACCCATAGCGGCTTTTGTCGGGTTGCCGTCTTTATCAAATGCAGCTTTTACAGAAGGACCTTTTACTTCTTCTTCCAGGTCAGCCTGTTTATCTGCCAGATTTTTTACGATTAATGCGATACGACGCGGGGTACCGTAGGTAACCACTTCGTCAAAACCGATTCTTTTTTCGGTAAGACGCGTTTCCGCCATCTGTTTCAGTTCAGCCAGAGCAGGTGGCATAAATTTTGCAGGCACTTCTTCGAGCCCGATTTCCAGTAATAAATCAGCCATTATTCTTCCTCCTTAGCCTGATCCAGATTCAGTTTTGCTCTGAGTGCAGGATCTTTAATCATTGGGTAGCCCAAATCTTCACGCTGTTTTACATAAGCCTGAGCACATGCACGTGCCATATTACGAACTCTGCCGATATAGTGGGTACGTTCGGTAACACTGATTGCGCCTCTGGCATCTAAGAGGTTAAAGGTATGGGAGCATTTTAATACATAGTCATAGGCAGGCTGAACCAGTCCCAGTTCTACAACACGCATCGCTTCTTTTTCATAAGCGTCAAAGAAGTTGAAGAGCATGTCGGTATCTGCCACTTTAAAGTTATATTCGGAATAATCCACTTCATTCTGATGGAATACATCGCGATACTGTACATCGCCGACCCACTGAATATCATAAACACTGTCTACACCCTGAATGAAGGTAGCCAGACGTTCCAGACCGTAGGTGATTTCACCGCAGACAGGTTTGCAGTCAATCCCGCCGCACTGCTGGAAATAGGTAAACTGGGTAACTTCCATACCGTCAAGCCATACTTCCCAGCCGAGACCCCATGCACCTAAGGTTGGAGATTCCCAGTTATCTTCTACGAAACGAACATCATGTTCTTTTAAATCGATACCCATTGCTTCCAGACTCTGCAGATATAATTCCTGAATGTTGTCCGGAGACGGTTTTAAGATAACCTGGTACTGATAGTAATGCTGCAGACGGTTCGGGTTTTCCCCGTAACGGCCGTCGGTCGGACGGCGGCAAGGTTCAATATATGCCACATTCCATGGTTCCGGCCCCAATGCGTGCAGGAAGGTGGAAGGGTTCATCGTCCCTGCGCCTTTTTCAATATCATACGGCTGTAAGATAACGCAGCCCTGCTCACCCCAGAACTTGTTCAATGTTAAAATCATTTCCTGAAAGTTCATCGCAAATTTCACTCCTAGTCTTTTTGACATGCGGTTTGATCCAATCCCGGACGGAAAACAGCTGCAGAAAAACAAAAATCTCCCGTCCCTGTCATAACGACAGGGACGGGAGATAACAATTCCCGCGGTTCCACCCTGATTGGCATAAAACTTTATGCCCACTTTAATTTTGTGACTCCAAAGTGCCTTTCAACAGTCGTTCGTGCCGGACTCTCACCCTTTCCGACTCGCTCAGACGAAGCTTTCTGCCTACTCCTCTTTTTCACAGCCACCGTATATAATACTAAAAATATATCACATTGCACCATAGCTGTCAATCATTCTGAAGAAAGATTCTGCGATTCCTTCTCTTGTGAAAAATTTATCCGGTCGCCTTATCGGACGGATAAGTGAACAACGTGTAACATGAATATTATATTTCGTTGTGTTTTTTTGTGTTTAAGTCTTGCTTTTCAGCAAAATGGATAGTATTCTACTACTAGAGAAGATCCTCCGATTCGGGCGGAACAGCATCCCCTCAGACCGGAAGTCTTCGATTCAGCCAATGATAAAAACCATTTCCTCTGCAGAGATGCAGATAAACATCTGATGTTCGGTTTTTTGTGAACGACTCTGTTGAATGATTCGCAAAAAAACTCTTACTCAAAAAAAGAACGAATTTTCCGAACGGGAGATTCGTTCTTTTTTTGTCTGCCCGCGAAAAAGGGGACGATTCCGTCGGAACCGTCCCCTGAAACTTCTGTTTTATTATTTTTTGTCTGGTCTGCTGCCAGGTTTTACAGCCGGAATCCCCTGTTTGCACATTGGGCATTCAGCAGGATCAAAGGTCTGGAATTCAAATTTGATTAAGGACTGATGAGGTACTTTCAGTTTTACAGTGTTGCCTGCGGTACGGTCAATAATAGAGGTTGCAGCTACAACATTTGCACCCATACCCTGCAGTAATTCAACAACTTCCTGAGCGGATCCGCCGGTTGTGAATACGTCTTCGGTTACCAGTACTCTCTGGCCCGGTTCTACGGTAAAGCCGCGGCGTAAAGTCATCACACCGTCCTGACGTTCTGCAAATAATGCAGGAACATCTAACGCACGTGCTACTTCATAAGCAACTAAAATTCCGCCGATTGCAGGACCTACAACCACTTCAATGTTGTCATCTTTGAATTTTTCAGCCAGTGCACTGCATACTTTTTCAGCCAGTCTTGGGAATTTTAATAACTGGGAGCACTGTACATAGTGGTCACTGTGTAAACCGCTGGTCAGACGGAAATGACCTTCTTTTAAAGCTCCGGTATCTTTTAAAATCTGCATTGTTTCTTCATTTGTTAAACTCATTAGAATGTTCCTCCGATTTCTTCTAAGATTTTCAGTGCCGCTTCTCTTGGATTTTCAGCCTTGGTGATCGGTCTGCCGACTACCATATGATCTACGCCGATTTTAACGGCATCCAGAGGAGTTGTAATACGTTTCTGGTCCCCTTTTGCGGCCCAGGTAGGACGAATCCCCGGGCAGACTGCCATAAAGTCTTTCCCGCAAACCTCCTTGATTTTGCCCGCTTCATGAGGAGAGCAAACCACGCCGGTCATGTTGGCTTCCTGACATAATTTCGCCAGATTCAGTGCGGTTGTTGCGATATTATCACGATAACCCACTTTCTGAATTCCTTCCTCATCAAAACTGGTGAGAATGGTAACCCCTACCATGTTCGGCATTTTTACATTATTTTGTGCGCAGACTTCTCTTACTTTATCCACGCTGGTACGCATCATTTCCAGACCGCCGGATGCGTGCAGAGTAAACATATCCACACCCAGGGTTGCAGCCCAGGCGGTTGCCTGTGCCACAGTGTTTGGAATATCATGGAATTTTAAATCCAGGAATACTTTCTTTTCCTGCTGTTTTAAATAATCAATGACACTTCCGCGGGTATTTAAAAATAATTCCAGACCCACTTTATAGTAACTTACCGCATCCCCCAGCTGTTCCACCAGTGTGCGGGCATCCTGTTCGGTTTTATAGTCTAATGCTACAATCAGTTTATCGTTCATATCCAGATCATATTCTCACAGAGAATATGTGATTCACCTCCCGGTATTGCAAACCTCTTTACGCTAATACGCCGTCTTTTAAAACAACACGACCTGCTTTTAAAACAACTTCAGGCCAGCCTTTTAATGTCATGCCTTTGTAAGGAGAGTTTTTCCCTTTGGAATAGAAGTCTTTGGTATCTACCACTTTTTCCTTTTCCGGATCCAGAATGGTTACGTCAGCCAGTTTGCCGACTTCCAGACTGCCGTGATCCACACCTAAAATGTCTGCAGGAACTTTACTCATATAAGTAACCATTTCACTTGGAGTCATTTTATTTTCCAGTACAAAATTAGTCCAGATCAAAGGAACGGAAGTTTCCAGTCCGCTCATACCGTTTGCGGCATAAACGTATTCCACTTCTTTTTCCTGCTGGGTATGAGGAGCATGGTCGGACGCAATGCAGTCAATTACGCCTTCTTTTAACCCTTCAAATACCGCGATTCTGTCTTCTTCTCTTCTGAGAGGAGGGTTTACTTTGGTATTGGTATCATATCCGCGTACCGCTTCTTCATTTAAGCATAAATGATGCGGAGTAACTTCTGCTGTTACACGAATTCCATCTTTTTTCGCCTGACGGATCAGATCCACGCCGCCTTTGGTGCTGACATGTGCAATGTGTAAACGGCATTTGGTCAGTCTTGCCAGAAGGATATCTCTTGCAATGATCAAATCTTCCACTTCGTTCGGTGTACCCGGAAGACCCAGTTCCGTGCTCACAATTCCTTCATTCATTGCCCCGTTTCCGAGTAAGCTTTCATCTTCACAATGAGAGATGATTAATGCATCACATGCTTTGGAATAATCCATTGCACGACGCATTACGCCGCTGCTCTGAACGGTACGTCCGTCTTCACTGAACGCAATGGCACCGGCACGTTTCAGTGTGATCATTTCAGTCAGTTCTTCACCCTTCTGCCCTTTTGTGATGCAGGCAATCGGATAAACTTCTGCCAGATTTGCCTTCTGTGCTTTATAAAGAATGGAGTCTACAACTGCTTCGGTATCCACCAGAGGATTGGTGTTCGGCATGCATGCAATCGCAGTGAATCCACCGTGAATTGCCGCCTGAGTCCCGGTTAAAATGGTTTCTTTATCTTCTCTGCCCGGTTCTCTCAAGTGTGTATGCATATCAATCAGACCCGGGAAAACATATTTACCGACTGCATCAATCACTTCCGCACCGTCTGCTTCCAGATTTTCTCCGATCGCCTTGATTTTATCATTTTCAATCAGAATGTCTGTAACGCCGTCAATTTTCTGACTCGGATCTACAACATGACCGTTTTTAATTAAAATCATTCTTTCGCACCTCCCATAATGCTCAATAATGCCATACGAATTGCCAGACCGTTTCTTACCTGTTCTTCAATTACTGCCTGAACACCGTCTGCAACTTCCGGCATAATTTCAACACCACGGTTGATTGGGCCAGGATGCATTACCAGACAATCCGGTTTTGCCAGTTTCAGTTTTTCGTTATCCAGACCGTAGAATTCCGCATATTCACGAATCGACGGGAACATACCGGATTTCTGACGTTCCAGCTGGATACGGAGCATTACGATAACATCCGCATCTTTGATAGCTTCTTCCATGTTATAGGTAACTTTTACACCCAGCTGATCCGCTCTGCTCGGCATTAAGGTTGGAGGTGCACATAAGGTGACATCCGCACCCAGTGCTTTGAAGCCCCACAGACCGGAACGTGCAACACGGCTGTGAAGGATATCACCTACAATGGCAATTTTCAGTCCTTCCAGACTGCCTTTATGTTCCACGATGGTTAAAATATCCAAAAGACTCTGAGTCGGATGCTGATGAGCACCGTCACCGGCATTGATAACTCTTGCCTTTACGTTTTTTGCTAAAATTTCATGAGCGCCGCTGCAACCGTGACGCATAACAATAACGTCCGGAGCCAGTCTGTCCAGAGTTAAAGCGGTATCCTTCATGGATTCCCCTTTCATAACGCTGGAGGAACTGGTATTGATGTTTACAACATCGGCACCTAAATATTTCCCCGCAAATTCAAAAGAGGATCTTGTTCTTGTGCTGTTTTCGTAAAAAAGATTAATAACAGATTTCCCGCGTAAAACAGGATATTTCTTATCGTCTCTTAATAAGACTTCTTTCATTTCCTGCGCTTTGTGAAGCACTTCCCAGATCTCGTCTACAGATAAATCACTGAGGCAGATCAGATCTTTCTTCGCAATTCCCATTCTTTTACCTCCTAGAAATAATTCTGAATGTATCTATTTCACTTACTTAAAAACAGTATGAGCTTCCTCGAGAAAACCTCAGGACAAAAATAAAACCGGACACACTTCGGCCCGGTAAAATAGTTCATCATGAACACAACAATCCATAAAGCCGGCGATTTCCTGCTTTACTAACTTGTTATTTGGTTTACCTTGCCCGCCTCACAGGACGAACTTAAAGGCTCTTATTGTTTTATTCTTGTTTATTATATCAATTTTAAAGAAGCATTTCAAGAAAAAAACAGACGGATGAAGGTCTCACCTGCCTGTTTTTTTTAATTTTTTCATAAAAAATTTTAACCTGTATAATCTATCACTGCAGATCACGTACAGACTGTTTTCCATCGCTTCCGGTTTCGGAAGCGTATCCCGGATGTTTTTAAAACCAAATCCGGTCCTGCAGATTACCGTCCTCTGCCTGTCCGGCCCTTATGAGAACGATAATCTGCCAGTTCTGGATCCGGTTTCTCTCCGTTACGGAAATATTATTTTGTCAGTTCTGTCCAGGTTTCATGTTTCCCGTCTTTGCGCACATACTTGTGTCCGTTGGTCGCTTCCTGAACCGTCAGATAGTACCATGCATCGGCAGGATTGTCTTTCCATACTTTCATTCCTTCAAGCAGATCCTCCGCACTTTCCGGATTACGCTGCAGGACTCTGTTAATCATAGACAGAGATTCCGCTCTGCTGATCTGCTGATTCGGCAGGAAGGTTCCGTCCGGATATCCGCTGATCCAGCCAAGCCCTGCCGCTTTCCGAATCGAATTTTCCGCCCAGTGTCCGCTGATATCGGTAAAGGCAGTTTCAGACGAAACGGCAGACCGGTCAAATCTTGCAAACAATGCGGCAAATTCCGCTCTGGTAATCGGTTTATTCGGACCAAAGGATTCCGGAGAATAGCCCTTGATAATTCCCATGTTTGTCAGTGTGGAAATTTCCGTATTGCACCAGAAATCACTCGGAACATCTGCGAAGCTGTTTTCTTTCGTCAGATACTGCGCCTGAACATCCTTATCCAGCAGACGGAAAATAATGGTGGCTACTTCCGCTCTGGTGATTTTCTGTTCCGGACGAATGGTTCCGTCAGGATATCCGAAGATATATGCAAAGTGATCTTCCCCGTTTAACCATTCCGGTACTCCGGACTTGTCTGCGGAGAATAAGGCTGTAATGGTATGATTCTTTTGAATCGTTTCAAATGTATATTCGCTGAGGGCACCTACGCTCTTTCCATCCACCAGAATATCTTTAATCTGATAACCGGACTCCGGCTTGATGGTAAAGGTCTTGTCGCTGTTTCTGAGAACAGTAATGGTTCCGTCAGGGGTTATTGTCCCTCCATTTTCCGCCTTGGCGTAGATGGTGTAGGACTGAGTAGGATGGTGACCGCCACCGCCGCCGGACTCATTTCTGGCAAAGGTTGCTGCTATGGTGTGATTGTTGTTAATCTTCGCAAAAGTGTAACTGCTTTCGGCACCAATGCTGCTGCCGTCAACTTTAACATCAGCAATATGGTAGCCGCTGTCTGCGGTGATGGTGAAGGAGAGATCTTCCCCCTCCGTTACGGTATTCACACCGTCAGGGTCAATCTTTCCGCCCTTACCTGCAGAGGCTGTGACGCTGAATTCCTGCAGGGGAACCATCTTGGTCACGACCTGGTTGGAAGGAATTACATAATCTTTTCCATCCGCACCAACGGTCAGCACAGCGCTAGTCAGCAGAGTTTTTCCTGCCTCAAACTGAGCAGCGGGCAGCTGATAGGTTACAGAAATCGTCTTACCGTCAAAGCTGCTGGTATCTGCTTCACCAGTCAGCTTGGCATCTCGAGATACAACCAGAGTATAGGAAACCTTTCCTCCGGCCTGCTCAATAATACTGTTCAGGTTGTCGGACATTTTATAGGTCACGGTATATTCCACGTTGTAATTCTCTGCGGTCTTGTCTTCCTTAATGACATCTGAACCCGCAACAGTCAGTACGCCGTAATCCTCAGTAGGCTGCACCACGGCCAGGACGTAACCGTCGGCATTGCCGGAAGGAATCGTGACGGACAGGTTCTGCATGGCATAGACCTGAGCCTCAACCGTAGCATCGCCATTTCCATCAGCAGGAATTACCAGTGCATAAACAGGCTTTGTTTCCTCAATGCCCTGTACCTTATTCAATGCAAGAGTCGTGACTTCTTCGGGATTCTGGAACCACAAAGTAGCCAGAGGTGTACCCCAACCCTTGGTGGTGGAAGCATTTTTCAATGCATCTATGGACTTTGCAGATGCATTGCCGAACTTCATATCCTTGGCAGGATTCACCAGATTAAACGGATGCTTTTCCATGTAGATGTTAGCATCACCCAGAACCATCTTATCACTGATAGAAATATAGCGGTCGATCTTTCCGTAGCTGTCAGAATCTACCGCAACATCATTGGAAGTGCCACCGGTTGCAGTGACTTTTGTACCTTCAGTGGTAATATCGGCTTTCATAAGATTGCCCTCGACAGTGCCGCCGTTCAGCTGAACTACTGGCTCCAGCCCATAGGAGTTCTGCGCATAGTATTCGATACCACCACCGATATCTGCGGTTGCGTTATTTTTAATTTCGCCGTCCTCCATGATGAAGGAACCGCTCTTGCGGACATAAACACCTCCACCTTTCGATACAGCAATATTGTCGGAGATGGTGCCACCCTTCATGGTAAACGTGCCACGGGTGACCATAATACCGCCGCCGGTATCAGCACTGTAATTTCGGCAAATTTCAGCCTCAGGATACATGGTAACATAAGTTGGACCGTAGTTATTTGCCATAGACAAGGCGCCACCTCGGTCGGTACTATAGTTATCATTGATTTTCCCATAGATATCCAGCTGACCATTCTTACCCTGTACGTAGACAGCGCCGTACCACACTACATTATGATGAATCAGACAATGCTCGCCAATGGTGCACTTGAAATTCTCACCTTGTATATTCAGTGCATCTGGACCCGGGCTCCCACCACTGATGCCGGTGATTTCACCGTCCAGTTTGAGCACAGATGCGCCGTTGCTGGCGATACCGGATGCATTTTTTTGAAAATTCCGCAGGACAGAACCCTCTGCCATAGTAAACTTGCAGTTATTTACCTGGATGGCATTCCCTTTATCGCTTGCCTTCACATTGGTATTGTCAACAACTGCTTTGCCTCCGAGAGTTCCCTCCGCATTCCCACGCAAATGCAGGACATAGCCAGTTCCTCCTTGCCACATTTGTCCATCAGGCGTAATGTTCAGAATACTGCTATTTATATTAGCCTTACCGGTACCGTCCATATAGATGGCACGGCCAATCAAATTCTGAATCACTGCACCATCTTCAACCGTAACATCGGATCCCTGGGACCAGATGGCACCGGCTGCGCCGGTCTCGCCCTCAGCTTTGCCTCTGGTGCGATCAGTGACGGAAGTGTCCTCAATAACACTCCCTTTTTTCATGATTAATTTTGCGTGATCAGTAACCCGAACCGCAGACATGCCGCCGAAGTTGCGCAGGACAGCACCGTTACCCAGAGTAATTGTGCAGTCAGAGGTTGCATTTGAAGAAATCATACCATCCTGCACAAATACCTTATTATCTGTCTTTTTCTCATCTGCCACATGACTTTTTGCCTGCGCAAAGATGGTTCCTTCATGTTTTCCCTGATCATCCAGAATAATGTTCTCCAGTGTAAGTCCTGCCGGACCTTTCGTGGTTTGAACTTCAATCAGAGCAGGATTATAGGCTCCTCTTGCAGGGTCATTGGACAGTGCAAATTCATCTGTTCGGAAAACAGTGTACACATCTTCCCCCAGACTTTTAATCGTTAAGTGTTTATCAAAAAATCTGGCACAAGTCTTAGCGTGTAAATCGCTCATCACGTAAATCGTTGCACCGTCTTTTGCTTCTTGAACAGCCTTGGCCAGTGTCTGATAAGGTTGTTCCATGGTTCCCGGTGCCGTGTCGCTGCCGTCGCTCTCATGCACATAAATATCACCGGGCGTTCCGGCAAAAGCAAATGCCGGAATCAGCAACAAAAGAAGCACCAGTATCGGCAATACCAGTCTTTTTTTCATCATGGTCTTTTCCTTCTTTCTGTTAAAATTTTAAATATTCCGCTGTCAGGTTTCAGCAGGTGATCAAAAGCGCGCCTTTTAATCATGGTTATAAAATCAATGTACCATATTGCATAAATGATCGCAATCTCTAATTTCCATTTATTATTTTTTCTTCACATTCTGTTAATTATTGTAATTCCCTGTTTTTTTTGTAGAATTTTGTTGTTTTTGTTTCTCTTTTTTCAGTTTCGTTATAATTTTTTCCATATGAAAAAAAGATTGTTCCGTATCTTTTTCGTATTTTTAAAACTCTAAAGTATCACTTTCTAACAATCGTATTAATTTTGATACAACTGTTTTAGCTGTTTTCCGTCAGACCGATATCCGGACACAAAAAAAGAAGGCAGAATCGAAATTCTGCCTTCTGATAAACGAATCTTTTTTCCAAAGGAATACGGATTAGTTTCTGCGTTCTTTAATTTCTGCAGTCATATCAGCGATTAACTGATCTACGCTGACTGCACCCAGGTCGCCTTCGCCGCGTTTACGCAGACCGACGGTACCTGCATTTGCTTCTTTTTCCCCAACAACCAGCATATAAGGGATTTTCTGCATCTGTGCTTCACGGATTTTGTAACCGATTTTTTCATTACGTCCGTCCAGATGAACACGAATACCTGCTGCTTCCAGTTTGTCAGCAACTTCCTGGCCATATGCGTTGAATTTATCGGTAATCGGCATAACGATTGCCTGTACCGGTGTCAACCAGGTTGGGAATGCGCCTGCATAATGTTCGGTTAAGATACCGATGAAACGTTCAATACTGCCGAATACAGTACGGTGAACCATTACAGGACGATGTTTTTCGCCATCTTCCCCGACATAGGTCATATCGAATTTTTCAGGCATCTGGAAGTCTAACTGAATGGTACCGCACTGCCAGGTACGATCCAGGCAGTCCTGCAGATGGAAGTCAATCTTAGGACCGTAGAATGCACCGTCCCCTTCGTTTACGATATAATCCATGCCCATTTCTTCCAGGGACTGACGCAGAGCATCTGTTGCTCTATCCCACAGTTCATCGGAACCCATGGAATCTTCCGGACGGGTGGATAATTCTACATGATAGTTGAATCCGAATGTTTTGTATACACTGTCGATCAGACGGATAACACCTTTTACTTCGTCTGTAATCTGTTCCGGTAACATGAAGATGTGCGCATCATCCTGGGTGAATGCACGTACACGCATTAAACCGTGTAATGCGCCGGATAATTCATGACGGTGAACCAGACCCAGTTCGCTCCAGCGCAGCGGCAGATCACGATAGCTGTGCATCTGGCTGTTGTACAGTAAGATACCGCCAGGGCAGTTCATCGGTTTGATTGCATATGGTTCTTCATCGATTTCGGTGAAGTACATGTTTTCTTTATAGTGTGCCCAGTGGCCGGAACGTTCCCACAGGCTGCGGCTCATGATCATTGGAGTTTTCACTTCATCATAGCCTGCTTTTACATGCAGTTCTCTCCAGAATTCTTCCAGATTGTTACGCAGAACCATTCCTTTCGGATAGAATAACGGGAATCCAGGCGCTTCATCCACGAAGGTAAAGAGCTGTAATTCCTGACCTAATTTACGGTGGTCACGACGTTTTGCTTCTTCCAGTTTGAATAAATGTTCATCCAGTTCGGATTTTTTCGGGAAGGATGTCCCGTAAATACGCTGTAACATTTTATTCTTTTCGTTCCCTCTCCAGTAAGCACCTGCAAGGCTTAACAGTTTTGGTGCTTTTACCAGGCCGGTACTTGGAATGTGCGGGCCGGCACAGAGGTCTGTGTAACATCCGTTGGTGTAGGTGCTGATAACCGCATCTTCCGGCAGATCGTTAACCAGTTCCACTTTGTATGGTTCATCCATTTCTGTGAACATTTTCAGAGCATCTTCTCTGGATAATTCTTTTCTTTCAAATACTTCGTTATTTTTAACGATTTTCATCATTTCGGCTTCGATTTTTTCTAAATCGTCCGGAGTAAATTTATGTTCGGAATCAAAGTCATAGTAGAAACCGTCTTTGATTGCAGGTCCGATTGCAATTTTAGTGCCAGGGAACAGTTTCTGAACTGCCTGAGCCATGATATGAGAAGTACTGTGGTGGAAAGTGTCTCTTCCTTCCGGATCGTCAAAGGTAAAGATGCTTACCTGTGCATCTTTATTGATTGGCTGATTTAAACCAACCAGTTCTCCGTCAACTTTTGCCACGAGTGCTTTTTTTGCAAGGCCGTTGCTGATATTTTTTGCAACTTCCATAGGTGTTACGACGTCCTGATCGAAATTTCTTACAGAACCGTCCGGTAATGTAATGTTAATCATAATTTTTCTCCCCTTTTTATGAAAAGAAACAGGATGGTTTCTGTTCCTTTATTCACACTTTGTTTTGTAACACGTTGTTTTCTCGAATTTCGGAAATAAAAAAAGCATCCGTCCCGATTGGGACGAATGCATTGATATCCGTGGTTCCACCCAAGTTAGTCCGAAGACTCACTTACTGATTGCTAACGAAATCACCCGTCTGCTGTTCACAGCAGAAACTCCGAGATGGTATCTGTATCCTACAATTGTAAAGCACTTTCAGCCCGCGGTGCCTCTCTCTGAAACAACCCTCACATACAGCATGTTCTCTTCAACGTATTTACATGTATAATACACATTATAAGACTAATTTTTCAGTTGTCAAGCATCTTTCCGTGATATTTTTTGAAAAATGCCGATTTAATGGCTTTTTCCCTGTCCTTTCCCGTCTTCTTTTACAAATGCCTGACAAAGCGGAACCGGACTGGCGCACTTATAAACCAGAGATATTCTGATTTCCCTCTCAACCCACACCCTGGGCTGGCGCCACGGACATGCGGGACTGATTGTGGATACCAATCCTGTTAAAACTCTGGAAGCCGCTGTTTTAGGTAAAAACGCGGAGGTGCTGGATGCCGATCGCTGGCGAACTTATACGAATTTTATCGTCCTTCGGGTGAAAGATTCTACAGAGGAACTGAAAAACCGGGTGGATGCCGATGCCCGAAAACTCCTGGAAGACATTCCCTACAGCCTGAGTTCCGGATTATTCGGTCCCAAATCGCCCGAGATTCCGAAAACCGCCCAGTGTGCCTATCTTCCGTGGTATGCATGGAACCATGTCGGGATAGATCTGGACAGCGACAAAGGGAAACTTGTTACCGTTATGGATCTGTTAAAAAGTCCCTATCTGGAAGTGATTCAGGTCTACGGTCTGAATCCCGCTTATTCTTTATCCCACTGATTTCCCATCCCCTGCTTTTTCGGAAGGATTTCCGCCTCTTCATGGCGGGAGTTCTTCCGGAAAAGCTTTTTTTACAGATGCGGCAGACTTTTTTCATAAAGGAAAAAAGAGATCTGCAGCTTTTTGACAAAGGGAATTCCTATGGTTTTGGAAGCCACTCTTCGAAAACCCATCCGGTCATAAAAGTGATAGTTGCTCATCGTGTCAGTCTTTACAAAAAAACCGTTAATTCCTTCGGTTGCCAGACAATTCTCAAACCTTTCACAAAGCTTTCTTCCAATCCCTTTTTTTCTGCAGGACGCGTCCAGTGCAAGATAAGACAGCTCCGCAAAATACGGGGTATGACTCTTTCGGATCAGCTTTCGGTTGATCCGGTTTAACAACGGTGAAACGATCAGAAGGATTCGTCCTCCGTGAGAGTGTCTGAGGCGGTCTTTTTCCTCCTTTAAACGGCTTTGAAACCTGTCTCCGACGGAATCTTTCTCCCGGTACAGCCGAAAGGATCCGATCAGAAAGCCGACAGGCCTTCCCGCCTTCTCCACAATATCTATATAATCCGCACGGGACAAAGCAGTCAGGATATCCACCATGGATAACTCCAGAGCGTTTTTTTGAGACAGCATCTCCTCATAGCCCCAAACTTTTCGAATGAGCTCTGCAAGAATCGGAAGATCCTCTTCCCGGAAATTTCGATATAAAAACCCGTCTTCTGTTTTCTCATCCTTCTTTTTCATCTCTCTCACCTCTTCCCTTGTTTCTCCGCTCTTATCACAGACACCTGTATCCGGACCCGTTTTCCATGAAAAAAAGCCGGATACCAAAAACGGTATCCGGCGCCATTTGTAATCTGTATAAAATTATTCAGCTGGTGTGCTTTCCGGAGCTTCCGGTGCCGCAGCTTTATGGGAATGACGATGTAAGGAAATTGGGAATTCCTCTTTATGTGGAGCAATGTTGTCCAGAATGTTACGATCGTCAGCCAGTTTAAAGAGAGCCATACGGTCTCTGCGGCTCTTCATTTCATCCTTGATGTTACCAGGGCCGTTTACACAACCGCCGATACAAGCCATACCTTCGATGAAGTCTTCAGGCAGTCTGTTATTTTTCATTAACATCAGAGATTTTTTACATTCAGCAGCGCCGTTGCACTGTGCAACTTTTGCATCAACAGCAACTTCCATTTCTTTGAAGGTTTCTACTACCGCACTTGTTACACCGCCGGAAGCACTGAAACCTTTCCCGTATTTACTACCCATCTGCAGTGGTTCTTCAGATGCGGTAATTTCAATACCTTTTGCATGAAGCATAGCATCCAGTTCTTCGAAGGTTAATGCATAATCTGCGTTATCATCAGTGATGGATTCCAGTACTTCGTGTTTTTTCGCAATGCAAGGCCCGATAAATACGGTAATTGCACCAGGATGTTTTGCACGTACGTATCTTGCCATTGCACTCATCGGAGATACGGTGGTGGAAATATTGTCTGCCAGGGTCGGGAAATGTTTCCGAACCATTGCCACGAATGCAGGGCAGCAGGATGTGGTCATCTTTTTACCTTCCTGATAAGCTTCTAACCATTCGGTTGCTTCGCTTTCTGCAACCATATCAGCAGTTAAAGCAACTTCATACATATCTTTAAAGCCTAATTTCAAAATACCTTCGCGTAAATCCGCCAGGTTTGCCTGTCCCCACTGACCTTCGCCGGCAGGAGCTACCATCGCATATACCGGGTATCCTTTGTTGATTAAGTCGATTACGCTGACCATAAAGGAACGGTCCATAATAGCACCGAACGGGCAGTTTTTGATGCACTGGCCGCAATGGATACATTTTTCTTCATCAACAACAACAATTTTGTTTTCATCCATGCTGATCGCATCAACCGGACAGCTTCTTTTGCAAGGACGCATAACGTCAACAATTGCATTGTACGGACAGGATCTGAAGCACATACCGCATTCTTTACATTTCTGCGGATCGATTCTTGCTCTGTCTTTTTCAATAGTGATTGCACCGAAACGGCAAGCCTGCTGACATTTACGGCTCATGCAACGCTGGCAGTTGTCGGTAACAACGTAACGGTTGATTGGACAGCCTTCACATGCAGACTGTACAACCTGTACAATATTACGGTTTTCTTTATCCTGAATCGGGGAACGACCTTCTGCAACACGAACACGCTGACGGATAATTTCTCTTTCTTTGTATACACAGCAACGGAAATTAGCCTGTGGCCCAGGAATAATGTCATATGGGATCTGATCTCTTTTTTCTTCTAAATCTTCATCAAAAGCATGTTTTGCTACCTGGTATAAAACCTCGTGTTTAACAGTAACAATCGTTGCGTCTTTTTCAAGCATTAATAACACTCCTCATCTAATCTATACATAAGTAACATTCACGGTTTTTCCTGCATTTTCAATTGCATCTTTCAGCTGCTCAATCAATGCAACACGCAGGTTAAAATCAAACGGTATCATCGGATTCTGATATGCAGCGTTAATCGTTCTGCCGGCCAGGATGTTAATATCGGTGCAATGTTCCAAAATCAGTTTTGCAAGTCTCGCACCGCCGTCCTGTTTATCCAGTTCCTCATAGAAGGCCTGGTCGACTTTACCCTCGTTATAAGTTTTTAAGAGCTGTAACACCCGGTTTAAGGTCACAATCCCCTCTGTCACCAGATCTATGCCCTCCATTGTCGCTGTCGGCGGAACATTCGGATCAAAATATTTCAGGTCGACTTCAAGCGGACGGTTTAAAACACGCGATACAATATTCGCGCTGGTGCCGCCGCAAATGACTGAAGTGCCTTCCATTGCCATGAATTTCCGAACCACTTTCTCGTCTTCCTCCTTGTTTAGCGGAGGCCCTGTAAATATTTTCACCGGCTGTTTGTCAATGACTTTCACGGCCGCAACCGTGGTATCATCACCGGGATACTGATCATAAAGCTTTTTACATTGCTCAATCACACCGGTAATCACACGGGTAGGAGCTTCTTCTCCCCCGTAATTTTCATTCAAATACTTGGAAACGCCCTTTGTTCCCCAGCCGAAATCACAGTACTTGCCGACACCGGCATGTGTGACCCCGTCACTCATCAAAACAAACATATCGCCCTGTTGGGTATAAATTCTGCATTCCTTCACTTTTTTGCCCGCCACTTCACGGTCATAAAACGGCAAATCCAGAACTTTTCCCTCACGCATAAATATGGTGCTCGGGTTATCGAATTCAACAACATAGGTTTCCCCGCTGTCGAAAATCTGTAGAATTGTAAACGTTGAGTAGGCAACCTGTCTGACCTGACAGATCGGCAGGGTTTTCGCAATGGTTTCTACACATTCGTCCAATCCGGATCCGTTGTGCAGCATGGTTCCAAGAATTTTTGCAGTAAGCGTAGATAAAATATTAGCCTTAACGCCGCTTCCCATTCCGTCCGCAAGAATCAGAATGGTTGAATTGTGGGTCTTGGTCAGCTCAATATGATCCCCGCATAATTCTTCATTTTTCTTATTTAAGCTCTTAAATGCAATATCAACATTGAATCTCATTACGCCACGGAAGGTATCTTTTGTCTCTATGCAGACAAAACTTCCTGTCCACTCCCTTCTGCTCACCATATGGAATATTAAACAGTTCTAAAGCCTTCCTTTATTTTACTTTTATAAAAATTTAATCTTTCACACAATACACACAATCTAATAATGATATGAACCAGGCACAATACACACAAAATTCTACCTGATCGTTTCATCGCAGGTCGAAACCGCCACACATTGCGGTTTCGACCTGCCTATCACAATTTTAAACCATACACACAATTTTTATAAACATTTCATCATGCAAATCACAAACAATAGTTCCACACGGTTTGTCGCTTTGATTATTTCTGCTCAGGCAGATCCTGATCGGAAAGAATCATGTTGCGCAGCTTGGTCAAGCTCACTTTTGTTTCCGCTGTTGTTTCCCCTAACAGACTTGCAATCTGCTGAGCAACCATCATTTGCTTATCAATAACATTCTGTGCCATTTCCACTGTTTCCAGTTTCACGGTATACTGTTGCTGTTTCTGGGTTTCTTCCACGGTAATGTTCTGGAAAATCCCCATAACGCTGTCCTGTTCTTCCATATAGATAACGTCCTGCAACGTATAAAGCTGATACTGTGGATAATAAACCTTCTTCTGGTAAATGTTATTATGTGTTTCATATACCTTTCTGAAGTCCTCATCCCGAATCAGTGTACTTAACGGCTGGTGTTTCACTTCTGCACGGACTTTTCCGAAACTTTCTTCTGCCGCCTTGGAAAACTCTACAATTTTCATTTCGCTGTCTACCGCTAAAATCGCATCCGGCGCCTTATCCATGATCACTTTACTCATGGACTGAGCCTGTTCCTGCATAAACGGCATACACATCGTCAGTTCGGCCTTGCCCTGATATACTGCAATCGCTTTTTCTCTGCAGGACGGATATCCGCAGGCGGTGCAGTTCAACTCATCTTTTTCACTTGTTTTTCCGATTTTCCGAAGAATTTCTCTGATTTCCTCTTCCGTCGGCATCGGCATACTGACCGATCTGTCGTGGAATTCTCTATAGAAGAACTTATCGGTTTTCTCTGGGAAATCTTTCGGATGTTCGGTTTCCGGTCCGACAATTTCTTCTAACATCAGACGCTTACGGAATCTGGAATATTTGCGGTGACGAATCGCAGGTCCTTCAATACAGCTTCCTCTGCAGGTGCTCATTTCAATCAGACAATGCTCAATCTCACCTTTTTCCATTGCCTTTAAGAGGGCAATGCAGTCTTCCATACCGTGAACCGAAATCGTCTGATAATCATGTTCTCCGGCTGCCGCATTTACGGCCTGGATAATTCCGCCGTTAATCGGATACAGCCGATTGACCTGCGGATTACGGTTATCCATCATGGAAGGCTCACAGTCACGGAAATTGATTCCGGCTTCCTCAAGCCATTCTTCCAGTTCAACGAAGTCGATGACCGCATCCACATACCCTTTGGTGCGACTGTCAATCTCCGCTTCTTTCTTTTTCGCAATGCACGGGCCGATAAAGACCACACGCATATTGTCACCCAGCTCGTCATGGAGCAGTTTGCCGTGTGAAATCATTGGGGAAAAGACCGGAGCCAGATATTTCGCCAGCGTCGGATGGTGCAGTTCCACCAGTTCATTTGCACTCGGGCAGCAGGTTGTAATAATATTTTTCATTTTTCCAGCACGAAGAAGTTTTGCATATTCTCCGGTGACATAGGCTGCGCCTTCTGTCGTCTCCCGAACCTGGGTAAACCCAAGTTTTTTCAACGCGGTAACCACCTGACCGGGATGGGTGTGGTCAAGTGCCACCATGTATGACGGAGCAAGTGAAGCAATAACATGTTCATGATTCTGAATAAAATATTTTACTTTTTCCAGGTCACTTAAAAACTTCTTGGCATGCTGTGGGCAGATTTCCATGCATCGACCGCAGAGGATACAGTTATCATCCATGATCTGTGCACGTCCATCTTTAACTGCAATCGCTTTAATTGAACAGCCACGAACGCATTTATAGCAGTTTCTACATTGATTTGCTTCAAATCCGATTACCTTCATGCTTTTAATCTCCGCATAATTTCATTTTCGAAAAAGGTTTCTGTATTTTCAGGTTTTAAATAGAACAATTCATCATCAATTCTGATGCTGACACCTTCAATGTTACATTTTCCCATACAGAATGCGCCTTTTAAATGAATCTGTTCACTCAGGTTTTTTTCTTCGATGATAGATTCCAGTTTAGCGACAATATCTCTTGCGCCTTTTAAGTGACAGGAGCTACCAATACAGACTGTAATTACCACAATGAATTCCTCCTAAAATCTTTACTCACACATTGTTTTTTTGTTGTCTTTTTTCAGTTTTTTTTTAATCCTTGACATACAGTTCGAATGTTACCATAAAAAAAACCTACGTGCAATATATCTATTACATATGCATCCATATAATAATATATATAACACGTAGGCCTGGTATATTCGAATAAGTATATCCTTATTTAATTTACTTTGGACAGTTTGTCCCGAACTTCTTTCACTTTATCCAGAAACTCTTTTTCCACCTGATGGAATCTGTATTCCTGCGGATATACGATTACATCTCGGAATGGTTTTCCTTCCATTTCCGGACAACGGATCTGAACAAGATCATGCCGTTTCAGCAGTCCTTCAGGTACCGGAGATACCCACATAAAGCTTTCCGGAATACTCTGAAGCAAATCAAACTGACTGCCCCGTTCATAAACGTAGATCTTTTTCAACTGATTCGGGATTGTTAAAAACTGTTCCTGTTCTTCTGCCGGAATAAACGGCACGTCCCAGTCCCCGTGAATAAGTTCCGTTAATGACACCATATCTTTTAATATCAGCTCTTTTTTGCCTGCAAGCGGGTTCTGACTGCTCATCAGAGCAACATAGTTAAATTCCCATAACAGTTCGCTCTGCATTCTTTTCTCTTTCAGAGTTTTTGAGAAAAACGGTTCATACTCAGACTGGTAACGGATAATTCCCATCCCGTAACCCTTTCGGCTGATATTATGTATTGCCTCTAAGGAGTTGGTTTCCATAAAATTGATTTCATAGCTTTCCGCATCTCTCAGACCGTTTGCAAAATCAGCAAACGCATATGTGATATAACTGGCTCTCGGTACGGATACAGCAAACGAGATTTTTCGGTTGTTATCTAATTTGTACTTGTCTTCCAGTTCAGAAATCTGCTGAAGAATCTTTCTGGCTTCATCCAGAAAAGCCATACCCTGTGCGGTTGGAATCACCCCTGTGGAGGTTCTCTGAAAAATAGTAATATTAAAGGAAGATTCCAGTTCCTTAATGGCTTTACTCAAATTCGGCTGATTCATGTACAACTGTTCAGCAGCTCTGGTGATCGATCCGCAGCGTGCAACCGTCACTGCGTACTTTAAGTATAAAATGTTCAACTCTGCACCTCTTTCTTGTCTGTCGATTTCTGAGATAACTTCAAAAATCTTTATTTGTGTCCCCTGTTTCGAAGGTATTTCTTTTTCTATATAATCTTATTATACTATATATTTCATCTTTTTTTACAGATATTTTCATAAAATCTTTTTCTTTTTTCCTCCCGATAGAAAAAGAGAAACGTAACGGATAAGATCGACTTCCTTCCTATTATAAATGTCTAAAGTAGTTTATATTTGAATGCCAAAATTCTTAGTTTTCCGACAAATCATTTTTAACTTCCAATTATTGTAAGATAACTTTACAGTAAATGTTTACAACTATCTTGTCAGATGTATAATCAGGTGGTATACTACTATCTAGTGTGCGGGGAGAGAGGTTCCAAATTTGTTCTCGCAAAAATATTTATAAAGAGGTATAAGGCCATGACGCAAGAAGAATTAGTTGAAGAAATTCAAAAACTCAAAAAAGAAAAAGACGCTGTCATTTTAGCGCACTACTATGTAAGAGATGAAGTGCAGGAAATTGCAGACTACATCGGCGACTCGTACTATTTAAGTGAAATCGCAACAACGACTCCACAGAAGGTTATTGTGTTCTGCGGTGTTTCTTTCATGGGAGAAAGTGCAAAACTGTTAAACCCAGAGAAAACCGTTATTATGCCAGACGCAACTGCAGATTGCCCAATGGCGCACATGGCTACTGTTGAAAAAATCAAAGAAATGCGTGAAAAATATGACGACCTCGCTGTAGTATGTTATATCAACTCCACCGCTGAATTAAAAAGTGCGGTCGATGTCTGTGTAACATCCTCCAATTCTATGAAAATCGTAAAAAGCCTCCCACAGAAGAATATTTTCTTCATTCCTGACGGAAACCTGGGTCGCTATATTGCAAGAAATGTTCCGGATAAAAACTTTATTTTCAACGACGGTTACTGTCCGGTACACAACCAGTTAACCGCAGAAGCTGTCAAAAAAGCAATGGAAGCCCATCCGGGTGCTCCGGTACTGGCTCATCCGGAATGTCCGCTTGAAGTACTGGACCTGGCCGATTATATCGGAAGTACTTCCGGCATCATCAAAGCTGTTTCCGCAAGAGATGAAAAAGAATTTATCATTGCCACCGAAACAGGCGTATTTTACCGTATCCGTCAGAATTGCCCGGACAAAAAACTCTATTCCGTACTGGAAAAACAGATCTGTCCGGATATGCGTAAAATAACATTAGAAAAAGTAGCTTCCAGCCTGAGAAACCTGGACAACCAGGTGGAATTGGATTCAGAAATTGCAGAAAAAGCAATGCTTCCTCTGCAGAAAATGCTGGAGTTAACCAGAAAGGAATAATCAATCATGCAGAATAATGACATTATTGAAACAGATGTATTAATCGCCGGGACCGGTGTTGCAGGCCTCTTTTCGGCGCTGTATCTTTCTCCTGACCGGAGAGTTTTAATTATTACGAAGGAAGAATGTGAGCACAGTGACTCTTTTCTCGCACAGGGCGGAATCTGTGTCCTGCGCGGTATGGAAGACTACGACAGCTTTTTTGAAGACACTTTAAAAGCCGGACATTTCGAAAATTCACCGGCTGCTGTCCACACCATGATTTCCTCCTCCCGTGCGGTAATCAATCAGCTGGTCGCTTTCGGCGTACCTTTTGAACGGGAAAACGGAAACCTCTGCTACACCAGAGAAGGTGCACACAAAGTTCCGAGAATTCTCTATCATCAGGATACCACAGGAGATGCAATCACCAGCTGCCTGTTGAAGGAAGCCAGAAAACGGAGCAATATCACCATCATGGAACACACCACCATGGTGGACTTGATTGCGGAAGACAACCACTGCTACGGTGCGGTGGTACGTCTGAAAGACGGAACTCTAAAATCGGTGCTGGCACATGACACCATCCTGGCTACCGGCGGAATCGGCGGACTGTACAGTCACTCCACCAATTTCCCGCATTTAACCGGGGACGGATTGGCATTATCTCTGAAACATAATGTCGCTCTGCAAAACATTGATTATATTCAGATCCATCCTACCACACTGTATTCCAAAAAACCTGGCCGCAGATTCTTAATTTCCGAATCTGTTCGCGGAGAAGGCGCAATTCTTCTGAATGCTGCCGGAGAACGGTTTGTAAACGAATTACAGCCTAGAGATATTGTTGCAAAAGCAATCTTTAAACAAATGGAACTGGACGGAAAACCTTATGTAAGACTTTCCCTGGAAAAACTCGACAGGGAAATGATCCTTCATCACTTCCCGACCATCTACGAACGTTGTCTGGAAGAAGGTTACGATGTAACTAAGGAACCCGTTCCGGTTGTTCCTGCTCAGCACTACTTCATGGGCGGCATCAAAATCGACCTCGAAGGCCGTACCTCCATGCGTCATCTGTACGCGGCAGGGGAAACCGCCTGCAATGGTGTTCACGGTGCCAACAGACTGGCCAGCAACTCTTTACTGGAAAGTCTGGTATTTGCCCAGCGTGCTGCATTTGATATCAACTGCCGAAAATCCCATATTTCCGATACAGCAGTGAAGCTTGCAAAAGCTGTCTCTCCGGAACAGTACGCAGACGGGGAGCAGTTGAAAAAAACTTACCGCGAGCAGGTCTTAGCGGCAATTGAAACTGAGAAAGGACATAAAAACCATGAATGATCGTATCACCCAGTTACTCAATCAGGATCCGCTGATTTTATCAGCACTCCGTGAAGATATTTCCAGTGAAGATGTTACAACAAACGCTGTTCTCAGAGAAGCCGTTATCGGTCAGGCGGATTTAATCTGCAAACAGGACGGCGTCATTGCAGGTCTTCCTGTCTTTGAACGCACCTTCCACCTTTTGGATGATTCCACTGAAATCACCTTTTTCGTAAAAGACGGTGATGAAGTGACCAAAGGACAGAAACTGGCCGTTGTAAAAGGCGATATGCGCGTTCTCTTAACCGGAGAACGTACCGCACTGAACTATTTACAGCGTATGAGCGGAATCGCAACCTACACAAGAAAAACCGCACAGCTTCTGGAAGGAACCGACATCAAACTTTTAGATACCAGAAAAACCACCCCGAATATGCGTATTTTTGAAAAATATGCTGTTCGTGTAGGAGGCGGATACAACCACCGTTACAATCTTTCTGACGGAATTCTGATTAAAGACAATCATATCGGAGCTGCGGGCGGTGTAAAAGAAGCCATTGCCCTTGCAAAGGAATACGCACCGTTTGTCAGAAAAATTGAAGTGGAAACCGAAACCATTGACATGGTAAAAGATGCGCTGGAAGCCGGTGCAGATATTATTATGCTGGATAATATGAGCGTGGAACAGATGACAGAAGCAGTTAAACTCATCGACGGCCGCGCCGAAACAGAATGCTCAGGCAATATGACCAAAGAAAACATTGAGAAAGTTGCTTCTGCAGGTGTAAACTATGTTTCCAGCGGAGCCTTAACGCACTCCGCTCCGATCATGGATTTGTCACTGAAAAACATGCATGCTCTGTAATCCATTCAAAAAACTGATTTTAAAAAGGAGGAAAAAGAATGTCAGCCATCAGCCGTCGTGAAACAATTGTACAACTGTTACGTACCAGCTCTGTCCCGGTGTCCGGTGCTGCCTTATCAAAACAGTGCCATGTCAGCAGGCAGATCATCGTGCAGGATATCTCCTGGCTTCGAGCAGCAGGATATGAAATTTTATCGACAACCAAAGGCTATCTGCTGCACACGCCTCCTGCTTCAACCCGTATGTTTTTCGTTCAGCATACCGATGCTCAGATCGAAGATGAGTTGACCACCATTGTCGACTTAGGAGGGACAGTACTGGATGTTTCTGTCAAACATGAGGTGTACGGAGAACTGAAGGCCCCTCTTTACATCTCTTCCCGTCTTCAGATTACGGAATTTCTGGAATCTCTTAAAGACCGACAGGCCCCGCCTCTGAAAAATCTGACCGGCGATAAGCACCGTCATACTGTAGAAGCCGACTCGGAACACACCCTTAATCTGATCCAGCAGGCACTTGCCCAAAAGGGATATTTGGATACGGAATCCTACGAAAATAATAAAATCATTTCTTAAAAAAAAGAAGTAATCGTGTCGTCGATTACTTCTTTTTTTGACTGTTTCTTTTTATGCCTGTTCTTCTGCCGCATATTTCTGAATGACGGTTTCCGCAATCCGTAATCCATCTACAGCCGCAGACATGATACCTCCGGCATATCCAGCTCCCTCACCGCACGGATAAAGCCCCTTCACGGAAGGAGATTCATATGCACTGTTTCTTACAATTCGAACAGGTGAAGAAGTTCTGGTTTCCACTCCGGTCAGAACAGTATCCGGATCATCAAAGCCTTTGATTTTTCTTCCGAAAGCCGGTAGCGCTTCCCGAATCGCCTCTGTCACATATTCCGGCAGACAGTGTTTCAGTTCACAAAACTCGGTTCCCGGCAAATAAGACGGTTTCACCTTTCCAAAAGCGGTACTTGGCCGGTCATTGATAAAATCTCCTGTCAGCTGTACCGGTGCACGGTAGCCCTTTGTCATCCGATAGGCCGCTTCCTCCCATTTTCTCTGGAAACGAACCCCGTCAAGCACATCTTTTCCCGGGAAATCCTTCGGTTCCACATTGACCACAATGGCACTGTTGGCATTTTCCCCGTCTCTGGCATGCAGGCTCATTCCGTTTACCGCCAGTCTGCCCTCCTCGGAAGCCGCAGCCACCACCTGACCTCCCGGACACATGCAGAAACTGTACACGGCTCTTCCGTTTTGCGCCTGATAGGTTACTTTATAATCTGCAGCACCCAGATGCGCATACGGTTCTTCCATTCCGTACTGCGCCAGATTCATCTTGCTCTGCAGATGTTCCATTCTGAGACCGATTGCGAAGGCCTTCTGTTCCATGGCGATGTCTTCCTCATGTAACGTTTCAAAGGTATCTCTGGCACTGTGTCCAACCGCAAGAATCGCCACCCGTGCAGGCAGAACTTCACTCTTGTTGATTTCCAGACCGGTCAGTTCCCCGTTCCTGCTTTTAATTCCGGTGACCTGGCTGAAAAAGCGCACGGTTCCTCCGTAAGATTCAATCGCTTTTCGGATATTTTTTACAACGCTTTTCAGATTATCGGTTCCGATGTGCGGTTTTGCAAGATAAGCAATTTCTTCCGGAGCACCGAATTCCACAAAAGTCTGTAAGACTTTCTGACAGCGGATATCTTTAATTACACTGTTCAGTTTTCCGTCAGAAAACGTCCCGGCTCCGCCCTCTCCGAACTGTACATTGGAAGTTTCATTCAGGCGCCCTGTCTGCCAGAAGGCTTCCACATCTTTTGTTCTCTGGTCCACATCCGCCCCGCGTTCCAGAAGAATCGGACGATATCCGTGTTTTGCAAGCAGATAGGCCGCAAACAATCCTGCAGGTCCCGATCCGATCACAACCGGACGCTGCGCAAGTTTTTCACTTCCGTGAACCGGTTCCGGATACTGCTTCGGTGTCACAACAGAAAGATGGTTCTTCTTTCCGTATTTATTGACCACTGCCTGTTCGTTTTCTATATCATTCACCCGGACAGTATAGATACAGAAAATAGATTCTTTTTTTCTGGCGTCAATGGATTTTTTGATAATGCGATAGGTAATCGCCTGTTTCGGTTTCAGATGAAGCAGATAATGCATTTCTTTTTCCAGTGCTTCCTTCTGATCTTTTTTTGCTGCTATTTTAATATTACTGATCTGAATCATATTTTTAATTCCTTCCGCTTTGGATTCCTTTTACGATAATCGTTACCTTTTAGTTTAACACACTTCTTTTCTCTTCGCATTATTATTTCACCCAATTGAATACCCTTGATCCGCAAAAAAAGATGCCGTTTTTCTATTCAAAGAAAAACGACATCTTTAAAAAGTCTTCTTTCAGCCGGCTCTTATTCTACAATCCGGAAGGAACGTGTTAACGGTGCCGCGGTATAGTTTCCGCCGAGTGTTACAACCGTCATCACATAGCGACCCGGATCGGTCGGCGCTTTTGTGGTGCTGGAATACGGTCTTCCCTTTTTACTGAAACCGGAATACAGATAGTGCAGATTCTGTTCTACCGTAATATCCCCGTTATGACTTAAGGTTGCGGAGAAGTCTGTCTGTTTCGCTTCTTCCACAGTCAGGGTTTTCCCGATTTCCTGATTCCAGGTGATTTTTGTTCCCACTAAGTGTTTTTTCACCAGAAGAGAACCGATTCCTACTGCTGTTTCATAGTTTTTACTGTCTGTAACAGCGGTGACTGTATACAGGCCTGCGTTATTGACAGGAGCTCCGAAAGCAACCTGAATCTGATCTGTTACATTCGGCATCCGATTTAAGACAGAAAGTACTTTTCTGATCGCATCGGTATCCATCTGCATCCGATCCAGTAAATCCAGGAACAGTTCGGAACTGAATAAATCTCTTAACTGTCCGAGTGTTACGCCTTCATTCAGAATTTCTGTGAAGGATTTTCCGATAATCTGTTTTGCAACCGGGTCCAAAAGTTTCAGAACCACGGTATTATTCGTGTATTTATCCGGCAGTTCCAGATAAACAGCCGGTGTGAAATCACTGGTGGTTCCGGTATAGATGGTATATACATCAATGGTCGGATCCTTTGGATTGAGGTTTACCAGGTAGGAAGGAACTTCTTCACCGACATAAATATTACGCATGCCGACTCTGACTCTGACCTTTGCTTTTAAGACATCGACCAGTCCGGTTCCTGCCTGAGAAGGACGATATTCGCCGTTTCCTTTGAAACGAATGCGAACTTCCTGCTGGTTTCCGGCACCCATTTTTGGATACTGAAGCAGTTTATTGGATAATTCACTGCCTTGACCGCCTTCGATCGGAGCCCAGCCTTTTACCGGTTTCCAGTTTTCCGGTGCATTTGCGGACAACTGACTGTCCCCTTTATATTCCAGGACAAAATCTGCTAAGGAAAGCTGATCCCGATTCGGCAAAGCAGATTGATCCCAGTCAATAACCTGATCAAACAGATGCTGCTTCATAACTTCTGGATTCATATTATATTTGAAGGACTGCCCTTCTTTTAAAACAACCCGGCTTTCCACACGGGAATCCACCATATTTACTTTTACATCAATATGGTTCCCGCGATAGGCCTGAGTATCGTTGCAGGAAATCCGAATTTCCCATTCGCCCAGTCCAAACGGAGTCAGTCCTTTCTGGTTCAGCGGTTTGAAGCTGTCGGTAAGACCGGTAACATCGGTATTGTACAGAACCGTCATATCTTCATAAGACAGACTGGCTTCCGTACCGTCTTCCAGTTCAGCACGAACCGATTCCACAACGGTCCGATACAGTTCTGCCTCCGTTTTTGCATAATCGAAACTCTGGTCGTCTAAATAGTACATTCCCGCTTCGTAAAGGTTCCCCGGATTTTTTTCCGTAATCATCATCTGCGGACGTTCTGCAAAAGGAACATTCGCCTGAATCACTGTCGGTCGGTACTGCAGGTTTCCGTTCCAGAGAATCCGTACCTTCTGTGTTCCTTCCGGAACTGCCGGATAAGAAATTCCATTGACTTTTCCACCCTGTAACGGTACCCATACATGTGTATTCAGTGCACCGGTCGCTTCATATTCGATCGTTGTTTTATCGCCCTTTTGAATGACATCGCTGGATGCAATGACAGCATCAAACACGGCATTGTAAATAGCTTCGTCATTTCTGGAAAGATCTTCATTGACAGCCAGTTTAACCGTGCCGATCGGATCATTTACCTGATATGGAGCTTCTTCCCGGTCCTTCATGTTGACTCTTACATCAATATGATTGCCGCGATAAGCCTGGGTATCTTTGCAGGAAATCCGAATTTCCCATTCGCCCAAGCCAAAGGCTACCAGATTTGCCAGCCCTTTTTGATCCAGCGGTTTAAAAGAATCGGTCATCCCGCTTGTATCGGTATTGTACATCACGGTCATATCTTCGAACGCCAACACATGCTGTGTATCATTTTCCAAATCGACAACAGCAGAGTCTACAACGGCATTGTAAATTCGTTCTGCAGCACCCGGATAATCGAATACCGGGTTTCCGTTTTCGTCTTCCTGAAACGGCATTGCCACATCATAAGCAGTTCCCGGATTTTTTTCTGTGAAGATCACACGGTTCCGATCCGCAAACGGTACGGTAGCATTGATGACAGTCTTTGCGTACTGTCTGTTTCCGTTCCAGATAATCCGCACCTTCTGTGTTCCTTCCGGAACTGCCGGATAAGAAATTCCGTTGACTTTTCCACCCTGTAACGGTACCCATACATGTGTATTCAGTGCACCGGTCG